>Ga0265780_10006701_pt1 | contig 14239 bp, 12 predicted proteins | sample P1T30metagenome_FD_192432 | JGI IMG/M metagenome (GOLD analysis project Ga0265780, IMG submission 192432) | Plant litter microbial communities from East Loma Ridge, Irvine, California - P1 T30 | ecosystem: Environmental > Terrestrial > Plant litter > Unclassified | place: USA: California... | reverse complement strand
GTATATCCATTACATAGAAAGCAGAGAGTCAATCATCCAGCCCCGCAGTAACAGCGAAGCCCATCGTCCATGGTATCAAATAACTTATTTTCCACAACGCCATGCACCGCCCATCCCAAATAATGCTGCAAGTAACACAAAGAAATAAAGTGGTATCATAGAAGCTCCGCTCAAACACTACTATCGTAATTCACAACTCAGATCTTGTTGAAGTCTGGGTCCTCGCCCCTACGCACACTCGGGTGATGCGCAAGGTTAGGCTTGACGAGGTGCGCGAACTGCGGGTTGACGTTCAATGGATACGAGATCTCAGGGACGCGGGGGATCTCCTCGTCTTCTTGCTGATGCTTGCGCTGCCAGAAGCGCTTCTTCTGGGTCTCGCCAGAGGTGGTGCGGGAGTAGATGGATGACGCGGGGCGGTTAGCCCAGGGCTTGGTGGGCGATGTGCTGTGGTAGCTAGGAAGGAATGACTGGCGGGCGGTGCGGAAGGCGTTGACTGGGTTGAAGTTGAATTGGGAGAGGCGGTTGGGGTTGTTGTGTTCGGTGGGCGAGGCGAGTTGGGGAGAGCCGCAGTCGATGGGGGGAGTGCCCATACGCATAGATGGCGTGCGGCCAATGTTGCTACGGGTGCTGCCAGTGCGGTGGGAGTTGATGGTGAAGGCTTTGTGCTTGGGGTCGTATTGTGATTCTACGTCGCACTCGGAGAGGGTCATGGCACCGCGGGCGCGGACAGCGCGGGCAGTGATGTGGCGGGCCTTGTCGCGGAAGACGAAGCTCTGGATCATAATTAGCTTTTGCTGAGCGAGCAATGGAGAGGAGAGTCACTTACAGCTACAAGGTTGAAGAAGCCAATGACGATACACAAGATGCCGGAGGCAACGAGCAGGCGCCAGAAAGGCATACCCAGGGACTCCTGACTAGTGGCCTGCTTATTCATGTTGCCGAGCAGGTTGAGTCCAATGGCCATCATAGCACAACCCAAGGTAACGAAGCCGTGAGCGGGGCTCAGAAGAGGCCAGTTGCGAGCGAAAAAGTTGCGGAAGAGCGAGCATTCTGAAATGATGAGGAAGAGACCAGCAATGGCTGTGATAACGTGACTGCAAGCATCGAAGAAGAAGAACTACCAATTGTAAGTTTCCTGGCTATGATCAAGAGCGAGCAGACCTACCTTGGAGATGATGAAGGTCTTGACAAGCATGACCACGCTGCTGGCAACGACTGAAGCCAAGGCAATGATGTTCAAACCGCGCATGACATTGAGGATGATGTAGCCTGGTCCAGCCAGGTGTTCGGCTGAAAGAAGCGCCATTTCGAGTGTGTAAAGATTGACAGAGGTCGCTGGGACTGCTAAGGATGGTGTAGATATGTAGCTGAGCTGTCCAGCAGTTCAAAGTCGCGTCGAGCAGAGGTGATCAAGAAGATCGAGATAGATTGTGAGTTAGAAAGTAAGGTATAAGAAGTTAAGAGGCGAGGAGAGCGATCCACGCTGTAGGCAGCTTGCTGCTCGCTCAACAATAGCAACAGAAACGAACAATAGAGAGAGCCGTGGTGAAGGAGGAAAAGTCGAGGTGAACGGGGAACCTGAGGAACAAAATCTCCCCAGTGTCTCGCCTAGATCAACCTGCCGCTGTCGCGAGGAAGTCAATAGAACCAGATCGGGCCCGTCGCGTAGGGCCTTCACTTCCACAGCATCCAGTGGCTCAAATTACTCGGTCGTTAACCTTGCGCCCGTCCTTTGGTATGAAACACGAGACGGGCGCCTCAAAAGAGCTTAGTACCGCGCCTGTCAACATGGACAACGCAACAATTGGTGACCAGACCTGCTTTCCCGCCTGCAGAACGGCAGTCTAATCCTGGCTTCTTGGGCATCGAGGCGTTCTAGCGAAGTCTGGTCAAGGTGTGACTGTCGCGTAGCGATTGGCTCACAGCGCTTGAAACGCGAGTGGGGATGGTGTTTCAAGTCTTAAAACAGACGATGCGCGCGCCCATCTGCGGGCGGCAAGAAATCCCCGACCCTTCAATCGTTAACCGTCGTTTCTGTGAAACAAGGCCGTCCCGCGACGCGGATGGGGATCTTTTGTCGATGTGTGGTGGAGAGTGATGCAGACGAGAACGATGCGGCGCCTCGAAGCTTGATAGCGCTAAGTGACGCTAGCTCAGCTTGCAGCTTGCACGGAATGGCCAACCACTTGCCAAACCACCAGCTACAATCATTCTTCCGTTCATGGGCTGTTCGAGACGGCCGTGGGAATTGCCGAAGCTGTCAAGGATTAGACATGGATTCATATTTACTCGAAGCCTCTCCGAGGAACTCCCCTTACGACACACCACTCTCACTCTCCATGATTAGGGCCACTCTCACACCAGAAAGTCTAACTCAATCACACCCGTCAACAGATCTCCGCGTGCGAAATAAAAGATCTTGGTAACGCAATCGTGTCGATCACAATGATACTATCAACGCTTCCATTCCCTCATTATCTCCAAACTCTATTCGAAGGTCTATTGCGTCCCAACAGTTCCGTCCCGGTTCGACGCCATCGGGCCGTCCTTCATCTTCTTCATGAAGCCACTCAATTTTCCCGCACCCCTTCCACCACTTTCCAGTTGTGAACCAGATATTGCGGGGCCAGAGTATGGTTGCCTCCCAGGAATCGGCGGCACTGGAGGTGCATCGGCAGCGGGTGGTCGCGGTCGAGACGCAAAGTTTTGTGACTCGATTTCTGTACGACCGGCTTCTATCACCGCCTGGTTCTTCGCGTGAACAGTGGAGTCTGCGGGAGCGAAACGACGGTCGACGGTATTGTTGAAGGTACCACGCAGGGCCTCTCCAGCTCCCTTTGACGATTGTTAGTCGGTGCTACAAATGTGGTTTGCACTGGCTGAACTTACATGAATACCGTGGGCTGCTGCCTTCAAGCTAGCCATTGTGGCCTGCTTTTGTGGCACGCCCTGTGGCGGTGGCTGGGGAGTATGACCCGCTCTAAAAGGAATGGGACGGCTAGCATCAGTATCGTAACTGTTGTGCTGTTGAGTGTTCCACGCCTCTCCCCATTGCTGCGGAGTTGGCTGCTGGTGGCCAGCTTGCACTTGTCCAGGTTGTAGCTGTCCAGGTATTTGTCGTGGGATACCCGGAGGAGGCGCTCTAGATGGGTAGGAGAAGTTCGCCTTGTTTGAAGGACTACTTGGAGTAATCGGGCTCACAGGTGTGTCCATAGGATTCGGTCGCTGTACGGCGGGCGAGACGGAGTCCAACTCCAAGCGATTCCTAATATTGTTTCTCTCTGGAATAGGGGGTGACGAGTTCTCAGGAATCGTGATATGCGGCGGAGGCTGGTTCTGGTGTTGACCGTGGTTGACATTGACATGGCTCGCCGGCATTGGCGGGGTGACGTCGTTGTATGAGGTCTGTGGAGTGAGGCCAGGAGGAGTGAGGCCGGGCACTGGGTTCTCGCTTGGTGGAAGAGGAGGCATTGGCGATGGTGGGCTCGGTCCAGAAGTGTTGGTTATGCTGCCATCTCCCTGAGACGTGCCATTTTTGACAGGCTGCTCCACAGTTGTACTTCCGCCCGGACCAGTGGTCGTAGTAGTGGTGGTTGTTGTCTATGAAGAGTGTCAGTGTAAGTCGCACACAGAATGCTCAGAGCTAACATACAGTAGTTGTTGTGGTTACAATGTTGCCAGTACCAGCATCGCGATACGTATCTCTTGAGATATTCTCATGGCTCGATCGGTTTTGCAGAGAGTGCGCAGGAGGTGGGGCAAGGGTATTCTGCTGAGGCGGTGGTGTTCTAATAGCTGCAGGCGCCTGTGAAGCCTGCGCGGGAGGGTTCCACGGCTCACTGAGAGAAGCACGATTCGCATTGCTTGCGAAACTTGGATTGGCACTACTGCTCGGTTCGCTGCTGCCGTACGCTGAGTCAAAGTTGGTGTCAACTGTGTCTCTCTTGGGGTTGTGTTCCTTGGGCGGCTCGATAGTATCTTTCTTCGTGGTATCCCTATCTTTCTCTTTCGAGTGAAAAGGGTTTGAGAGACGGAACTTCGATTTCTTCCTCTCTTCAGCCGACGCCGTATTGTTTGCAGATGTCATTGGCTGCGAAGTGTCCGCTGGGTGACCGCTTAGACCGCCAGACATGGTAATGCCTTGCCTGTCGCGGCTTTTACTGCGCTTCCGGAGCTTGTTGGCAGGTCTTGGGTCCTGTTCCATATTGTTTTATATTTGTACAGGTGCGCAGTGTCGCGACTTATGTAGAGTAAATTGAATGGAGCAAAAGTATTTCAAAAATCGTTCTCATGCTCTAGTAGAGGTATACGGGGGAGTAAAGGCTTAAGCAGGGCCCCTCAGCCAGGCCGGCAACCATGATATCATTCTGGTAATTGTGGCGCCGGCTGAGTGGCGCGTCCAATCACAAATTCACTCTTTGATGATCATCCACCGGTCGAGCATGTGGCGGGTGAGAGGCAGGGATGTTGAACGCTCGATTGCGTCGGTGCGGTTCAGCTGTCAGGTTTTGTCCCACTTCCTTTCTAGCGTGGTGACGAACTAGTCCATCACTGAACGTTCCGGCCAAAGAAAATCTGGTGTCGGCATGCGCAAGGAGAGCCGGCTTTGCAGTATCTTGCCCTTGTACAATGCGGTTGTCGCACGGCGCGTTCGAGTCCATCGAAGAACCCTGCACCTGTCGCGAGGGTCCAGCGATCCGCATCGCACTGCACAGCCACAGCATCCGATGCGACGAGTGTCTGATCATAGGCTACGACAAATGCAATATCGCGATGATATATTGTGCGTACATGCAGGAGCGCGAAGAGCGTTCGAGAACAGAGGGTGTTTTGGACCCCACGCATCATGTCAGCTTCGCTTCAGCCGCCTCAGGCTTCGCGACTTCGCCTCGCGAGGTTGACACTGTGCGACAAGGCGCAATGCAATATATGCGTTTAAAATCTGCGTGAACATGCGCATGGCATCCCCTCTCAGCTCAGCTCTTCGTTGAGCGCTCGAGTACACTGCCGAATCGACAGATGTTGGCTACTCATCATGGCAGAGATTGGGCTAATCGCGAGTGTCGTCCAGGTATAAGGCTCCGCATAGATGATGTCTCATCTCCCTGCTCTTACTGATAATACCTAGGTCGCTGGTGCGGGACTCAAACTCTCACATACGCTCTATCAGTACGTTGATGGAGTGGCAACGGCTGATCGCAGGATCAAGGACATCGCGACGGAGATCCGGCTAACCAGTTTTGTTATCGAAGAGCTGGGTAATGTCTTCAAGAGTGACGAAACGAAGACTTTGATCTCCAAGGGCGCTCTCAAAACGGCCGACGAGACGATGAAGGAGTGTTCTGATGTGTTTGCCGAGATCGATGCAACGCTCAAAAAGAGCAAGAAGAACACCTTCGGACGGCTGATGCTTCCTTTCCGAGACACCAAGATCGAGCTTCTCCGCAGCCATATCGACAAGCTCAAAGATACCTTGACTCTTTTGCTCGGGGTGCTCTCTGTTGCACACCACGTTGCAACCAAGAAGCTCGATCGCAAGGCTAAGGCCGAGGCAAAGGCTCAAATTCAGGAACTGATCGAGCTCAAGAAGAAGTCGGCTAAGAAGTACGCGGAGTCACTCAAAAACTTCAGCATCAGCGATGGCAGTAGCCAAACCCTGCTGGATGATGCAGACGCCGAAAATGTGGATGCGACCGTTCAGATCAAAGCTGCGAACGACGAACCTGCTCCTCTCTCAGTAATGGCAATCGCTTCGAGCATCAACCCTCAAACCCTCGAGACTTGTGTACAGCATGTGCGCAGTTTATTGGATAGCATCGAAACCCTGCAACAAGCTCTCACGAATGCCGTCGATGGAAGCGATCATTCTACACATCACCAGAGTCTCATTGACTCATACTTCCGTGCTCGTGGTCATCTTGATGGTGTCATATTCCGCGGATCACCACAACAAGATATAGTCACTGACGCACAATCGGATGTAGAATTGACGAAGCAACCTGCCTTATCCAGTCGACGTGCATCGACGCGCGACGGTGCTAGGGTCAAACCACAGGTCGTCATTGATTTTGACACGACTAAACCATACAACCAAAAGTTCGATGGCACAGACGCCGAGTCTCCTACTTCTGACGCTACCCATACTATCCGCACCGGCTCCCCAGAAGTTACATCTCTCTCCTTCAAAAGGTTTACTTTAAATCCACAACCTTCATCAACTATACAGAATTTTAGCAGTGAAGGCGCCCCTGATGGCCTGGAAATTGAATCTTTGGAATCTCTTTTCGAGCACAACAGCGCGGCGTCCGAAGATGCAAGCACCGATGACATATCGCACGATGGACTCATCTCTGGAATGGGATCATGGAACCACAAGACTCGGCACAGCGGTCCGCAAGATATGTCCAGCATGACACCTCTACGGCTGGGTCCACAATATGAGCGCCGCCGAGGACTGTCATCGTCGCGCCTGATGCCTTCGATAGCCGATACTCATCCAAACACCCCGAATTCTTTTCGCGCGCCGACCGCAACGGACTTACATGACCAAACTTCGGGTAAAGATGTTGCTGCTAAAACATCTGAAACGAACACACCTTATCCTGCACACGGCTCCCCTATAACAGAGTTGCACTCATACTCTGTTGTATCTGATGGCCGTCATGGTCGTGATAATTCATCCGAATCATCTTCTGGTACTAACCCGAGCCGTTCATCACGAATTCTCGTGACTTCCGGCACGGAAAACGAAGCAAGGCTTCGTGTCGATGAGACAGCGCCGCTGAGTCTTCAATTCAACGGCGATATGGAGGGTCGCAGTTTACAGTTGGTACCAGCCGAGAGTGGAATGACTGACATGGTTGTTGGTGGCAATGGATCTCGTAGTCGTCGAGCTACCTATCGAAGCGAAAGGGACAGTGCTACGAGCAAGAGTAGATCCGTCATTGCAGATCACAAAAGACGCGAGGCCGAAGATGTTTCGGAAAGAAGTAAGAATGCCAATTCTACCTCGTCAGTGATGTCGTTAATAAGCAGTGTAGGCTCTCGCAATCCCCGCCTTCGTCGCTCCAAACGTATTGTCGGATCTCCTTCGGGAACAATGTCGCAGAGATCGGATCCCAACCCTTATTTCTCGCGAACATCAGCACAGGGCCCAGCAGTCGTACAAACGGCGCGAACTCGCCGTCAGGTGTCTGCTGCACGTCCCCGACCGCAAAGCTTTGCTGGAGATCCTAGCACTTTTTGGGCTCCTGGAATGCCTGCACCCTACCCTTCACCAGCACAGTACGGGCCACCCCCCGAATTCTCTTATTATCAAAACGCAAACTCACAGCACACCAGCTACTGCTATCCAAACTACTATGCTCAACAGCGTCAGCCATTGTCGGCTCAGCAAGGACCGATCTCTGCATACCCCTCGACAAGTCGTAGACAGCGCGAATATTCTGCTCCTGCCATCACCCAAGAGGGTCAACCCCAATATTTAAAGAGATATCGACAGGTCTCAGTACCCAATACTAGGCCTTCTTCATCCCAGATGTTGGCCGGGCAGTACGGACAACAAGATTCCGAGGAATTTTCCGAGTCTGAATACAGCGAGGACGAAGCGGACGAACATGAGGTTCTTCAACAACAAAAACGAACTGCGCGCGCTCTGATGCCTCCGCCAGAACTCAGGCGGAACCAAAGTCAGCGAAGCCCAGCTCTTATCCGTGCGACAACAACACAGGTCGTTGAGGACCTCGAAGCTAATCGCCCTGAGCGTCGGCAATCTATCATGGCACCTGTCATCGAAGCCGTTTCACGTGAGCGACGCCGTGACCGGGAGCGAGTACCTACATGGAGTGCTGCCGCATCGAAGCGCCCGTCAGTCAGCCGTCCAACTCCTCGCCGTCCCGAGAGTCGTTCGACACAATCCGAAACGGAAAGTCGTCTTGCGACCATCCAGCTCGGCGATAGCGGATATGATCAGCGCACATCTTACGAGAGGGACAGAAATCGAGCCGCCCGAGATGAATACTATGCCCGGAAGCAACGAAAGAAGGGGACCTCCGGTATTATAATACAGGAGCGCTACATGCCGAGTCTCCCGGACAACGATGATGGCAGTGAAGCGGGAGGCGGGGAAGAAGATGATGCTTGGTCAATCATCAATCCCCAGGATAATGTGGACCTGATGAACAGAGTGAAAGAAGACGAGAAGAGGAGAAAAGCCAAGCTCATTGCGGAGGAGCACATGAATGCGTCTCGTGGTAGCGATGAATCGCATGCCGATGCCATCAACAAATCGAAAAGGGTTGAATCGGTTGTCAAGAACTCATCATCGGACGATACTGGCAAAGACGCGCCTGCATTTCTACCCAACATGGCCAGCCAAAAACACCAAGCGCAAGTAGAAGACTACCAGTCAGACGACGACAGTGGACAGGTTATGGCAGAAAAATTCCCGCGCAGGCCATCGCCAACCGCGCAAGCCAACGTCAGATGTAAGCGCTCCAAAGACCTCACTGTTGAAAGGAAGCCAGTACAGCACCACAGTAAGGAGAGCAACCCTCGTCAGAGCCAGAATTCTCTCTCACGTACTGCCTCCATGTCTTCGAAGCCACAGCGCCCTGCCCATCCGCGCTCCTGGACCATCACCCGAGAGCGGCGCGACACTGAAGAAGTAGAATGCAGAGACCCTAATTGCACCGATTGCGGGCCTTACACTCGTCCACCCCGCCGACAGAACATCGCAGGATACCCCTCGGAGACCATGTCACAGCGCTCAGACCCGAATCCTTACTACTCTACACCGCCGGTGTACAACGGAGAACCCGCCCTTTATGCCTCGCATGGACTGGCAGTCGTTGAAACCTCCCGACAAAAGCACAGGGTGAAGCGGGCCAAGATTCCCGCGTCGCCCAAAGCAATAAAGACAGAATTGCAAGCGCCGCTAAGTGACTTTCATGAGCTACCCAACATGCCTACGTCCGTAGTGGAAGATATCGATCCGAAAGAACACGAGGGCGATGCACAAAATACCACCAACGCAAGCCCTCAGGACCAGGAGTCTGGGCGGGACCAGGAACATAAAGATTCAGATGTGCTGGAAACTCTAGCCGAGCAAACGGGCGCGTCGAGCAAAACACAAACGCAAAGCCAAGCTGGACGGAAGGCCATGAAGAGAACGCTCCCTTACATCACGGGTATGAGAAGTGCTGGAGGAAGGCCAACAGCATGCTCTGTAGATGCGAACGAAGGGTCTGAAGATGAGACAATTTTCTCCATGGCCCACGAAGCAAGGCGCAAGGCTCCCGCGTTGCAAAGTGACGCATTAGAAGGAGTAGCTCGGAGCGAAAGCGGCGACAACTTCGACGAAGTAGACAAGTTGTTGAAGGAATGGACGACTGTATATTAGGTTCCACAACATGAAGTATTTATGTAAAGCATCTTAGTTTAAAGAACTTGGTATAGTAGTGAATCTAGCCGTACCTTGGGAGGCGGAAAAGCATGACCTCGGGCGTCGCGACTCATGTTCAGGTCCAAGCTCCCTTCCATCGACTTTCCCCCACGCTTTGAGCCTCCGCATCCCCGCAAACGTGGAACACGACCAAACTTCCCCATCATGCGCGCTCAGCTGTCATAACACCCTTCAAACGTCATGTCCTCGCCCTACTCCCCGATTTCGAAGCTGATACCGCGCATTTCCCGGAGACGGACGCGATGCGATGGGCCGAGGCATGGCAGCAGAGCAAGCCGGAGATGGATGAGTAGCACACCGGATGCGCCAACGAAGAGGCCAAAGACGGCCATTTTCTTTCCGGGTACAAAACTTTGCTCTTTTAAATATGTCTGTAACATAGTAGATACTAAGAAGAACCAGGCCAGGGCGTCCAGCGCGTAGGAATGTGCACACCGTGGCTCGAAGCCTTCCCGCGAACCGTCAAGCCCATCCTCGAAGAGATCGATGCAACCCTCAATCTCTCCCTCACCAAGACGATCGAATCCGGTACCAATGCAGAACTCACACACACCGAGAACGCGCAGCCAGCCATCATGGCAACGTCGATTATGATTTTGAGGATTATGGAGCAAGAATTCGGTTTCAACACCTCTGAGCGCGTGGATATCACATTAGGCCACTCCTTGGGCGAATTTGCAGCGCTGGTAGCAGGTGGCTATCTCACCTTCCAAGACGCGCTGAAGATGGTACGGCGGCGTGCGGAAGTCATGAGCAAATGCAGCGCGGACGCCGTAAAACAGGAGGGCGGTGAATACGGCATGGTCGCACTTGTTTGTGAGTCAGAACAACACATGCAATCCCTCGTTACCGGCGTGCGCGAATTTCTCGAAATATCCGGCCCAGGATCGAAGAGTGACTCTGCCGAGCATCTCCCAGCCGTGCAACAAGTCGCCATCGCGAACCTCAATTCGAAGAATCAGATCGTGCTGAGTGGGAGCATATCGCGGATCAACACCCTCTTGACGAATTTGCGGCAGTTTGGCGGACACGACCCCCGGCATGTGCGGTTGAAGAGCGACTCGCCGTTTCACAGCCCGCTCATGAAGCCGGCGCAGGATACGATGCACAAGATTCTACACAAGGAGCGGGACGATGGGACTGACATCATAACATGGCCCGGCGTGATCCCATGCATATCTAACGTCAGCGGGAAGCCATTCGAGGACAAAGAGCAGCTGAAGAACCTGCTTGAAAGAAGCTGTGTCGAGACGGTGCAGTGGTGGAAGAGCGTCAAGTACCTACACGAGGTGGAGAAGGTCCGGAGATATGTTGGCATTGGACCGGGCAAAGTCGGAAGAAACTTGGTTGGCAAAGAAGTTGGCATGAAGGGCGCTGTCAAAGGAGGGGGAGTTTGGGGCATTACGAGTCCGAAGGAGATGGAGGAGGTGGTCAGAGCGTTAGAGGAGACGGAAAACATCGAGGAGGAATAGCAAGAGAAGCAGATCTGTGAATGATACCCGATCGATTGCAGCGAAATGAGGACCACAAGTTAAATGCACAACATTGAAGTGATCGCCCATACTTAGATGCTTCGCCAAAAAGGAAGGGCTGCTTAGTTGGTACGATGAATCTGTTTTTTTCACCGGGGTGATGCTGTGTTGAGGAGAGAGGGTTTAGGTTGGCGATAAGAGCAAAAGAAAGACAAAAACATACAACAGCGGGGATTCGCCAGTGGTCACCCACCTGACTACTAGTCCGCCGGTACGATGCTTAAATTTCGCAGAGCAAACGGGATGCGTTGTTCTCATCGTCCTATGGTCGTATGTGAGAGAGAGGCTCAAATATTACCCATAAAACTAGAAAATTTGCTCGACCCTCAGGCACTGAAAAAGTCAACGCCGCATATTTATCAGCTAATATTTCACGGTTTCCTATACACAGTCCGCCGGGTAAGATTAGCTGTGATTGTCGTATGGTGTATGCGAATGAAGAAGTGATGTGTTTAAATTATACACTGACTACATATGTACTTTGATGTGCGTGGTGCTGTTCGATCATCGTTAACACCTAATTACCTGCAGCTAAACGAGGCATCTGAAGTGCACTTCACGATACTGTTTTTTCTACTTCACGCAGCTCAAATGTTCCATCCTCGCCCTTCCCTCCGAAGCACAGATACTCAGCCTCGACGCCGACAACAACCCGTAATGAACACATCTATATGATACCAAGACTCCTCGACAGTAATTTCGCAGTGTAATGGTGGCTAGATCGCCATCACAACTACATAGCGTCGGCCATCCATGGGTGCTTCAGAAGCTCAGTCGCAGACTTCCTGTCTTCCGGCCGCCATCTGAGCATTGATCGCATGAAATCGAGAAACAATTCCCTTTCCTCTCCTTCAAGCACGGAGATTCTATCCTCGAGTGAGATAGTAGGGATAGGTACACTCTTGGAGCCACCCGTCCAGTATCCTATTGAACTCAGCAGAGTCTATGTCGGGACGATCTCAATGACTAACCTTGCTTGTCGAAGACTTTCTTTGTCATATGGTTGCTTTGCGTGTATTCAAGCGGAGGCATTCCAAGGTATGCAACCATTTCGGAAACATGATGTGTCTCTGATGGGTTGCCCTCGTTGTCACGGGCGTCGAATAGATGCTCATCTTCAAACAAGTCCCACACCTAATAAAGAGTAAGCCATTGAGACTTCCTTATAATAGTATTGAATACTTACTAACGTGGCGACACTCCAAATGTCCACCTTAGAGCTCCACTCCAAATGTCCACCTTAGAGCTCCACTCCATCTCGAAAATTATCTCTGGTGCACGGTATAGCTCTGGCTGAATTAAGCCGGTATGGGAATCTCCTATCCGCGCTTCTCCAAAGTCACAGAGAACTGGGAGGCCCCAAAGATCACCCATAGGACGGGGAAGCTCACGGGAACTGTAAATGGTGCGCGTGTCGTCAATCACTTTGGATGGTGACGGGTTCTCTGCTTCAGCTTTCTCGAAGTTTTCCAGAATAGTGTCATCATCTACAGTCAGCATGATATTTCCAGGATTGATGTCTAACTTGTCAGTTGATTCAATCATGTTGGATCATCTTGCCGTACCTGTATGTACGACCTTAGCCTCGTCGTGTAAGAACGACAGCGCCTTTAGCACATTGGCTAGCGTACACTTCAGAAGCGGAATGTCGAGCTTGTGTGCTGGGTTGTAATACTGGAGCTGTCGAATAGTCATGTGCATGGGTGGATGAAGAAAGCACAAATGTTTGCCAGTCGGACCGTCGAGCTCAAATTCGCCATACAGTCCGCGGATGTATGCTTGGCCGCGATGCTGTGATTGCATAGAACTGACATGCTCGTAAAAATTTAGCTCTCGATTGAGCTGTGGGGCCTTTTCGGCATCTCGGGTACAAATCTTGACAGCGACGAAGCCAGCGACGAAGCCAGCGTCTCGTTCTCTGTGCATGGATGATCAGACTTTGAAGGGTGGGTGGGGGTGAAGAACGCCAAACATACCGGATATCCCGACACAGCCAGACCGTGGAGTATGCACCGTAGCCGAGTTTTCCTATAACTTTAAAGCTTGAATCAAGAACCTCACCAATTCTCGCTGGATAAAATTGATCATGGTTATACCACGGAAGGCTCTCCTCCTCGAAGAGCTCGCTGGCATTCACCTTCGTACTCTGGAAGCGCGAAATTCGGTATATGTTAGAGGCGAAGGTGAAGCGTGTGCATCTTCGTAGACCAAATTTTAACATGCTGTAGAGATACTATATCATTGCAGGAAGCTGGTGCGACGGCCCAACGGCATGTCAGTCGCGCTGATGCCTAGCACGATCATTGACGCGGTCCGTGCTCGTCGTTTAATTGGCCGGTGGCGCGGACGAGAAGCCTTGTATTCAACGCCCTATGGTCGTATGTGAAAGATTTGGTAGTGGTGATAGAATGTATTCCAGGCAACAGAATAAGCTAAGGCATCTAAGCGGCACTAGTGAAGTACAAGACGTAACGCTTATCACGAAGTCGAATCGTCAAGCATTATAGAGGTGCAAGAAAGAGAGCTGTATGAGTGCTATAACTCTGGTACCCCGCTTGAACCTAGCAAAGAGATAGGGTTGCAATCTTCAAGCCTATAATATAAAAAAACAGTAGATGCCATGTCTATAGATGCCCAAATTTCGCTAATAGAGCAGAGCGTTCAATCTGAAATAAAGGAAATTTTTACTGACCAGTAGTGTATCTGGTTAGTTAGAGCTTTAGAGAAGACAGAGCATCGAAGAAGAGAAGCAGCTCTATAAATGATGCCCAATCAACTGCAGCTAAACAATGCACATGAAGTGCATTTCACGATGTCATTTTCTCTACTTCTTCGCCCATGACCTGTGCAGAGTAGGTGTATTTAATTATAGCATGAGGTGGAGCTAAGATATGTCGGTCAGACACAGCTCCCGTTTTTGCGACAGAAGTAACGAAACTGAAAATGAAGGCAAGCCCGGAATCGCTCACAAATACGCTTCACAGACTTGGCGTGAGATTTACAAAGTCTCCACTCAGTACAAGTGGCATGACTGATTAAGTGCATTAGTGCGTTCTCACTTTTAGCGATCTGCAGATCCTGACAGGACTGTCCATATTGATAAGTGGATATGCCCAGTTACATTGTGGTCTCTCCGTATATCACTGGCAGATCTTGGTATACTTGTCATGTTTCTCCAGTCTCACACACCTATCTTGCCTCACCTTTCTGAGGAATCACTTGTACAATCATCCTGGAGAAC
>Ga0265780_10006700_pt1 | contig 14240 bp, 15 predicted proteins | sample P1T30metagenome_FD_192432 | JGI IMG/M metagenome (GOLD analysis project Ga0265780, IMG submission 192432) | Plant litter microbial communities from East Loma Ridge, Irvine, California - P1 T30 | ecosystem: Environmental > Terrestrial > Plant litter > Unclassified | place: USA: California... | reverse complement strand
CCTTCGCGTCGCACCTACCCCGCCATCATGAGAAGTTGGTTATTGATATGCGCCTGCATGATGGGTCCCACATTCTGACTTCCTGAAGCGGTCCTCCAACGCGTGAAGGGCGCATCCGTCACAGTCGACGGTCAATTGGTCTCGTCTATTGGTCGAGGCATCCTTGTGCTAGCTGCCATATCTAGAGACGATACTGAGAAAGACGTCGAATCCATGGCCAGCAAGATCTTGAAGGCCAAGTTATGGGACGACGAGTCCAGTGATCCTCCCGGTAGAGTTGGTGCTACGCACGCGTCTTCCGATGTGCTCCGCTGAACTGCAGCAGTGGAAGAACAGCGTTAAGGAGATTGGCGGAGAGGTCTTGTGTGGTAGGTCTATCATGATAGCTGCCGCATAAGCTTGTTGCTCAAATCTCAACGAGCTGATGCATGGTAGTCTCCCAGTTCACACTACATGCTTCGCTTAAAAAGGGCAATAAACCAGACTTCCATCAGTCTGCAAGCGGAGGAAAGGCGAAGAGCCTCTATGACTTGTTTTACAAAAGAGTTGGCGAGCTATATGAAGTCGACAAGATTAAGAACGGTATATTCGCAGCAATGATGGATGTTGCTCTCGTCAACGATGGGCCGGTAGTCACATCGATGGAACCCAAGTTTCCCACGCTAATCCACAAACTAGGTCACTATTCAGATCGATACCAATCCGCCAAAGATTGAGGTTCAATAAACCGCTTGCGCACATCTACCAACTGCAATTCTGTCTATGGCTATGACTTACAACATGACCATGCTCTTGTAATCGAACGGAAGCACACACACTGATCGCATCTCTACGATTGACGTTGTTGCCAGGCTTTTTCGATTGACAAGAGGAGGTGATGAGCTTACTAAAAATACATGGTCACGCGTGATGAGGAGGAAAAGTAGTGAGAAATAAAAGGGTATTGTTGGAAGGAATCTAACCCATGGTCTATTGTCAGTAAGCATCATGCACCTGCAAACTCCTGCTAAACAAAATGTGTACCAGTCATGGAAAGCGAGCGACCATTGCTACAAGGCAGAAAAGCCGAGACCCCCATGGCGAGGTATGTATCGCGGCATAAAAAAGTGGAAATGCTACTCCATGCGCGCATAATACACCGGCTCTTTAAACCAGGAGAACAGATGTACATCCTTGCAATCCTCGACATCTTCGCCGAGCCAAAGAGGCTCGTAGTACAGATCCAACATCTTAGATACGCGCGGCACGCGCTTGTCCAACTGCGTTCTGTCCATTTGCGTGCCAAGGATGCGCGAAGAGTTCGTTACAGAACATGGCTGCTGGTCCTGATGGGAACAGCGAGTCTGCAATGATTTCGAAGACTGGCACAAAGAGCTGCACATCGATGCACATGACCAACGAGTTTGGCGTGATGCTGAGGTAATTGTGGGGATCGGACACGATTGTGATCGGATGCGGCAGGCTTGACAGGAGCTGCATGTCGGCCACGCTGTAGGCTGGATCGTACGCGACAATCTTGGGCTTGGAGGTGCCGTCTCGAGCTGACAGATACTCGGCAATTAAACATGCAACGAGGTGTTGGGCGCACTTCCGTGGGTTAAGACACTGCTTGGCGTTTTCATGATTGGGTAAACCGAATGCTAAGCATACGATGTTGTCAATCTTGACGGACGTGGTGCGGATGAGCTTTTTCATTGTGTGCCAGACGCGACTGCGCTTTAGCTTACGCTGCCACTTTGCCAGCAGCGCCAGGTTAGCGGTCGGAGGAGTCATTTTCGCCACGCTTAGACGTAGTGGGTTTGTGTCGTGATCATCTGGAGCGAGCAGGTAGTTGTCGGCGAAGCTGAGGGGTCGGCTCGCCATGAAGGTGTAAGGTGAGTGCTTACCCAAATGGGATTGGAGAAAGTATGAAGAACGCCGGGGCAAACGTGACGAACACCCTTTTTCACCTGCGAAGTTTTGGGATGAGCCGCCACCTCGGATATGTCGACGGATAATCTTGTCCTTGCATGTCTTTGGATCGCGCGCTTTTGCCATGTCGTCCGCGGCCTGCTGGAGAACATCGCGTGTGAAGAGAGGCTTGTTGCCAATGGACTTCTCGAATGAACGGGTGTTTTCGAGAATGTTTTGGAAGTCCTCAACTGCTTTGCGCCGACTAGCCACCAGGGCATCGTAGGACTTGCTGCGTGTTCGAAACATGGTTGTGTGTTTGAGTTTCCATGAGGGGAAAGGATCAAGTGTGATATGTGATTTGGCATGACACTGGGTCGCCAGGTCTGTACTTTGCGCTGGTACATTCTCCTGTATATTTACAGTGTCTGCTGTGCTCACAATTCGCGTTGGCGTCAAAGACTGGGTATCAATGTGAGGTCACAATGTAACTTGCGGAAATGGAAAAAAAGGCCAACGAAGGGAAGGCCACAATTCTAGCTGCGTGATCTAAGCATATCATTCTATTGCGAAGCAACGAGTTTTGAGTCTAGCCTCAGTCTACTAGAGAAGACTTCCGACGCTACCTAGGTACGTAGCGGCTGTGAGTTGGAAGCTGACGAATGGGACCATCACAGTAAATCGGTGCACGACACGAATCAGTTGAGCTTTGGGCGAGTTCTGGAAACGGAGGGTGTAATGATGTAGATTGAGAATAATGTGTGTGTGGAATGTATTCAATATAAGCATAATTTATCGTATCGTGAGCGCGAAGAAAAGAAGATATTGACAACGGAATGACGGAGGGCGAAGTAATTTACTTCTTTCTCGCATATAGATGCAGCTTTTCCATCCAATGTGTCCCCGGCGACTTCTCCTCCGGCGCGACCGCATGGCCTATCCATGGATGGTCATAGCCATCAAGCATCTCACCTACGCGCGGCGTCCATTGATCGAGGTGCGTTATGATACCTTGTTCATGCCATGGGTACTTCAAGACCTCCATATTGATAATGGCCGCAGGGCCGCTGGGGTAACACAGATCTGCAATGACCTCATGGAATGCAACAAATGCAGGCATGTGGATTGTGAGGACTAGAGAGGATCGTGTGATGGAGAGGAAGTGATGTGGTGACGAGACAACGGAGATAGACGGCGAAAGATGCGAGAGCATATGCATGCTACGCAGCGTGTAAAGCGGGTCAAAGGCCACGATAGGAATTGACCTGCGCTCAGCTGGCTGAGTGTCTGTGCTTGCGTAGTGCTCAGACAAGAAGTTGGAGATTGCACAAGCAAATAAGTGCTGTGAAATACGGCGTTCAACCAGCTCCTTCTCTTTACCCGGCGAGTCATTGTAAACGTTTCCGAAGGCGGCGCAAACAATGTTCTCGACCCGGACTTCGAGCTTCTCGAGCTTTGGCATCAATGTCTTCCAAAATCTGCTCGCAAGAAGTTTAGCTTCAAAACCACGCATCTCTGGCAGACCATCGGGATCCGGCAAAGAGGCCACCTTCAGACGCAGAAGATGCTGAGGCTCATCAGGCTTGACTGTGTCAGTGGCAGTGACCTGGGCGATAGTCCTAAGGCCGATGTTGTATGGAGGCCAAGCGCCACGTGCGTTTGACATCCTGAAGGAGTGTGACAAACCGAGTTCGCAGGGCTGCCATCGGTCGTGCGTAATAACTGTGTGTCCAGTGCCATAAACGTGGGGTATCGTGATAGTCTCCTTCCACCTGGTAGTGAGCCGTATTTGTTCTACATCTTTAGCTGCCTGCTCTAAGAGTGCTCGGGTGAACACAGGCTTGTGATCTAGTAGATCGTATAGCAGACCCAAGCGCCCACTTTGCTAGATGACATATCGGAAACCGTTCGTGACTTAGCGGTTTTCCTCTCTTCGTCACTCTCGCTGCGTTGCGGTACCGGATCTGGCGACGTTTCTGAGTTTCCCTTTAGTGTCATCTCGGAAACAGCCTCTGACACTGCTTCCGCTGTATCTTCTACTGCCACATGGAAAAGTTTGAAACCGAAAAATTTCTTGCGAAATGATACTGTGGCGCGAATCGATGAGGAGTCAACCAGGAGCAACGAGGAACATGCTTATAACGTGGCAAGCACACTTTGTGCACATAACGCATCGTCCAATCACTTTGCAAATCTCTAGATGTGATCCAATGGCGAAGTATGGCTACAAGGGTTCACTACAATGTCTAGCTTCTCAAGGGAATCTCCGATCTGCAATTACCACTCACAAGGCAGCTATCTTTCTAGCCTCTTCACTTAAACTGATCCTCCGTGACACCCTTACCCATGGCCGCCGTTGAGCTCACACCTCCACTGACCATCTTGAGCATGTTGTCCACATAGTTCGCACCACTCCACTTCTGATGAGTAAGCACATCGACCTTGTTTTCCGCTTCTGGCTCCTGAATGATCTCGCCATACGCGCGCATGCCCTGCTTTGCATATGCCTTCGAGAAGGTGTCGGCCATGAGAGCGCTCTGATGCAGACCTGCGAGCGTGATGAATTGCCAGCAGTAGCCGAGCTTGGCGAGGCGGTGAATGTAGGTTTCTTGCTCGTCGCGGGGCATGGCGGTCTTCCAATTGAATGAAGGCGAGAGGTTGTAAGCGAGCCTGTGTCTGTTAGCATTATTGGTGATGGTGAGTGAGGAGTAACGTACTTCTGCTCAGGCCAGACGGCATGAACACCATCAGCGAACTCCTTCGCCTGCGCAAAATCTGGCAGCTTCGACTCCATCCAGATCATGTCGCAGTAGGGTGCGTAAGCGACCGCACGGTTGATAGCGCACTGGCAGCCGCCCTGGTACCTGTAGTAACCTTCACGCGTTCTCGCGGCGTCCCAGTTGAAGTAAACATCCACTCCAGTCAAGCCTTGTGCGATGGCACGTGCTTCTGAGTTGCTCTTGCCCTTGCTCTGCTCCGTGAACTTGTTGATAAGCTCTTGCTTGTTGACGTGAACGCCCGCATTGATTGTATCGGCGACGGCTTCGTGGAAAAGCTTCAGATGTGCCTCCTTGGTCCATGCATCCTCGATGGCCTGTAGCTCGGCACCATTCTTGCCGGCTTGTTCTGCGGCGTACATGAGATCGCACAATGGCTGAAGCGCTGGATTGGTGCATCCCATAATGTAGTGGTGGTCACGAGGATCGATGGTAGACGTGATGAGGGTAGCGGCTTCGGAATCAGTACGTGCAACCGCGAGGAGGTCGGTACCTGCTCAACCATTAGTAGATAATCCTAATCTTTCAGCAATCTCCACATACCCATGATGTCTGCCTGTGCGCGGATCGCCACCAACCGATTGATGTGCTCGCTGATCGGAACCAGCACTTTTCCAGCCATATGGCCGCACTTCTTTGTTCCAGGAGCTTGATCCTCGATGTGTATGCCAGCGGCACCCTTCTCGATGAACAGCTTTGTAAGCTTCATGATGGCCGTAAGACCTCCATGGCCAGTATCCGCGTCGGCCACAATCGGTCGCAGGTAGTCGGTGCTCGCAACCTTCGCGCGGTCGGCTTTGGGTGTAGTGAGACGCTCTTCGCGCTGTTTCCGATCATGGAAGAGTTGCGCCATGAAGAGGTGGCCAACCTTATTTGGCACGGTGGTCTGATCATGTCAACTTCGAAAATCAAGCAGTCGGAATCAGACAAAACGTACGTAAGGATAGTCAGCCAGATCTGGACCAGGTTCGTCGGTGGAAGATGCCGTCGATGAGGCTTGCCATCCAGAGACGTAGACGGTATCAAGATATTTCGCCATCTGCGTGACCATGACGGGATCAAGGCAGCCATATGTGTAGCTGACATCTTGGTTCTAAATAATATCAGTACTGTCCGAAGGTCCAAGAACTTTTTGCCCACCTTGAAGCGGTCCTCGACAATGTTCCATAGCTTCTTCGATTGGCTGTTGCTCGGATAAGTGATCTTCAGGTTTCCTCGCTTCGCAACGATTTCTTCAGCAGTGAACGGCCTTCGCGTGTAGCGCCATCTTGAGCCTGACCACCACTGCTTCACATCCTGAACTTCTTGCTTGTACTGCGCATCCTCGGCGTCTGCGCCCGACATGATGTGGTGTAGGTTGTGTGTGTAGAAACTGAGCTAGCAGGTAGAGGTTCTAGTTCATTAACTTCGCTTCGTGAGTAACAAAGAGAAGAGCGACGGGAGAGTTATGTTCGAACAATGAGCGAGCTCTGATGACACTCGAAATCAAGATGATAGTCACACGCGACGTTTGGCCCGGGGAGCCAAGCTCTTAAGTATAGCACCGCACATGTAGCGGAGAACGAGCTGCATCCATACCCCGAACAGTAAGGTCAGTTTCCGCTCTCCAATGCCCTCAGTGCTCGGGAGGGCCCGGCTGAGCGCACCATTGGACCGATCATGGCACCCGAGGAAGCTGGAATGTATTTCAGTGCCATAACTAGCGCTTCGAGATGCCCTCGGCCCAAGGGGAACAACGTTTGGGGATTATGACTGATGTCGATCCATTGGAGTTTGGGCCAGCGGAGGAATGACGTTAGCCAATTGCTTGGATCTGACCTCACCTCTTCAGTCCACGATGCTGCGTCGATTGTCAAACTTGCAGACCAATCTAAGCTCTGTCACATATCAAAAGCTCGTCTCGTGGCTTGTGGTCGCGTGCAGCTTCACATGCCAAACCATTCCTCCGTCCTTTTGTTCCTTGTGCAACATGTGAAGACGCGAGACGCGTTCCCCAGATTTTCGGCTAAATCTGACACCATGCCTATTGCGTCCAACCTCGGCTGGAATTCAGCCAGAACGGCGTTGATCGGCTCTTCGTCATAGCAAGCTGTTGAAAATGTGCGTGGTTTTCACAAGCATGCACGGAAAAGCTGCATGTTATCACGAGCAAGAGCGGAAAAGCTCTTTGACTTAGACATGACATTCATCCTTGAGCATCAACTAGTCATAACTACCCTTTCAACATGCCATGAATATGACACGCAGAGACCGCGACCGTGCTGCCGATGAGCCACCACAACTCGCCATGCGCTGCGCCGACATCCTCAAGGTACATACTGAAAGTTCCGTTCGCAACTAGTGTCGTGCTAGATCGGTCAGTACTCTTCGTGTGACTCAATGTTCGCCATGTTGCCATTTGAAATGCCGCAATAAAACAGAATGTGACCCTGAGGAGCACATCCAAGAGTCCAACGATCTCTGGAAATCCCATGCTAAAGCGCTGCGCGAGAAATAGTTTCGTGACGGTCCTCCTATATTTACCTGGCCATGCGCGATCGGGCAAGTGTCGTACGTATTGGTCGAACTCAGAGTACGGCAGCGATCTCACATCTTGGGTACTCGTTTCGACCTTGCCTGGAGTGGACTCATATGACGTTGACATTGGCGCACAGCGGAGTTTCCTCAGCAACCTCCATCTCAACTCGCTGGAGTAGCTTTTGGAATCAGCGAGCGTCTCATCAGTCTGTGTATGACTAGGTGTGTTGATGAGAAGGGGCAATAGCTGCGGTCGCGAGATCCACAGGGTGCGATTCTTCTCGTCAGTGAAGATGCATTCACGATCGAAAGCCTCGGAGGTGTATGCATAGTGCACGAAGCGCGAGTAGAAGGCTGGTGTGAGCACCCGAATCTCAAGTTGCCTGGGCTGCTCACCCGGGCGAGATGGATGCGTAGTGGTGATGATCTGGAGTGGATCATCGGGTATTGCGGTGTATAGCGTGATGTTGAAGGGTTCTTGCGACTGCTCCACAAGAGTGGAAAGATAATCCTTGAAGGCTTTGTACAGTTCACTGTTCACGTTAGCGTTGCTTTACCGAGGCGTCTGCGGAACCTACATTTCAGTGGAAGTAGGCAAGCGTCCAATGCCAGTATGAAGGACTTCTGGACGGAACCAAACATGCAGGTTCCGCTTGAAGAAGAGCTTGGAAGCTTCCCTGACGATCCTCGGGAAGGTTACGAGACCAACCCACCACCACGAGAGAACGAATTTCGATGCACCCATGATGCCTAATTCATCAGGATCGATCGCTGGTCCCGTGGAGTTAAGTCGCGCAACAAGCTTGGCGTAATCCTGGGTCGAAATGAGAGTAATTGTGTTGTCAATGAAAGGATTGTCGTAGGTGGCATGCGGAAAAGGATTGAGTGCCTTGAGCACATACGACCCCTTTCTGGAGTTGAAAGGTGACACATGGAAGTCTTTCATCCAGATGTCTGTGAAGCGAGACTTTGCACTTGATGACAGGTCCGGCGCAATGGCCTCGGAGGCAGCTGGCGTTATGGGCATGCTGGGCACATTGGATCCATCGAGCAAGTACATACGCCTTTCGCCAAAGGTGTTGTTTACCTCCAGAATCATCTTATTAAGCTGGTGATCCCTGTCGTATATATACCAGAATGATACGGGATTGAACGCGTAGCCAAAGAAGCGTGGCGCCGTAACGAGGTAGCCATATGACCACTCATCGTCCTTGACATTCTGATCGATCAGTCAGCTGTGTGTAGGAGATGGAATTTCATCGACGTCCACCATACCTGAGCTCTGAGATACAGCCGCAATTTGCCGTAAAATCCAAGCGTGCCACTACCTCGCTCAAGGTAGTCTTCAGCCTTGACTCGTAACCACCATTTCCCCAAGAAGCTATCTTCTCCTAGCCCCACCTCCGTTCCTTCAGACGATACAGCTGTTGGTATAATCGGAAAGCCGCATTGTAGATAAGAGTATTCAAATGAGTGCCGCTTGGGAAACATGCGAGCGTGCTTTGTCGAACACGGAAAGATCCTAGGTTTTGGATGCGGCAACGTCCACTCTGTGAAGCCATTTGGCAACAATTGCGACGTGGTATCTTGCAATGATCTCTGCCATCGAGCAAGTAGTCCAATGGCGACCAGTGGGAGCGCAAGCCGGGATATCAGATACCACGACCCCACCACAAAGAAGTCATCCGAGTTTTCCCATGTTTGCACCACGATGCTCTTCAACCCTGCTCTTGCTGAATACGCATTTATGATACCAAATATCGCAGAGTCTGTCGCAAGTTGGTGGTCGCCAAAGTACCATCGGACGCCAGCTCCGGCAGCCCAGACCGCCGACAGTGGCGAGATCCGCCACCCATCCAGTACGCAGCAAAGTGCAGACGCGATCAAAGGGCAAAGCAGGGGACGGAGAAGGCCTTCATGGCCCGTCGGTATCGTCGACATAAGACGTTGGCAGTAATGTGGTTCGTGAAAGGAAAGATGGTCGTTGGCGACAAGGCAGGTGTGTGGACCTGGTGGACGTGCGCTAAACCGCTTTCATTGATTCAACATGCAGGGACTCAGAAGCCAGCAACGACGGAAATTCATACGTGATAATTCCTAGATCGCAGGTAAATACAACTAAAGATAATTCGCGAAAACGTCAATATTTGCAGGTGTGCTAGGCTGGAACATTATCACCAAACTCGAACTAAGCAGTCCATAATTGACGAGATCTTACGTCATGCTATGTAAGGGAAAGATCACAAGCCATTACCCATAATTATGTAGCTCACCCGCAGTTGGTCGATCGATACTCTAGTCTGATCGAGCGCTAGCCTGGTTTCTACAAGCCGGGCTGCTCGTCATGGTTTCGATGCAGCGGCGGACGATCTCGTCTCGACGTGATTCACGTTAACATCAATCACATCGAAGACGGTTTCACGGCATGTCTAATGTACCACCCAGGCCAATTTGATTGAATGTGATACGCACTCGCCGTCTGTGTAATCAGTCTCTACGCATCGGTCTCATGTCCCTTGTACTCCATACTCCTTTCCAATTTTTTCCACGGCGCAAAAGCTATCGGAGTCAGCCCAACCTTCTCAGATACACGCCAGAGACAAAAGCGACCACATGAAGAGATTTGCACTTACGATTCCCACTTTCTCCCAACACATCCTTCAGCCCCGGGAAGTGTCTTCCAAGGACATCCTTCATTCCATTGTACTGCACCCACTTCAGCCCAACTTCACTGTATGTCTCCGCGTTCCAGTCCCCAGCGATGAAGCGATCGCTCTTCAAGCGGCGACTCGCCATGAGGATGAAGACGCGAAATGCAGTGTCGCTGAAGCCGAAGCCCTTGATCAGAGGCTCACTCAAGCAACCAATCAGCAGATCTACCTTCTCGATATCATTTTCGTAGACTCTGGCAAGTTTGTCCGCGACTTCTTGATTGCCGCCAGTGAGTTCGATGAATGTTGATCGAGCAGGCATGTGAAACAGACGCCGGAACTGATTGTAGCGTGGAATGCCGCGTTCGCGGTCGCGTAGGATGTCGATTGTGCCAAGGTCAATGTGCCGGCCATCAGGTGTGTGGAGGTCGCGTAGGAAGGATGGCATGTTGTTCAGTGTCAAGGCGCCAGGGTAATTGATACCGAAGCTGTACAGGACGTCGTCGAAGCCGAAGCCATCTTGCACGAGAGGATCGCGCGCATGCTCAAATGCTACCTCTTGGATCGGATATGTTATCTTATGGGCTCCAGACGTTGCGTCGAACATGGCGATTGTGTCGGGGATCAGTGAGTGCATTCGGTACGTGCTGACAAACTCTTCCGTTAAAGAGAACGGCGCCGCATGTTGATCAGGTTTTGACCCCGGAATTCCGGACATCACCTCACTACTACTCACCCGCCCGAGTAACTTGAGGAGCTTCTCGCCCAGGAAGCCCCGCCAATTCGTGTTCATACTGATGTGTACTGCAGGATGGCCCAAGATGGCAGGCGTCCATTCGACCGTATGAATCTTTGCCATCAAAGCGCAATTGATCAATCGCGCGGTGTCGAAAACCTTCTCTGACTCCCACTCCGGGTATGCAGCGACAAGGGCGTCACAGATAGCGTTGTGTTCGAGGACGAAGATTGTGTGAACGAGTTCCAGCCCCAGCCACCAGTTGCTATTGAATCCCGTCTGTGGGATGCCATTCTCGCCGCGCGGTAGGAAAGTGACAAGCTTCTGCTTGTCGACGAATAGCTTTCCGTTGTGTGCTCCGTGGCGCAGCTCGGTGGTGCGGGCTTCGGACGAGCCGTAGATTTGACTACCATCCCACCAATGTGAGTTCACGTTCTTGTATGCTGGCGCGTCCTTGTCGGTCTCGTCGAGTGGTTCATCTGCTTGCGTCTTCTCTATCAGCATCTTGCCGTCTGGAGTGGGCCAGGTATCGTCCGTGGGAAGCTCGATGCTGTGCGTCTCCGTCGTTGAATTTTCATGCTGAAACCAGTCATGGATTTGGAATTGGATCCACGCTGCCGCCAACAGGTTCAGAACAGTTGCAGGCTTGAAGTGATCTCGCCGAAGGAATTCCGCGCTGATCAATCTTGGGTTCGGGGTCATGAGTTCCTGCTGGGTGGGCGCTCTCGTGTATGCTCTGGGGACGTTTCTTCCAAATCTCATGCCAACACAGCCCATCTTCGGTGCAGCCAGATCGTTGAACAGCCCATCCGAATGCCTCGTGTGTAGGTATTGCTCTTCGGTCAAATGCGGACACCCCAATGTGCCTTGATAAGATGAGGAAGGGTATACATCGTGAAGATTCTTCTGTCGCAACTCGTAGCGGAATATGCCGATATTGATAAAGCCAAGGAAAGGCGGGAGCTTGTGCCAGGGAATGAATTTGTTGACGAATTTGAAGAAGGATATGCTCAATCGTTGTGCTAGGTTAGGATTGAAGGTAAAAGGTTCGGGTTGTGTCGGCGGCGGCGACATGTTGTTAGTTACAGTGAAGGCGGATCAAAGCAAGGATGCCATGACTGAGCTTACGAACTGCTGGACGGTGATCGTACACTGCTTGGATCGAGGATGTCGCGATGTTGCCAAAGAAGCAAGAGCGGTGCTGTCGCACAAAATCGAAAACCGCAGGTGCAAGGGTGTGGTGACTGCTTGAAAGGGTCCGACTGGAGAAGTCCCATACATGCTCTGTAGGTTGATATTTGCTTGCTTACATCTCCGTACGAGCGTGCACTTTGCTGCTCTTTCGCCTTTGTACCACTTTGTTCGCCCAACCTTATGGAGCCACACACTTTTTTTTTCAACGACTCGACTCATTACGAGAAGTCATCTACTGCTCGATCCACGATACCGTGGAGCAATCTTAAGTAGCACTCAAGTTACCTGACCATAGTCCATACCAAACATCTGGGTACTGGTCTTAGCGTCTGGAACCGAAAAGCCAGAGAGACCTGATCACCAAAGTGACTGGTCCAAAGAGGCGGCTTATCTTACCAACTTCTGCATTCTGCCTGTATGTGAGCAGTGTTGGTGGCTGGAGGGGCCAAGCCTCACCCATGCCATCTTTGTAAGATAAGCACAGGGGTCCCTTCGCGTACGCGTAGCCTGACGAACCGATCTTGGGGAAGCTGCAATTTTTTCCCGCTCGCTTCGGAGGCTGTGCGCTGCTTGGAAGTATGGCGGTGTTCTGGTACAACGTTGCACACCTGTCGTCGATCGCATCGCTTGCATTATTGGTGAATGGCTCCATGGATCGTGGAAGGCCTTTGGATATCTCGAGAAATACACCTGCAAACCGTCGACAGGTTCTCCTCATATTTCTAAATGTATCTTGACGCGCTGAATAAGACCTCAACAGTCCGTGAAGATATGTGCTGGGTATATAGGCGATGTGGGCTGCGAGTAAACAGACCTAATGTGGTTCGAGAATGTGCGAACCCGATCACGAACTCTTTCGTCGTCGGTAAGGTGTTGTACAACGAGGAATTCAGGCGTCTGAAACTCTTGGATCGGAGTTTTCAGCACATAGGTGGGAGCAGGACGTTCAAGATCAATGGACTCCTGTCCAAGGCGCTCTGTCTGCACGGTCTCCACGATCGGTGACGTGGGCATCGAGTTCTGGCCACCCCCATAGTAGTAGTACGGCTGCCTGGTTCGCTGCAGGAACGATACTCGGTGGAAAACTTGTTTGAGCATAGGTTGCAGAGAGGGTAGCGATGCGCAGATTATGGCAGTGTGGATCTCGACTTGCGACCTGCAAGATGATGTGTTAGCCTTGGATGTTACAATAGCGAAATGCCCAATTGCCGCCAGAGTGTCCCCCAGGGAATGCAAGCGCTATGATACGAACGTAGTTGGCCTACTACCTGCAAGGAAAAGGCGAGAGATTAGACCCACCAAAAGATAACGTAGCCACCAGTATAGCGCATTAATCCCCGACTCATGCTGGTAGCCCAAATGTATAAACCCCAGATACGTATTCCAGAGGCAATGGGCACCAGCAGCCCAGCAGCGAAGACGACCATGAGAGACAATCGCTTGAGCTTATGCATGCGGAGGCGGAACAGAAGCGGTAGAGGCATGATAAGTATGACCAAGTCGGATACCATGTTGAATCCTGCCTGCCAGTAAAACACGGTTCTGAGGTCGAAGCAGTGGCCTGCGCCACGGTTTATGAAGATGCCAGGCGAGAGAGCATATAGAGGGTTCTTTGGACATTGCAGTGCGTTGACGAGGATCATGGCAATGGTGTAGCCACTGACGATGGTGATGGTGATGTAGACGACGGTTCGAAATGTTCGTTGCGTCGCAAAGCTAAGGTAGAAGACCAAGATCGATAGCTTCACTGATGCCAGGGTGATCAGATAACCAATATGATACGCGTACCACGATGCTGCGCTAGCGTATAGGAGCCAGTTCATGTAGTCTTTTCTCTCTTTCCTGGTGGTGATCTGGTCGATCAGTAAATCAGAATCCGACACAGCTACGTTGCGATGAGACAACATACATTTGACGGCACTATAAGTGTACCCAGGGTCCCGGTACCGAACTTGAGCTGGTAATGATTGCAAACACAGAGACCCCAAGTGCAGAGCTGGAGAGAAATGTTCAGCGCTGTTCTCAAATGACATCTTACCTTTCCCAGTCGTGTGTTACTTACCAGAGCGCCCAACGTCATATAGTCGTAAATCTTGAGTTTGCCTATGACCCACATGCGACAATAAAACCTTCAATCACATTAGCCAATGAATAATACATCGAAGGATGCTGGAACTTGCCGGGCAGTAACCACTAAGGTAGAAACTGAAGCCAGTGTGAATGCTGTGATCTCGATCATTGAACGCTGCAAAGATGTAGGTATAAGGTTAGTGTCAAGCCAACTACACTTCATCAATACGTACCATGTCATGCGGCTTGAACATTGTCGCCGCCATGTTAGCTGGCGAGCACCCCTATGGTGAGGCGTCGAGAAGCAAAGAAAAGCTCAAGTAAGCGGTACGGTTGCGTGGGAGTCGAAGGGTATTTCAGTGAAGCGGCTGATCTGCATGTCCCCAGATCGGCCCAGGCCTAATG
>Ga0265780_10006698_pt1 | contig 14241 bp, 9 predicted proteins | sample P1T30metagenome_FD_192432 | JGI IMG/M metagenome (GOLD analysis project Ga0265780, IMG submission 192432) | Plant litter microbial communities from East Loma Ridge, Irvine, California - P1 T30 | ecosystem: Environmental > Terrestrial > Plant litter > Unclassified | place: USA: California... | reverse complement strand
TTTTTTTGTCGCGCTCTTCGTCACGCACAGCACCGGGTAACAAGCACCCGGTGCAATGCGACGTCGATCAGAACGAGTGACGCAGGCCGATGTTGTAAGCCTGTGGATCCGAACCGAAGGCGGTTGCCGGCAGAGCGATGGTGCCTGCCGACGAGGCCAGCGAGAACACGCCGGTGCTGTTGTTGCGCAGCTTGGCGTACGACGCGTACACATTGGTGCGCTTCGACAGGGTGTAGGTGTAGGCCAGGGTGACTGCCTTGGCTTCAGCATCGCCCACTTCCTGCTCTTGCTGCTGGTAGTTCAGGTAGACGCGGCTGGCGCCGAAGCCGTACGACACGCCGGCGTTCATCTGTTCGTACTTGTTCTCGATGCGGTTGGCGAACTCAGGCTCTGCAGCCAGGTAGCCGGCGCGCACTTCGAAGTTGCCGAACTTGTAGCCTGCGCCCACGGCGTATTCCTTGGTGTCGCCCGATGGCAGGTCTTCCTTGTTCTGGTAGCCGGCGCCGAGGTAGAAGCCCGCGTTCGCGTATTCCAGCGCCACGCCGGTGACGTCGCCGGTGTCCTGGGTCGCGGTTTCGTTACGCTCGCCCGCGCCGTAGGCTGCGCGCAGGGTGAAGCCGTTCAGGGCATTGCTCTGGTAGTTGACCGAGTTGTCCAGGCGACGGGTCAGGCGGTTGGTGCCGAAGGCTGCCAGGTTGGTGCCGTAGAAACCCTGGCCCAGGGTGTCCGATGCGCCGGCGACGGCGGCGATCGGGCCGTATTCACGGCCGACGGTCACGGTACCGAAGGCGCCTTGCAGGCCGACCACGGCGCGGCGGTCGAACATGCGCGAATTGGTCGCGCCGGTATCGGCAGCGACTGCGGCTTCGATGTTGAACAGCGCTTTCAGGCCGTTACCCAGGTCTTCGGTGCCGCGGAAGCCGAGACGGCTTGCCGACTGGGTGCCCGACGATACGACAGTGCGGCTGCCTTCGCCTGGCGCGTCGTTGTTCTCGACGCCGATCGACGCATCGATCATGCCGTACATGGTGACGCTGGATTGTGCTTGGGCAACCAGTGGCAGGGCCGACACGAGGGCGATGGCAAGAATTTTGTGCTTCATGGATGTCTCTCCAATGTATGTTTGTGAAATAGCCTATCCATCATGACATGCCAGCCAGACATTTGTCATCGGAGCGCGCCCAATCGGAACGGAGGGCGAAACCCCTAATTGACAAGTTCGATTGGCCTGTTCTGACAGCGTTTTCATAGGGGAATCCAGGCGTAGCAGGGCTTTTCCGGAAGGGAGAGGGATAGCTGCGGCGCTGTCCAATGGTTGCCGATAATTAAGTTATGCCGTTGCAATGACGCCACATTTTCGCCATAGATATCTGCTGCATTGCGCAATTTCGGTGCGGGCGGCTTCACCGCTTGCGTAGCAGTCCGATCCTTCGACGGGTACATATAGAGCGGATCTGGCGTTCGCGCAGGCAGGATCTCTTTCCGTCCCAGATGCCCTTGCACTAAGCTTATGCGCTTTTTGCACTGCATTAGTGCGGTGCAGCCAGGCAGTTCTTGAGAGCCGCCTCAAAAGACTTGACAGGCGAGTCGATACAAAAATTGGTATCGGAGCGCCGGAAAAATTGATTGGAACGTTCTCAATGCAGCGCCTACCATTACCGTCAAGCATGTAATAAATACAGCCGGTTAACGGCATATAACGACAAAAAGGAGACATATGAAACGGTATGCACCGGGCTTCCGTACGCCTGCACTTTCCCACGCCACGCGCAGTTCCCGTCAACGCTTCGCCCTGCGCGCCACGGTCGCCGCCCTTGCCGGCGCCGGCCTGCTGAGCGCCGCTACCGTCGGCGCCCAGGAAGTCGCACCCGCCGATACCACGGCCACCAGCGCGCCTGCCAGCGCCGAGGGCAACGGCGCCGTGGTGACCGTCACCGGCACCCGCCAGGCCGCCCAGAGCGCCCAGACCATCAAGCGCAATGCCGAGCAGGTGCTCGACTCCATCGTCGCCGACGACATCGGCAAATTCCCCGATAAAAACGTGGCCGAGATCCTGGGCCGGGTCCCGGGCGTGCAGGTGATTCGCCAGAACGGCGAAGCCGGCAACGTCGTGATCCGCGGCCTGGGCGGCATCAAGACCCTGTACAACGGCCGCGAGATGTTCACCGCGGCCGGCCGCAGCCTGTTCCTGGCCGACGTGCCGGTGGCCATGCTGCAGCGGGTCGACGTGTATAAATCGCAGGGCGCCGACATGGTCGAAGGCGGCACCTCGGGCGTGATCGATGTGCGCACCAACCGTCCATTCGATTTCAAGGGCGCCCAGGCCGCGGTCAATGTGCGCGGCGAGCACCGCGACAAGGCCGACAAGATCGACCCGAATGTCTCGGGCCTGCTGTCGAACCGCTGGAAGACCGGCATCGGCGAGATCGGCGTGCTCGGTGGCCTGTCTTACCAGCGCGGCCGCTACCACGATGAAACCGCCTTCGTCGGCGAGCCGCGCACGCTCGACGACGGCGTGATCGGCGCGCCGTCGATGGGCCGCGTGATGAGTAACGGCGACCGCGAGCGCCTGGCCGGCAACCTGTCGATCCAGTGGCGCCCGTCGAAGGACCTCGAGGTGTATGCCGAGAGCTTCTCGACCCGGATCGAGCATGACTCGCAGAGCATCTTCTTCGTGGGCGACCTGCCGATCAACAACCCCGGTTCGACGGTGACAACCATCCCGGGCACGAACTACCTCGGTTCGATCAGCCACCCGAACGTGAATACCTTCACCCTGAGCTCGACCCAGGCACGGCGCGAAATCGCCGAGACCCACCAGGCCGCGGTCGGCGCGATCTGGAAGGCGTTGCCCGGCGTGCGCGTGAGCACCGAGCTGGTTCGCACGATCAGCTCGCACGACATGAAGAACCCGATCCTGGACACCGTCATGGACCGCTCCAAGGCGATCCACGCCGAAGTGCGCGACGGCGGCGGCTACCTGGACTACCCGGGCACCGACATGACCGACCCGGCCAACTGGACCATGTTCGCCCTGTTCGACAACCACAACCGCTCGCGCGGCGCCGCCAACGACTGGCGCGGCGACATCGCCTGGACCCCGGAAGCCGATGGCTTCTTCAAGGAAGTCAGCGCCGGTGTGCGCTATGCCGAGCGCGATGCGAACTTCGTCCACGAGCTCAATGGCCATTCGCCGGCCCCGAACCTGTGGTCGCCCAACGCCCTCAAGGTCACCGACTTCCCGGGCCTGAACTGCACCAGCCCCAAGACCGGCGGCAACTACGGCATGAACCAGTTCTACGCGCCGTGCATGGACTACCTGCTGGATAACACCGGCGACATCCGCCAGGCGATCCGGGGCGACCGTGATCCGCGGCCGGACAATCCGCAGTCGTTCTTCTCGGACCAGGAAAAGACCAGCGCCATCTACCTCAAGACCAACTTCGGCTTCGACGCCTGGTCGCTGCCGATCGACGGCACCGCCGGCGTGCGCTACGTGAAAACCAAGCAGAGCATCAGCGGCTACTCGGCGCGCGACGGCGTGATCTCGCCGATCACGGTGTCGTCCACCACCAACGACGTGCTGCCAAGCCTGTCGATGCGCGCCCACTTCAGGCAAGACCTGATCGGCCGCCTGTCGGCCAGCAAGGCGATCGAGCGCGCGCCGTTTGCCGACTACAACCCGGGCCTGGCGCTGTTCCCGTCGACCACCACCACGCTGGCTACCGGCACCGCGGGCAACCCGGACCTGAAACCGCAAGAATCGCGCAACGTCGACGTGGCCCTGGAATGGTATTTCGCGCCGGCCGGTTCGATCACCGGTACCCTGTTCCAGCACGACTACGACAACTACCTGCGCCGCAGCGCACGGCCCGAAGTGCACGATGGCGACACCTATAACGTCAGCCGTCCGTACAACGCGGTCGAGGGCAAGCTGAAAGGCGCCGAACTGGCCTACCAGCAGTTCTATACGCAGTTGCCGGGCTGGCTGGGCGGCTTCGGGCTGCAGGCCAACGTGACCTGGATGGATGGCGGCCTGGCCGAAGCCGACGGCACCATCAACACCTTCGCCGGCATGTCGAAGCTGTCGGCCAACCTGGTGGGCCTGTACGAGTACGGCAAGTGGTCGGCGCGCCTGGCCTACAGCTGGCGCGACCGCTTCACCGCCGAGTACAACTACCGTGCGCTGCCGTACAACATCGTGGTCGACCCGCTCAAGACCCTCGATGCCTCGGTGTCGTACAAGTTGACCGACAACCTGACCCTGACGCTCGACGGCAGCAACCTGCTGGACCAGTCCTACCACGACTACCACAGCGTGCCGCAACTGCCGCGCGATGTGCGCCGGTATGACCGGGTGGTGGGGCTGGCACTGCGCTGGCGCAACTGAGTCACGCGTTGATGGTTTGAAGTGCGAAGGGGCGCTGCACGGATTTTCCGGCAGTGCCCCGGCTTGTTTTGACTGGATGGTGAATCGTGCAAACTCAAAAACTCTCGACCCTCGAAAAGGTCGGCTTCGGCGCCGGCGACATGGCGCTCAATGTGGTGATCTCATCGATGATGTTGATCATCACCTTCTTCTACACCGATATCTACGGCCTGCGCACGGTCGACCTGGCGGCCCTGTTCGTCGCGGTCAAGGTGGTGGGCGCGATCGCCGACCTGGTGATGGGGCAGGTGACCGATTCGGTGCTCACGCGCTGGGGACGCTACCGCCCTTGGCTGCTGCTGCTCGCGGTGCCATACGGCCTGTCGGTGTTCCTGGTGTTTTCCACGCCCGACTGGGACTATGACGCCAAGCTGATCTGGGCTTACTCGACCTATATCCTGATGACCCTGATGACGGCCGGCGTCGGCATCCCGTATATCTCGCTGATCAGCGGCCTGACCTCGGACCCGCAGCAGCGCCTGTCGGCCAACGGCTACCGGCTGTTCTTCGCCAAGGTCGGTGCCTTCATGGTGACCATCGTGGTCCCGATCCTGGCCAGCGAATGGGACGGCGCCAATCCGGCGGCCGGCTACCAGGCCGCGATGGCGGTGATGGCAATCGTCGGCGTGCTGTTGTTCGCGTTCTGCTTCTTCACCACCACCGAACGCGTGGTTCACAAGGTCGAGAAGCAGCCCTTGATGGACCAGGTGCGGGTCTTGATGCAGAACGACCAGTGGCTGATCCTGTGCGCCGTGTGCGTGACCGGCACCGTCGGCTACGTGATCCGCGGCTCGGTCGCGATCTACTACGCCAAGTATTACCTGGGCGGCGATACCGCGACCGTGTCGGCGTTTCTGTCGACCGGCGTGGCGGCCGCGATCCTGGCCATGGTGGTGTCCACCTGGACCACCAAGTTCTATTGCAAGGTCAAGCTGTTCCGCTACTCGCAGATCATGGTCGCGGTGCTCAGCCTGATGATCTACTTTTTGGTGCAGCCCGGCGACATGGTGACCGCCTTCGTGCTGTACTTCCTGCTGTCGCTGGTGGTCGACCTGCATGCGCCGGTGTTCTGGTCGGCGATCGCCGAGACCATCGACTACGGCCAGGTCAAGACCGGCAAGCGCGTCTCGGGTTTTGCCTTCGGCGGCATCTCGGTGTGCCAGAAGGCCGGCATGGCGATTGCCGGCGGCATGGTGGGCGTGCTGCTCGATTACTTCAACTACCAGCCGAACCAGGAACAGTCGGCGCTGGCGCTGCAGGGCATCGCGCTGATGCTGTCGGTGATTCCGGGCTTCTTCCACTTCCTGATGGGCGTGTTGATGTTCAAGTACCGGATCAGCGACGATTACTACAGCACCGTCAAGGAAGACATGCGCGTCCAGGGCTACGCAAGCACCTGACATGGCGCCGGCACGTCGTCCCCGCGCAGGCGGGGACCCAGGTTCGCCCGCTCCACCAACCACATTCAAACAGAGATTACCAATGCAAGAAACCATCCTCACACCCCTGATCGAGCAACGCGCCGATCCCTTCATCTACAAGCACACCGACGGCTATTACTATTTCACCGCCTCGGTCCCGCTCTACGACCGTATCGAACTGCGCCGCGCCACCACCATCGATGGCCTGGCCGACGCGCCGACGGTCGACGCCTGGCACAAGCCTGAAACCGGTCCATACTCCGAACTGGTCTGGGCCCCCGAACTGCATTACAACCAGGGCGCCTGGTATGTGTACTTCGCCGCTGCCCCGAGCCGCGAGATCAAGCACAAGCTGTTCCAGCACCGCATGTACGCGATCCGCAACACCAATGCCAATCCACTGGAAGGCGAGTGGGAGTTCATGGGCCAGGTCGACACCGGCATCGACAGCTTCTGTCTCGACGCCACCACCTTCACCCACAAGGGCCAGCTGTACTACCTGTGGGCGCAGAAGGACTACGAGATCGAAGGCAACTCCAACCTCTACATCGCGCCGATGAAGACGCCATGGCAGATCGAGGGCCAGCCGATCCTGCTCAGCAAGCCCGAACACGACTGGGAAACCATCGGCTTCTGGGTCAACGAAGGCCCATCGGTCCTGCACCGCAACGGCAAGATCTTCATCAGCTATTCGGCCAGCGCCACCGATCACAACTACGCAATGGGCCTGCTGTGGGCCGACGAGGATGCCGACCTGCTCGACCCCGCTTCGTGGACCAAGTCGGCGCAGCCGGTTCTACGTACGTGCTACGATCACGGCGTCTATGGCCCGGGCCACAACAGTTTTACCTATGCCGAGGACGGCGACACCGTCATGCTGGTCTACCACGCGCGCACCTATACCGAGATCGTCGGCGATCCGCTCTGGAATCCGGACCGCCACACTTTCGTCAAGCCGCTGCGCTGGGATGAGCAGGGCATGCCCGTGTTCGGCCGCCCGTCCACTTATTGATCCGCCCACCCTGGAGTCGAACCACGTGCAAACCGGTATCACGCAAGCGCCATTCGGCCAGCTGCCCGACGGCAGGGCCATTACCCAGTTCACGCTCACCAATGCCAAGGGCATGGTGGCGAAGATCATCGATTATGGCGGCGTCATCACCGAGCTGCACGCGCCCGACCGCGACGGCAATTTCGCCGACGTGGTGCTGGGCTTCGACACGCTCGAACCGTATTGCACCGACAGCCCCTATATCGGCGCGCTGATCGGCCGCTACGGCAATCGCATCAAGCACGGTCGCTTCACGCTCGACGGCCATGAGGTCCAGCTGCCGGTCAATAACGGCAACAACCACCTGCACGGCGGGCCGGGCGGCTTCGACCGGGTCAAGTGGGATGCCACGGTCGACGGCGACAGCCTGCGCCTGCAGTACCGCAGCGTCGATGGCGAGATGGGCTATCCCGGCAATCTGGATGCGACGGTGGTGTACACGCTCAATGACGACAACGAGCTGGTAGTGGTTTTCCACGCCGTCACCGACAAGGCGACGCCGGTCAACCTGACCCAGCACAGCTACTTCAACCTGGCCGGCGATGGCGACATCCTGGGCCACATGCTGACCGTCGAGGCGGATGCCTTCGTGGCGATCGACGCCGAGTCGATCCCCACCGGCGAACTGACGCCGGTGACCGGCACGCCGTTTGACTTCCGCACGCCGCGCGCGATCGGCGAACGCATTTCCCAACCTGACAAGCAGTTGCGCCATGGCGGCGGTTACGACCACAACTTCGCGCTCAACAAGCCAGAGGGTAAAGCACTGACCCGTGCTGCGCGCGTGTGCGAACCGTCGTCGGGCCGGGTACTCGAGTTGTGGACCGAAGAACCCGGTGTGCAGTTCTACAGCGGGAACTTCCTCGACGGTTCGCTTGCCGGCAAAGGGCGCAGCTACCCGTATCGCAGCGGCTTTTGCCTGGAACCGCAGCACTATCCGGATTCGCCGAACCAGCCGCAGTTCCCGAGCACGATCCTGCGCCCGGGCCAGACCTACCAGACCGAGTCGCGCTTTCGCTTCCTGGTGGAGCAAGGCGCATGATGGAGGTGCTCACCGACGCCGGGCACGAGCTCGGCGAATGCGTGCTGTGGTGCGAGCGCACCGGCAGGCTGCTGTGGACTGACATCCCGGCCGCGACCCTGTGGTCGCATTCGCCGGCGACCGGCCGCACCGTCAGCTGGACCATGCCCGAGCGCCTGTGCTGCTTCGCGCTCACCGGCAGCGACGACCGCCTGCTGCTGGGGCTTGCCTCGGGCCTGGCCTTCTTCACTTTCTCGACCGGCAAGGTCAGCCGCATCTGCGATGTGGAAGCCGACATCCCCTCGACGCGCCTGAACGACGGGCGCTGCGACCGCCAGGGGCGCTTCGTGTTCGGCATGTTCAACCAGGACGAGAATCCGAAGCTGGCGCTGGGCGGCTTTTATCGCCTGAATCTCGACCTGACGCTCGAGCGCCTGCCGCTGCCGAATGCGGCGATTGCGAACAGCATCTGCTTCAGCCCCGATGGCCGGCGCATGTACTTCGCCGATTCTGCGCAGAAGGCGATCCTGTACGCCGACTACAACCCGTGCAGCGCCGAGGTCGGGCGGGTGCACACCTTTGTCGCGGCTGATGCGGCGCCGGGCGAGCCGGATGGGTCGACGGTCGACGCCGAGGGTTATCTATGGAGCACGCGCTGGGGAGCGGGGCAGGTAATGCGCTTCGCGCCCGATGGACGGCGCGACCGGGTCGTCGAACTGGCGGCGTCGCAGCCGAGTTGTCCGGCATTTGGCGGTGCGGATCTGTCGACCCTGTACGTCACCAGCGCGCACGTGGGCTTGACGAGCGGCGATCGCGCTGCCGCGCCGCTGTCGGGCGCGGTGTTCCGCCAGGCACTGGATGTGCGTGGCCTGCCAGAATCGCGCTTTTTGCACAGCTAAGAGTGGGGATGGGGAACTCATCCATCCTGACCGCATACCTATCACCTCCGATACAAAAAACGGTATCAATCCAAGCTAAAAATTGATTGGAAAGTTATCTGGGCGGTCTTTACTATTACTCTCAGTAATCAGGAGACATGAGCCGAGGCACAACGCCCCGCTCAGCCAAGAATAACGAGGAGATTTACATGTCCGAAGCAAAGAAAAAAACGCCGCTGCGCTCTGCGGCATGGTTCGGCACGCAGGACAAGAACGGTTTCATGTACCGCAGCTGGATGAAAAACCAGGGCATTCCCGATCATGAATTCCAGGGCAAGCCGATCATCGGCATCTGCAACACCTGGTCCGAGCTCACTCCCTGCAACGCCCATTTCCGCAAGCTGGCCGAACACGTCAAGCGCGGCATCCTGGAAGCCGGCGGCTTCCCGGTCGAATTCCCGGTGTTCTCGAACGGCGAATCGAACCTGCGCCCGACCGCGATGTTGACCCGCAACCTGGCCTCGATGGACGTCGAGGAGTCGATCCGCGGCAATCCAATGGACGCGGTAGTGCTGCTGGTCGGCTGCGACAAGACCACGCCGGCGCTGCTGATGGGCGCGGCCAGCGTCGACCTGCCGACCATCGTCGTCACCGGCGGCCCGATGCTCAACGGTAAACTGAACGGCAAGGACATCGGTTCCGGCACCGCGGTCTGGCAGCTGCACGAGCAAGCCAAGGCCGGCGCCATCACGATGCACGAATTCCTGTCGGCCGAAGCGGGTCACTCGCGTTCGGCGGGCACCTGCAACACCATGGGCACCGCGTCCACGATGGCCTGCATGGCCGAGGCGCTGGGCACCTCGCTGCCCCACAACGCCGCGATTCCCGCGGTCGATGCGCGCCGCTACGTGCTGGCGCATATGTCGGGCATCCGCATCGTCGAGATGGTGCACGAAGACCTGCGCCTGTCCAAGATCCTCAAGCGCGAGAACTTCGAGAACGCGATCCGCGTGAACGCGGCGATCGGTGGCTCGACCAATGCCGTGATCCACCTGAAGGCGATCGCCGGCCGCGTCGGCGTGCCGCTCGAGCTCGAGGACTGGACCCGCATCGGCAAGGGCACCCCGACCGTGGTCGACCTGCTGCCATCTGGCCGCTACCTGATGGAAGAGTTTTATTATGCCGGCGGCCTGCCGGCCGTGATTCGCCGCCTGGGTGAGGGCGACCTGATTCCTAGCAAGGATGCGCTGACCGTCAACGGCAAGACGCTGTGGGAAAACTGCATCGACGCGCCGATCTACAACGATGAAGTGGTGCGCCAGCTGGACAATCCGCTGATCGCGGACGGCGGCATCTGCATCCTGCGCGGCAACCTGGCGCCACGCGGCGCCGTGCTGAAACCGTCGGCGGCATCGCCGCACCTGATGAAGCATCGCGGCCGCGCCGTGGTGTTCGAGGATTTCGATCACTACAAGCAGCGCATCCTCGATCCAGACCTGGACGTGGACGAGAACTGCGTGCTGTTGATGAAGAACTGCGGCCCGAAAGGCTATCCGGGCATGGCCGAAGTGGGCAATATGGGCTTGCCGCCCAAGCTGCTGGCCAAGGGCATCACCGACATGGTGCGCATCTCGGATGCGCGCATGAGCGGTACCGCGTATGGCACCGTGGTGCTGCACGTGGCGCCGGAAGCGATGGACGGCGGACCGCTGGGCATCGTGCAGGATGGCGACATGATCCAGCTCGATTGTCATTCCGGCTCGCTGAACGTGGAGCTGTCGGATGAACAGATCCAGGCGCGGCTGGTGGAGCGGGCCGAGAAGAACAAGAAGGTAGAGCATAGCGGTTACCAGCGCCTGTACCTGGATCACGTGATGCAGGCCGACGATGGCTGCGATTTCGACTTCCTCGTGGGTTGCCGTGGGTCGGCTGTGCCCAAGCATTCGCATTGATCAGATGTGAGTTGGACGCGTCGGCGGCGTAGCCGCCAACCCTACGTCGGATTGAACGTGCATGCAACGTCCGATGGAACGTGTATGCGACGTAGGGTTGGCGGGTCTCCCGCCGACGCGTCCAACCATCGCTCGCCCGGCCGCACTGCCTGCCGGCGCCACCAAAAAACATAGGAGACCCGCACCATGCTGCTCGTCCAATTTCTGACCGAATCGCAAGAACGCCGCATCGGCATCCTGCACGAATCCACCATCCGCACCATCGACGGCTATACGACCACCGTCGAACTGGCGCGCGCCGCCATCGCTCAGGGCAAGAACCTGGCCCAACTGGCCGAAAGTGCCGCCGGCAGCGAGCAGGCCAATTACGACGACATCGCCACCGCGGGCCGCATCCTGCCCCCGATCGACCACCCGGACGCCGCCCACTGCTACGTCACCGGCACCGGCCTGACCCACCTGGGCAGCGCCGACGCGCGCGACGCCATGCACAAGAAGATCGGCGGCGACATCGCCACCCTGAGCGACAGCATGAAGATGTTCCGCATGGGCGTCGAAGGCGGCAAGCCAGAGACTGGCACGCCGGGCGTGCAACCGGAATGGTTCTACAAGGGCGACGGCTCGATCGTGCGCGCCACCGGCGAAGACATCGACATGCCCGGCTTCTCGCTCGACGGCGGCGAAGAACCGGAAATCGCCGGCCTGTACCTGATCGGCGACGACGGCCAGCCCTACCGCCTGGGCTACGCGATCGGCAACGAGTTCTCGGACCACGTCACCGAACGCCAGAACTACCTGTACCTGGCCCACTCGAAGCTGCGCAACTGTGGCCTGGGCCCGGCGCTGCTGGTCGGCGAACTCCCGAGCCACGTGGCGGGCGTGTCGCGCATCATCGGCGCCGACGGCCAGGTGCGTTGGGAGAAGAATTTCGTCAGCGGTGAGCAAAACATGTCGCACACCCTGGAAAACCTCGAGTACCACCACTTCAAGTACGGCCTGTTCCGGCGTGCGGGCGACGTGCACATCCACTTCTTCGGCACCGCCACCCTGAGCTTCGCTGACGGCATCCAGGTGCAGGCCGGCGAGACCTTCGAGGTCGCCTCGCCCACCTTCGGCCCGGCGCTGCGCAACCGCCTCGCGGTCCTCGAGACCCCTTACGTGAAAGTGACCACCTTATGACCATCACCGGCGAAGCCATCATCGACGGCGTGCAGGAACGTGGCGCCGCTGGCTCGTTCCAGGCCTGGAACCCGACCGCGCGCGAACACCTGGAGCCGAGCTTCCACATGGTCACGCCGGAGCAGATCGACCGCGCCTGCGCGCTGGCCGGAACGGCGTTCGACACCTTCCGCGCCACCAGCGACGAGCAGCGCGCGCAGTTCCTCGACACCGTGGCCGAGCAGATCCTGGCCATCGGCGACGCGTTGATCGAGCGCGCGATGGCGGAGACCGGCCTGCCGCGCGTGCGCCTGGAAGGCGAGCGCGGACGCACCGTGGGCCAGCTGCGCCTGTTCGCCACCCTGCTGCGCGAAGGCTCGTGGCAGGATGCGCGCCTGGATACGGCGCTGCCCGAGCGTACGCCGCCGCGTCCCGACCTGCGCATGCGCCTGATCGGCGTCGGTCCGGTCGCGGTATTCGCGGCCAGTAACTTCCCGCTGGCGTTCTCGGTTGCCGGGGGCGACACCGCATCGGCGTTTGCCGCCGGCTGTCCGGTGGTGCTCAAGGCCCATTCGGGCCACCCGGGCACCTCGGAACTGGTCGGCCGCGCAGTGAGCAAGGCGGTCGCCGAATGCGGCCTGCCGGCCGGCGTGTTCGCGCTCTTGACCGGTACCGGCAACGGCATCGGCCAGCGCCTGGTGGCGCATCCGGCGATCCAGGCCGTGGGCTTCACCGGTTCGCGTTCGGGCGGCGTGGCGCTGATGGCGGTTGCCGCGGCGCGCAAGCAACCGATTCCCGTGTACGCCGAGATGAGCAGCATTAATCCCGTCTTCCTGCTGCCGCAGGCGCTGGCCGCGCGCGGCGAAGAGATCGGCAAGGGCTTTGCCGCCTCGCTGACGATGGGCGTCGGCCAGTTCTGCACCAATCCCGGCCTGGTGCTGGCAATCGATGGTCCTCGCCTGGATGCCTTCGTCAAGGCCGCGAGCGAGACCCTGGCCGGCAGCCAGCACGCTGTCATGCTGAACCAGAACATCGCCGACAGCTACCGCAAGGGTGTCGATGCGCTGGCCGGCAACGAGGGTGTGACGACGCTGGCCCGCCTGGAACACCAGGAAGGCAAGGGCGGCGCCGCCTTGTTCCGCACCTCGGCCGACGAATTCCTGAAGCGCCATGAGCTGCATGAAGAAGTGTTCGGCCCGGCGTCAGTACTGGTGGTCTGCCGCGACGCCGGCCAGATGCGCGAAGTAGCCGAGGCGCTGGAAGGCCAGCTGACCGCCACGCTGCAGGTCGACGCCGGCGACATCGATGCCGCCAAAGCGCTGCTGCCGGCGCTCGAGCGCAAGGTTGGCCGTATCCTCGCCAACGGGTATCCTACCGGCGTCGAAGTGTCGACGGCGATGGTGCACGGCGGGCCGTTCCCGTCGACCGCCGATGGCCGCAGCACTTCGGTCGGCACTGGCGCCATCAGCCGCTTCCTGCGGCCGGTGTGCTACCAGAACCTGCCGTTCGGGCTGCTGCCGGAAGCGCTGCGCGACGGTAATCCGCTCGGCATCTGGCGCCGGCGCGACGGTGCGCTGACCAAAGAGTAAAAAAAGCAGTCACAAGAATAAAGATGGAGACAAGCATGGAACAGATGGGGAGCTATCCCAGCCTGCGGGGCAAGCGGGTATTCGTGACGGGTGGCGGCACCGGCATCGGTGAAGCGATCGTGCAGGCCTTCGTGGAGCAGGGTGCATTGGTCGCCTTCGTCGATATCGCACAGCAGGCCAGCGCGGCGCTGTGCGCGCGGCTGGCTGATGCGGGCCACACGGCGCCGCTGTTCCGCCACTGCGATATCACCGACATCCCGGCGCTGCAGCGCACGATGGCGGAACTGGCGGCGCAGCTGGGCGACTTCGATGTGCTGGTCAACAATGCGGCCAACGACCAGCGTCACGACATCCAGGATGTCTCGCTCGACTACTGGAACGAGCGCATCGCCATCAACCAGCGTCCGATGTTCTTTACCTGCCAGGCGGTCTTGCCGGGCATGAAGAAGAACGGCGGCGGTTCGATCATCAATTTCAGCTCGATGTCGTGGCATGCCAAGGGCGCCGGTTATCCGGTGTACGCCACCACCAAGGCGGCCGTGATCGGCCTCACGCGCAGCCTGGCACGCGACCTGGGGCCGTTCGGCGTGCGCGTCAATACGGTCACGCCGGGCTGGGTGATGACCCAGCGCCAGGTGGAGTTGTGGGTCGATGATGCGGCCGAGGTCGAGATCAAGAAGGCCCAGTGCCTGCCGGGCAAGCTGATGCCCGACGATGTCGCCCGCATGGTGCTGTTCCTCGG
>Ga0265780_10006696_pt1 | contig 14241 bp, 12 predicted proteins | sample P1T30metagenome_FD_192432 | JGI IMG/M metagenome (GOLD analysis project Ga0265780, IMG submission 192432) | Plant litter microbial communities from East Loma Ridge, Irvine, California - P1 T30 | ecosystem: Environmental > Terrestrial > Plant litter > Unclassified | place: USA: California... | reverse complement strand
CCTTGAGCGTGGCCTTGAACGCGGCATGCACCGGGTTCTGGTCCGACGGGTAGCGCGGATCGGCCACCGTGTTGAAGCTCACCAGTTTGGCCAGCGTGTCGACGACGTCGTTGCGGTAGGTGGCCACTGCATACTTGGCAGCGCTGACGGCGGCCCCGCTGGGCGCCGCAGCCGGGGATGCAGCAGAAGCGGTAGCAGGTGCGGCCGCCAGGACAGTGGATGAGGCCAGCAACAGGCTGGCAATGCAGGCGTTCTTGTACATACGGGGCCGATCTCCAAGGGTTGCAGATACGCAAACGTCCAGCATAGCGTCTTCTGCCACCGCTGTGAACGCGACAGCCACTTTCAGCGTATCGTTACGCATCCTGACTAAACGGCATCCTCACCATGACTGACAAGACCTTCCTGCGCACCCACGCCGCGCTGCGTGACGACATCGGCGACCTGCTTACCCAGCGCCCCGTGCCTTCGCCGCAGCTCGACCAGATCGATCCTTTTCTGTTTTTGAATCACCACGGTCCGCAGACCTACGGCCCGCACAACCGCGGCCTGCCATTTGGCCCGCATCCGCACCGGGGTTTTGAGACCGTCACCTTCATCGTCGAAGGCATGCTGGCCCACCGCGACAGCGCCGGCCATGAGAGCGTGATCCACGCTGGCGGCATCCAGTGGATGACGGCCGGCAGCGGCATCGTGCACGCCGAAGTCTCGCCGCGCGCGTTTTTAGAGACGGGCGGCCCGCTCGAGATCCTGCAGTTGTGGGTGAACCTGCCGTCGCGTCTGAAGATGACGGCGCCCGCCTACACCGGCGTGCAGCAGGACCGCATCCCCGCGTTATCGCTCGACGACGGCAAGGTCACGCTGAACCTGATCGCGGGCGAGTGGGATGGCAGCACGGGCCCGGTGCAGTCGCTGACCGGCGTGTTCATGAGCACTGTCGCGATGCAGGCCGGTGGCCGGCTGCGCATCACCGGCCTGCAAGGTCGCAACGTGCTGCTGTATGTGGTGCGTGGACGCATCGGCGTGGGTCACCACGGCGATCTCGCCAACGCTTACCAACTGGTGGAGCTGAGCACGGAGGGCGACACGCTCGAGATCGTCGCCGAGTCCGGCTCGCTGCTGCTGTTCGGTCATGCCGATCCGATCGGCGAACCGGTCGTCTCGCACGGGCCCTTCGTCATGAACACCCGCGATGAAATCGCGCAGGCGATCACCGACTACCAGGCCGGCCGCTTCGGCTCAACGCTGGCTTGACGCCAGCACCCGGCCGGCATCGTCCTTCAGGTGCACCGTGTGCGGGAACGGTCCGCCGTCGAAGCGCACGCTCAGGTCGCGGCCGACCGCCTCGAAACGGTCGCGGCCCACGTGGACGATTTCCTGCGGCCCGTCGCCCAGGTCGGCGTACAGCTTGCGGCTCTTGCCCGTCACGTGCAGCGTGCGCCCGTCCTCGAGCTTGTAGGCGCCCTGCATGCGCTTGTACATCAGCGGATCGATATAGACCTTTTTTGGCTGCGCGGCCTGCACGTTGACGACGTCAGGGTTGGTTGCAGTCACCGGCTGGGCGGCGCTGGCCAGCGAGACGACAGCGGCGGCGGCGAACAATGCGAGGTGGGAGAGGCGCATGATGGAAATTCCTTTCAGGTCGGTGGCGGAGAAGTCCGTGTCGCCAGCGCTTCGTTGCCTGACGATGAAGCCAGTCTAGCGAGCCGCAAAACCCGTTCAAGCACCAGGGGCATCAAGCGCCGGAAATGCACGACGAAGTGCGCAATCGGCGGGGTGAACGGGAGGTGCATATATGAAAGCGCGCCTTGTTTCAACTGTGTGTCTGCATTGCGTAGGTATGTCGTACAGTAGGGTTCCTCCAACGCCAATTCGCCCTCTCCCATGCCAGTCATTCCCCTCGCCGCGACCACGCGCGGCTACCCCGACAGCGGTAACGTGATCGAGAACGTGCACCTTGGATCGGTCGCCGTCGTCGACACGCACGGCCGCCTGTTGTGGTCCGCCGGCGACCCGGATTACCCGACCTTCACGCGCTCGGCGCTCAAGCCGTTCCAGGCCCTGCCCTTCATCCTGGCCGACGGCCCGGCGCGCTTTGGCCTCTCCGGCGACGAAGTCGCGCTGCTGTGCGCGAGCCATTCGGGCGAAGACAAGCACCTCGACGGCGTGAGCTCGATCCTCAACAAGATCGGGCTCGACCCCGGCCACCTCGAATGCGGCTGCGCCGTGCCGCTGCACTACGAGTTCACCGGCCAGAAGCCCCCGGCGGACGGGCACTGGACGCCGCTGCACCACAACTGCTCCGGCAAGCACAGCGGCTTTCTGGCCTGGTGCCGCCTGCACGATGCGCCCACCGCGAACTACGTCGACCGCGCGCACCCGCTGCAGCAAGCCGTGCGCAGCACGCTGGCCGATGCGATCGGCATGGCGCCCGAAGCCATGCCAGTTGGCCTGGATGGCTGTTCGGCCCCCAACTATGCGATGCCGCTCAGTCGCCTGGCGCACCTGTACGCCCGCCTCGCGCATGGCCCGCAAGACCCGCAGCTGGGCGGCGCGATGGGCACGCTGCGTGACGCGATGATCGCCCGCCCCGACCTGGTCTCGGGCGAGGAGCGCACCGATCTGCACTGGATGACGGCGGGCGGTGGCGACTGGGTCACCAAGATCGGCGCCGATGCCGTGCAGGCGATCGGCATCCGCTCGGCCGGGATCGGCATCGCGATCAAGATCACCGATGGCAATGTGCGCGCGCTGCACCCGACCGTGTACGCGGTGCTCGACCAACTGGGCCTGCTGAACGCAGCGCGGCGCGAGCTGCTCGAACGCTATCGCCAGCCTGTCATCAAGAACGCGCGCGGCGCCGTGGCCGGTGACATTCGTACGCTGTTCAAGCTGGCGCGTCAGGCATAGGCCAGATAACGCCGCATCCGGCTTGTGCGGCGTCATTACAACATGCTGTCTTCTTGCTATTTCATTTGAAGTTTAAAGGGTTGATACTTGCCGTACGGCATTTCCTCGGCACTCAATCCTTTCTTCAAAGTGATGACATCGTGTTAAAAAATCTACGTATCGGCTCCCGCCTTACCCTCGGCTTTGCCACGATGCTCGTCCTGTCGCTGGCCGGCACCTCGTTCGCCCTCTACACCACGCGCAGCAGCGCCGAGGCTACCCAGCAGATGATGCAAAAGCCGCTGACCAAGGAGCGCCTGGTCTCGGACTGGTATGTGCTGACCTATTCGGCCATTGCGCGCACCTCGCTGATCGCGCGCAGCACCGACAGCACCCTGTCGGCCGTGTTCGCCAAGCCGATCAAGGACAGCGTTACGGGTACCACGGTCATCCTCAAGAAAGTCGAAGCCCTGCTCGACTCGCCCGAAGAGAAAGCGACGCTGCAGGACATCCTGGGCCTGCGCAAGACCTACCAGCAGGCCAAGGAAACCGTGATGAACGCGCGCACGTCGGGCGACTCGGCGGCGGCAGAACAGGCCTATGAACAGGTATTCGCGCCAGCAGCGGCCGCCTATGGCGCCCGGGTCCAGAGCCTGCTGCAGATCCAGCGCAAGAGCATCGACCAGACCGCGCTGGCCATTGAGGCGGCGAACGAACGCAGCACGCAACTGGTGCTGCTGCTGGCCCTGCTGTCGACGGCGATCGGCGCCGTGGCCGCCGTGCTCGTCACGCGCAGCATCACCCGGCCGCTGGACGCGGCGCTCGACGTCGCTGAAACCGTCGCCTCGGGCGACCTCGGCCACACGTTCGCGACCTACCCGAAAGACCAGGTCGGCGACCTGATGCGCGCGCTGGAAACAATGAACGGCTCGCTGGTGCGGGTGGTTTCGCAGGTACAGCAAGGCACCAACGCCATCTCGACCGCGTCGAGTGAGATCGCGGCCGGCAACCTCGATCTGTCGGCGCGCACCGAACAGCAGGCCAGCTCGCTCGAAGAAACGGCGGCCTCGATGGAAGAACTGACCGCCACGGTGCGCCAGAATGCCGACAATGCGGTGCAGGCCAACGGCTTGGCAAAAACAGCCTCGGATGTTGCGGCGCGTGGCGGCGCCATCGTGGGCCAGGTGGTCGACACGATGGGCTCGATCGACGCCTCGGCGCGCAAGATCGTCGACATCATCGGCGTGATCGACGGCATCGCCTTCCAGACCAATATCCTGGCCTTGAATGCCGCCGTGGAAGCAGCGCGCGCCGGGGAACAGGGGCGCGGCTTTGCGGTCGTGGCCTCCGAAGTGCGCAACCTGGCACAGCGCTCGGCCGGTGCGGCGCGTGAAATCAAGGGCCTGATCGGTGACTCGATGACGCAGGTGAATGCCGGCACGGCGCTCGTGCAGCAGGCCGGCGCCACGATGGACGACGTGGTGGCCAGCGTGGCGCGGGTGACCGACATGATGTCCGAGATCAGCACCGCCACGCAGGAGCAGCGCGTGGGCATCAACCAGGTCAACGAAGCGATCGCGCAGATGGACCAGGTGACGCAGCAGAACGCGGCGCTGGTCGAGGAAGCCGCCGCGGCGGCAGCGAGCATGCAGGAGCAGGCAGCGCAACTGGCGCAGGTGGCCGCCGCCTTCAAGCTGGGCCACACCGGCGGGCAGGCGCGCCCGCAACTGGCGGCGCGTGCCCGGCCGGCGCTGGCAGCGTAGTCGCTTACAACGCCGCCCTACGCCGCCAGGCGGCGCAGCATCGCGGCGATGGCGTCCAGCACCGCGTCATCGTCCCAGTAGGTGTTGTGCGCCAGTGGATTCCAGCTGCGCAGCAACAAGTCCCCCACTCCGCCGCCGGCATTGATCGCGCGGTCCTCGACCAGCGCGCGGTAGCCGTTTGACAGCGGCTGCAGCGGCCAGCCCAGTACGTCGTCGGGATCATAGAAGTTGATCCACTTGAACAGCGATGTCGGCGGCGTAATCGGGATGATGTGCATTTCCTGGTGCGCGGCCACGAAGATCGGGATATTGCAGCCGGTGGTGACCAGACCGACGCAGGTGCCGCCGCCGATGAAGGCCAGTTCGCTTGCAGTCAGCGCGCGGCCGAGCGTCGCGCCGGCCCAGGCACCGATATCGCGCCAGATGCCCGCGCCGACCGGCTTGCCGGCGGCCGCCTTCTGCGCATCGTACAGATAGCTCGACAGCACCTGGCAGCCCAGCGAGTGCGCGACGAACACAACCGGCATGCCGGGCCGCGCGGCGTGGGCCGACAACAGCGTGGTGGCAATCTCGCCCTGGGCCTGCTCATAGATCGAGCCGGGATCTTCCTTGCTGTTTTCCAGCCCTGCGGCGTCGCCCAGGCCATACAGGACGAATTTGCGCAGCGCGGCGTAGCGCACGTGGCCGGTGGCTGCGGTGCGGTCCCAGACCAGGCGCTGGTTATCGTACAGGATGCCCTGGTAGTAGACCGAGCGCATGACAACCTGGCTGGCCAGCGCATCCAGGCGGGTGCGCAGCCCCGCCATCAGGCCGTCGGCATAGTCGGGCAAGGTCTCGCCCATGCCATGCACGGCTATCAATGCAACTTGTGTCATTGCCACCTCCCCACGCGCGCCGATGTCCCTAGCGTATCAAATTTCGCGTGTTGAGGCAGAACAAAGATTGTGCAGAAACCTGGCGCTCAGCGCGCCGCGATGGTCAGCTCGAACGTGTCGACGCCGTCGACGCCACCGCGCACCCGGTCACCCGGCTGCAGCGCGCCGACACCGGAGGGCGTGCCCGAGTAAATCAGGTCGCCCGGCGCCAGCGTCACGAGGCGCGACAGCGACGCGATCACGTCCGCGATGGGCCAGATCATTTCATCGAGGTTGCCTTCCTGGCGCAGCGTGCCGTTCACTTCGAGCCAGATGCGCGCCTGGGCCGGATGCCCCACGTCGCTGACCGGATGCAGTGGGCTGCACGGGGCGGATGCGTCGAAGCCCTTGGCCATGTCCCATGGCCGGCCGGCGTCCTTCGCCACGGCCTGCAGGTCGCGCCGGGTCAGGTCCAGGCCCACGCCATAGCCCCACACCAGATCGAGTGCCTGCGCCGCGTCGATGTCCTTGCCGCCGGCTTTCAGCGCCACGACCAGTTCGATCTCGTGGTGCATGTCGTTCGTCGATGGCGGATACAGCACCGCGCCGCTGGCCGGCACGACGGCATCGGCTGGCTTGGTGAAGAAAAACGGTGGTTCGCGATTCGGGTCGCTGCCCATTTCGCGCGCGTGCGCGGCGTAGTTGCGGCCCACGCAGAACACGCGGCGCACCGGGAAGCGCGCGCTGGAACCGGCGACGGCCACGGACGCCGTCTCGGGTGCGGTGATGACGAATTCGGTCATGCTCATCCTTTCATTGACAGGAGCATCATCATACTCCCGCCATGGAGGGCGGCAAGGCTCAGGTTTAGACTCAGGCCGATGCGGCTGCTGCCTCAGCCTGCGCCGCCTGCGCCGCACTCGCGTCCAGGATGCGCACGAGCGCCGTCATGTCGACCGGCTTGACCAGGTGATGGACGAAGCCGGCTTCGAGCGCCCGTTCGCGGTCCCGGGCCTGGCCATAGCCGGTCACGGCCACCGGCACCGTGGCCGCCATCTCCGGCAGCGCGCGCAGGCTCGAGGCCAGCTGGTAACCATCGATGTCGGGCAGGCCGATATCGATCAGCATCACGTCGGGATGTTCGACGCGCGCACGGCGCAGGGCCGAGGCGGCGTCGTACTCGACGGCGGTGGCGTGGCCCTGCACCTGCAGCAGCGTGGCCAGGCTGTCGGCGGCGTCCGTGTTGTCGTCGACGATCAGCACGCGCAGCTGGCGGCCCAACGCGGCGCGCACTGGATCGGCCTCGGACGGCGGCGCATCGTCGGCATCACCCTCGCTGGCGCGCGCACTCACGCACGGCAGGCAGAGCGTAAACGTGCTGCCGCAGCCGACGCCATCGCTGTGCGCGGTGACCTCGCCATCGTGCAGGTCGACCAGACGCTTGACGAGCGTGAGGCCCAGACCCAGCCCGCCCTGCGAGCGGGCCAACGTGCGTGCGCCCTGCGTGAACAGGTCGAACACATTGGGCACCAGGTCGGGCGGCATGCCGGAGCCGTTGTCGCGCACTTCGAGCATCATGCGTCCGTCGCCGGCCACCAGGCGCAGCGCCAGCGTACCGGCCTTGGGCGTGTACTTCGCGGCGTTGCCGACGATATTGGCCACGCTCTGCACGAGGCGCGTCTGGTCGCCCCGCACGTACACGGGCGTCTCGGGCAGCTGGACTGTCACGTGGTGCGCTTTTTCCAGCACCAGCGGGCGGGTCTGGTCGAGCGCCCCGTTGACGACGTCGCGAAAATCGACCGTTGCCAGCTTGAGCTTGACCAGCCCGCGCGTGACGCGCGAGACGTCGAGCAGATCGTCGATCAGGCGGCTCATGTGCTTGACCTGGCGGCTGATGATGGAGCTGGTCTGGCAGATGCGCGGCTCGTTCGCAAACTGCATGCTCAGCAAGCTGGCCGAACTGCTGATCGGCGCGAGCGGGTTACGCAGCTCGTGCGCCAGCATGGCCAGGAATTCATCCTTGGTATGACTCAGTCTCTCGGCCTGCACGCGCGCCAGGCGCTCGCTCTGCAGCAGCGCATCGCGTTCGAGCGCCGACGTTTGCGCGATCTCGTACAGATGCGCATTGTCCATCGCCACGGCCGCTTGCGCGGCGAGATTGGCGACGATGCGCTCGGTGCGTTCGGTGAACATGGCCGACGCCGGGTGGCCGAGGAACAGGCCGCCGAGCACCTTGCCCGATTGCGACACGACCGGCACCGCGAGATAGCTGCGCACGCGCAGCTGCGCCAGCGGCGTGCCGTCGGCCACCAGCGCAGCGTGCTGCGGATCGCACGTGATGTCGTCGCTGCGCACCGGCGCCCCGCCTTCGATGAGGGGGCGGAAGATGGCCGCCGTCGGGGGCGCGAGCCGGTCGAACTGCTCGCGCGACGCGCCCGACAGCGCGTACAGGCGCATCTTCTCGGGCACCGTGGCGCAGATTGGGGCGTGCAGCGGGTCGCCCCGGCCCGCCGGATTGCAGAAGAACGCGCCGAAGCGCGCACCACTCAGTTCGGCGCCGGCGTCGGTGATCGATTGCGCCAGCGTGTCGAGGTCGAGCGTCGATGCCAGCGCGCGCCCGGCGCGGTTGACCGTCTCGAGGATGCGGCTCTCGTCGCGCAGGCTTTCTTCGACGCGCGAGCGGCGCGCCACTTCGCGCGTGTGGCGCGCCACGTCCTCGGCCAGGGCCACTTCTTGTTCGGTCCAGTGGCGCGCCATCGGTTCGTGCAGGTAGAACACGGCGCACAGGCGCCCTTCCTCGATGATCGGCACCATCACCAGCGCGCGCGCGCCAATGGCCGCGTAGGCCGGGGCATGCGGCGCACTGCGTTCGTCGGCATCGACGTCGTCGATCCGCACGCTGCGGCCCTGGCGCAGCTTGGCATTGACGATCGGACCGAAGGCGTCGAGGGGATGCGAGCGGCCGGCCAGGCTGGCCATGCGGCCGCTGGTCCAGTCGCAATCAACGCTGACGGTGCGGCCAGGGACGTCCACCTCGGCGTAACCCACGCGCGCTACGCCCAGCGTCTGCCCGGTCATGGCGCTCGTCGCGCGCATGATGTGGTCAGCGTCGTCGAGGCCATCGAGCGCTTCGCCAAGCTTCTGGTGGAAGGCATGCCGATAATCGGACAAAACGTCGGACGTCGTTTCGGTCAGCACGCAATAGACGCCGGCCACCTGCCCTGCGTGGCGCACGGGCGACAGGGACACGCAGAAAAAGCGCCGTTCGCGTTTGCCGTTGCGCTCGAACTCCATCAGCGCGTGCTGGAGCTGGGCCGATTCGCCGGCCATGACTTCATCGAAATACGGCCGCATGCGGTCCCACAGCTCGGGGCGCACGCTGGCATACGGCGCGCCGCGCGCCGCCGGGTGCTTGTCGCCCAGCAGGTCGGAATACGCGTCGTTGTAGAACAGGCGCAGCTCGCGCCCGATGGCCAGAAACATGGGAAAGCGCGACGCCTGAATCAGGTCGGCGATGGCGCGCAGGCCTTCGGGCCAAGTGTCGGGCTCGAACAGCGCGGACTCGAACAGGGATGGTTCGAACAGCGTGGACGGCGCGGCCAGGGCTGGCGCAGGCGTGTCCAGCCCGGTGCGGTCGGCGGCCAGCGTGGGACTGCCGTCGGCCATCGGCATGAAGCTGCTCAGATTACTCATCAGGAATACCCAGTGTGATTCTTGCAAGGCTGGCGAGCTTGAAACCCTGAAACTTCCGATTCTTTCCTACTGCATCGCCGCCAACATATTCTTGTTGGCGCGATTATAGCGAGCAACTAAACGCGGCCGCGCTCGTTACATGTGCGGTCGGGATGGCGCGTGGCGGGGATGCCACAATCCTGATGAACACTGCGCATACCGCCGGCGGACGCCGGGCGGCAACGCACTGCCCCCGTCAGAGCGATGCGGAGGACCGCATCGCCGGTACTGCTAACGATCAGACGTAGGCCGAGCTCATATTGAGCAGCCCGTTCACGCCACGCGGGAAGAAGCCGCCCATCGTGACCGATTCCTTGGTCAGATACACGATATTGAGCACGTCGCCCGGCGTGCGGCTGAACGCGATGCCGTCCTTGTCGAGCGGGACGATGTTCGACACGGTGCTGTCGGTGGCATTCACGATGCCCTGGTCGACGTCGGTCGAACCGTCGAGGCTGTCGCGCGCATTCGAGATCGCCGTGGCCGCGGTGCGCAGCGTTGGCGCCGCCAGGCCTTTCGTGTACAGCACGGTACGCACGATGCCGGCATGGTACGCCTCGGCCGCCAGGATGCCGGCTGCCGCCTCGAGGAAGGTCTTGTTCGTGATGAGGGGCGACGCGCCTTTGTACGCGGTCACGCCGACATCCTCGAAGATGAACGCGCCAAGCAGGAAGTTTTCATCGCTGGCATACGGGTCGAAAGCCACGCCCGGGCCCACCAGGCCGGCCGCGCGGGCCGCGTTCGAGAACGCGCCGTTTGGATCGGTGCCGCCGATATCGATGGCCGGCTGGGCAACCGCCGCCGTGCCAAGCGCCGCGCGCAGGAAGCCCACGTGCGCGATTTCATCCTGCGCGATTTCCTTGGCATATTGCGCAACCAGCGGATCCTTGAATACGACTGCGCGCCCGCCCGTCACGGCGCCCTGGTTGCCCGTGCCGCCCGTCAGGCTCGCAGCCAGGCCGGTGCCGAACACCGCGTACGAATAGAACTGCGCTTCGAGGTACTCGAGGTTCAGCGCAAAGTTGAGGATGTCGATATCGGTCGGCTGCGCGGCCTGCGCAATCGCGTCCTTGACCGAGCCGCCGCAGGCGGACAGGAAGGTGCCCCCTACCATACCGACGCTGATCCCTCCGACGTTCTTGAAAAACGAGCGGCGCTTTTCCAGCTTTTCCTTGCGTGATTCGAGCAGTGCCAATGTCACATTCGTGTCTGTCATGGTAGGTCTCCGGTTGATGCGATCGTATAAATGGGCGGGCGTCTGCTCGGTTATTCCAGCCAGGAAACCTGGCTGCCAATGCAGCGCGTATAGCTTGTACTGACGCACGATTGATTCGGTTTCAACTATTTTTAAAAATAGTTTTGACATGACACGCGAGCCCATCCGTGCGAGCGCCATCGGGGCGATATGATATTGTCAATACCACCCGATTCTCCACTCCTACACCGTCCAAGGATGACAGTGCCAGACACCCTTCATCCCGATCCCGAGCAGCTGGCCACCTGGCTGCAAGCGACAGCACAAGGCGACGCGGCGGCATTTCGCGCGCTGTACGACACCATTTCTCCGAAACTGTTTGGCTACGCGCTGCGTATATTAGGGAAACGCGAACTGGCTGAAGAAGCATTGCAGGACGGGTTCGTGGCGATCTGGAACGGCGCCGCCGGTTACCAGCGCCACCTGGCCGCGCCCATGACATGGATGACGACAATCGTGCGCAACAAATCGCTCGACCTGCTGCGCCGCTGTGCCCACGACCTCGACATCGACGGCCCCGTCTTCGATGCCGAGATCATGGCGGCCCTGCAGGATCCGCGCGCCACGCCGATCGATGCCCTCTTGATCAGCCATGATGCGAAGGCGCTGGCCTTGTGCATGTCGTTGCTCGAAGGCGCGCACCGGCAAGTCGTGGGGCTGGCATTCTTCCATGACCTGTCGCACAGCGAGGTGGCGCAGCAGATGGCGATACCGATCGGTACCGTCAAGACCTGGATCCGCCGTAGCCTGGAGCGGCTCAAGACGTGCCTGGTTAAAGGCGAACGAGCATGAATATCCGCGACAACCCGCAACTGTGCGACAAGCTGGCGGCCGAGTATGTCCTCGGCACGCTCCGCGGCGGCGCGCGCCGGCGCTTCGAACGCTATCTGCGTGATGACGTGGTCCTGCAGCGCCTGACCGCCGAATGGCAGGAGCGCCTGATGCCGATGGCCGAATTTACGGGTGCGCAGACACCCCGTGCCCAGGTGTGGCGCGCAATCGAGCGCCGCCTGGGCTTGGGTCAGGCGCAGAAGCGGGTGCAGCAACGTGCGCACGCGGCCTGGCAGTTCTGGCGTACCGAGTCGCTGACGTTCTGGCGTTCGCTGAGTCTGGTGTCGCTGGCCGCGGCCTTGCTGATGGTGGGTGTGCTGCGCTCGACACTGGTCGAGGCGCCGCAGGTCGATCTGGTCGCCACGCTGATCGATGACAAGGCACGCACGGCGCTGCTGCTGACTGCCGACAGCGAGCGCCGCGTGTTCACGGCGCGCCTGGTCGAGAACGCACCGGTTGCCGCCGACAAGTCGCTGCAGCTGTGGGCCGTTCCCAAGGAAGGCGCGCCCCGCTCGCTCGGCGTGATTCCGCCAGAAGGCGCGATCGAGCTGCCGCTGACCGGCAGCGCGATCGGCGACGACATCGCCACGCTGGCCGTCTCGCTCGAACCGCGCGGCGGCTCGCCCGGCGCCGGCGGACCAACCGGGCCGATTCTCTACAAGGGCAACTGGGTGCGGATGCTGTAATTACCGGCAGTCGGCCCGCTCAAGCATGCAGGAAGCGTGCCTCGGGCAGGCCACGCACATCGAGTGCCTGCGCAAACAGCGCGCCCGACGATGGCGCGGCGGCGCGCTCGCTGTCGCTCATGCCCACATGGGCGCTGGTGACGAACAGCGTCGCCAGATCCGCACCGCCAAACGCCGGGCAGCTCGGCTGCGGCGCGGCGAGTGGCACCGTTCGCTCGAGCCGGCCATCGGGCGCAAAGCGCGCGACGATGCCGGCGCCCCAACGCGTGCTCCACAGATAGCCATCGGCATCGATCGTCGACCCATCCGGCTCGCCCGGCACGGCATCGGCCGCGACAAACGTGTGCACGCGCCCCACTTCGGCGCTGCACGGGTTGTAGTCGGCGTACAGGATCGCCTTCTGCGCCGAATCGGCAAAATACATGCGGCGCCCGTCCGGGCTGAAGCAGATGCTGTTGGCAATCGCGGCATTGGGCAACGGCAGGCGCTCGAGCGACAGGTCGAGGTTCAGGCGATAGAAGCCGCCCAGCGCGTGCTTCGGATTGTCGGCCTGGTTGAACATGCCGAACACGAAGCGCCCCTGGCGGTCGCAGCGACCGTCGTTCAGGCGCGTGGATGGCATGCCAGGTTCGACATCGCAGATGCGCGTGACCTTGCCGCTCGAAAAAGTAAAGAACGCAAGACCGGACGCCAGCCCCAGCAGCAGGCGGTCGTCGCTGCCGGTCAGCGCGAAGCAGCACAAGCGCTCGGGCATCGGCCAGCTGGCCGTGCGGCCGGTTGCCGGCGTGTACGCCCACAGGGTGGCAGCCGGAATATCGGTCCACAGCAGGCGACCGGTGCGCTCGCACCACAGCACGCATTCGCCCAGCTCGTGCCGGGTGTCAGTCAGCACCTCCATCACGCCGCCTCGGCGGTAAAACGAAAGCGCGACTCGGTGGCATAGACCTCGCCCGGCCGCAGGATCACGTTCGGGAACTGTGGCTGGTTCGGCGAATCGGGAAAATGCTGCGGCTCCAGGCACAAGCCGCTGCGATGCCCGTAACTGCGGCCCTTGCCAGACAGCGAACCGTCGAGGAAGTTGCCGCTGTAGAACTGCACGCCCGGTTCCTGCGTCCACAGTTCCAGCACGCGGCCCGAGGCGGGTTCGCTGACGCGCGCAGCCCTGGTCAGCGCCACGCCTTCCGGCTTGTTCAGAACAAAATTGTGGTCGTAGCCACTGCCGTGGTGCAGTTGCTGGTCCGGTTGTGTGATCCGCTCGCCGATCGGGCGCGGCTGGCGGAAATCGAACGGTGTGCCAGCGACCGGCGCGAGTTCGCCCGTCGGAATCGATTCACTGTCGATCGCCACAAAACGGTCGGCGTCGATGGTCAGGTCGTGGCCGAGGATGTCGCCGGCGCCAGCCAGGTTGAAGTAGCTGTGCTGCGTCAGGTTGACCGGCGTGGCCTTGTCGGTCACGGCGTGGAAACGTACCACCAGTTCATTGGCGTCATTGAGTGTATAGACCACCGTGACATCGAGGTTGCCGGGATAACCCATTTCGCCGTCGGCGCTGCGGTAGGCCAGGCGGAGGCTGGCGCCATCGACCGTCGCCGTCCACAGGACGCGATCAAAGCCGCCAGCGCCGCCGTGCAGGTGGTTGTTGCCGTTGTTGACCGGCAGCTGGACCTGCGCGCCGTCGAGCGTGAAGCGCCCCCTGGCAATGCGGTTGCCATAGCGGCCGATCAGCGCGCCGAAGTACGGGCTGTCAGTGCAGTAGGGTTCGAGCGTGTCGAAACCGAGCACCACGTCGGCCAGCCGCCCTTCGCGGTCTGGCGCGTGCAGTTCGGTGATGATGCCGCCGAAGTCGATGATCTTCGCCACCATGCCATGGGCGTTGGTGAGCGTGAACTGGGTGACGGCGGCGCCGTCTGGCAAATGGCCGAATGATGCTTGTGTGATACCGGTTTGCACGGTGATGTGATCCTTGATGAACAGGGTTGGCCGACGACGCCGTGATCGTAGCATGCACGCATGACCGGCCGCGCCGACCTGATTCACGCGCGCCGTCACCCGGGCCGACAGCGTCGATGGACTACCCGCGTCGGAAATCTTCCATGCACTATTGCGGTGCAAGAAAAACGCTTCCCACCTCATGTCCGGATGGGCAGAGCAGCCGTCCAGGCCCGTCCTCAACTGCTAGGCGCCTGGGTCCGAACGGTATGTATGCACCGTTATTGCGCATTGCAGCACCT
>Ga0265780_10006695_pt1 | contig 14243 bp, 8 predicted proteins | sample P1T30metagenome_FD_192432 | JGI IMG/M metagenome (GOLD analysis project Ga0265780, IMG submission 192432) | Plant litter microbial communities from East Loma Ridge, Irvine, California - P1 T30 | ecosystem: Environmental > Terrestrial > Plant litter > Unclassified | place: USA: California... | reverse complement strand
TCTGGTGGGACTGGGCATGCGCTGAATGCTGTTGCAGGTTACCGGGCTGTCGTGGCGGCTCCGGGGTCAGCAACGCTTCACGGAAGCGGCTGGACGAGGCGAGCGCGTAGTCGCGCACCAGGCTCAGACTGGGCAAGGCGGCGGCGGCGGCGCGCCGCGCCTCGGTATCGGGGCGTGCATCGGACGCGAAACTGAGTACGCCGAATTCGCCCTGCGGTCCGTGCACCGGCAAGGTCACGCCGCTGGCGATGCCGTGCGCGCGCGCTTCTTCGTACAGCGCCTGGCTGTCGCCCGAGGCAAAGGTGCCCGGTTCCCATACCAGCGGCAGGCTGCTCGACAGGCAGTGCGCCACGGTCGGGTCGACATAGGCGAAGCCGTTGCGGTCGTAGCGTTCGCGCCAGTGGTCTGAGTAATTGCTGCGCAAGAAGGCGGCTTCGAACGGCGTGCTGCGCGACGCCACCACCCCATACAACACACGGTCGAATCCCAAGCCGCGCGCGAGCTTGAACAGGGATGCGCTCCATTGAGCGGAATCCTTGGCTTGCATCAGCTCGACTAATAGAGCGGAATCAATCATGGGATGCGGAAGTGTGTTTCATGCCTGTATGCTAGTCGGTTCCACCCCCTTCAAAATTCACGAAAATTAACAATCGGCCACGAAAATTGCACCCATTTCGCATGTTGTCGTGCATAAACAACAATGGCTGAGTAATCGTGCGCCGCGAGGGTCTTTTTTACACTACCCTCCGCACGGATAAAATTTCATATTTGCAATAATCGATACCGAAAGTCGCGCCCATCGACGCGCCATCACGGACTTCACCACCTTCACGCGAACAAGGATCATTCAATGAACACCATGACCGACATGGGCGAACAGCTGGACGTCAAACTGCTGCTCACCACATTGATGGCATTGAAAAAAGGCGATTTTTCGGTGCGCATGCCGTCCGACTGGACCGGCGTGTCGGGCAAGATCGCCGATACCCTGAACGACATCATCGAGACCAAGCAGAAGATGGTGGAGACGGTCACCGAGGTGTCGCGCGTGGTGGGTCGTGAAGGCCACCTGACCCAGCGCGCCGACCTGCCGGGCGTGGTGGGCGGCTGGAGCACGATGATCAGTTCGGTCAATACCCTGATCGACGACCTGGTGCGCCCGACCACGGAGATGGCGCGCGTGATCGGCGCGGTGGCCAAAGGCGACCTGTCGCAGACCATGGCGCTCGAAGTCGACGGTCATCCACTCAAGGGCCAGTACCTGCGCGCGGCCATGACGGCCAACACGATGGTCGAGCAGCTCTCGTCGTTCTCGTCCGAAGTCACGCGCGTGGCGCGCGAAGTCGGCACCGAGGGCAAACTCGGCGGCCAGGCGCAGGTCAAGGGCGTGGCCGGTACCTGGAAGGACTTGACCGACTCGGTCAACTCGATGGCCGGCAACCTGACCTCGCAGGTGCGCAACATCGCCGAAGTGACCACCGCGGTGGCCAACGGCGACCTGTCGAAGAAGATCACGGTCGACGTGCGCGGCGAGATCCTGCAGCTGAAAGACACGATCAACGTGATGGTCGACCAGCTGCGCTCATTTGCATCCGAAGTCACGCGCGTGGCGCGCGAAGTCGGCACCGAAGGCAAACTCGGTGGCCAGGCCTACGTGCCGGGCGTGGCCGGCACCTGGAAGGACTTGACCGACAACGTCAACTTCATGGCCTCGAACCTGACCGGCCAGGTGCGCAACATCGCGGCCGTGACGACCGCGGTGGCCAACGGCGACCTGTCCAAGAAGATCACGGTCGACGTCAAGGGCGAGATTCTCGAACTGAAGAACACCATCAACGTGATGGTCGACCAGTTGTCGTCGTTTGCGTCCGAGGTGACGCGGGTGGCGCGCGAGGTCGGCACCGAAGGCAAACTCGGTGGCCAGGCGGTGGTGAAAGGCGTGGCCGGCACCTGGAAGGACTTGACCGACTCGGTCAACTCGATGGCCGGTAACCTCACCGGCCAGGTGCGCAATATCGCCGACGTGACCACCGCCGTGGCGAATGGCGACTTGTCGAAGAAGATCACGGTCGACGTCAAGGGCGAGATCCTGGAACTGAAGAACACCATCAACGTCATGGTCGACCAGTTGAATTCGTTCGCCTCCGAAGTCACGCGCGTGGCGCGCGAGGTCGGCACCGAAGGCAAACTCGGTGGCCAGGCCAACGTGCCGGGCGTGGCCGGCACCTGGAAAGACCTGACCGACGGCGTCAACTCGATGGCCGGCAACCTGACCGCGCAGGTGCGCAACATCGCCGAAGTGACCACCGCGGTGGCCAACGGCGACCTGTCCAAGAAGATCACGGTCGACGTCAAGGGCGAGATCCAGGAACTGAAGAACACCATCAACGTGATGGTCGACCAGTTGTCGTCGTTTGCGTCGGAAGTCACGCGCGTGGCGCGCGAGGTCGGCACCGAGGGCAAGCTCGGTGGCCAGGCATATGTGCCGGGCGTGGGCGGCACCTGGAAGGACTTGACCGACAACGTCAACTTCATGGCCTCGAACCTGACCGGCCAGGTGCGCAACATCGCGGCGGTGACCACCGCCGTGGCGCGCGGCGACCTGTCGAAAAAGATCACGGTCGACGTCAAGGGCGAGATCCTGGAACTGAAGGACACCATCAACGTCATGGTCGACCAGCTGTCGTCGTTTGCGTCGGAAGTCACGCGCGTGGCGCGCGAGGTCGGCACCGAAGGCAAACTCGGTGGCCAGGCCAATGTGTCGGGCGTGGCCGGCACCTGGAAGGACTTGACCGAGAACGTCAACCAGCTGGCGGCCAACCTGACCAACCAGATGCGCGCGATCGGTGAAGTGGCCACGGCGGTGACCCGCGGCGACTTGTCGCGCTCGATCCAGGTCGAGGCGCGCGGCGAGGTGTCCTACCTGAAGGACAACATCAACGAGATGATCCGCAACCTGAAGGAAACCACGCAGAAGAACGCGCAGCAAGACTGGTTGAAAACCAATCTGGCGCGCTTCACGCGCTTGCTGCAGGGCCAGCGCGACCTGCAGGCGGTGACCAAGCTGATTCTGTCCGAACTGGCGCCGCTGGTCTCGGCCCACCACGGCGTGTTCTACATGATGGACTCGCAGGAGTCGGATGCGCGCCTGCGCATGATCGCCTCGTATGGCTACCGTTCGAGCCGCAAGCTGCCGACGTCGTTCCTGCCGGGCGAAGGCCTGGTCGGCCAGTGCGCGCTCGAGAAGACCCGCATCTGGCTGACCGACGTGCCGCGCGACTACATCGTGGTGTCGTCGGGCCTGGGTTCGGCGCCGCCCAACAATATCGTGGTGCTGCCGATTTTGTTCGAGCAGCAGGTCAAGGCCGTGATCGAGATCGCCTCGCTCGACCGCTTCACCGAAACCCACCTGTCGTTCCTCGACCAGCTGATGGAGTCGATCGGCGTGGTGCTCAACACCATCGAGGCGAACAGCCGCACCGAGTCGCTGCTGACCCAGTCGCAGTCGCTGGCGCAGGAACTGCAGCAGACCAACCAGGAGCTGGGCGAGAAGGCGCGCTTGCTGTCCGAGCAAAACATCGAGGTCGAACGCAAGAACCGCGAGGTCGAGCAGGCCAAGCTGGCGCTCGAAGAAAAAGCCACCCAGCTGGCGCTGTCGTCCAAGTACAAATCTGAATTCTTGGCCAACATGTCGCACGAACTGCGCACGCCGCTCAATTCGCTGCTGATCCTGGCGCAGCAGCTGTCGGATAACCCGGAAGGCAACCTGTCGGGCAAGCAGGTCGAGTTTGCGAAGACCATCCACGGCTCGGGTTCCGACCTGCTGACCCTGATTAACGACATTCTCGACCTGTCCAAGATCGAGTCGGGCACCGTCACGCTGGACGTGTCGGAATACCGCTTCTCGAACCTGCGCAACTACGTCGACCGCACCTTCCGCCACATGGCCGAAGCCAAGCACCTGGGGTTCCAGGTCGAACTGGCCGAAAACCTGCCGGCGGCCGTGATGACCGACACCACGCGCTTGCAGCAGGTGCTCAAGAACCTGCTGTCGAACGCCTTCAAATTTACCAGCCATGGCCAGGTCTCGCTTTCGATCAGCCTGGTGCAAAGCGGCTGGACCGCCGACCACCCGAACCTGGTGCATGCCGACGCGGTGCTGGCGTTCTCGGTGCACGACACCGGCGTCGGCATCCCGGCCGACAAGCTGCAGCTGATCTTCGAAGCGTTCCAGCAGGCCGACGGCTCGACCGCCCGCAAATACGGCGGCACCGGCCTCGGCCTGTCGATCTCGCGCGAACTGTCGCGTCTTCTGGGCGGCGAGATCCGGGTCGAGTCGATCGTCAATACCGGTTCCACCTTCACCCTCTACCTGCCGTACAACCGGGCCGGCTTCGTCAACTACGAACAGGCGCGCCAGCCGCAGCCTGCGCGCTTGCTGCCGCCGCAGAACGTGCCTTCGCCGCTGATGCCGGTGCTGCAGGCGCAACCCGAAGCGCCGAGCTTCGAACTGGCCGACGCCAGTGGCGCGCGCATCGAATACGCGAGCGTGCTCGATGACCGCGGCCTGGTCACGCCGGGCGACCCGTCGGTGCTGATCGTCGAGGACGACGAGCGCTTCGCCAAGGTGGTGCTCGAGTTCGCGCGCGAGAAGAACTTCAAGGCGATCGTCACCCAGCGCGGCGATTCGACGCTGTCGCTGGCGCGCGACTACCTGCCGTCGGCGATCCTGCTCGACATCGACCTGCCCGACATCGACGGCTTCACGGTGCTCGACCGCCTGAAGCGCGACCCGAGCACGCGCCATATCCCGGTGCACGTGATGTCGGCGCTGCGTGAACGCGAACGCGCACTGCGCGCCGGCGCCATCTCGTACATCAACAAGCCGGTGGCGCGCGAGCAGCTGCAGGAAGAATTCAAGCGCATCCAGAAGTTCCTGATGGGCGGCAAGCGCAGCCTGCTGGTGGTGGACGACGACGCCGCCCAGCGCGCCTCGATCGTGTCGTTGATCGGCAATACCGATATCCACATCGTGGCCGTGGAAGATGGCAAGGGCGCACTCGAAGCGCTGCAGTCGTCGCAGTTCGACTGCATGGTGCTGGACCTGACGCTGCCGGATATCTCGGGCTTCGACCTGCTCGACCAGATCGGCGCCAACGAACGCCTGCGCGACCTGCCGGTGGTGATCTACACGGCGCAGGAACTCAATCGCAAGGAAGTCACGAAGCTCAAGCGCTATGCCAAGACCATCGTGATCAAGGACGCCCGTTCGCCCGAGCGCCTGCTGGACGAGACGGCGCTGTTCCTGCACCGTTCGCAGGCCAGCCTGCCCGAAACCCAGCGCCGCATGCTCGAAGAGATCCACGCCCAGGACGGCGGCCTGGCCGGACGCAAGGTGCTGATCGTCGACGATGACCTGCGCAACATCTTTGCCCTGTCGACGCTGCTCGAGCGCCAGCAGATGCAGGTGCTGTTCGCCGAAAATGGCCGCGACGGCATCGAGGTGCTCGAAAAAGATCCAACGATCGAGATCGTCCTGATGGACATCATGATGCCGGAGATGGATGGCTACGACACGATGCGCGCGATCCGCCGCATTCCGAAGTTCCGCTCGCTGCCAATCATCACCCTGACCGCGAAAGCCATGAAGGGCGACCGCGACAAGTGCATCGCCGCCGGCGCCTCGGACTACATCACCAAGCCGGTCGACGTGGCGCAGCTGCTGTCGATGATGCGGGTCTGGCTGAACTGAGCGAGCGGTGAACTTTCGATGAATGCGTTCACCGGTTTTGGCGCCGACCCGGCGCTGGAAGAACTCGAGATCGACCTGCTGCTCGAGGCCTTGTACGGACGCCATGGCCTGGACTACCGCAGCCACGAGCGTGCGCTGCTGCGCCGTTCCCTGCTGGCGGTGGCGGCGCAGCGCGAGCTGGCCACCTTGTCGCGCCTGCAGGAACACGTGCTGCATCAGCCGGGCGCCGCGCTCGACGTGACGCGCGCGCTGGCGGTGCCGGCGGCGAGCTTGTTCGACCGGCCCGAATGGGCGCGCCGCCAGCGCACGGCGCTTGGCGCCAGCCTGCGTCCCACGGCCCTGCCCAAGGTGTGGCTGCCCGAGGTGGCCGGCGTGGGCGAAGCCTGGACGCTGGCGATTCTGCTGGCCGAGGAAAAGCTGTACGCGCGCACCGAGGTCTTTGCCACCCTGGCCAGCGATGCGTTGCTGGCCGAAGTACGCGACGCCACCTTGCCCAGCACCCAGTTGCACCAGGCCCAGCACAACTACGAAGCCAGCGGCGGGACGGCCCGGCTGGCCGATTATTTCGAGGTCAGCGACGGCCGCGCGCGCCTGCTGCCGCGCCTGCGCGAACGGATCACCTGGGCCCAGTATTCGCTGGTGACGGATGCCTCGTTCAATGAGTTCCACGCGATCTTGTGTTGTCGCGCACTGCCCGATTTCGGGCCCGTGCTGCGCCAGCGCGTATTGCGCCTGTTTCGCGACAGCCTGGCCTTGTTCGGGGTGCTGGGGATCGACCGCGCCCTGCTGGCCACCGACGCGTCGGTGGCCGACTACCAGGCCCTGTTCGAGGGCGAAGCGTGGTACAAGCGGGTGCGCTAGACGCGTGATTGCAAGGCGCCCTGGCGCGCCAGCCAGGCCTCGACCGCGCTGGCGGCGCCGGGAGGCACATGCAGCCCGAGCTTGGTGCGGCGCCACAGGACATCGGCGGCGCTTACTACCCACTCGTGCTCGACCAGGTAGCGCAGCTCGGCCTCGTACAGGCCTGGCGCCACCTCGGCGCCGAGATCGGCCAGGCGCGCGCAGCCATCGAGCAACTGCTCGACCCGGGTTCCGTAGGCGCGCGCATAGCGCAGCGCCAGCGGCGCCGGCAGCCACTCGTGGCGCCGCCGCAGCGCCGTGACCCAGCGCTCGAACTGCAGCACGCCGCGCGCGCCCTGCCCGGCGCCAAACAAGTCGCCGCCCGGCAGCACCGCCTGCGCCGTCCACGCCGGCGCCCGATTGCCGAGCAGCGGCGCCAGCCAATCGAGCGCTTCCTCGGCCAGCTTGCGGTAGGTCGTGATCTTGCCCCCGAACACCGACAACGATGGCGGCCCGGCCGTATCGCGCTCAAGGAAATAATCGCGCGTGAGCGCCGCCGCCTTGACGCCATCGTTGCCGGGCGCCTGTTCGAGCAAGGGCCGCACGCCGGCGTAACTCCAGAGCACGTCGGACGGCGCGATCTGACGCCTGAAATAACGGTTTGCCAGCTGGCACAGGTAGCGCGTCTCATCGGGGCCGATCGCCGCCGTATCCGGTTCGCCCTCGAACTCGACGTCGGTGGTGCCGATCAGCGTGAACGCGCCTTCGTACGGCAGCGCGAACACCACGCGCCCATCGGGGTGCTGGAACAGGTAGGCGCAGGCATGGTCGAACAGGCGCGGCACGACGATGTGACTGCCCTTGACCAGGCGCAGCGTGCGGCGTGGCGCAGCGGTGCTGTCGACTGCGCCGGCGGCCAGCAAGGCAAAGCGCGCCGCCCACGGCCCGGCCGCATTGACCAGCGCGCGCGCGCGCACTGCGATCGCGATCGACGAAGCGCCCGGGCGCAGGCGCGCCTGCCAATGGTCTGCGCGCCGCGCGACGTGCTCGCAACGGGTGCGCGGCAACACCAGCGCACCGCGCTCGCGCGCGTCGATCGCATTGAGCACCACCAGCCGCGCATCGTCGACCCAGCCGTCGGAATACGCGAACGCGCGGGTAAATTCGGGTTTCAGCGCCAGCCCGGCGCGGTGCCCTGCCAGTTCGAACGCTTCGGAGGCCGGCAGGAAGGCGCGCGGCGCCAGCCGGTCGTACAGGAACAGGCCGGCGCGGATCAGCCACGCCGGCCGCGCGCCGGCATCGTGCGGCATCACGAAGCGCAGCGGGCGCATGATGTGCGGCGCGCTGCGCAGCAGGATTTCGCGCTCGGCCAGCGCCTTGCGCACCAGGCCGAACTGGCGATGCTCGAGGTAACGCAGGCCGCCGTGGATCAGCTTGCTCGAGGCGGATGAGGTATGGCTGCCCAGGTCGTCCTTTTCGCACAGCACCACGCGCAGGCCGCGCCCGGCCGCGTCGCGCGCGATGCCGGCGCCATTGATGCCGCCGCCGACCACCAGCAGGTCGCAGTCGAGCGCAGCGTCGCCACTGGCGGCGCCCGCGTGGTCTGACTCGATCTTGCCCATCAAGCACCTCCCCTTCCGAATCGGCGTAGCGCCATCCGGACCAGTGTAGGCAGGCGCCCTGCGCGCCAGGTTTGCCTGCATCAATTATGCGGGGAATGCCGCAGCCGGTGTGTAAAATCGCCACATGCATAATCCGTCCAACCCGGCGCCGGCGCACCCGGGCATGGCGCTCGATCCGCGCACCCGTGCCTGGGTGCGCATGCCCTCGGGGCGCCGCCTCGACCTGCTCGATCCGACGCCGTTCGACTGGGACGACGCCGACCTGGCGCTCGGCCTGGCCCGTACCTACCGCTGGGGCGGCCACTCGGCGTGGCCGCTGCCGCTGTCGGTGGCCCAGCATTCGATCAGCGTGATGCTGCTGCGGCGCGCCGCCACGCCCGGCATCACGCCGCTCGACGAACTGCGCGAACTGCTGCACGACGCCGAAGAAGGGCTGCTCGGCTTTGACGCCATCTCGGTGATCAAGCCGTTCCTGGGCGACGCATTCCGCGCCCTGACCCGGCGCCTCGAGCACGTGGTGTTCCTGCGCTATGGCTTGCCGGCCTGGGATGCCAGGTCGCACGCCGCGCACAAGCGCGCCGACCGCATCGCCGCCGCCAGCGAGGCGGTGCACGTGGCTGGCTGGTCGCGCGAGGAAGTGCTGCGCACCCTCAAGATCCGCTCCCAGGTGCTGGCGACGGATCCACTGGCGAGCTATTACGGCTGCGCGCCGTGGGAGCCATGGCCGCCGGGCCTGGCATGCGAGCGCTTCCTGGAGCAATTGGCGCGCCTCAAGCAGGCGGTGAATCCAGCGCCGTGACGCGAAGCCGCCCATGATCGGCCTGGCGCGAAAGCGCGGATCGAAGGCGCGCCAGGCGCCGGCGCGGCCGCTCGATTGTGGCGTCGAGCCCGCGCGCGTGCGTTAAGTTTGATATAGGTCAATATCCCAGCACTAAGTACCTGATTTTATTCAGCCTTTTTGCCTATCCACAAGAAATGTGGATAACTGTGTGGACAAGCGACTCTTGACAAGCCGCAACCTCAGTAGGGATGCGGGTTTCAACAAAATGCCCGTTCCTGAGGCAAAAATTCATCCCTTAAAAATCAATCACTTGCACGTGCACCACGAAGGCGCACAGGATTTAGTACGGCAAATTCCTACAAAAGCGGTGCACGGGGGATAAGTTGTTAACGTGATGCGAACTGTCGTCATTTCCAGGCGTTGCGGGCGCGGTCGCGCACCAGCATGCGCACGCTGTCGGGCATCGGGGTGCGGTTCTCGCGTTTCTCAGCGCTGAGCCAGGCGTGCTCCTCGAAATGCTTGAGCATGGCCGGGGTGACGAAGCGGGTGCGCGCCGCATACATGTGGCGGTCGCCCATCTGCGCCTGCTGCTTGACGAAGAAACGGTTCGGCACGATCAGGTGCAGATGTTCGCGCGCACGCGTCATCGCCACGTACAGCAGGCGCCGCTCTTCCTCGATGTCTTCCTGGTTACCGGTGGCCATGTCTGACGGGATGCAGCCGTCGACCACGTTCAGCACATGCACGGTTTTCCATTCTTGCCCCTTGGCCGAATGGATGGTCGAGAGGATGACGTAGTCTTCGTCGAGCAGCGGTGGGCCGGCGCGGTCGCTGGTGGCCTCGGGCGGGTCGAGCGTGATCTCGGTGAGGAAGCTCTCGCGGTTGGCGTGGCCGGCCGACAGCGCCAGCAATTGCGCCAGATCGGCGGCCCTGACCTGGGCGTCGTCGTGCATCCGTTCGAGATGCGGCGCGTACCAGTCGATCACCAGTTCAAGGTCCATCGGCCAGCGCAGGCCGGGGGTGCGCAGGCGCCGGTACAGGGCGCAGAACGCCGACCAGTCGTCACCGCCGCGCAGCCTGGCGCCGGCGGTTTCGAGTGCCAGCGCCGGTTCGGCGCTCGCGCCCACCGCGTCGAGCAGGCGCGTGGCGGTGGCCGGGCCGATCCCGGGCAGCATCTGCAATACGCGGAAACCGGCGATCCGTCCGCTCGGGTTCTGGGCAAAGCGCAGCAGCGCCAGCACGTCCTTGATGTGCGACGCCTCGAGGAACTTGAGTCCGCCGAATTTGACGAACGGAACGTTGCGGCGCATGAGTTCGAGTTCGAGCGCCGCGCTATGGCTGGCGGCGCGGAACAGCACCGCCTGGCTGGTCAGGGCAAAGCCGGCCTCGCGCTGCTCAAGGATACGATTGCAGACCCAGCGCGCCTGCTCGGCTTCGTCGGGGATCAGCACCAATTGCGGCTTGACGTTCGATGTCTTGTCAGTCCACAGCGTCTTGGCATGGCGCTCGAGCGCGGCCCCGATCACGGCGTTCGACGCGTCCAGGATCGGCTGCGTGGAACGGTAGTTGCGCTCGAGCGTGACCAGGCGCGCCGGCTGGGTGAACTGTTTCGGGAAGTCGAGGATGTTGCGAATCGTGGCGCCGCGAAAACCGTAGATCGACTGGGCGTCGTCGCCGACCACCATCACGCCCTGCCCGTCGGGCTTCATGCCGGTCAGGATCGCGGCCTGCAGGCGGTTGGTGTCCTGGTATTCGTCGACCAGCACATGGTCGAACAGCGCACCGAGTTCAAGGCCGAGCACCGGGTCGGCCGCCATCTCGGCCCAGAACAGCAGCAGGTCGTCGTAGTCGAGCACGTTTTGCTCTTGCTTGGCGTCGACATAGGCGCCGAACAGACGTTTGAGTTGCGCCTCCCATTCGCTACACCACGGAAAATACGCCTGCAGCACGGCCTCCAGCGGATCGCGGCTATTGACCACGCGCGAATAGATGGCCAGGCAGGTGCCCTTCAGCGGGAAACGCTTTTCGAGACCGGTCAGGCCGATCTCGTGGCGCACCAGCCCCATCAGGTCTTCGGCATCGCCGCGGTCGTGGATCGTGAACGCTTCGTCGAGGCCGATGCGGCCGGCGAACTCGCGCAGCAGGCGCGCGCCGACGCTGTGGAAGGTGCCGGCCCAGGGCAGGCGCACCGGCGCCTGCGAGCCACCTCGCCCCAGCAGGCGTTGCAATACGGCGCTGGCGCGGTGCCCCATTTCGTTGGCGGCGCGGCGCGAAAACGTCAGCAGCAGAATGCGCTGCGGATCAGCGCCGGACTGGATCAGGCGCGCCACCCGGTGCGCCAGTGTGTTGGTCTTGCCGGAACCGGCGCCGGCCACCACCAGCAGCGGACGCGGCGCGGCAACGCCGATGTCGTGCTCGACCGCTGCGCGCTGCTCTTCGTTAAGGGCGGCGAACGGGTCTTCGGTGGTGGGCGGCGTAGCGACGGCGGACATGGTGTAGGCAGGCTGTAAATGCGATACTGTACATTTATCCAGTACCGATCGACAAGTGAAAAATATCGCCGCAGCGCGGCGGTCTCATGCATGAATCGGCGATGACATCACGCACGACATGAGGATTCTGCGCTAACTCACGGATAAATAGAAAGTTTTCCGGATATCCACAAAGTCTGTGAATAAGTATGTGGAAAAGCGGGGGCTTGACACGCTGGATGCGGCCATCCGTGCGGGTTTCAACAATTTGCCTATTGGGAAGGCACACCCGTTTGCACCGTAAATCAAGGGCTTACGTGCACTTATCAATGTTGAGCCTAGTATGCACCGTAAATAACTTGAGAGCAATTCTTGTGCATAAGAGCAGCGCAAGCCGCTTACGCATGGCAAGTAGCGTGACAGGATCAGCCGCGTTCACGCCGTTGCAGTGGCTCCCACACCACCCGTTCGATCACAGCCGAACAGATGGCATGCGACTTCAGATACTCCACCGCCATCATGACGCCGCCGCTGGGCAGCATCGCGATGCCCGTGGCAACAATCTCGCGCTGGCGTGCATTGCGCCGCAATTCGCCGTGCGCGCGTGCGGGGACTGCGGCAACGGACTGGTTGATTTCCTCGGCGCGGTAAGGGCTCATGGGCTGCTCCGGTAAAGTTGATGTGAGGTGCATCAGGATTATTGGCGATGGCCGGTCGATGTCAATATCAGACTTCCATCAACCCGCCCTTTACATGGCAGTTGTTGCTGACGCCTGAACCGGCGTGCGGCGCAAGCTTGCGCCGCCTTGCCGCCGACCTGCCTACAATCGATCCGACCCAACACAACACAGCGAGGCAGCCATGAGCATCCATCCCGAACACGACCTGAACCCCGGCGACGAAGCCGAACCCGGCACCCCCGGCGCTGGCGAAGACGTGTGCGAGGCCTGCGCCGGCAGCGGCACCCTGAGCGACGGCAAATCCTGTCCGATGTGCGGCGGCAGCGGACGCGTCATGCGCGGCATCGGCGGCGGCTGACGCATCCTGTCCTGATCGTATGCGGCGCTGCCGCGCCTGGCAGGATTCGGCGCGACCCGTCATACTTGGGTCATCCACAACAAGAGCCCACTACCATGCCCGATATCCTGAACGAACATGCCTGCTTCGGCGGCGTGCAGCGCTTCTACCGGCACGAAGCGCAATCCATCGGCCTGCCGATGCGCTACTCGGTCTACCTGCCGCCCGCCGCAGCCACCGGCGACAAGCCGCTGCCGGTCCTGTTCTATCTGGCCGGCCTGACCTGCACCGAAGAAACCTTCATGACCAAGGCCGGCGCCCAGCGCGTCGCCGCCGAACTCGGCATGATCCTGGTCGCCCCCGATACCAGCCCGCGCGGCGCCGGCGTCCCGGGCGAAACCGAGAGCTGGGATTTCGGCGTCGGCGCCGGTTTCTATCTCGACGCGACCGAAGAACCATGGGCGCGCCACTACCGCATGCACAGCTACCTGCTCGAATTGCGCGAACTGGTACTGGCCACCTTGCCCGCCGATGGCAATCGGGTCGGCATCTTCGGCCACTCGATGGGTGGGCACGGCGCGCTGGTGATGGCGTTGCGCCATCCCGACCTGTTCCGCTCGGTATCGGCATTCGCCCCGATCGCCGCCCCGAGCCAGTGCCCGTGGGGCAAGAAGGCGTTCGGCGGCTACCTCGGCGCCGACCAGGCCAGTTGGCAGGCCCATGACGCCAGCGCGCTGATGGCGCAGCAGCAAAGCGCGCCGTTCCCCGGCGGCATATTGATCGACCAGGGCTTGGGCGATAAATTCCTGGCTGAGAATCAATTGCTGCCGGAAGCCTTCGAAGCCGCCTGCGCCAAGGCCGGCCAGCCGCTCGAGCTGCGCCGCCACCAGGGATACGACCACGGTTACTACTTCATCTCGACCTTCGTCGAAGACCATTTGCGCTTCCACAGCCGCCAGCTCGGCTGATTCCGCCGCGGGCCGCAGTGCGCGGTCCGCCCCCTTTTCTTCCTTCGAAATCACACTGATTTCCGGTCGGCAAACGAACGCCGGACGGGCGTGACCGTGTGTATGCTGATTCCGTAACGTGCCATGCCTGCGTGTCGTCTTGCGCCGTTCGTTGTGTTGAAACGCTCTGTGAAACGGGGCGACGGCGCGGCCCGCGGCGCCCGGCAGATGGCGCTCACGCAGCACGAAAACCAATCACAGCCGGCCGAACCGGCTGACCAACCGAAGGAGCGGACATGAACGATTCGAACGATCAATCCAACAATGTGGGCAAATGGGTGAGTGCGGCCGTGGCCGGCGCCCTGCTGATGTACGCGTTCGACCCGCAACGCGGCGCTGCCCGCCGCGCCCGTGCCCGCGTGGCGCTGCGTGACGCCGGCGAGCGCACCGGCGAACAGCTCGGGCACGCCTGGCAAGAAGTCGGCTCGCGGGTCGACTCGGCGCGCGAGCGCGCGTCGCAGCGCGCCGTCAACGTGTATGTCAGCGCCGGCCAACGCCTGGCCGGCGCGGCCCACAAGGCGGGCGACCGTTTGTCGGCCGCCTCGCACAAGACCCGCGACCGCCTCGAGCACGCGCGCGAGCGGCTGGCCGAAAACGCCCACGAGGCCGGCGACCGGTTTGCCGACGGCTCGTATGAAGCGCGCGAACGCGCTGCGCACGCCGCCGGCTATGCTGCCGACAAGGCGCGCGAACAGTCGGCGCGCGCTTCCAGCTACGCTTCTGACCATGCGCGCGGCGCCAGCAAACGTGCGC
>Ga0265780_10006690_pt1 | contig 14250 bp, 14 predicted proteins | sample P1T30metagenome_FD_192432 | JGI IMG/M metagenome (GOLD analysis project Ga0265780, IMG submission 192432) | Plant litter microbial communities from East Loma Ridge, Irvine, California - P1 T30 | ecosystem: Environmental > Terrestrial > Plant litter > Unclassified | place: USA: California... | reverse complement strand
AGTGCCCGTCGAGCCAGGAATGTTCCTGGCTCGACGGGCGCTTCGTGGCTCGGCGGCCTGCGCTCGGCGCCGACACCGACGCCGACGCCGACGCCGACGCCGCCGCCGCCGTGCCTACAGCGTCGCGAGCGCCGTGGCGAGCCCGTCGTCGAGGTCGCTGGCAGTCTGCTCGCTCGCCACCTCGACCACGTCTTCCGGTGCCTGCCCCATGGCGACGCCCCGGCCGCCGCGGGAGGCCCACCGCAGCATGTCGATGTCGTTGCGGCCGTCGCCGCAGGCGAACACGCGCTCCCGGTCGATGCCGAGCTCGGTGCGGACCCGCTCGAGGGCGGTGGCCTTGGTGACGCCGTCGGGGGCGATGTCGAGCCAGCTCGTCCAGCCCACGTTGTAGTTCACCTTCGAGAGCCCCATGCGCTCGACGATCTCGAGGAACTCCTCGATGCCGTGCTCGGGCGAGAGCACGACGACGCGCGTGGCGGGCCGGGCGGTCAGCTCGTCGAACTCGACCTCCTCGGCCTGCACGGCCATCGCGGCCTCGGGGAACGGCCCGTGGTAGCGCATGACGCCGTCGCGGTCCTCGACGGCGTAGCTGCCGTCGGCGAGGTGCTCGTGGATCGTGCTGAGCACCTCGGTGGGGTCGAACTCCTCGACGTGCCACTGCCGGTAGCCCGTGGGCTCCGACGCGTCGCGCCGCAGCGTGATCGCCCCGTTGGCGCAGACGACGAACTCGGACTCGAGGCCGAGCCGCTCCATGACGGGCAGGGTCATGGCGACGCTGCGACCGGTGGCGATCATGACGGCGTGGCCCTCGTCGTGCAGGCGACGGATCTCGTCGGCGACCGCGTCGCTGATCGTGCCGGTCTCGACCATGATCGTGCCGTCGACGTCGAGGGCGACGAGCCAGCGCTCGTCGTCGGCCAGGGGGGCCGGCGCCGCGGCCTCGGCGCTGCTCACGCGACGGGCTCCATGACCTCGAGGCCGCCGACGTAGGGGCGCAGCGCGGCGGGCACGACGACCGAGCCGTCGGCCTGCTGGTGCGTCTCGAGGATCGCCACGAGCCAGCGCGTCGTCGCCAGGGTGCCGTTGAGCGTGGCGACCGGCGCGGTCCTCCCGCTCTCGGTGCGGTGGCGGATGTCGAGGCGGCGCGCCTGGAAGGTCGTGCAGTTCGACGTCGACGTGAGCTCGCGGTACGCGCCCTGCGTCGGCACCCAGGCCTCGATGTCGAACTTGCGGGCGGCGCTCGAGCCCAGGTCGCCGGCAGCGACGTCGATCACGCGGTACTCGAGCTCCATGGCCTGCAGCATGCGCTCCTGCAGGCCGACGAGCGTCTCGTGCTCCTGCTCCGCACGGTCGGGGTGCACGTAGCTGAACATCTCGAGCTTGTTGAACTGGTGGACCCGCAGGATGCCGCGGTTGTCCTTGCCCGCCGCACCGGCCTCGCGCCGGTAGCAGGTCGACCATCCTGCGTACCGGATCGGGCCGTCGGAGACGTCGAGGATCTCGTCGGAGTGGTACCCGGCGAGCGCCACCTCGCTCGTGCCGGTGAGGTAGAGGTCGTCGGCGGGCAGGTGGTAGACCTCGTCGGCGTGCGAGCCGAGGAACCCGGTGCCGCCCATGACCTCGGGGCGCACGAGCGTGGGGGTGATCAGCGGGGTGAAGTCGTTCTCGACGGCGAGGTCGAGGGCCATGTTCATGAGGCCGATCTCGAGCCGCGCACCGATGCCGCGGAGGAAGTAGAAGCGTGAGCCCGACACCTTGGTGCCGCGCTTGATGTCGATGGCGCCGAGCTTCTCGCCGAGGTCGGCGTGGTCGAGGGGCTCGAAGTCGAACTCGGGGCGCGTGCCGTGCTGGCGCAGCGTCGCGAAGTCGTCCTCGCCTCCTGCCGGGACGCCCTCGACGACGACGTTGCCGATCGCGCGGACGGCCGTGTCGAACGCGGCCTCGGCCTCGCCCGCGGCGGCCTGCGCGGCCTTGACCCGCGCGGCGAGCTCCTGCGCCTGCGCGACGAGGGCCTTCTTCTCGTCCTTGGGGGCGGCGGCGACGGTCTTGCCGAAGGCGTTCTGCTCGGCGCGCAGGCCCTCGAAGGCGGTGATCGCCGCGCGGCGCTCGGAGTCGGCCGTCACGGCCTCGTCGACGAGCTGCTCCGACTCGCCCCGCGCACGCTGGCTCGCCTTGATGCGGTCGGGGTCGTCACGGAGCAGCTGGGGATCGATCACGCGACCATCCTAAGGATCTCCGGTGGGCGCCGAGCGTCCTCCCGCTGTCCGGTGGACGACGCGGCACCCCCCGGCACGCCCCACCGCACAGGGCGCGGCCCACGTCGCGTCGATACGCTCCCCCCATGACCTCCTCCCCCGACCCGCAGGCCCAGCAGGACACCGCGTCCGCGTCGGGCACCGCTCGCCGCACGGCCGCCGTCGTCTACAACCCCATCAAGGTCGACCTCGAGGCCGTGAAGGCCTCCGTCGCCCGGCACGAGTCGGAGGCCGGCTGGGGCACCACGCGCTGGTACGAGACGAGCGAGGAGGACCCGGGCGGCGGCGTCACGAAGGAGGCCCTCGACGACGGCGCCGACCTCGTCATCGCGGCAGGAGGCGACGGCACGGTCCGCGCGGTCGCCGAGGCGCTGCGCGGGGCGGACGCGGCCCTCGGCCTCCTGCCCTCGGGCACCGGCAACCTGCTCGCCCGCAACCTCGACCTCTCGCTGGACAACCTCGACGACTCGGTCGCCACGGCGTTCCGGGGCGTCGACCGGCGCATCGACCTCGGCATCGTCGACATGGAGCGGGAGGACGGCTCGCGCGAGACGAAGGCGTTCGTCGTCATGGCGGGCGTCGGCCTCGACGCCAAGATGCTCGCCAACACGAACGACGAGCTCAAGAAGCGCGTCGGCTGGCTCGCCTACGTCGACGCGATCGTGCGCGCCCTGCGCGACGACAACAGGATCGAGCTGCGCTACGAGCTCGACGGCGGAGGCCGCAAGTCGATGAGCGCGCACACGATGATCATCGGCAACTGCGGCCTGCTGCCCGCGAACATCATGCTGCTGCCCGACGCGGCCGTCGACGACGGCGAGTTCGACATCGTCGCGCTCCGGCCCGAGGGCCTCTTCGGCTGGCTGCAGATCACGACGAAGGTCATCTGGGAGAACGGGATCCTCCGTCGCAGCCAGGTGGGTCGGCGCCTCCTCGCCGCGAACCAGCGCGAGATCCGCACGCTGCGCTACACGAAGGGCAAGAAGCTCGTCGTGCGGCTCGACTCCCCCCAGGACTTCGAGATCGACGGCGACTCGGTCGGCACCGTGGTGGCGCTGCGGGCCGTCGTCGACCCGGGCGCGCTCACGGTGCGCCTGCCGCAGGACGCCTGAGCCTCAGGACGTCCGAGCCTCGGTACGCCTGAGCCTCAGGCGACGCCGCTGACGAGGTCGCGGAGCCAGTCCCGGGCCTCGACGAACGCGGCGTCGTCGTACCGAGGGCTCACCGCCGCGGGTCGTCCGTCGGCCCGCGGGTACGACCCGAGGAACGTCACGGCGGGGCTGAAGCGCTTGAGGCCGAGCAGGGCGTCGGCGACGCGCTCGTCGAGCACGTGGCCCTCCAGGTCGATGACGAACCGGTAACGGCCGAGCTCGTCGCCGATCGGCCGTGACTGGATGAGGCTCAGCACGATGCCGCGGGTCGCGAACTGCTCGAGCATGTCGACGAGCGAGCCCGAGCGGTCGTCGGGCAGCTCGACGATGAGGCTGGTCTTGTCGGCGCCGGTGGCGGGCGGCACGGGCACGGTCCGGCTGACGAGCACGAAGCGGGTCACGGCCGACGGGTTGTCGCCGATGTGGGTCGCGAGCACCTCGACGTCGTGGTGCTCGGTGATGCCGGGCGGGGCGACGGCCGCGTCGGCGACGGACCCGTCGTCGGCCAGCAGGGAGGCGGCCGCGGCGACGTTCGACGCCGCCGGGATGTGCCCGTGGCCGGGCAGGTTGCGCTCGAGCCACCCGTGGGTCTGGCCGTACGCGACCGGGTGCGCGTTGACGACGCGCACGTCGGCGAGCGCCGTGCCGGGGCGCGCCACGAGCACGAAGTCGACGGGCACGAGGCGCTCTCCGATGATCCGGAGTCCCGGGATGCGCGCGAGGGCGTCCTGCGTCGCGCTCACCCCGCCCTCGACGCTGTTCTCGATGGCGATCATCGCCGCGGTGCTCCGACCGGACACGACGTCGGCGAGGGCCTCGCCGACGTTGGCGACGCTGCGCCACTCGGCGCCGCGCGCCTCCGGCACCTGCTTGAGGGCGGCCTCGGTGAACGTGCCGGCGGGCCCGAGGTAGCTGTAGGTGCGCGAGGTCTCCTCCACTGGCATGGCCCCGAGCCTAGGGGCTGTGCGCCGCGGGGCGCGGAGGGTCGCCCGGTGCCAGGATGAGCCCATGACCGATCGCGCCGGAACACCCGCCCAGGACACGGACCTCATCGACGTCACCGAGGTCGTCGACGCCTACTACTCCCTCGTGCCCGACGTCGAGCACCCCGACCAGAAGGTCGTCTTCGGCACGTCGGGGCACCGCGGCTCGTCCCTCGACGCGGCGTTCAACGACACCCACATCGCCGCGATCACGCAGGCGATCGTCGAGTACCGCGCGGGGCAGGGCGTCACGGGGCCGCTCTTCATCGGCCGTGACACGCACGCCCTCAGCGGTCCCGCCGAGCGCACGGCCCTCGAGGTGCTCGCGGGCAACGGCGTCCACGTGCTCGCCGACGCCGACGGCGGCTACGTGCCGACCCCGGCCCTCAGCCACGCGGTGCTCGTCTACAACGCCGACCCGTCGCACGACGACAAGGCCGACGGCATCGTCGTCACGCCCAGCCACAACCCGCCCCGCGACGGCGGCTTCAAGTACAACCCGCCGCACGGCGGCCCGGCCGACAGCGACGCCACGGGCTGGATCGCGGCGCGCGCCAACGAGATCATCGCGGGCGGCAACGCCGACGTGAAGCGCGGCGACGGCAGCCCCGGGCGCCACGACTTCCTCCGCGGCTACGTCGGCGACCTCGTGAACGTCATCGACGTCGAGGCCATCAGGGCCGCGGGCGTCAAGATCGGCGCCGACCCGCTGGGCGGCGCGAGCGTCGCGTACTGGGGCGCCATCCGCGACGTCTACGACCTCGACCTCACGGTCGCGAACCCCGGCGTCGACCCGACCTGGCGCTTCATGACGCTCGACTGGGACGGAAAGATCCGCATGGACCCGTCGAGCGCCTCGGCGATGGCGAGCGTCGTGGAGCGCAAGGACGAGTTCGACGTGCTCACCGGCAACGACGCCGACGCGGACCGCCACGGCATCGTCACCCCCGACGGCGGCCTCATGAACCCGAACCACTACCTCGCGGTCGCGATCGACTACCTCGTGACGCACCGTCCGGGCTGGCGCGACGACGCCGCCATCGGCAAGACGCTGGTCTCGTCGAGCATCATCGACCAGGTCGTCGCCTCGCACGGCCGCCGCCTGTGGGAGGTGCCGGTCGGCTTCAAGTGGTTCGTCCCGGGCCTCGTCGACGGCTCCGTCGCCTTCGGCGGCGAGGAGAGCGCCGGTGCGTCGTTCCTCCGCAAGGACGGCACCGTGTGGACCACCGACAAGGACGGCATCCTGCTCGCCCTGCTCGCCGCGGAGATCCTCGCCGTGACCGGCAAGACGCCGTCGCAGCGCTACGCCGAGCTCGTCGAGCAGTTCGGCGACCCGGTCTACGAGCGCGTCGACGCCCCCGCGTCGAAGGAGCAGAAGGCGCGCCTCGGCAAGCTGAGCGGCGACGACATCACCGCCACCGAGCTGGCCGGCGACCCCATCACGGCGAAGCTCGCGGAGGCCCCCGGCAACGGTGCGGCGGTGGGCGGCCTCAAGGTCGTCACCGACAAGGCGTGGTTCGCGGCGCGTCCCAGCGGCACCGAGGACGTCTACAAGATCTACGCCGAGTCGTTCGAGGGCCCCGAGCACCTGCGCCGGGTGCAGGCCGAGGCCAAGCAGATCGTCGACGCCGCCCTCGGCGACTGACCTCCCGCCCGGCACGACGACGACGGCTGCCCAGCATGCTGGGCAGCCGTCGTCGTCGCGGCGCGGCGGCCCGCCGCTCCCGTCTCGGTCAGGGCGTGCTGCCTGTGCCCACGGCGGGCGGCCGCCACCCGTCGGGTCCCGGGGCGTCGTGCGGCCCCTGCGGGTCGCTCGCGCCCGCCGCAGTCCCGCCCGCCTCGCTCCCGCCCGCCTCGGTCCCGCCCGCCTCGATCCCGCCCAGGGCCGCGAGGCTCGGGTGCGCGGCGACCGCGTCGATGCCGCGGGTCGCGAAGACCGTCATGACGGCCGCGAGGGGCACGCCGTTCCCCCGCAGCCGCAGTGGGCCGGCGGGTCCCTGGAACTGGCAGACGAGCGTCCACTCCGAGACCTCCGGGTAGACGGCCGACATGGCCGAGTACGAGAAGGTCAGCCATTCGCCCCGCACCTGGCACACCAGTCGGGTGTTCGACACGAGCACCCGCACGCGCTGGTGGTCGCGCCACTGGGCCGCCGCCTGTGCCTCCGCCGAGCGCCGGGCGCTCGCGTTCGCGAGGCCCGAGATCGCCAGGCCGGCGAGCACGAACGACGGGCGCCCGAGGTAGAGGCCGCCGCGCTGCGAGTACGTGACGTCCTGCCCGTAGTACCGCTCGTAGTCGGCCGTGACGTCGTAGAAGAAGACCTCGCCCGGTTCGGGCACGACGTCCCACACCGGGATCGCGGCCGGCACCTCGCGCCGCGTGAGCGACCGTCGCAGCTCCCGCGCGGCGGCCCAGGCGCGGTGCCCCTCGTCGACGCCGGCGCGCTGGGCGAGCTCGACCGCCGTGAAGCGGCCTCGTGCGCGCCGCCCGTCGCCGTACGTCCTGCGCACCCCCCTGACGGTCAGGACGACGCCGACCGCGGCCGCCGCGAGGGCCAGCACCGGCACGAGCAGCGTGAGCAGGCTGAGGCCCAGGGAGTCCTGGACCGTCGGCGAGCCCGCCATCCCGACGAAGCCGAGCAGCCCGACGACGAGAACGACGGGGACGGTGACGAGCGGGACGATCCAGCGCAGGTGCTGCTCCATGCCGTGCAGCCTAGGAGACCGACGGGTCCACCGGTCCCTCAGCCGGCGTAGTCGGGCGCCGGCGGCAGGCCGAAGAACTCCTCGAGCGTGGCCGTGCCCGTGGAGTGCAGCTCGGTCGCGAGCGGCACCCCGACGTAGCGGAAGTGCCACGGCTCGTACTCGTACCCGGTGATCGGCGTCGCCCCCTGCGGGTACCGCAGCACGAAGCCGAAGCGCCACGAGTTCTCGGCCAGCCAGCGCCCCTGCGGGGTCTCCCCGAAGCAGGCCTGCAGCGCGCAGCTCAGCGGCACCGGGCTGATGTCGAGCGCGAGCCCGGTCTGGTGCTCGCTCGTGCCGGGGCGCGCGCTCGTGGCGTCCGCCGCCTCCTGCCCGAGCTGGGCGACCCAGCCGTCGTAGACGGTGACCTGCGTCGCGTACGAGCGGTACGCGCTCTGCACCTGGAACGCCCCGGCGCCCTCGGCCTCGCCCGCGGCGAACATCGCGACGACCGCGTCGGCGGCCTCGCGCCGCAGCACGGGCGGGTTCTGCGCGGCGACGTCCATCGTGACGAGGTCGGTCGGCGCCCAGTCGGCGGGCCGCAGCGGCCGCAGCTTGTCGCTGACGACCCACGGGCTGGCCGGGTCGTCGATCGAGAGGGCCCCCTTGTCGAAGGCCGGCGCGGCCGGCGGGGTGGTCGGTGCGGGGGTCGTGGGGGCCTCCGGTGCTGCGCTGTCGGTCGGGGCGGGGGTCGGCGTGGGCGTCGCGGCGGGGCCGGAGGTCGCGGTCGCGGCGGTCGACCGGCTCGGCTCCGGCGCGGGGCCGCTGCACGCGGCGAGCGCGAGGCCGCCGACGGCGAGGGCAGCGACGAGGGCGAGGCCGCGGCGGGCGGGCGGCGCGGAGCGGACGGTGCGGCCGGGACGGAGGGGACGGTGCGACATCGCGGCGAGCCTAGCCCTCCGGCCCGCCTCGCGGCACCGGCGCGAGCGGGGGATCCCGCAGGGCGACCACCTCGGCGCCCGGCAGCCGGCGGCGCATCACCTCGACCGCGTCGGCGTTGCTGTCGACGAGCAGGTACCGCCGGCCGAGGGCCCCGGCCACCGCGCCGAGGGTGCCGCTGCCGGCGAAGAAGTCGAGCACCCAGTCGCCCTCGCGGGTCGACGCCTGCACGATGCGCCGCAGCACGCCCTCGGGCTTCTGGGTGGGGTAGCCGGTCTTCTCGCGGCCGGTCGGCGAGACGATCGTGTGCCACCAGACGTCGGTGGGCAGCTTGCCCCGCGCCGCCTTCTCGGGCGTGACGAGGCCGGGCGCCATGTACGGCTCCCGGTCGACGGCCTCGCTGTCGAAGTGGTACCGGCGGTGGTCCTTGACGTAGACGAGGATCGTCTCGTGCTTGGTGGGCCACCGGCTCCGGCTCTTGGCGCCGTAGTCGTAGGCCCAGATGATCTCGTTGAGGAACGACTCCCGCCCGAAGAGCGCGTCGAGCAGCACCTTCGCGTAGTGCGCCTCGCGGTAGTCGAGGTGCAGGTAGAGCGTGCCCTCGGGGCCGAGCAGCCGCCAGGCCTCGACGAGCCGGGGCTCGAGGAACGACCAGTAGTCCTCGAACCGGTCGTCGTAGCTCATGAGGTCGCCGCGCAGCCGCTCGTACGACACGCCCTTGAAGCCGGCGCGCCCGGTCTCGGCGCCCTCCGGGGCGCGGGTCGACGTGGTCGCCCACCGCGCCTGGCTGCGGCCGGTGTTGAACGGGGGGTCGAGGTAGACGAGCGTGAAGGCGCCGTCGGGCAGGCCCTCCGTCGCGGCGAGCGCCTCGCCGTGGACCACCAGGTCGCCGGAGGCGCGGGTCCAGTCGAGGGGCATCCCCCCATCCTGCCGGTCCCCGGACGCCCGGAGGGACCGGGCGTAGCCTCGGGCGATGTCAGAAGAGGTCCGCAACGACACCGACCGCAGCCGCTACGAGCTCGTCGAGGACGGCGAGGTGCGCGGCATCGCCGAGTACCAGCGCACCGACGACGAGATCCGGTTCACGCACACCGAGGTCTCGCCCGAGCACCGCACGGCGGGCCGGGGCGCCCGCCTCGTGCAGGCGGCGCTCGACGACGTCCGCGAGGGCACCGACCTGCGGGTCGTGCCGCTGTGCCCGTTCGTCGCCGACTTCGTCGACGAGCACCCGGACTACCAGGAGCTGCTGCGCCGCTGACGCGACCCCCTGCCCGGCGCGGGCTCAGGGCACGCGGCGCAGCCACTCCGGCGTCGAGAACTTCGAGGCCACGAGCGCCTCGGCGGCCGCGAGCTCGTCGGCCGTGACGGTGCCCGGCGTCGCGCCGTAGCGGGAGGCGAAGGTCTTCTTGAGGCCCTCGATGACCTCGGCGCGAGAGAGCCCGGTCTGGCTGCGCAGCGGGTCGACGCGCTTGGCGGCGCTGGTCGTGCCCTTGTCGCTCATCTTCTCGCGGCCGATGCGGAGCACCTGCACCATCTTCTCGCCGTCCATGTCGTAGCTCATGGTGGCGTGGTGCAGCAGTGCGCCGTTGCCGAGGCGCTTCTGCGCGGCCCCGCCGATCTTGCCCTTGGTGCTCGAGATGTCGTTGAGGGGCTGGTAGAAGGCGTCGACGCCGAGCGACCGGAGGCCCTCGATGACCCACTCGTCGAGGTACGCGTACGACTCGGCGAAGCTCATGCCCTGCACGAGGTCGCCCGGCGCGTACAGCGAGTAGGTGACGATCGACTGCGCGTCCATGAACATGGCGCCGCCGCCGCTGATGCGGCGCACGACCTCGAAGCCCTCGCGCTCGGCGGCCTCGAGGTCGACCTCGTTGCGGAGCGACTGGAAGCTGCCGATGACCACGGCGGGCGAGTCCCACTCCCAGAAGCGCAGGGTCGGCCCGCGCCGGCCGGCCCCCACCTCTTCGGTGAGCACCTGGTCGAGGGCGAGGTGCAGGTTGGGCGACACGGGGCCGTCGTGCACGATCTGCCAGTCGTGGTCGCGCCAGTCGGTCGCCCGGGTGAGCGAACGGCGGATCGCGACGGCGACGGCCTCGGCCGAGACGCCGAGCATGGTCGTGCCCTCGGGCAGCCCCGCGGTGATCGCGCGGACGATCGTCGCCGAGTCGGCGCCCGACGGGAGCCCGGTCACGGCCCGGTCGATGGCCTCGAGGGCGTCGTCGGGCTCGAGGAAGAAGTCGCCCGCGAGGCGGAAGTCGGCGATGCGGCCGTCCCTCACGTCGAGGTCGACGACGACCAGCTTGCCCCCGGGGACCTTGTACTCACCGTGCATGCGAGCAGCCTACGTCCGCGGCGCGAGCCGCAGGTCGAGCCAGTGCAGGAGGTCCGCGAGCACCTCGTCACGGTTGGTCTCGTTGAGCACCTCGTGCCGGGCGCCGTCGTAGACCCGCACCTCGACGTCGGTGAGGCCCGAGCGCGACACGTACGCCTTCGCCAGCTTGACGGCGCTGCGCTCCCCGCCGAGGACGTCGTCGCCGCCGACGACGATCGAGACCGGCACGTCGTGCCGGTAGCGGCGCCGGGGCCGCCCGACGAGCCGCAGCGTGTCGACGAGGCCGAACAGCGCCATGACCTTCGCGTCGACGACGAGGGGGTCGTCGGCCATGGCCCGGTGCACCGCCGGGTCGCGGCTCACCCACTCGAAGCCGGTGCCGTCGGGCTGCACGTGGCGACGGTTGAGGTCGCCGGCGTCCATGCTCCCGGGCCAGCGGTAGGCCGTGCCCGTGAGGACGACGGCGTCCCACAGGTCGGGCCGCTCGTCGAGCAGCTTCTGCACCATGAGCGAGCCCCACGACTGGGCGACGACGCCGAACGGCAGGCCGGGCTCCTCGGCCCGCACGAGGTCGGCGAAGGCCTCGACCCCGTCGATCGCGGCGCGCAGGCCGCCGGGGCCGAGCCGGCCGAGCCGGGAGTGGTCGCCGTCCCACTGCTCGAGGCCCGTGCGTCCGTGCCCGCGGTGGTCGTCGGCGTAGACGGTGTACCCGGCCCTCACGAGGGCCTGGGCGACGTGCTCGTAGCGCAGCGCGTGCTCGCCGACCCCGTGCACGAGCTGCACGACGCCCCTGGCCCGCGCGGCCCGCCACACGTACCAGTGGATCGTCACGCCCCAGGCGTCGCGGAACTCGTGGTCGGCTCGGGCAGCGCTGAAGGTGGGCACGGGCCCATGCTCCCAGGCGGCACGGGCCCTGGCCAGGTCCGGGGCGCGATCGCTCAGCGCTGGTCGTCGACCTCGGTGCGCACGACGCCGAACGCGTCGTCGAGGTCGACCTCGACCTCCGAGCCGTCGGCGCGCTGCACGTCGACGCCCCAGGCGTGGTCGGCGTCGTCGCTGCGGTCGACGTCGGTGACGGTGCCGTCGCCGACCTCGGCGAGCGCGGCCTCCGAGGCGCGGGCGCGCTCGTCCTCCGAGATCGGCGCGTCGTCCGAGCCGGAGGCGCCGGCCGCCCCCGCCCCGTCCGTCGCGTCGTCGTCGGTGCCGGCCCCTCCGGCGCTCGCGTCCGCGCGGCGGTCGTCGTCGCGGTCGTCGTCCCCGTCGTCGTCCCCGCCCCCGCGCCGGTCGTCGTCGAGCCGCGCCGACGTCACGGCGAAGGAGTCGTCGAGGAGCACGACCGCCTCGCGGCCGTCGGCGCGGACGACCTCGACCTCGTAGCCGCGGAGGCCGTCGTCGAGGTCGTCGACCTCGGTGACGGTGCCGTCGCCGACCTCGGCGAGGGCGGCCTCGGCGGCCCGGTCGCGGTCGGCGGCGGGCACGTCGTCGCCGACGACGCCCGTGGCGAGGGCGGCTCCGCCGCCGCCGAGCACGAGGGCGGCGACGATCGCGGACGACAGGACGACGGTCTTCTTCTTCACGGTGGCTCCGTTCGTGGGCCGGGGCGCTGCCCCGGTGGTGGTCCGTCGACCGGGGCGGGAGCCCCGGTCGCGGTGGTGGCACCACTGTCGCGGGCGGGTGCTGAAGCGGGTCTGAAGCCCGCTGAAGGTCCGTTCAGCCGGCGGCGGGCAGCGTCACCGCGAACCGGGCGCCGCCGAGCGGCGAGGCCTGCACGGTGAGGCGGCCGGCGTGCACGGCGACGAGCTCGCGCACGATGGCGAGGCCGAGGCCGGAGCCTCCTGCGTCGCGGTCGCGCGCCTCGTCGAGGCGCACGAAGCGCTCGAGGACGCGCTCCCGGTCGGCCGGCGCGATGCCCGCGCCGTCGTCGTCGACCATGAGCTCGACGCGGCCGTCGTGCTCGGCGAGCGACAGCGCGACGGTGGTCCGGGCGTGCCGTGCCGCGTTGTCGACGAGGTTGCGCACGACCTGCCCGAGCAGCCCCGCGTCGCCCAGGACGCGCGCGGGGCCGACGCCCGTCGCGTCGACGCGCACCCGGCCGGAGGCCCGCAGCCGGCTCGCCTCGGCCCCCACCAGGTCGTCGAGGTCCACGGGCACTGCCTGCACGCGCAGCGCGCCCTCGTCGGCCCGGGCGAGCACGAGCAGTCCCTGCACGAGCGCGGTGAGCCGGGCCTCCTCTCCGAGCACGGTGCCGGCCAGGGCGGCACCGTCGATGCGGTCGGGGTGCAGCAGCGCGACCTCGGCGTGCTGCCGGATCACCGCGAGCGGGGAGCGCAGCTCGTGCGAGGCGTCGCCGACGAAGCGCCGCTGGGTGCGGGCGGAGGCGTCGAGGCGGTCGAGCATGCCGTTGAGGGTGCGGGCCAGGCGGGCGATCTCGTCGCCGCCGCCCGGGTCGGCGAGCCGGCGGTCGAGGCGCGCGGCGTCGATGCCGTCCGCCTCGCGGCGCATGGCGTCGACGGGCCGCAGGGCGCGGCCGACGACGAACCAGGTGGTGAGCCCGAGCACGAGCACGGCCACGGGCACGGCGACGCCGAGCGTCGCCAGGCTGGCGCCGGAGGCGGCCTGCGCCTCCTCGAGGGAGCGCGCGGCGACGACGCGCCAGCGCTCCCGGTCGACGGCGGAGGTGGCGGCCTCGCCGCCGTCGTCGTCGTCGTCCTCGTCGTCGTCGTCGTCGAGGGCGTCGTCGTCGAGCGCGTCGTCGACCTCGACCACGACGTCGCCGTCGTCGAGCCGCACCCGCTGGCCGCTCGTCGCCGCCGAGAGCGCGCCGGCACGCACGAGAGCCACGAGGTCGTCGTCGCCCCCGGCCGCGACGACCGCCCCCGTGGGGTCGAGCACGGCCACGACGGCGTCGTCGGCCTCGCCCGCCACCGCCTGGGCCGGGGTCGCCCCGCCCTCCAGGGCCGAGACCACCCGCGACACGTCGGTCGCCGCCGCGGTGCGCGGGGCGTCGGCGAGCACGGCGCGCTGCACGAGCGCGAAGACGAGCGTGAAGAGGCCGAGCACGAGCGCGACGGCCAGCACGGCGGCGGCGGTGATCCGGAGGCGCAGGGACGCCCGGCGGACGCGCCCCGCCGGTCCCGCCTCAGCCACGCGGCGCCTCGAGCCGGTACCCGGCGCCGCGCAGCGTGACGATCGTCTCGACCCCGAACGGCCGGTCGACCTTGTTGCGCAGGTGCCGCACGTACACCTCGACGATGTTGGGGTCACCCTCGAAGTCGTCGTCCCAGACGCCGGCGAGCACCTCGCGCTTGGTGACGACCTCGCCGGCCCGCCGGGCGAGGAACTCGAGCACCGCGAACTCCCGGGCCGTGAGGTCGACGGCCGTGCCGCCGCGGTGAACGGTGCGGGCGGCGGGGTCGACCTCCAGGTCGCCCACGGTGAGCACGACGGGGCGCTCGCGCGCGCCGCGGCGCACGAGGGCCCGGAGGCGCGCCATGAGCACCACGAACGAGAACGGCTTGGTGAGGTAGTCGTCGGCCCCGGTGTCGAGGGCCTCGACCTGGTCCCAGTCGCCGTCCTTGGCGGTGAGCACGAGGACGGGCGTCCAGTCGCCGGCCTCGCGCATGGCCCGGCAGACCGCGTAGCCGCTCATGCCGGGCAGCATGATGTCGAGCACGACGGCGTCGTAGCTGCCCTCCTGCGTCCGCCAGAGCCCTTCCGGTCCGGTGGCGGCCACGTCGACGGCGAGGCCCTCGGCCTCGAGGCCGAGCCGGAGCCCGTCGGCGAGCGCCGCGGTGTCCTCGACGACGAGCACGCGCACGGGGCCTCCTCCTCGCGCACGGCGTGCGCACCCGCCCATCGTGCCGGTCGGCCGCTGAAGCGGGCCTGAAGCGCGCGGCGCCCGACCGCACG
>Ga0265780_10006688_pt1 | contig 14253 bp, 23 predicted proteins | sample P1T30metagenome_FD_192432 | JGI IMG/M metagenome (GOLD analysis project Ga0265780, IMG submission 192432) | Plant litter microbial communities from East Loma Ridge, Irvine, California - P1 T30 | ecosystem: Environmental > Terrestrial > Plant litter > Unclassified | place: USA: California... | reverse complement strand
GTTAACTCGGGTGGTGCTACAGGTTGGCCAATTGCTGATTCTACATTTAATACATCTGTAGAACTATCTCGCGACCTCGTTGCTCGCCACAAATTGGGTAAGCTCGTTCCATTCCAGAACCTTTTCCCACACGGATATTTCTCTCCAACATTCTGCCCAGGCGTTATAAAAGACGCACTTCAGCGATACGCTGACGCGGTTAACTCTGCGACTGGAAATGCTGGCGCTGGTACAACAGCACCGTCTCGTCGATCTGACGCAGAAATTGCTCAAGAAGTAATTAACGGTAAATGGGGAAATAATCCACAACGTGCAGCTGCGCTTAAGGCCGCCGGATATGATCCAAACACGATTCAAGCACATGTTAATGCTCATTACGGAATTGGAAGCGCTCCTGCACCTGCAGCGCAATCAATTTCAGAAATTGCTCGCCAAGTTATTGCTGGATCGTGGGGAAACAATCCTGCACGTGCTGATAACTTGCGTCGTGCTGGTCACGATCCTGTAGCGGTTCAAAATGAAGTGAATAAGCAACTTGGTGTCGGTACAACCGTTCCAAGTGGTGGAATCATCTCACAAGGTCAAAACGTTCAATTCATCAACGCTGTTGATTACAACGGAACTCGCCTCGGTGTGTCTGGAACATATCAAGTGATTGAGGTTCGTGGCGATCGCGCTGTCGTCGGTCGAGGCGGTGCAGTTACTGCCGCAGTTAAAACAACTAACCTTCGAAGGGTATAATATGGCAAAAACATTCTTAGTATCAGCGGACTTCTGGATTCAATCAGCAGAACGCGCAATTAAAACTGGTGCGCAAGCAATTTTACTTGCAATCGGTTCATCTGAATTGTTTAATCTTTTCACGCTTGAGGCATCAACTATTCTAGGATATTTCCTAGGTGGCGCGGCGCTTTCGATTCTTACATCGATCGCGACAGCGGGGATTGGTTCAAAAGATTCCCCATCTGCGGTATAATAATTAAGTAGATTACCCTCTACGTATACCCCCAAGCAAACTAGAATAACGCTTGTGAGCATTTGCGATAGCTCACAAGCGTTATTTTTATTTTATGCTTTAGCACAATGATTTAGACTAAAAACCAAAAAAAGTCGACAAATAGGGTTCCATAACCACCTTTTTCTGTGTATAGTTATTTGTAACGGGTTAATCCGTGGAACACTAAATCGGTAATAGAGGGGAAAGGAGAAGCTATTATATGGAGAATCGCATGACTCTCGCAGCATTGCGAGTTCGCGCCGGCTACAGTCAAGCCGAAGCGTCAAAGCATTTGGGCATCAGCAAGACGACTTTAATCAAGTGGGAAGCTGACAGCCGACACCTGAACTTTAATCAGATGGATCGCATCAAAGCGCTATATCAAGTTGAAGATGGTGTGATTTACCTTGGTGCTGCGTCAGAGCTAAGCGCTCTGATAAAAGAAGCATTTGCTCGATACGTCGCGCATAACAGTAAGAAAATTAACGTTAAGGGAGAATAATAACGTGAAAGTTACTATTGAATACGATCCAACAAATAAGGCTGAAGTCGCAGAAGTTAAAGCGCTACTCGGTCAAAGCAATCAATCAGATGTTGTTCTAAAGAGCGACGCTCAAGCAGTAAAAGCTGAAAAGCCTGCTGCACCAAAGGCAAAAGCCGCTCCTAAAAAAGCAGCTCCAGTCGAAGAAGCAGACGATGATTCAAACGATGAAGAATCAACTGCTGTTACTCTCGATGACGTTCGTACTCGTGCGAAGCAGCTCATTGGAAGCGGAAACCGTGAAGCTGTTAAGGAAATCCTTGACGATCTCGGCGCCGCTAGTGTTACCAAATTAACCGAAGATCAGTACGCGCAGTTCATTGAAGCTGCTGACGCTCTGTAATTCTTAAATCAAATCTAAGGAGATTTATTTCATGTCTACTAAAGTTGTAACCGGTAAAGTACGTCTAAGTTATGCACGCCTTTTCGAAGCGCAGTCATTCAACGGAAGCGACCCAAAATATAGCACAGTAATCCTTATTCCTAAAAGTGATAAAGATACAATTAAGAAAATTCGTGCCGCACAAAACGAAGCAGCTGAGGCTGGAAAAGACAAGTTCAAGAACAAGACTATTCCAAAGAACCTAGCTACTACTCTCCGTGATGGCGACGAAGATGCTGACACGATGCAAAATCCTGAATACGAAGGACACTACTACATGAACGTTAGTAGCAAGAACAAGCCTGGTGTTGTTGACCGTGATATGAATCCGATCATCGATGCTGGTGAAGTTTACAGCGGTTGCTACGCTCGTGTTAGTCTAAACTTCTTCGCATACAACGTTGCTGGAAAGCAAGGTATTTCTGCTGGATTGAACAACGTCCAAAAGCTTGCTGATGGTGAGCCTCTTGGCGGATCTGCATCATCACCTGAAAGTGATTTCAGCGACGTCGAACTCGACGACGATGACGACGACCTAATTTAGTAAAAACATAGTGAGGCGGGTTCGCCCGCCTCATTTAACCTGTAAAGGAACGTGAAAGTGAAGAATAATTTAAGCCCGTCTGCTATTAAAGCTGGAGTGAAATTTGGAATTGGTATTGCATCAGTTCTCGTGCTTTGTGTAGTAGCGCTTATTGTCGCTGGTGTGATAAAACTCATCACGTTAATGTTTTAACGATGGGCGTTGTTTTAGAGATCGAAGAAAAAGACGTTGATACAATCATAACTCTTTTCGATCGACACTATAAAACGATTGAAGAAACTGGGAAAGATTTTGAGGGTTTACCTGCGTCGCTTCAAAATGCCTACTCAATATATGAACTTGCGCGTGAGCTCGAAAGGGCTTGACGCGCGAGCATCATACCTGTACAATTAAACTACGATAACAAAATCCGAGGAGGACCACATGGCGAAAGAAAAAGTCGAAGATCAAACTTCAGACTTGCAGCTGTATGTCGACACTCAGCTCGTAGAGATTTCACCTTTTGAGGTTAGGTCTAATGAGCTGCTTAAAAGTGCGAAAGCGCTAGAGATCACAGATGCTAAAACTGTTCGAGAAGCATCAGCTATTCGAAAACAGATTACAGGGCATGTTACTGCTACAGCAGAAGCGCGAAAAGATATCACGCGCCAATTCAATGACGTTGTATCGCAATTCATTGACGCTGAGAAAAAGGCACTCAAGCCTGCTGAAGAAGCGAAAAAAGTAATTCAGAAAAAGATTCTTGATTTCGAAGAAGCTGAGAATAAGCGAAAAGTCGATGAAGAAAATCGCATCGCTGATATAATTCGCGGATTCGGAAAAGATGTTCCTGAGGATCAAGAAGATGAAACTGTACTCGATGAAATGCTTGTCACGCTAGAAGATGCGTTTGCGGCTCTTAATAAAGAAGATGCTAAAAACCCAGAACTAAAACACGCGTACGCAAGCCTCAAATCGCGTATTCTTTCGAAACTCGATGAGTTGATGCTTGGAGCAGATTCAGACGAAGCAGAAATTGCAACCGCGTCTGCTGACGTTGAAGATGCAGAGCTTGAGCTCAAAACGAAGGCTCGCGCTGCGAAGTCCGCGCCTAAGCTTGGAATCAAAATGATTACTAAGTTTGAAATCACTGATGCTGACGCAGTACCTCGCGTATTGTGTGAACCCGTCGATAAACTCATTCGTGCGTTTATCAAAGAAAATCCTGGAAGTGAAATACCAGGTGTTCGAATCTACGAAGAAAAAGGTTTTTAAGGAGGGCAAATGGAACGGATAAATCGAACAAACGAAATCTGGGCTGAAAAAGTTAAAGATCTTCGCGATAATCCGGATCACGTCGTTTCTCCTCGCGGAATGGAAGTGCGCGAGCAAGTTGGGGGCCAATACACGGTCCCTATGCTTGCGTACATCGATAACGACGAGCGGAAAGTAAATTACGATTTCATGTTCGCTGAAATGGCTTGGGTCGCTGGCGGTTCAAACCGCCTCGATGGCTTGACAGAAACAATGAAATCTTATGCTAATTACTCTGATGACGGAGTATTTTTAGCCGGCGCGTATGGTCCAAAGATTGTCGATCAGTATCGTTATATCGTTGATATGATTGCTGAAGATGAAGATACAAGGCAAGCTCATTTGAATATTTGGCGAGAAAATCCTCGCGATTCAAAAGACAAACCGTGTACAACTGGAATGACGTTCCTCGTTCGCGACAAAAAGCTTAATTTAAGTGTGTACATGCGCAGCCACGATATTGTGCTTGGTGCGACATATGACATGCCTACTTTTAGTGCTGTCGCAAACTCTGTGCGTCTTCTATTGAAGGAACGCGGTTTGGACTATGAATTAGGTGATCTCACAGTAACGGCGGCGTCTATGCACCTGTACGAACGCCACTACGAGAAAGTCGAAGAATGGCTTGAACCAAAAAACATTAACGATAAAATCGGTGAACGTGTACTGCGCGTTATGGCTGCAGAAACATATCCTGAGTTCATCGATCTTCTAAAGAAGGAATCACAAAATGGCGAAGCATAGGCTATATATTTTAGAGGGTGCAGACGGCACAGGCAAGAGCACTCTCGCAAATGCGTTATTAGAAAAAACCAAGGGGCATTTGCTCCATGGTTCTTGGCATAAAGATTGGGATATCGCTCAATATCACGCTGCTATGATTAACGCAGCAGCACGACTTCTTGACTTTCAAGACGTAGTTATTGATCGATGGGCTGTCTCAGAAAACGTATATGCTAATGCATTCCGTGGTGGATCAAAGTATTTTAATGCAGATGAATTCATGGAATTCACGATGAAAGCTTGTGACATTAAAGACGTCACATTTATTTATTGCGAGAATGAAAACACCATCAAGAATCACAAGGCGAATATGAAACTTCGCTCTGAGATGTTTGACGATATGACGCCTGTTGTTGCTGAATATGAGAAATATCTCGAAAGCACTAAATATAAGTGGAATCGTTACAATTTCGACAAACTCGACATGAACGAATTCGTGGAAGGAATTACTGCAAAATGAGCACCTTAATCGAAGACAACGAAAAATTCCAATCCAAATTCGGATTTGACAAAGTACCATTTGACGAAGACAAATTGAATTTCCGAAACGATTTGCTTTCTGAAGAATATTTTGAAATCCAGAAAGCGCTAGACGAGCGCAACGCTGAAGAATGGGTTGATGGTCACGTTGATATAATCGTGATCGCTCTGGGTAACTTAAAACTTGCAGGCGTCGATCCTCAGAAAGCTTGGGACGAAGTCGTTCGGGCTAATATGTCGAAAGAACGAGGCGTAAAACCAGGACGCGAGCAAAGTGGCGGGTTCGACGTCATTAAGCCTGAGGGTTGGACTGGTCCAGACCACTCAGATAATCATGGAGTTCTCGATGGAATATTCTCAAAATCCGAATAAGTCAATTGAAACGTTCGTCGATAAATTTCATATGCGCGACGCAGAATTGACTGAAGAAACAGTTGATTATCGAATGGCGCTATTTGAAGAAGAGGCTCAGGAAACAATTGGTGCTTGGCGAACATCAAATCCTGAAGAACTCGTCGACGGTCATATCGATGTAATTGTGATCGCACTTGGAAATCTTGCTATATTTGGAGTTAACTTCGATCGCGCATTCGATCAGGTTATGAAAGCAAATATGGCGAAGGAAATCGGAAAGCGCAAGGAAACCGATCCTGAAGAAGGAAGCATCTATAAACCTGAAGGTTGGGTTGGCCCAGATCATTCTGACAACCACGGAGCGCTCGATGAGCTCTTCTCTCAAGATTAGAACGCACATGCGCGCAGCTGAGGTCTATTCAGGCCTCAGTCACGCGGAGCGCTTGAAAGTAGGCGCGGTTATAACCAAAGACGATCGAATCATTTCAATCGGGTATAACGGAACTCCAACAGGAATGGATAATACGTGCGAGCAAGTGCTCGTTGAAGAATTAGTTACAAAGCCAGAAGTGATTCACGCTGAGGCAAACGCTATATTATTCGCAGCAAAAACTGGAATTCCTACGGATAAAACAATCCTCGTCGTGACGCATTCCCCGTGTTTCGATTGCGCGAAGATGATTATCCAGGCTGGAATCAAGATTGTTTACTACAAGGAATTGTACAGAGACGATTCTCCGCTCGATCTGTTAGAATCAGCCGGCGTGCAAGTATTTCAAGTGTTTAGTAAAAAATAGTTAGTGCAGGCGGTCATAAGGCCGCCTGTTTTAGACTTTTAGTCTAATAATATATGCTAAAAGTGTTTACAAATAGAAATATAGGTAGTATTATTGCTTATAGACAAGCGTAATACGAAAGGGGTATATAGCATGTTCGCACAATCAGAATATAAACGTCACAAGAAAAGGTTTCTTCAACAGTTTGGAACCAAGGAAGCGATCAATTACAGCGATCTGCTCGGTGGCAAAAGCGCAGAAAACAAGCGGATGATTAAAGAACTTAAAGAAGAGGGTTTGATCTTCGTTACAACGAGCTTGATTGATTTCAGCACAAAGAAAACGGCTGGATCAGGCTGGCTACTCACTGTAAAAGGTGTAAGATATAGAAAGAGTTTCGCAGACCATTTTCGCAAGTTTGCGAATCAATAAATTAAAAATTCGGTCCATACATAGTGGCAGTTATGGGGAGGTACTTAAAAGGTGATTGCACGAGGGTGAACAGTACTAGCCCAAAAGCGGAAAACACCTCTCCCTAACTGCCACTATATGGGCCCTAACTCACACGCTTCCTTGCGTAGTGCGGATTTTCTCGATATACTGTGTGGTGCATTATCGAGATGGGAGCCCAACGCACTACGCTAGAAAGCGTGTGAAGAAATCCGAGGAAGAATGAGCGAATTATTTAGTGAACGTTCCGTATTCGAGAACCAAACTCCAGAGGTACTAAAAGCCCACAGGCGAATGTTGCTTGGGAGAATGAGTTTACTCGAATCAAAAGTATTCTTGATTAACGATGTACTTGGTGGAATCGGCGCAGAAGATGCTGATCCAGGCGCTGCGTATGACGCAAATGATGATACACCAGGCGCGAGAGAATATCCGAGTGATAATCGTTGGGACTCAGGAGGCTGGGACTAATGAAAACAGTAACAATTGCATTCGACTGTGACGGAACACTTGTCACGACATTCAGCCAAAAATCAGGCAAGATAGTAGCAAACGAGCGAATTCGCTCATTGCTGGTAGCGCTTGCAGCTTTCAAGAATGTCAAGATAATTGTTTGGTCAGGTGGTGGAGAATTGTGGGCTCGTCAAGTTGGCGCAGCAATCGGAATCGATAAGTACGTTGATTTATATACAACTAAGAATTACACGGGTGTCGTTGACGGTGTGCACATGTTCGATCCAGCTGAGAAACCAGATATTGCGATTGATGACATTCACGCCTGTGAACTCGGTATTTTTAATCTAATTGTGAAGGAGAAATAGAGATGCGTAGTATACTTTGTATATTAGGTTTACACAAACATCGTCCTATAAAAAGTTCAATCCGTAAAGTTGATTTTGATAAAGATTCAAGAGACACATACGTAATAGCTATGTTCATCTGCGTCCGAGAATTTTGTGCTCATGAGCACGAAATGGAAGTTAAAGGGTATGATGCTGATCTTACACTAGCTAGAATGGCAGTGAAGAAATGAGAGAAGTAAAAGTTGGAGACAACATTTATCTACGACAATATGGTCGCTTAATCAGGATTGAAACAGTCATAAGCTTACCTCGAACGATGATTCGTTCTGAAAATTACAATTACGACTATCCGACTAACGATTCGAATTTCCTTAATATAAAAGGGCGAGACAGATGGCAAACCGTTTACGCATATCTTGAGACAGAAGAACTCAAAAAAGAATGGCATGAACAGCGGCTTAAACAGTGGATCGCAAACAATCACCAAAATATTCCGATTGATCTAATCGAAAAAATTAAAAACGAAATGGAGAAAAAATTATGATTACGTATAAAGATAAATCATTTTGCGGGTCTGCTGTCGCAGAGCACACTTGTGAATGTGTAATCACTGAAGCTGAAATAAAAGAAGCTGAAGAGCTTAATTTACCAATTGCATATCAAAATTTTTGCGGAAATGATGGAGAAGCTCCTGATGCGTAAAAGAACTGAAGAGCAAATCGTACAGGGCATTAAGATTTTAATCATAGTTCTTTTATCAATTGCGGTATTACTCGCTGCAGTATTTACATTTATTATGATTTACATTTTCAATATCGTTATGCAACTTAATTTTGTGTTAATGAATTATGGCGGATACTAAACGAGTAACGCTCACCTGCTTTGCGTCTGGTGACAAAGCATATTTTGATCCAGTAGCTCACAATTACGAAGACGCACATGGAAATAGATTTTTATCTGGTTCTGTGTACGCTCATAAATTCGGATATGAATTCGATCGAGACACAAACGCAGAGAGGCGAGCAGAAATAAACGGCGTCAGCAAACAAACGATGCTTGATTACTGGCAAAGCAAAACTGAGATCGCGCAAGATTTCGGGACAGCTCTTCACAAAGCTATGGAACATTACGGCAAATATCGCAACCTCAGCTTAATTGATGAGAGGCCGCTAGGAATCCATAAAACATTCGAGCCGATCGTCAATGCGTTTTATCGCAAAAGGCATCACGAAACAGCTCTCTATGAAGCTCCGGTCGTGGATTTAATAAATCTACGCAGTGGACTCGTGGACCGCGTCGTTATTACAGGCGAAAAGCGCTGTATAATCGAAGATTTCAAAACGAATGGCGATATATACAAGAATTTTGGAGAAGGGTTTTTGCAGCCCCCATTTGACTTCTTGCCCAATACACCGTACGGTGAATATGTGCTACAATTGAACTACTACAGGGATATTGTGGAAGAAGCTGGCTGGACCGTTGAAGCTATGCGCATTCACTGGTGGACTGGAGAAGAATGGGAAACGGTGCCAATCGAACGAGTTGAACTCGTCGACGCATCAGATGATGCAGGCACAGAATTCGGTGTCTGGGAAGATTAAATTTTAAGGAGTGAGTTATGAAAACATTTAATGTACCAATCAAAGTTATTTCAAAAGGAACAATCCCAGTTGAGGCTGAGACCTATGAAGAAGCAGTTGCAAAAGCAGATGACAAAGCATTTTGGCTTTATCAAGCTGGCGCGCAAACAACTAGCCGTGAGCTAGATTTTGACGGCTGTGAAATTGAAGTTGACGGTGATGAGATTGACCTCGATTCTTACCGAGAAGCGGCTGAAGAATAATGGATAAATTTGACGAACGTCTATTAGAAATTTATCAAGCCGCACAATCAATTGAGTTTGATGGTTGGAAGCTAGACGTGAAAAACGCATTCGATGAGCTGCTTCCAGTCATTCCTCCTGAGTCAGAACACTGGCGATTCAATGGTGAAGGAATGGGTGTAATCAATACTGTACTTAAAATTAAAGAAAAGATCTGGGGGAAATAATGCGAGAATTACATATAGACATTGAAACTCGATCTCGCGCTGACCTTCGAAAAGGCGGCGTGTACCGATACGCTGACGATCCAAGCTTTCAGATTCTTCTTTTCGCGTATAGTTTCGATGGCGAGCCTGTTCAATGTATTGACTTGACTCGAGATGAGCTGCCCCAAGAAATCGTAGATGCTCTTAGTGATAAGAACGTTATTAAGTGGGCTCACAACGCGACGTTCGAACGAATTGCAATCGGATCACACCTCGGCGAAATGCTCGATCCTGCGCAGTGGCGTTGTACGATGATCCACGCAGCAGAGCTCGGAATGCCGTTGTCTCTCGAAAAACTTGCAGCATTTCTTCAGACTGATGCTCAAAAAGATCACACAGGAAAACGATTGATTACGAAATTCAGCATTCCCGATCGAAAAACAAATGACTTCAATGATCCTGAAGATCACCCGGCAGACTGGAACTCATTCATTAAGTATTGTATTCAAGACGTTCGAGCCGAGATGGATATCGCGGCTATTCTTAATGAGAATCCAATGCCAGAATCAGAATGGGAGCTTTATGCACTCGATCAGAAAATCAATGACGCCGGTCTTGCAGTTGACCGCAAACTCGCGATTGGCGCAGTTACTGCGAATGCTAAAGTCGAAGACGATGCAAAAGAGCAGCTCGACGAATTGACTGGCCTTGCAAATCCTAAATCAGCAGCTCAGCTTAAACAGTGGCTCGCAGATCAAGGCGTTTACACGACGTCGATAGACAAGGCCGCGGTAGAAAATATGCTATCACAAAAAGATCTTCCAGAGATTGTTCGTGAAGTGCTGACACTACGAAAATCAATCTCAAACACGAGCGTTAAAAAGTTTGAGGCGTTTCAGAATATGACGTGCTCCGACGGTCGCGTTCACGGATTACTCCAATTCTACGGAGCCGCTCGCACTGGTCGTTGGGCTGGTCGAGGTGTCCAACTTCAAAATCTTCCTAAGAATAAGGTTGAAGGCGAAGAGCTCGATAAGATTCGAAACACTGTGCGCGATGGTGGATTCGTTGACGCTGATATCCTAAAGCAACTCATTCGAACGACAATTATTGCGCCTGAAGGACGTGAATTACTTGTAAGCGACTTCTCTGCAATCGAAGCTCGCGTGCTTGCGTGGGTCGCTGGAGAACAATGGGCGCTTGACGCATTCGCCGATCACGGTAAAATCTACGAAGCAACAGCAGCTCAAATGTATAAAGTCGATATCGAAGACGTCGACAAAGAAATGCGGGGCAAGGGAAAAGTTGCGGTGCTTGCTTGTGGTTATGGCGGAGGCGTGAACGCGCTTCTTGCTATGGGCGCTGAGAAAATGGGGCTTAAAGAATCCGAGCTGCAGCCGATCATTAACCAATGGCGATCAGCGAACAGCAATATCGTGAAACTTTGGTACGACGTCGAGCGAGCCGCAAAAGGCGCGATGGCTGGACTCAAGACAAAAGTCGCCGGAGGCAAAATCAAATTCCAAAAGCGTGGAACAACTCTTTTTATGAAGCTGCCATCTGGCCGTGAGCTTGCCTATCAACACGCAAAAATCAACGGTGATCGAATCGAATACAAAGGTCAAGGAAGCGCCGTTGCGTTCATGACTCAATCGACTTGGGGTGGAAAGCTCGTTGAAAACTTGACTCAAGCGATCGCTCGAGATGTGCTCGCAGAATCAATGCGAAACCTCGACGATCTAGGGTATGAAGTGATTGGCCACGTACACGACGAAGTTTTAATCGAAGATGATAAAAACGCTACTACAATCGAAGAGATTGAGGATATAATGGCTATTAGACCAACTTGGGCACCGGAACTTCCGCTTGGGGCTGAAGGATTTAAGGCTGACTACTATCAAAAATAATTCCGTGGAGGGAAATTATGCAAATAAATATCGCAGTTGGAAACTCGCGCAAGAGTACCAAATGGCGCAACCAAAAATTATCGTGGCCTGAATTCATTGATAAATTGTCTGAGCCGATTCGAACAAAAGAATCGTCTCATGACTATATCAATATGCCGAAAAACCAAAAAGACGAGATCAAAGACGTCGGCGGGTTTGTCGGTGGTTACTTAAAAGGAGGACGTCGAATCAGTGGTGCGTGTGTATCTCGCAGCCTCATCACTCTTGACGCCGACTCAGGAACAGAGAATCTTCTTACTAATATCGACATTTTAACTGATTACGAATCGGTTATTTACTCGACACACTCTCACCAGAAAAATGCGCCGCGCTTCCGAGTTGTGATTCCACTATATCGCGAAGTAACGCCTGACGAGTATGTGCCGCTTGCGCTTAAACTCGCTGAGGATTTAGGCATTGAGCAATTCGATCCGACGACGTATCAAGACACACGTTTGATGTATTGGCCAAGTGTTTCTCTTGATGCTGATTACTATTTCGAACACCGCGAAGGAAAATTTGTCGATCCCGATGAAGTATTATCTCGTTATGTCGACTGGAAAGACGTCAGCGAATGGCCAGTTGTTGGTGAAAACTACGTTAAGCGCCAGCAGAAAACCCAAGGAAATCCAATTGAAAAACCTGGGTTAATTGGAGCGTTCAATAAAGTCTACACGATTCCTGAAGCGATCAATGAATTTCTTCAAGACGAATACAAAGACGCAGGAAACGGACGATACTCATTTACCGGCGGCCACACAGTTGGCGGCCTCGTTGTGTATGACGATGAGACGTTTGCCTATTCAAATCACGCGACTGACCCAGCGGGCGGAAAGCTCGTTAACGCGTATGACTTGGTACGATTGCACAGATTCGGCGAGCTTGATATCGATACGCCACCAGAAACGCCAGTCGCGAAGCTTCCGAGCTCTAAAGCGATGAGCGATTTCGCTCGTAACGATAGCCGCGTTAAGCTTGAACTCACTGAGAAACGACTCGCAGAAACCGCGAACGATTTCGACGTGCAGCCTGAGCGAGAAGATGAAGAGGACGAAGGCGCTTGGATCGCTCGCCTTGAAGTCGATAAGTCTGGAGTTCCAACGAAGACAGCTCGAAACCTGGAAATCATTATGAGCAATGACCCAGCATTAAAAGGTAAGATCGCAATCGATGAATTCGCTAATAAGCGTGTGCTGCTCGATCATCTTCCTTGGCGAAAACGCACAGATGCAAAACCATACTGGCTTGATAGCGACGACTCTGCTTTGCGCGTGTATCTTGAAAAAAGGTATAATCAACGAGGAAAAGATATGGTCCTCGACGCTCTGGTTAACGTGAGTGAGCGATATAAATATCACCCAGTTCGCGATTACCTTCGAGCACTTGAATGGGACGGTGAAGAACGCGTCGAAACACTCCTCGTTGATTACCTAGGCGCTGAAGATACTGCATATACTCGAATTGTAACGCGTAAGTTCTTAGCTGCTGCAGTCGCTCGCATCATGCGCCCAGGCGTTAAATTCGACAATGTGCTCGTGACGTTAGGAAATCAGGGAATCGGTAAAACACTCCTCGCGCAAAAGCTTGGAGGCAAATGGTTCTCAAATTCTCTTGATTCCGTGCAAGGAAAAGACGCGTACGAGGCGCTTCAAGGAAACTGGATTATTGAGCTCGGTGAAATGTCAGCGACGAAAAAAGCTGATATTGATGCAGTCAAGCAATTCGTTTCTAAAACGAGCGACTCATTTCGAGCGGCTTACGGGCGAAATACTGAGACCCACTTCCGCCAGTGTGTATTTTGGGGAACAACCAACGAGCATGAATTCTTACGAGATCGAACAGGAAACAGGCGATTTTGGCCGGTGTCTTGCGCGAAAGAGGGTGGAGCCAAAAAGCCTTGGAATCTAAAAGACGACGAGCGCGATCAGATTTGGGCAGAAGCGTATCAGATCTGGAAAAAAGGCGAAGTGCTTTCACTCAACGCAAAAGAGAATGTTCTTGCCCTCGCGCAGCAAAATATGCACACGGAATCTGACGATATTCTCGGTCTCATTGAAGAATACGTGAAAGTGCCGATCACAGAAAACTGGTACAATATGAGCCCGAACGATCGAAAGCACTATATCTCAAGCGCGATGAGCTCTGAAGAAGATCTTGAGCAAGAGGGAAAAATTCCTCGAACGAAAGTATGCGTCATAGAAGTTTGGGTCGAAGCGTTAGGCGGTGATTTACGCGGAATGCACCCAGCAAAAGCGGCGCAAATCAGGCAGGCACTGCACAACCTCGAAGGTTGGGAACGTCATGAATCGAAAGACCAAGGACGCATGAAGTTTGGTGTTGGGTATGGTCGACAAACGGCTTTTAACAAAATAGATATATAAATTGTGTAGTAAATATGCAGTAAATCACAAAAGTTGTGTAGTAAAAAGGCATGAGGCGTATAGGAAAAGAAGCACCTATACGCCTTTTTTAGTGCAAAATAGGTGCTTTTTGGCATAAAAAATAGGTGCGGGCATAGGTGCGGGCTTCGCACCTAGCATTTTCACATAGGTGCGGCAATAGGTGCGGGCATAGGTGCGCCAAAATAACATCGGTAGAAGTAGCCCCTAGCACCTATAGCACCTATTTTTTATATAATATATAGGAATTATTAGTATTAGAGGGAATATAGGGTATATATACCCCTTTATATACCCCTAGAGTAGAAAACACTAGGTGATTTAGGTTTTTTAGGTGCTGCGATAATAAAAACAATTTTGCGGCAAGGAATGCTTTGCGATTTTTAGGGCTTATGGTAATATCATTTTAGAAGTTCGTACCTTATATTAGAAAACACCTCCCAAAACTCCACCTCACATAAGTCTCTCAACGACGAC
>Ga0265780_10006687_pt1 | contig 14254 bp, 9 predicted proteins | sample P1T30metagenome_FD_192432 | JGI IMG/M metagenome (GOLD analysis project Ga0265780, IMG submission 192432) | Plant litter microbial communities from East Loma Ridge, Irvine, California - P1 T30 | ecosystem: Environmental > Terrestrial > Plant litter > Unclassified | place: USA: California... | reverse complement strand
GGAATATTATACCGATCTCGTTCAGGATGGAAAACTGACCATCCGCGACGTCGCGGCCACGTTCATGCAGTCGCCGGAATTCCTTGCGGCCAGCGCGAACCTTACAAACGAAGAGTTTGTGACGTTTGCGTACCAAAGCACCCTTGGACGAAACCCCGATGCGGGCGGCGCTGCATATTACACCGACTCTCTTAATCGCGGCCAATCGCGCGCAGATATCATCACGAGCTTTTCAGAGTCGCCAGAGCATCGCGCAGCGACCGCTGCGACCTTGGCGCAAGGATATTTCGACACGGACGATGCGGCACAGGCGGTTGCCTTGCTGTATGATACTGCGATCGGACGGAAACCGGAGGTAGCCGGGCTCACTTATTACGCGGACTTGCTCAACAGCGGAAATATAAGCCTCTCCCAAGCAGCTGGCAACTTCGCGGCATCGCCGGAATTTTCTTCCAAAACCGCCAGCTTTACGAACGACGACCTTGTCGAATTCATGTATGAGAATACGTTAGATCGCAGGGCCGAAACAGCCGGGTTAGCCTATTGGACCGACCTGCTTGATCATGGCCTTTCCCACGGCGATCTCGTGCTGGGCTTTTCCCAGTCGTGGGAACATCATGCATTGCTGTCAAATGACATATTGGGTGGCATCAGCACACTTTGACGCCGATGTAGGTCTGATGCCTTTCCGATGTCTGGAATGACCGCTCATTCGTAAGTGGCCCGAGAAGAGTGTCGACCGACCGATGTCGTCACACCGCTCCCCTGCATGCTCCGTTCGACATCGGGCGGAGATGTGAAGGTTTGATGATCGAGACCCAGCGACCCGAATTTGACTCGCTGATGCGCGATCATGTGTGCGTAGCGAGCTTGGAATGCCGACGGGGGGAAATGGTTAAAACTTTCATAGTCCTTAGAAAATAAAGGACATTTATTTCGTCGACGGTACGGTTGTAGTACCCCTTTGTACTAGGGTCAGGAGTCATAACCACCAGGTGATGGCGGCTACGAGGCATATCGTGCCGAGGAAGTTGGTGGCGAGTTTGTCGTAGCAGGTGGCGATGCGGCGATAATCCTTGAGGCGGCAGAACATGCGCTCGACCGCGTTTCGGCCTTTGTAGAGTGAGCGCGAGAAGCAGCTTTCCAGCGCCGGTTCGCCTTGGAGGGGATGTTGGGCACGGCACCCTCGCGCTCGATCAGATCGCGGATCGCGTTGCTGTCATATGCCTTGTCGGCCAGCACGATGGTACGCGGCGCAAGATCATCGAGCAGGACATCGGCGGCACGGCAGTCGGCGACGTTGCCGCCGGTCAGCAGGAAGCGGAGCGGGCGACCTTGGCCGTCGGTGAGCGCGTGGAGCTTGCTGTTTCGGCCACCTCGGCTGATCCCGACCGCCTGGGCGAGCGCCCCCCTTTTCCGCCGCCCGCCGAGCGGTGCGCCTTCATGTCCGTGCTATCGATCGGGACTTCGGCAGGCGGACCGCTCGCTGCTGCCAGCGTGACGAACATCTCCTGCCAGATGCCTTTTGCCGCCCACCGCACGAACCGATTGAAGAGCGTAACGCATTGTTCTCGATGAGCGGAGCGATTGTCCGGGCTTGGTTTTTTGTCAGCGCGGATATGATGGAAGTGCCGCCTGCCTTTGGTAGGTTGAAGAAGAATAGCTTTACGATGGTTATTTCGCCGCTCGTTCCTCTTGCTCTACAGTCCAACGTCTCAACTTAACCTAATCAAGAAGGTGTTGTATCGGTATGCTTCACATGGCCGATGAGGGACGATATCCGGGCTATGGTCCCTCATCGGCAATTTGGTCGACATCTTCCAGCCGCAGGAATATACTAACGACTTCGGTTCCTGCGGCTGCGACCCGAACGGGACGGTATTCGCTTTAAATATTGCTGGTTCCTGTAAGCAACTGTCTTTCGTCGGCCGTATCGGTCGCGCGACGCGTTAGGCTTATTCCGGCCAGCGAAAGGTCACTATTGCCTGTAACCAATAGCCGAATTTCTACCCCTTCAACCCGCTCCGCCACGACATAGTCGCCCTCGACCATCCATTGATCGCCCATGCTCTTCAATGGCGCGCTAAAATGCACCTTGGTCCCCCCGTTCGAGGCGATGTCGATGACCTCCGAGCCGTCGAGGTATGCGTTGTTTCCTTCCGCCCTGATCGTCCAAGAACCGGCTTCAAGCGGCATAAAGGGGCCAAACACAAGGAAGCCGGCTTTTGCGTTAGTGCGGATATGCGTGCCGTTGGCCACGCCGACCTGCGACTGCAGCCGATGATCACTGCCCCAAAAGCGCAAGACACCATCGGGCACCCAACGTAGATATGGCTCGTTGATGCGCAGGACGCAGGCGAGCAGCGCATCGGCACTTTGCGCCCACGTTAGCCATTGCATTCGTGGTGGCTTGGCAGCGCCCTTTGTTGGGTTGAGGAGGTTTCCAATGGCCTGGGCCAGAACAGCAGGATCTGTGGAATTGGGGAAGTAAGTTGCGGCATCGCGCGCTACTTCGCGAAATACCGGAATATCGCGCGCCAGCACTGGCAGATCATAGCGAGCCGCTTCAATCAGCGGCAGGCCAAACCCCTCTCCCTGACTGGCCGCTATCAGATAACGACACGCACCATAGACCGCAAAAAGATAATTGTCGCTGATACCCTGAAGCCAGAAGAGGCGCCTACCCTGTTCCGGGTGGGTTTGCAGCCGGGCGATGAAATCTTCCATCATCCAGCCCGGCTTACCGACGATGACGAAGTTGGCATTGACACCTTTGGCCCACAGCATCTCCATCGCGTCAAGCGTCTGCCGGAACCCCTTGCGCGGTTCTACTGTCGCGACCGACAGGAAGGACGGGGTTCCGCGGAGCCTGGCAAGCAGGCCATCTGCCTCCGCAGGCAAAGCGTCCGAAGTGTCGGATCGCTTTTCAGGGTCGCCGCCCAGATGAAACCAATCGATTTCCAGCGGGGTGATGCGATCAGGACCGTAATGGTCGAGCCATTCGCGATATTCGTCCGCTACCGCACGCGAAATGCAGACCACGCCGTCAAACTCGGAGATCGTCGCCAGCCATGCATGATGGCTGGTCCGGGCGCCGGGGAAGAAAAACTCGGGCGCGATCGCCGGTAGCAGATCGTAGATCACGAAATGGATCTTTACGCCCATGCGGCGCCATTCCTGCAACACGGGCTGTTGTTGTGGCACGATTGCAGGCTGAAGGTCGAGACCGACAAAAATGTCGCCGGCTACCGGCTCGACCGTTTCATCCTCACACCAGAAAGGCCAGATGTCGAGCATCCGGCTGGTAAATTGCCGAGCATAGCGGTAGCCAGCTTTGTCCGGTTCCGCATAGACCGGCTCGACGATATAGTCAGCCGGCGGGTTGAGCAGCCAATGGCTCAGGATCGAGCGCACTACACGCTGGATGCCCGAACCCCAATCCCGCTGGACCAACTCGGAAATGTCGACCAGCAATTTTTTGCGCCGTAGCGCGGGAGGAGCATTGCGCCCCATCGCCTGCACTAGGTTGAGCCAGTCATTCTCGTCAATAGCGATGCCGCTTTCGGCCAGCGCCCCTTCAAGGCCGGTCTGGCCGATTTTGGATCGCTCATAGGCCGCTTCGATGGCACTGGCGTAATCCGCTGCGCAGCGGCGCGGATTATTATGGCTAGCGATGCGTGCACGGGCGCGATCGCCCATGTCCCGCCGACGGATAGCATCGGCGTGAAGCGTTGACAGCGCCTCGATCAGATCATCATCGCTGAAATCATCCGGCATCATCCAGACCGCGTCTGCATCCAGTTCGGCCATCGAGCCATTGGCATTGACGATGGTGGGCAGACCCACGTTCATGCAGTCGAGCACAGCCGCTGACGTTTCACCGCGCGAGAGGGTGCGTAACTGGACCCCGATGTCGGCTGCAGCAAGCCAGTGACGAAAACCGGCCTGATCCATCCAACCCGTGATCTCAATCCGTCCTGCAGAGCGCCCTGTCCGGATCTGACGTTCCAGATCCTGGCCGAAAGCTTCAGAACTGTTTTGGCCGACGAAAATCAGGTGACAGTCCGGGTTGTCAGCAAGCGGACTTGCAAACCAAGCTGAAAGCAGCCGGTCATTCATTTTCATCGTGCCAAGTATCCCGAAGCTGCATACCACAAAGTCGTCTGGCCCAATCCCCAATGTCGTGCGGGCGGCGGTACGGTCAAGGCCACTGGCCGGCTGGCGCAGAAGCGGAATCAAATCCCAATCATTGCCCACTGCGCTGCCATAATAAGTCTGCGCCAACTGGCGGGAGAAATTGGCATGGACAATCATACCAAGCGCATGTTGCAGCACGCTTATGTTCGCAGGATAGGCCCAGATCACATCGGCTGTATCCGCAGCTTTGAAACGATGCACGACCGCCGGCCAGCCATGCGTTTCAAATAGCGCGCGCGCCCACCCGCCTGGTTCCTCGTCATACACGTCGCGATTGGCGACAATGCCCGACAGGAAGAAATCATGCAGCACGACCACGCCGGGATAGTCACGGATCAGGTCAAACATATGCGAATGAAAATGCGAATTGCCGAAATGATACAGGATTCGGTCAAAGCCATGCGCATTCCGCCTGAACCAGTCGATCGACCGAACCGGATAGTTGGCGGTGATCGCCGGGTCGCTGACGCTGTCCTGGCGCACAATCACCTCGATGCGGTAATGGCGCGCGAGCTCGGGAAGCAGTTCGGCACTGTAATCACTGATCCCGCTGGCCTCGGGCGGAAGCGGTGAGACAAAGGCCAGTCTGGGTTTTCGAGTTGAGACGTCCAAAAGCTGCGGGCTGACGGTGCGTGGCTCGTGCGCGGTCAGAAGCGCATCCCACGCCGCCTGCGCGGTCTGATCCCAACTGAACCGCTTGGCCTGCTCCAGCCCGTGCCGTTCCAGTCTTTCCCGCAATTTATCGTCCGTGAGCACGGCGCTGATCGCCTGGCTGATCGCAACGATGTCATAGGGATCGAACAGTGCCTCGCTGGTGCCAATCACTTCGGGGAGGCTGGAGCGGTCGCCAGCGATGACGGCACGGCCGCACCGCATGGCCTCGAGTGCCGGCAAGCCGAACCCCTCATGCCATGACGGGAAAACAAACATTTTGCACGCCCGGTAGCAGGCGAGAAGATCCTCTTCAGGAATGTAGCCGGTCAGAACCAACTCATTGCCGCCAAGTCCATGTTTGGCTGCCAGCGCGGTCAGCCGGTCCCGGTCAGCGGGTTGGATGGAGCACACGATCGCAAGCTGATGCGCGCGACGGATGTCAGAAGGCAGCATGGCATAGGCTTTAATCAGCCCTTCAATATTCTTGCGATGGTCTATACCGCCCGTATACATGACGAATGGACGCATCAGTCCGTACGCTTTGCCCAACTCCGCCCGGCGCTTGGCGCTGACCGGAGCCGGGGTGAAATGATCTTCGGCTGCGGTCGAGATGTTGACCGCTTCCTCCTGCCCCGCGCCAAGCCATTCGATCGCCTCTTCGCGGGTCGATTGGGAGATGGCGAGCAACAGATCCGCGTTGCGCAGATGGGCCAGCTTGCGCTCATACCATTTGGCGAGCACAGGATTCTGGAGATAGATGCCCCTGTTGATGAGCGGAATGAGGTCGTACAATATGGCTGCGGTCGGGATGCGGGTGGTAAACCGCCCGATGCTCGATACGACATCGTCCCCGAGTCCCTCGAAAAGCGAGGTGACAAGCACGAAATCAGGGTTGAGGCTGGCGAGGAACTGCTCGCGCATCAGTTCGGCAGCCTCGCGGCGCGCATCACACCCGGGGTCCGCTCCGTGAACCGGCCCTGCCAGATGCATGATCCGGATTGCCTCGGGCAGCAACACGTCCTCAAGGGACCGCCGCAGCGTTTCGATGGTATCGGGAAACAGAGAGCTCAGCACCACGATCACCTCGTGCTTGCCCCGCAGACGCGCCAGCCCTTGCGTCACGGACAGGCAATAGCGGCCAATGCCCCGATTGCGGTTGGATCCCTGCGCGCCCTGAAGATCGATGACCAGGCGCATCAGGCGTGCCCTCCGTCCATATCGTGCGTTCGCATACGCTGTAATATCTGTCGTGCCCAAGGCCCGAGGAGATTGGCGTCGACCTTGTGGATGTCGGACGCAGTCGCCGCCCGATGGTTTTCCATGAGGCGATCAGGGCGCGCCTGCCCATCCCCGCGCGTTGCTTCCATCGCCTGCATGATTTGACCCTGTTCACGAGCAGCGTGACGAACGATACGCACCGCGTTGGCCTCGCTTTCAATATTGCTGAGCTGCTGTTTCCGCCGACCCCGTTCGAACCAGCGCCACCATTGCCGACTGCGCTGATGGATCTTCACGAGCCGCTCTAGTTCATAGGGGAGCGCCCGATGATCGACAGCCTCGTTGGATGCGGCGACATCCGCCTCTGCTGCCGCACGGCCCTTGCGTTGGATCAAATTCAAATAATGCGCAAGGCCGTCCGGGTCTGCGCTGCGCCCTATATAGTTCCGGTAGAGCCCTTGGATAAATTCCGTGTCGCTACCCTGTTCGCGTCGCTTGCCCCGTTGGTTGGTGGCCTCGGCTGACTGATAAATCTCAGCGATCATGGCGATCCGACCGCACCCCAGATGCAGTGACCGTTCGCGGGCTCTTTGTTCAGAGGATAAAGGCGTGCGGCTCAGCAAAAGTTGGAAACTCCGGTGGACAAGATCGGGTGCCGGGAGCGAGAGGAGATCAACAACGGACTCGGCCGGCTGAAATGTCATGGTCATAACGTCCTGGGGTTCGGCATGGTCGACTGGCAATAAATCGGGGGCAACGACCGACGCCGGTGCAGGTTCAGGCTGAGGCTCGGGCTCGGGCTCAGGCTGAGGGTCGGGCTGAGGGTCGGGCTGAGGGTCGGGCTGAGGCTGAGGGTCGGGCTGAGGCTGAGGCTCGGGCTGAGGCTCAGGCCAAGGTTGGCCGATCATCTGTTCGCGAAAGAGCCAGCGCAGGGGGCTGGCGAGAGTCCAGCTTCGGCTGTTGATGACAGCGCGTATGCGGTGTTCACTATGGCTAAGTTGCATCGCAAGCGCATTTCTTTCCGCGTGCGCTGCCGCAACCCCTTCTTGCTCCCGTCGCTCTAAGTCTACAATCCGGAATTGCGCTGATCGTTCACGCTCGGCCGCGGCATCCGTGACGCGGGCAATGTCACCTCGAAATGCCTCGACCTGCTCCAGTATCGCCGCATGATGGGTCAGCGCTCGGTCCGCCGCCCTATGTTCGGCGGCCACAATTCGGTTGTGAGCGTCGATCAGCAGGGTCTGACTTTTAGCCCGCTCGCGTTCGACCTCCGCGCGCAGCCGTTCGACATCCTGTTCCGCATCAGCCCGCAACCGTTCCAGCGCTTCGTGCATCTGATCCCGAATTGTGCGTTCCTGCACTGCCGCAGTCTCACGCGCCCGGTCCAGCGTGCGCTGCGTCTCGCGCAACTGCGCCAGCACCGCAAGGACACGCTCTTCTGATGCGTGTAACATCATGCGTTCTTCAGCCAGACGTGTTTCGAGCCGGGCTGCTTCCACCGAGACGACGCGGTTGACCGCGTCCTCGCCTCGAGCAAGCAATTCCCGCTCTCTCTCGGCCATAGCGTCTCGCAGACTATCTATTCGATCGCGAGCAGCCACCAGATCACGCTCCAGCGTCGCGGCTTTTACATCCGCGTCGTGCGTAAGGCGCCGGACATCACGTTCGCCAGCTTCGCGTAATGCGACAATCTGCTGTTCCAGCCGAGCCTTATCGGCTGCCGCTGCAATCGCACCATCCCGCTCACGCGCGGCAATTTCTCCTAGGCGGATTTCCCCTCTGTTCCGTTCCCGTTCGCGCAGGTCAGCCATTTCGGCACTCGCCGTGCTCCGAATATCGGCAATTCGGTGTTCGGCGTCGATCCGGCATTGTTCACTGAGCGCGTCAGTTTCCGAGCGCATGTCGGTAAGGCGGCTTTCCAGTGTCGCTACCGTGCTTTCGAGCGCTTCGATGTCCGCTTGGTGCAATCGCTGGACGATGATTGCGTGATCGGACAGAGGATCGAACTGGAACCCATCGAAGATATTGGGTGGGAGCGCGAAATGATCGTCCAGCGCGCGATGCACGTCGCTGATGTAGAAGCGATTGAGGCCGTCATAATAGCCATGGTGATAGCCTTTGGCGAGGATCAATCTTTCCCAGGACTCATGGCTGGGCGTCTGGCTGCCGGGAAAAACGGCCTCAATCACTACGATCCAAGGGCGCCGCGGAGACGTGCGCCAGCTTTCGAGCACCTGCCGCTCCATGCCCTCGACGTCGATCTTCAGCCAGTGAATGTCATCCGATGGGGCAAGCGCCAAAAGATCGTCGAGAGTAAGCGTCGGGACGGTGATTTCCTGATAGGGGTACCCGGCCGCAGCATGGGTCTCTGCAATATCGCGATGTCCAGTGGAAAGACCTGTGTCGACGATGTCGAAAAAGGTGACCGTTCCCCGCTTTTTAGAGACAGCTGCCGCGATAACCGTTTCGTTTGGACGGTCCGCGCGCAACATAGCGGAGTATTTGGGTGTCGGCTCGACATGGATGCCGCGCCAGCCATGTTCCGAAAATGTCTTGCTGACCGAATCTTTGATTGGATGTTGCGCCCCGACGTCGATGAAGAACCCGGCCTCTACGTCACCAAGGGCCCGCCACAGCATGACGTCCTCGAAGTTCTGGGCGTAGGACCGGATACCCATGGATCAAAAAACTTTCTAATGATGCGTTACGTTGGGCGGGCCGTATTTGGATAAAACGGTGGCTCCAAGCTCGCGCTGGCGATCGCCATGACGACCCCGGCGGAGCCGGATATTCTTCTCCACGAGATTACGAGTCGAAGCGATGCCAAGGCGTATTGGCATTACCGGGCACGTAATTTATCCTTCAAGCATCCAGGCCAGCGTATCGCGCAAGTCGTGTTTGGGGCGCAGTCCGATCATATTCTGGCTCTTACTGCGATCGCCCCACAACATCTTGACCTCATTCTGGCGAACAAAGGCAGGATTAACAGTGACATCGAAATGATGCCCTGAAATGTCTTGGATCGTTGCGATAACATCGCGCAGCGTCTCTGCCTTGCCGGAACAGATGTTGAAGACTTGGCCGATCGCATCAGGATCGTTCAGCAGTGCTGCATAAGCAAGCACCACGTCGCGAACGTCGGAAAAGTCGCGTGCTACATCCAGATTACCCAGTTCGATCATCGTCGCACCGCGCCGGACATGATCGACAATCTTGGGAATAACGAAATTGGTCGCCTGCCCGACACCGGTATAGTTGAAAGGCCGTGCAATAATGATCGGCACCCGCTCTTGATAGAGGCGCGCCACAAACTCCATCGCCAGCTTGCTGACCGCGTAATCGTTGATCGGATCCGGCGCGACAGTTTCGTCAATCGCTCCGCTGACGCGATTGCCGTAAATATTGGCGCTGGAGGCAAGGAGTACCGCATCCGCGCTGCCGACGGCGCTCACCGCCTCCAGCAGATTGCGGCTGCCTACGATATTGGTGCGGTAGATGTCCTCAACGACACCGTGAGAGACGAAAGCGATTGCGGCCAGATGCGCGACTTTGTCGGGCTGCACGGCGAGAAGGACGTCCTTGAGGGCCTTAGCGTTGGTAAGGTCGCATATGTGGGAGGAGGCCAAGCCTTCGATCGGAACCGTAATGGCGCTGTGCGAGATGCCGACCACCTCATGCCCCTGCGCTGCCAGCGCTGTCGTCAGATAGCGGCCTGTGAAGCCATCCACGCCGGTAATCAATACTCTGCTCATAACCATCTCACCGTCGCTGATAAGGCGTAGTTCGGCGGGAAACACCCCCGAGCTACGCCTCGCTCTCTAATCGGTCGACTTCCTGCCAGGGAGGTCAGAAGGACGCATTTACACTGTTTCGCAAAAGGTCTGCGTCGACCATCATCTTGCAGAGCTGCTCCAACGTCGTTTCCGGCTTCCAGCCCAGCTTGCTCGTCGCTTTTTCCGGGTCGCCGATCAGCAGGTCGACTTCCGCAGGGCGATAGAAGCGCGGATTGACCCGCATGATCGTTTTGCCGGTTACGGTGTCGATCGCAATTTCTTTGTCTTCCTTGCCGGAAAACTCAACGTCGATATCCGCCGCCTTGAACGCCATCTGCACGAAGTCGCGAACGGTTTCCGTCCGATTGGTCGCCAGCACATACGTGTCCGGCTCGTCGGCCTGCAGCATCCGCCACATGCCCTCGACATATTCCTTGGCAAAGCCCCAGTCACGCCGCGGATCGAGATTGCCCAGTTCCAAGCAGTCGAGCTTGCCAAGCTTTATCTTGGCGACGCTGTCGGTGATTTTGCGGGTCACAAACTCACGGCCCCGCAGCGGGCTTTCATGATTGAAGAGAATGCCGCTGCTCCCGAAAATATCGTAGCTTTCACGATAGTTGACCGTGATCCAATGCGCATAGAGCTTGGCAACGCCATAAGGACTCCGCGGATAGAAAGGCGTGTCTTCCTTTTGCGGCACGGCCTGCACCTTGCCGAACATCTCCGACGTGCTGGCCTGGTAGAAGCGGATCTTGGGATCAACGATCCGGATGGCTTCCAGCAGGTGGAGTGGGCCGATGCCGGTGATTTCCGCGGTGGTGACGGGTTGGTCGAAGGACACGCCGACGAAGCTTTGTGCGGCAAGGTTGTATACTTCGGTGGCGCCGGTGGTCTGCAGCAGCCGGATGCTGGAGGACAGATCCGTCAGGTCATATTCCACCAAGGTTAGGTTGGGGTGGTTGGCGACGCCGAGCTCCTCGATCCGCCAGAAGTTCACGGAACTCGTCCTGCGATAGGTGCCGTAGACCTTGTATCCCTTGGTCAGCAGCAATTCGGCCAGATAAGCACCATCCTGACCGGAAATTCCCGTTACTATCGCAGTCTTCATATATTCCCTCGTATACACAAACATGGGCGTCAGGCTGGGCAAAGCGGTCCCCGTGGCTGTTTCGTCGATCCTTACACGGGATGCAACTCTGCGCATTGGTTTTACAACAAAATCCGACAGGTATAAAAGCTAAGCAGGCCAACCCTTTCGTTCGTCGCGCGTAACGCCCCTTTTTTGCAGGCCTTCTTCCTGACGAGCATCAACGTGCCGGGGCCGCGCGCGTGCTCGGCGTTTCCAAAGGCAACATATTCGCGACAAGGCTATGGCAGCCCCCCAATCTCGGAGGTGGAGCCGGTCGGCGTGTCGTCAAGACCCTCTGCCATTCGAGCGGCGTGCAACAGTCCGCTTCCCTACGTAGGAACAGCATGTTTCGATAAATCGGGAACATGTCTTGGAAACGCATTAATGGTTGTTGCCATTATGGCGGCATACGAAGCGCCTCAGCGCTCGATGTTTGGCAGACTCGGCGGAGCTAAGGCGCCAGCGATGAGGCCGGCGAAATAATCGCCTAGGGACGCAAACGCCGGTTGATTTTCGATCCAGCCAATGGCGCCCATCAGTGCGAACAGGTCAATGCCGTCGATGTCGGTTCGCGCTGCACCTCGCTCCTGAGAGCGGCGCAGTAGGGCGGCACCCGCCGATTTTGGGGGTGGTACAACACTCATGTAGCGCCGACGCCGGATCTGCGATCGCCTCCGTCATCAGGGTCACCACACCGCTGTAGCTGCGCGTGAACTTCACACCGTCGTGGAACCAAGCGAAAAGCCCCTTGCCAGCGTTATCTAATTCCTCAAATTCTGTCGCGGCACGCGTCAATTTGCCTAACCGCGAGCGCAGCAGTGCTTCTAGCAGTACCTCGCGCGTCGGAAAGTGAAGATGCATTGTCTCCAGGTACACTTCGGCGGCGTGCGATCTCGCGCAGCGGCGCTTCCGCGCGCTGTTCGGCAATGACCTCGCCAGCAACTGCGAGCAGGTGATCGAAATTTCGTCTGGCGTCAGCGCGCAGAAACACTTTTGGCAAACGGGTCAGTGACCGACATGTATGGATCACTGTTCCGGATAATCTTATGAGAATGCGTTATGGGAGAGCTAGCAGGAAGACCATTGTGATAGCTCAACGATTTTCTGAACCGGAATGGGTTGCGGAGCAGTCGTCACGTCTAAATGAACGAGCGTGCGCAGACGCTTTGGACCCTTTCGAATCGACTATGGTCACCTGAGCGACTGTAGGTTTTCGAAGTCAGCTCAAGATAGGCCAAACCGCAGAAATTAGGCGCGTGCCGACGACCCTCTCCCGCCCCTTATTCCATACGGACCGGGCGGAACTACCGTAAGTGTTTCAAATGATGGTGCACCCGACTGGATTCGAACCAGTGGCCTCTGCCTTCGGAGGGCAGCGCTCTATCCAGCTGAGCTACGGGTGCCTGTGCCATCGCCTAGCAAAGCGCGCGGTGCGACGCCAGCCCCGATCGACGATTCCCGGTCGCCATCGGCGATTCACCGCGCGGCCAATGTCACCGGATGGAATTGGCCCAGTCGGCAACTGGCGCCGGGCGTCAGATACGGCGCCTGGTACAATACGGTGATGATGTCGGTCGAACACAATCGGCTGAGGCTCGTCGCATAGCTGAAGCGCTGTTCGAACCCGAGGCTGGGACAGGCGTTGGGCAAGGTGTTGCGATAGACCTTGCGGCCGGTCATCATGAAATCGATCGTGCGGTCGTCGCGGACGCGTGTCTCGCGGATCTGGGCGAGCGGAATGCAGCTGACTGCCGCCCCATTGGGTGTCGCATCCGGGGTCTTCTCGCGCGCGACGGCGACGGTTGTCACGGACAGCAGGGCGGTGGCGATCAGGGTAAGGCGCATGGACTATTCCTCGTCTCGACGCGGCTCCCCCGGCGTTTGCGCTGCGCGCGATTTCGGCGGGGGCGTCTTGGACTTGAACGCACAGAGATCCGCGACGACGCAGCGCCAGCATTCCGGGGTCCGCGCCTTGCAGACATAGCGCCCGTGGAGGATCAGCCAGTGGTGCGCGTGGAGGCGGAACGGCTGCGGCGTCGCCTTGTCAAGCTTGAGCTCGACTGCAAGCGGGGTATTGCCGCGCGCGAGCCCCGTGCGATTGCCCACGCGGAAGATATGCGTGTCGACCGCGAAGGTCTCCGCCCCGAACGCGACGTTGAGCACGACGTTGGCGGTCTTGCGCCCGACCCCGGGCAGCTGTTCGAGCGCGGCACGATCATCGGGGACGACTCCGCCATGCTCCGCGATCAGCCGCTCCGACAAAGCGATGACGTTCTTCGCCTTGGTGTTGAACAGCCCGATCGACTTGATGTGCGCCTTGAGTCCCTCTTCGCCCAGCGCCACCATCTGTTCGGGCGTAATCACTTCCGCGAACAGCCGCCGCGTCGCCTTGTTGACACCCACGTCGGTCGCCTGCGCCGACAAGGCGACCGCGACGACCAGCTGGAACGGGTTGCCCGCCTCCAGCTCGGTCTCGGGATGCGGGTTGTCCGCCGCGAGCCGCGCGTAAAAGTCGACGACGTCGGCCTTCTTCACACCCCGACCACCTCTTCCATCGCGTACCGGCCCGCCGGCTTGCCCGCGAGCCACAGCGCCGCGGTGATCGCACCGCGCGCGAAGATCGCGCGATTCTCCGCGCGGTGGCCGAGCTCGATCCGCTCGCCCTCGCCCGCGAACACGACGAGATGGTCGCCCGCGACCGACCCGCCACGCAGCGACGCGAAGCCGATCGTCCCTTCCGACCGCGCACCGACCAGACCCGCGCGGTCCGACACGCGCAGCTCGGCGAGCGGCGCGCCCCGCCCCGCCGCCGCCGCCTCGCCGAGCAGCAACGCGGTCCCCGAGGGCGCGTCGACCTTGTGGCGGTGATGCATCTCGACGATCTCGATGTCCCAGTCGGGCCCGAGCCGCGCCGCCGCTTCGCGCACCAGCTTGGCGAGCAATGTCACGCCGAGCGAAACGTTGCCGGTCTGCAGCACCGCGATCTCGCTCGCGGCGGCGTCGACCAATGCGTGATGCGTCGGGCTGAGCCCGGTGGTGCCGATCAGGATCGGCGTCCCGGTCAGGCGCGCGGCGGCGAGATTGCGTTCGAGCGCGGACGGCGCGGAGAAATCGATCAGTACGTCGGCCTCGTGTGCGAGCGTCGCCGGATCGCCGCCCGCGTCGATCCCGCCTGCGAGCGTCGCGCCCAGATCGGGCACCGCCGCGGCAAGCGCCTGCCCCATGCGCCCCGCGCTCCCGATAATGCCGATCGCGGTCATCGCACTTGCTCCGTAAATTCCTC
>Ga0265780_10006686_pt1 | contig 14257 bp, 13 predicted proteins | sample P1T30metagenome_FD_192432 | JGI IMG/M metagenome (GOLD analysis project Ga0265780, IMG submission 192432) | Plant litter microbial communities from East Loma Ridge, Irvine, California - P1 T30 | ecosystem: Environmental > Terrestrial > Plant litter > Unclassified | place: USA: California... | reverse complement strand
GTGACGGTGCGGGACATGCATCCTCCAACGGGGGACGGGTGGGGCTGCGGAACGGGCGGTCCCACCGTACCGGGGCGGCCCTGCAAACGTGGCACCCGCGCGCCGTGCGGACCGCCGGTGCAGGGCACCGAGATCACGTGAATTACGCGTATCGGTGCTGGTGGGAGAGGATTTACCCAGGAATTCCCGTGGTAGACTTGACCCCGGAAAGGGGAGTGCCCTACATGTCTTTTGAAGTTGGCGAGACCGTTGTCTACCCGCACCACGGTGCGGCTCTGATCGAGAAGATCTCCACCCGCGTCCTGCGCGGCGAGGAGAAGATCTATCTCACCCTGAGGATCGCCCAGGGCGACCTCAAGATCGAGGTCCCCGCCGAGAACGTCGACCTCGTCGGCGTGCGCGACGTCGTCGGCCGTGAGGGCCTCGACCGCGTGTTCGAGGTGCTGCGCGCCGAGTACACCGAGGAGCCCACGAACTGGTCGCGTCGCTACAAGGCGAACGTCGAGAAGATCGCCTCGGGTGACGTCATCAAGGTCGCCGAGGTCGTTCGTGACCTCTCGCGCCGCGACACCAGCCGCGGCCTGTCGGCCGGCGAGAAGCGGATGCTCGCTCGTGCCCGCCAGATCCTGGTCTCCGAGCTCGCGCTGGCGGAGAAGACGGACGAGGACAAGGCCGAGGCCATCCTCGACGAGGTGCTCGCGTCCTGACCGACGCGCGCTCCGCACCACCCACGAGGCCCGTGCCCGCCACCAGCGGTCACGGGCCTCGTCGTTCCCCGCCCCGCGCGGGCCCCGATCGTTAGGCTGGCTCCGTGACCCTGCACCTGTACGACTCCGCGACGCGCTCCCTGCGCGAGTTCACCCCGCTGACCCCCGGACGGGTGGGGATGTACGTGTGCGGTGCGACGGTCCAGGGCGAGCCGCACGTCGGTCACCTGCGCTCCGCCGTCGCCTTCGACGTCCTCGTCCGGTGGCTGCGCCGCAGCGGTCTGGACGTGACGCTCGTGCGGAACGTCACCGACATCGACGACAAGATCCTGACGAAGGCCGGCGAGGCCGGCCGCCCCTGGTGGGCCTGGGCCTTCACCCACGAGCGGCTCTTCACCGCCGCCTACGAGGCGATAGGGATCGACGCCCCCACCTACGAGCCTCGCGCCACCGGTCACGTGCCGGACATGGTCGAGCTGATGGCCCGTCTGGTCGAGCGGGGGCACGCGTACGTCGGCGACGCGGGCAACGTCTGGTTCGACGTGCGGTCGCTGCCGAGCTACGGCTCGCTCACGCGCCAGCTGCTGGAGAACCTCAGCGTGGACGACTCCGGCGAGGGCGCGGCCGACAAGCGCAGCCCGCACGACTTCGCGCTGTGGAAGGCGCCGCGCGACGGCGAGCCCGCCACGGCGTCGTGGGAGACCCCCTACGGGAGGGGACGCCCGGGATGGCACCTGGAGTGCTCCGCGATGGCGCGGCGCTACCTGGGGGAGAGCTTCGACATCCACGGCGGCGGCATCGACCTGCGCTTCCCGCACCACGAGAACGAGCAGGCGCAGAGCCACGCGGCGGGCTACGGGTTCGCGCAGTACTGGCTGCACAACGCCTGGGTGACCTCGGGCGGCGAGAAGATGAGCAAGTCGCTCGGGAACTACCTGTCGGTGACGTCGGTGCTGGAGCGCACGGCGCCGGCCGTGCTGCGCCTCGCGCTCGCGACCGTCCACTACCGCTCGACCGTGGAGTTCTCCGACGCCACGCTGAGCGAGGCGGCCACGACGTGGGAGCGCCTGACGGGGTTCGTCACGCGGGCGGCCGAGACCGTCGGGGAGGACGCTGCCGACGCCGTCGCGGCGGTCGAGCTGCCCGTCGAGTTCGTCGCCGCGATGGACGACGACGTGAACGTCGCCGCGGCGATCGCCGTCGTGCACGAGCACGCGCGGCGCGGCAACGGGGCGCTGGCGTCGGGTGACGCTGATCTCGCCGGGCGCAGCGCGCTGCTGGTCCGTGGGATGCTTGACGTTCTGGGCCTGGACCCGCTGGCGCCGCTGTGGCGCGGTGCGGGCGGCTCCGGAGCCGTGCAGGACGCCCTCGGCTCGCTCGTGACCAGCGTGCTGGCACAGCGCCGGGCGGCACGGGAGGACAAGGACTGGGCGCGCGCGGACGAGCTTCGCGACGTGCTGACGGCGGCTGGTGTCGTCGTCGAGGACGCGGCGGGCGGAGCCCGCTGGACGATCAAGGGACAGTGACGATGGCAGGTAACTCGCAGCGGCGTGGCGCGGTGCGCAAGGGCAGCAGCAAGAAGGGTGCCGTCGTCGGTTCCGGCGGCAACCGGCGGCAGGGGCTCGAGGGCCGCGGCCCGACCCCGAAGGCCACCGACCGTCCGCACCACCCCGCGGCCAAGCGCGTGGCGGCGGCGGTCCGACGCGACGCCAAGCGCCCGAACCAGGCTGCCGCCGGACGTTCGCGCTCCTCGGCCCGCGCCGTGGGTGACGAGACGGTCTACGGCCGCAACTCCGTCGTCGAGGCGCTCCGTGCCGGCGTGCCGGCCAAGACGCTGTACGTCTCCTCGCGCGTCGAGGCCGACGACCGCGTCCGCGAGATCATCCGGCTCGCGCTGAACCAGGGTCTCCCGCTGATCGAGACCACCGCCGTCGAGCTCGACAACCTCTCCGACCGCGGGATCCACCAGGGTGTGCTCATCACGGTCGGCGAGTACGTCTACGCCGAGCCCGCCGACCTGATCGACGCGGCCCTGGAGTCCTCGACCCCGGGTCTCGTGGTCGCCCTCGACGGCGTCACCGACACGCGCAACCTCGGCGCGATCATCCGGTCGGCCGGAGCGTTCGGTGCGCACGGCGTCGTCGTGCCCGAGCGTCGCTCGGCCGGCGTGAACGCCGCCGCGTGGAAGACGTCGGCCGGTGCCGCGGCACGCGTGCCCGTCGCCCGCGCCACGAACCTCGTGCGCGCGCTGCGGGAGTTCCAGCAGGCCGGCTTCTTCGTCGTCGGCCTCGCGGGTGACGGCACCCAGCTCATCGGTGACCTCGACGTCGCCGACGGCCCCGTGGTCCTCGTGGCCGGCGCTGAGGGCAAGGGGCTCTCGCGCCTCGTGCGCGACACGTGCGACGTCGTCGCCGCCATCCCGATCACGTCGTCGGTCGAGAGCCTGAACGCCTCGGTCGCCGCGTCGCTGGCCCTCTACGAGGTCGCGCGCGCCCGTCGCTGACGCGACCGTCGCCCCGACGACGAACGCCCCGCCTCTCCTTCGGGAGGGCGGGGCGTCGGCGTGGGTGGGGGCGTCGGTGTCGGTGTCGACCGAGCCGTCAGCCGAGGAGGTCGTCGTCCTCGATCGCCTTCAGCGTGGCGGTGTCGAGGCCGAGCACGGCCTTCTCGTCGGGACGGTGGCGCAGCACCTGGTCGATGTAGGTCGGCACGACGTCGAGCAGCGGGAGGTCGCGCGCCGCCTCCTGCGAGCGGTACCAGCGGTGCTCGAGGAGCTCGTGGAAGATCTCGGCGGGCTCGAGCTTGCCGCGCAGCTCGCGCGGGACCGCACGGATGGCGGGCTCGAACACGTTCGCGAGCCAGTCGTGCGCGACGAACTCCTCCTCCTCGCCCTGCCGGTCGGTGGCCGCGCGGAACGCGTCCATGTCGTTGAGCAGGCGTCGAGCCTGGTTCTCCTGCACGTCCAGCCCCGTGAGGCGCATGAGGCGCCGGTGGTGGTGCCCGGCGTCCACGACCTTGGGCTGGATCCGGATGCGCGTGCCGTCGACGTCCGTGGACATGTCGAGCTCGCCGACGTCGAAGCCCAGGTGGTTGAGGCGGCTGATGCGTGACTGCACGCGCCACATCTCGCCGGGCTCGAACCACTCCGAGACGGTCAGCTCCTGCCAGAGCTCGTCGTAGCGGACCACGAGCATCTCGCCGACCGTGAGCGTGTCGACGGTGGAGTCGAGGATCTCGCCGGCCTCGAGGTCCATCAGCTCGCCGATGACGTTGACGCGCGCGATCTCGAGGTCGTAGGCGCGCTGGCCGTCCGAGAGGTGCTGGTGCAGGTCACCGGTCTCGGCGTCCACCAGGTACGCGGCGAACGCTCCGGCGTCGCGACGGAAGAGCGTGTTGGAGAGCGAGACGTCGCCCCAGTAGAAGCCGTTGAGGTGCAGGCGCACGAGCAGCACCGCGAGGGCGTCGATGAGGCGCGTGGCGGTGTCGGGGCGCAGGTACTGGCTGAACAGCGCGCGGTAGGGGAGCGAGAACTGCAGGTGCTCGGTGATGAGGACCGAGTTCAGCTCCTCGCCGTCGCGACTGCGCCGCCCCGTGATGACGCCGACCGGCTCGACCGAGGGGACGTCGATGCGGGAGAGCTGGCGCAGCAGCTCGTACTCGCGGTGCGCGACGGTCTCACCGATCTCCTTGACCGCGATCACGCGGCCGGACAGCTTGACGAACCGGACCACGTGGCGGGAGATGCCTCGCGGCAGCGCGGCGAGCACCTCGTCCGGCCACTCCTCCAGCGGGATGTGCCAGGGGAGGGTGAGGAGCGCGGGGTCGGGGGAGGCCGCGGTGATCTGCAGGCGGTTGCTCACGGGAGTCCTTCGGGCCGTGGTCGCGCTCAGCGCAGACGCTGGGCGGTCAGCGGGGCCGCGGCCGCGAGGTCGGCGACGACGGGGTGGGAGGGGTTGGCGAGGATCTCGGACAGCGGCCCCGAGGCGACGACGACGCCGTCGGCCAGGACGTGCACGGTCGAGCACAGGCGCTCCACCGACTCCAGGTCGTGCGAGACCAGGAGCACGCTGATGCCGAGGTCGCCGGCGAGGGTCTTGAGGCGCCGCAGGATCTCCGAGCGCAGGCCGGGGTCGATCGCGGTCAGCGGCTCGTCCAGGACGAGGACGTCCGGACGCGTCGCGAGCGCGTGCGCGAGGGCCAGTCGCTGCCGCTCCCCGCCCGACATCGTCACGAGGGTTCGGCCGGCGAAGTGCTGCTCGAGGGCGACGAACTCGAGCAGCCCGTCGATGGTCGAGGCGTGCGTGCGGCCGGCCTTGCGCGCGTCCTTGAGCGCCCCGGTGAGGTACTTCTCCGCGGTCAGGCGCGGATCCGTCGTCGGGACGCCCTCCTGAGAGACACGGCGCACCTCTCCCGCGAACACCTTCTTCTCGCCGCGACGCAGCTTGTGGACGGGGCGGCCGCGGTAGGAGACCGTGCCGCCGTAGGGCGTGATGATGCCCATGAGCGCGCGGACGATCGTCGACTTCCCGACGCCGGAGGGTCCGACGATGCCGACGGGGGCGCTCCGACCGGTGATCGCGAGGTCGATGCCGTGCAGCACCTCCTCGCCCTCGTAGCCGGCCTTGAGACCGGTCGCGACGATGATCGCTTCACCTGCTTGAGCCATGGGTCCATTCTTCCGTACGCGGGCCGGTGGCAGGAACGCCACGAGGGCGGCCCCGACCGGGACCGCCCTCGTGGAGCGTTCTGTGCTGCTGGGTGCTGCTGGTCAGCTGGGCAGACGCAGGCCCGAACCGGCGGCGAAGTGGTGCTGCTCGCCCGGACGGATCTTGACCCACAGGCGCGAGCCCTTGTCGGGCACGCGACGGGGGTCGACGCGCACGATGATCTGCGACTGGCCGGCGCCGGAGGAGATGTTCTCCGCCGCCTCGCCGCCACCGGCGAGCTGGCCGTACACGAACGCGTCGGAGCCGAGCTCCTCGACGAGGTTGACCTCGACGGGGAAGGCGCCCTCGCCGCCCTCGGTGCTGACGTCCAGCGACTCCGGACGGAAGCCGAGGTTGATCTTGCCGTTGTCGGCGTCGGACAGGGCGGCGATGGTCTCGCGCGACAGCGGGATGCTGGCCGGGCCGAGCTTCGCGGCGCCGTTCTCGACGTGGAACTCACCGATGTTCATCGCGGGGGAGCCGATGAAGCCGGCCACGAAGATGTTGGCGGGCGTGTCGTACATCTCGCGCGGCGTGCCGACCTGCTGGAGCAGACCGTCCTTGAGGACCGCGATGCGGTCGCCCATCGTCAGGGCCTCGGTCTGGTCGTGCGTGACGTAGACCGTGGTGACTCCGAGGCGACGCTGAAGCGAGGCGATCTGGGTGCGCGTCTGGACACGGAGCTTGGCGTCGAGGTTCGACAGCGGCTCGTCCATGAGGAACACCTGCGGCTGACGCACGATGGCGCGGCCCATGGCGACACGCTGACGCTGACCACCGGAGAGGGCCTTCGGCTTGCGGTCGAGGTACTGCTCGAGGTCGAGGATCTTGGCGGCCTCCTCGACCCGCGTGCGGATCTCGGGCTTCGGCGTGCCGGCGATCTTCAGGGCGAAGCCCATGTTGTCGGCGACCGACATGTGCGGGTACAGCGCGTAGTTCTGGAACACCATCGCGATGTCCCGGTCCTTCGGCTGCACGTCGGTGACGTCGCGGTCACCGATGAGGATGCGGCCGGAGTTGACGTCCTCGAGTCCCGCGAGCATGCGCAGGGACGTGGACTTTCCGCAGCCGGACGGGCCGACGAGGACGAGGAACTCGCCGTCGGCGACCTCGAGGTTGAGCGCGTCGACCGAGGGGCGGGTGGAGCCCGGGTAGATGCGAGTGGCGTTGTCGTACGTGACGGTAGCCATGAGTGTTCGCTTCCCTTCACCGGCAGGTACGTGCCGGACGATCCGTTGTGAAAGGTGGCAGCAGCATCTGCGCTGACACGCCGAGCCTCTCGATCGCGTCAGCGGTCGGGGTGCAGGGCGGGCCCATTCTGCCACACCCGGCCCCCCGGTGCTGTGATGCCGGTCACGAGGTCGCGGCGCCGGGCGCCTCAGCCGCGGGCGGCGAGCAGCGCGCGCAGCAGGTCGACGACGGCGGGCTCGTCCGCCACGCGCAGCGTCGCGGCGGTCTCGCCGGGGCCGACCTTGACCCCGAGGTCGTCCGGCCCGAGCGAGACGAGCGCGTGCTCGTCCGTGGTGTCGTCACCGGCGAAGACGACGGCGACGTCGGACGTCGCCAGCCCGGCGTCGGCGGCCGCGCGCTCGCGCACCCACGCGACGCCGTCGGCCTTCGTGACGTCGCGGACCGCGAGCTCGACCACCGACTTGCCGACGATGACGTGCACCCCCGGCCACCCGGCCGGACCGTCCACGGCAAGATCGGTGGCCTCGGCGGCCTCGCCGTCCTGGGCCGTGCGCGTGTGCAGGACCCGCGCGAAGGTCTTGCGCTCGACCCACGCGCCCTCCACGTCGGCCGCGATGGCGGCGACGGCGTCGTCCAGACGGGCGAGCAGGTCGCGCTCGGCCGCGGTCGGCTCGAGCGGTTCGGCGCTCGCCCCGTCGACCGTGACCCAGCCGTGCTCGACGCCGTGGGAGGCGGCCAGCAGCGCACCGACCGGCGGCTGGGCGAGCGTGACGATGTCCTCGAGCCGGCGGCCGGAGACCAGCGCCACGGTCATGTCGGGATGCGCGGCGACGGCCGCGAGCGCCTCGGCGGCGCCCGGCGCCATCGTGACGCCCATCGGGTCGTCGCCGAGCGGTGCGAGCACGCCGTCGAAGTCGAGGGCGACGGCGACGTGACGTGCGCGCACCACGCGAGCGACGGCGTCGCGCACCGCGGCGTCACCCGTGGGGACCTCGCCGGGGGCGAGCGTGGACGTGTCGGCGCGGAGCGCGTCAGACATGGGAGTCGCGGGACGGCATGGCCTGGAGCGTACCGAGGAACGACTTCGCCCAGGACTGCACGTCCGAGTCCAGGACGCGGCGGCGCAGCGCGCGCATCCGGCGTCGCTTCTCGCGCGGGCTCATCGCGATCGCCTCGAGGATCGCGCGCTTCATGCCGTCGATGTCGTGCGGGTTGACGATGAGGGCCTGACCCAGCTCGTCGGCGGCACCGGCGAACTCGCTCAGCACCAGCACGCCGTCCAGGTCCGTGCGCGCCGCGACGTACTCCTTGGCCACGAGGTTCATGCCGTCCCGCAGCGCGGTGATGAGCATGACGTCGGCCGCGCGGTACATCGCGACCATCTCCTCCAGCGGGTAGGAGTGGTGGAGGTAGTGGATCGCGGCGCGGCCGAGCGCGCCGTGGTCACCGTTGATGCGCCCCACGGTCACCTCGACGTCGTCGCGCAGCACGCGGTACTCCTCGACCTGCTCGCGCGACGGGCTCGCGACCTGCACGAGCGTGACGTCGGGGACGCTGACCGCGCCGTCCTGCAGGAGCTCGCCGAACGCCTTGAGGCGGTGGCGGATGCCCTTGGTGTAGTCGAGGCGGTCGACGCCGAGCAGCATCACCGCGGGGTCGCCGAGCTCGCGGCGGATCTGTGCGGCCCGCTCGATGACCTCGGGCGTCTGGGCCAGCGCGCTGATGGAGCCGGAGTCGATCGAGATCGGGAACGCCGCGATCCGCACGTGACGCTCGGGACGCGTCCAGCGGCTGCCCACCGTGACGATCTGGCCGCGCGTGGTCAGGTCGGTGTGGCGTCGGACGCTGCGCAGGATGTTGGCGGCGTCGCTGGTGCGCTGCGTGCCCACGAGGTCGGCACCGAGCATGCCCTCGACGACCTGCTTGCGCCACGGCAGCTGCGCGAAGATCTCCGGCGGCGGGAACGGGATGTGGAGGAAGAACCCGATGCGCAGGTCGGGGCGCAGCGCCCGCAGCAGGCTCGGCACGAGCATGAGCTGGTAGTCGTGCACCCAGACGGTCGCGCCGGGCGCCGCGGCCTTCGCCGCCGCCGTCGCGAACCGCCGGTTGACCGTGACGTAGGAGTTCCACCAGGTGCGGTGGAACTCGGGGTCGACGACGGCGTCGTGCAGCAGCGGCCACAGCGTCCCGTTGGAGAAGCCCTCGTAGTAGGCCTCGATCTCGGCCGCCGTCAGCGTGACGGGAACGAGGTGGATGTCGTCGTCGTCGAACGCGTCGAGGTCCAGGTCGGGCGTGCCCGCCCAGCCGACCCACGCGCCGTCGGCCTCGCGCATGATCGGCGCGAGCGCGGTCACCAGACCGCCGGGGGAGCGGTTCGTCTCGACGCCGGCACCGGTCACCGTCGCGTCCACCGGCAGGCGGTTGGCCACGACGACGAAGTCGTACTCGCCCGCCTCCGTCGGCACCGGGGTCGCGGGTGGCACACCGGCGGGCTGATCGGGTGCCGAGGCCTGCCCGTTCTCGAGGTCGTCGTCGGAGGTGTCGGTCGTGGGACGGCGATCGTCGTCTGGGCTCACACCCTCCACCGTAGGCGGCGGCGCCGCCGAGCACGAGGAACGGCCGGTGTCAGACCAGGAAGAGCGAGGGGAACAGCGTCCCCAGGACGGGGGTGAGTGCCAGCGGGACCGCGAGGTCGGCAGGGGTCGCGGCGGGGTCCAGCCGGTAGCGGTCCAGGCGTCGCCCCGACATCTCCAGCACGACGGAGTCGCCGCGCGTCACGGCGGCGGCGGCGCGCCCACCGGCCCTCACGAGCCACTCCGCCTCTCCCAGCCGCACGCGGATCGTCCGGGACCGGCGGGTCAGCAGCAGCGGCACCGCACCACCGTGCGGTCGGTCCACGGTCCCGGGCTCACCGGCGACGTCGAGGTCCATCGGGAAGGTGAACGTGCTCTCGAGCGCCAGCACCCCGGGCGACGGGAAGGCGCCGGCCCCGGTGACGAGCTGGACGCGCGGGACGCCGTCGCCGACGACGACGTTGCGCAGCGGGCGCTGCCCCGTGATCTGGACGACCTCGCCGAACGGGGTCGAGGCCCGCCAGTGGGGTGTGCGCAGGTCGGGGTCGCCCGGATCCGTCGAGGCCCGCGGGTGCTCCGCGGTGAACGTGGTCACCTGCGCCTCACCGACCCTCGCCCGTGCGCGGCAGCAGGGCCCCGACGGCGCGGAACGCGTCGGCCGCCGACAGGCGTCGCAGCAGGACCGGCTCGGTGGGCGGCAGGGGCTCCGCGGGGACGGGCTCGGCCGGGAGCACGCGCTCCCACAGCCCCTGCTCGTCGGAGTCCAGGACGGCGAGCGCGCGGACCGCCAGGGACTCGCCCTCACGCCACGACGTCGTCACGCGCCACGAACGCCGCTCGTGGGCCAGGACGTCGGCCAGGACGGGGTCGACGTCGCCGACGGCAGCGATCGCGTCGCGGACCGCGGCCGTCCGTGTGGCGAGGTCCGGCTCGGCCTGCGCGCGTCCCTCCGCCTCACCGCGCGCGGTGAGGGCCAGGTCGAGCGTGCCGAGCGTCGTGGCGATCTCCTGCGCCTGCGCCTCGCCGGCCGCCAGCGACAGCCCGAGCGTCGCGGCCATGGACGTCGGCAGGAGGCGCGGGTCGAGGCGCGCGTACTCCTGCAGCGGCTCGCCCGGCCAGCCCTGCACGGTCCAGCAGGTACCCGCGCCGAGCGTGGCGCCGTGCGTGCTGAGGCCGTGGCGGCCGGCGATCTCGACGTCGATGCTCACCCGCGCCTGCGTCAGCTCGGTGACCAGCTCCCGCAGGAAGGGGGAGGGGACGCCGTCGACGACCAGATCCGCCCGGACGAGCTCGTCGAGAGCGTCGTCGCTGCCGGGTGACGGCCTCGCGCCGGTCAGGAGGTGGGCGAGGACGTCGAGGTGCGCGGTGGTCAGCCGGGCCCGGAGACGGGCGGCGTCGACGGCGGGCGTGGTGGAGGCCATGGTGTCGATTCTCTCGGAGGTGGGGAGGGCGGGCGCGCCCGGTCAGTCGAACGGGTTCAGTGCGGAGCCGACGTCGCTCAGGGTGTCCCCGACGGCGTCCGCGGCGTCCCCGATCGTGTCGCCGACGTCGGAGACGAACTCGGTGGTCGCGTCCCACGCGCGGCCGGCGCCCTCCGTGATGTCGTCCCAGTTGTTGTAGATCGCGAGGCCGCCGTAGATGACGCCGGTGACGGCGGCCGCGCCGATGGTGACCGGGTTGGGGGCCACCATCGCCGCGGTCAGGGAGGCGTTGAAGCCGACCTCGGCGACGTCCTGGAGGTAGTTGGTCCCGTTCGCCTGGAACGCGTCCACCGGGTTGCCCTGCGAGATGACGTTCGCGAGGCTCAGGCCGGTCGAGGCGACGCCGCCGACCACGCCGAGGCCGCGCACGAGGCCGGCGGCGCGGGTGGCGGCACCGAGGCCGCCGCCGCGCGCGATCGTCAGCAGGTTCTGGGTGCGTGCCGCGACCTGCGCCCCGTCGACCATCACCGGAGCTCCCATCAGCAGGCGCGACAGCGGTCCGGAGACCGCGCCCGTCGCCATGCCGTTGAGGAACGCCGGGTAGCCGGGAGCGAGGCCCGCGACGCGCGTGTCGAGGAAACGTCCCAGCAGACCGTTGGACGTCAGCGGAACGCCGTTCCGGGCGGCGTCGACGAGCTTGCGGATGTTGGTGAAGGTGGTCATCGCCGCGGCCGGCACCGGTGCCAGGTTCATCCCGGCCTCCACCAGCTGGTGGAAGTCCTGCAGGATCGGCACCTCGAGCATCCAGTCGATCATCAGACCCTGGAGGTAGGCGTCGATCCCCTCGGCGTGCTCGGGGATGTGCGGCGGCATGTCGGCGTCGATCACGCGCGTCAGGGCGAGCGCGGCCGCGTCGAACGCGTCCTCGGCCGTGTGGTACTCGTCCCAGAGGCCCAGCACCGCGTCGTCGAACACGGTGACCTCGTCCATCGCCTCGATCTGCTCCTCGGGCGTCGAGGGCGGGTCGGGGCGACGCTGGTACCGGGCGAGCGCCGTCGCGTGCCTCGCGTTCAGGTCGTCGACCGTGTCCTGGAACGCCTCGAGCTCGTCCGCGTACGTGGTGATCGCCGACGCCGCGCGACCGGCCGCTCCAGACAGCTCCTCCACGAGCGTCGCGAGACCGTTCAGGCTGGTGACGGCCGCGAGGCTCGCGTCGCCCTCCCACACGTCGGCCAGGTTCCCGCCCTCGCGGCGCAGGTCGGCGGCCGTCGCGTCGGTGGTGCTGTTCACGGCGAGCTGCTGAGCCGCCGCCTCGCGGAGCGCCTCGGGGTCGCCCGGCGGTTCGTCGAAGAAGGTCATGCGGGGATCGCCGTCCCGGGCGGCGTCGTCAGCGACGTGAAGGCCGCCGCCGACGCCTCGTCGACCGCGCCGAACGCGAGCGCGGCGCTCTCCATGGTCGACGCGGCCGCGCTCGCCGCCCCGCCCACGTTCGTCGCGTACCCGCTCCACCACGAGGAGTACTTCTGCAGGGCGGCGGTCGCGACGTCGTGGCCCGCGGATCCGGCGGCCTCGCCGGCCGCAGCCACCTTCGGGGCGGCCTCCGTGAGCGGGGTCGCCCCCTCGGCGACACGCTGCGAGGCGTCGAGCAGCCCCTGCGGATCGAGCACCGTGCCGTCGGCCACGACGACTCCCTTCGTCCTGATCACTGGTCCGGTCGAGGTTAGCCAGCGGGGGCCGGCCGCGGGGGACGGGCCGATGGGGAGTCCTCCCCATGGCGGCGGCAGGCGTCGGTTACGTTCGTCCCATGGTCCGTGCGGGTGACGAGGTGGGTGGCTACACGCTTGTCCACCGCCTCGGTTCGGGCGGGATGGGAACGGTCTGGGAGGCGCGCGACGCCGTCGGCGCCTCCGTCGCCCTCAAGCTCCTGCACCCCGCGATCAGCGCCGACCCGCAGGCCCGCTCGCGGCTGGACCGCGAGGTCGCGAGCCTGCACCGCGTGCGCGGCAGCCGGGTGGCACGGGTGCTGGACGCCGAGGTCGAGGACGAGCTCGCCTTCATCGTGACCGAGCTCGTGGACGGGCTGAGCCTGGAGGAGTCCGTCGCGGCCGAGGGCGCCTTCGACCCCGTCGACCTGCACCCGCTCGCGCGCGACCTGCACGAGGCCGTGACGCAGGTGCACGACGCCGGGTTGCTGCACCGCGACCTCAAGCCCGGCAACGTCATGGTCACCTACGACGGCCCGGTCCTCATCGACTTCGGTATCGCGCAGCTCGTGGACGACGACCGTCTCACCCACACCGGCTTCGTCACGGGCACGCCGGGCTTCCTCGACCCCGCCACGCTCACCGGGGAGCGGCTCGGGCACGCCGGTGACTGGTTCGGGTGGGCGGCCGTGATGCTCTACGCCGCCACCGGGCGGCCGCCGTTCGGGCGCGGCCCGATGGAGGCCGTGCTCGGTCGGATGACGACGGCGCGTCCCGACGTCGACGGCCTCGCCCCCGCCGTCGCGGCCGCGTTCCGGAACGCGCTGGCTCCGGATCCACGCGAGCGGACCGACCCCCTCGCGCTGCTGCGCGTGCTCGAGAACGACGCCCTCGGCATCGACCAGCCCGTCCCCGAACCGACCCGGCTCGTTCCTCCGCCGCCCGGTCCGGTCGGCGCCGCGTCCGCGACGGCCCTCGCCCCGCCGCTGCGCCGGCCGATCGGCGCGGCGGCACCACCCGCGACGACGGCGGTTCCCCCGCCGCCCGGTCCGGTGTGGCGCGGTGGGGCGGCGGAGGCGGCCACCGCCGTCGTCGCGCCCCGGCCCGCGGCCCCGCCGACGGGAGCGCCGGCGGGTCCGCCCGTCGGCGTGCCGACGGGCGCACCGACGGGCCCTCCCGTCGCGGCGCCCGGCCCGGCGAACCTGCCCTGGATCGGTGGCGACGCCGTCGCACCGCCCGCGTGGGCCCTGCCCCCGCGTCCGCAGCGCGCGCTCGTGCTCTCCTCCGGCGCGTTCGTCGTCGCTCTCGCGATCGGCTGGCCCGGCGTCGCCTCGGCGACAGCGCTGCTGGGGTTCGTCGCGCTCACGTCCATCGGCCTCGTGGAGCGCCGCACCCGGGCCAGGCGCCTGGGCCGCGGACCCCGGCGGTCCGACGGCTGGGCCGCCGCGGGGTGGACGCTGCCGATGGTGCTGCTCGGCGTGGTGACCTCCCTGGTGCCGCTCGGCGTCGGCGCCGTCGTGGCCGCGAGCCTGTGGTGGCTCGGGTCCTCGCTCGCCTCCGGCGACCTCGTCGGGGGCGTCCCGTCCGGCTGGGACGGGCTGGTGACGCCCCTGGCGCTCGCGGCCGGGCTCACGGCCGCGTGGTGGGTGCCGGTCGCCGACGCCACCCGCAACGGCGAGCGCACGCTGTGGCGCGGTGTCGCCCCGACCGCCACCGTGCGCCAGGTGTGGGTGCTGCTCCTGGTGGGCCTGGCCGTCGCCCTCGTGCTCGTGGGCCTGGCGGGGATCGGGGGGCCGCCCGTGTGGGCGCCCCTGCCCGATCCGCCGCAGGTCTGAGGTCTCAGCTCCCCGACAGCAGGAGCGCGGCGTCCTGCGCCGCGGCGACGTAGGGCCGCAGGTCGGCGACGTCGGTCTGGCTGTCGCTGTGCGCCTGCAGCGTGACGACCCACGCGCCGTC
>Ga0265780_10006684_pt1 | contig 14257 bp, 11 predicted proteins | sample P1T30metagenome_FD_192432 | JGI IMG/M metagenome (GOLD analysis project Ga0265780, IMG submission 192432) | Plant litter microbial communities from East Loma Ridge, Irvine, California - P1 T30 | ecosystem: Environmental > Terrestrial > Plant litter > Unclassified | place: USA: California... | reverse complement strand
CGCACGTGATCTATCGCCAGCCCGGCCTGGCGACGATCGACCAGGGTGGCGCCGCCTTCGGCGCGAGCGGCATGGCGGCCACGCCCTCGGTGCGTCTGTCGGCCTTCCTGCGCTTCCGCCCGATCGATGACCTGACCGTGGACATTACGGAGCGCTGGCGCAATGCGATGAAACTCAGCGGCGACCCGACCGAGGTGTGGTCGAACAACCACATCCGCTCGTTCGGCACCAGCGGCATCAACCTGGCCTGGAAGCTGGGCTGGGGCGACGGCGACGTGCAGGCCTACTTCAACATCGAGAACCTGTTCGACGCGACGCCGCCGATCGGCGCGTTCTCGGGCAACGGTACCCGGGCCGGCCTGCGCGACGGCTTTGCGCTCGGCGACGATCCGCGCGGCCGCTACTTCACGGTGGGGATCCGCTCGCTGTTCTAAGCCGGCCGCTGGCGGGCGGCCAGCCGGAACTGGCTGGGCGCCTGCCCGACTTCCTTGCGGAAGAAACGGGTGAAATAGGCGGCATCGGAAAACCCCAGCGAATACGCGATCTGCTCCATCGTCATGTCGCCGAAGATGAGGTGGCGCTTGGCTTCCGTGATGATGCGTGCGTGGATCAATTTGGTGGGGCTGTGTCCGGTCGCAGCGGCACAGGCCGCGCGCAGCTGCACCAGGGACACGCCCATCATCGAGGCGTAATCCTGCAGCTGCATGTTGTCGCGGTAGTGCTGATCGATCAGTTCACGGAAGCGCTCGGCCATGCGAATTTCGTGGCTGCTGGCGTTGCCGGCCGCCGCCTCGTCCTCGGTTTCATCCAGCTTCACGCTGCGCACCAGCATCAGGAACAGCGCCGTGAGCAAGGCTTCGGTACCGACTACGTGGCCGACCGCCTTCGATTTGACTTCCTGCTCGAGTTCCTGGATCAGCCGGTAGTACTGGGCCCCCGCCTCAGGGGCATCCGCGAACGGGATGATGCGCGGCGCATTCCAGAGCTGGATGAATTCGCGCAGCTTGCCGTTGATCTGGGTAAGGCAGGACACCTCGATGGTCACGACCCAGCGATCGACGTCGACCTCGTAATCGAGGCCGTGCACGCATTCGGTCGGCAACAGCAGCGCACAGGGCGCTTCGAACGGGACGCTGCTGCCCTCCAGGTTCATCACGCCGCGCCCGTTGCGCACAAAAATGACCTGGCCGTAGCCCGGATGCGCATGCGGGGCGGTGCGCCAGCGGCCACGGTCGGTGACGTGGCCGACGTTGACGAACCAGTGCTCCTTGCGTTCGGCGGGCTCCACGTAAAGACGGACTTTCGGGACCGTCGGCAGCGTCGCCAGGTTGTTCGGGTAACGCGCAAGCTTGGTCATCGCGCTGTGTGTCATGAATCCGTCTCCTCGGCTGACCGGTCGCCCGGATGCTAGGGGCCGGACCTGCTCAAAATTATCTCCGGCCACAACCATAGCGCTGTCGCGCCAAAACGGCAAGCGTCCTGCATGGGTTTTACATCCGCACGAAAAGTGCCAGTGAATCGCATTTTTGTGTAGGGACTGCGGCCGGGCCAGCCCATATTCTTATGCCTGAAAACAAGCAGCAAGCCATCCAAAGGAGAATCAAGTTGGCCAATAAAGTACCGCTCAAGATCGCCATCGCCGAGCACCCGCACACCGCCGCCATCCGCAACGGTTCCATCCCCATCGAGGGCGTGGATGCCGAATTCGTCACCGTCAAGCCGCAGATCGGCGCCTTCCGCCGCATGGTGCGCGACGTCGAATTCGACGTCTGCGAGCTGGCACCGACCACCTACATCATCGCCCGCGCCTACGGCGCGCCGTTCGTCGCCCTGCCGGTGTTCGTGGTGCGCCGCTTCCACCACGGCGGCATGCTGGTGCGCCCGGACGCCGGGATCAAGACGCCGAAGGACCTGGAAGGCAAGAAGGTCGGCGTGCGCGCCTATTCCGTCACCACCGGCGTGTGGCTGCGCCAGGTGCTGATCGACGAATTCGGGCTGGACACCTCGAAAGTCACCTGGGTCGTCGACGACGAAGAGCACGTCACCCAGCTGCAGCTGCCGTCCAACGTGATCCACGCGCCGGCAGGCCGCTCGCTGGCCGACATGATGGCCGGCGGCGAGCTGGCGGCGGGCGTCGAAGGGGCGGCAGGCATTGGCCGTACCGGTGCCCCGACCGGCGGCTGGCAGGAAGTCGAGGCCGATTACCCGGACCTGCTGCCCAACGCCGCCCAGCTCGAGGCCGACTACTTTGCCCGCACAGGGGTCTACCCGATGCACGGCACCATTGTTGTGAAGGACTCCGTGCTGGCCGAACATCCGTGGATCGTCCAGTCGCTGTACAAGGCCTTCGACCAGGCCAAGCAGGAATGGCTGGCGCGCCTGGACGCGGGTGAAGCGACCAGCGCCACCGACAAGAAATACCTCGAATTGCGCAAGATCGTCGGCTACGACCCGCTGCCGTACGGGATCGAGGAAAACCGCAAGACCATCGAAGCGCTTGAGCAGACCGCCTTCAAGCAGGGCCTGACGCCGCGCCGCATGTCGCTGTCCGAGCTGTTCGTCGACCCCAACGCAATCTGACAGGAGTATATAAATGATCATCGATTGCCACGGCCATTTCACGACCATCCCGAAATCGCTGCGCGACTGGCGCGCGCAGCAGACCGACGCCGTCAAGGACCCGGCCAAGACGCCAGCGTTGGAAGGCGCCCACGTCTCGGACGACCAGATCCGCGACGCCATCGAGAACGGCCAGCTGAAGCTGCAGCAGGAACGCGGCAGCGACCTGACGCTGTTCTCGCCGATCGCCGGCCTGATGAGCCACCACCTGGGCAACGAGCGCACCAGCCTGGAATGGGCCACCATCTCGAACGACCTGGTGCACCGCGTTACGGAGATGTATCCGGATAACTTCGCCCCGGTCGGCATGCTGCCGCAATCGCCGACTGCGCCGCCGAAGAACAGCATCCCCGAACTGCGCCGGATCGTCGAGGAACTTGGCTTCGTCGGCGTCAACCTGAACCCGGATCCGAGCGGCGGCTACTGGACCGGCACGCCGGTAACAAGCCGCGACTGGTATCCACTGTACGAAGTGCTGTCGGAGCTGGACGTGCCGGCAATGATCCACGTGGCGGCATCCTGCAACCCCTGCTTCCACGGTACCGGCGCCCATTACCTGAACGCGGATACGTCGGTGTTCATGCAAGTGCTGCAATCAAGCCTGTTCAAGGACTTCCCCTCGCTGCGCTTCGTGATCCCGCATGGCGGCGGCGCCGTGCCCTACCACTGGGGCCGCTACCGCGGCATGTCGCTGGAGATGATGGAGTGTCCGCTCGAAGGCCTGCTCGACAACGTCTTCTTCGACACCTGCGTGTATCACCAGCCGGGCGTCGAGCTGCTCACCAAGGTGATCCCGGCCGACAACGTGCTGTTCGGTTCCGAGATGATCGGCGCGGTACGCGGCAAGGACCCGTCCACCGGCCAGTACTTCGACGACACCAAGCGCTACGTCGACGGCATCGCCGCGCTGAGCGAGGAAGACCGCCACAAGATCTACGAAGGCAACGCACGCCGCGTCTACCCGCGCCTGGATGCGCGCCTGAAGGCGCAAGGTAAATAAAGGACTGACACACCATGAGCTATCCGATTGTCGATATCCACCCCCACATCATCTCCGACGACGAGACCCGCTACCCGCCGGCGCCGCTCTTCGGCACCCGCTCCGAATGGTCGAAGGAACGCCCGACCACGGTCGAGACCCTGGTCCAGGCGATGAACGAGGCCGGCGTCGCCAAGGCCGCCGTCGTGCACTCGTCGACCACCTATGGCTTCGACAACAGCTACGTGGTCGACGGCTGCAACCAGTATCCGGACCGGCTAGCCGCGGTCGGCTCGGTGGACGTGCTGCAGCCTGACGCGCCCGAGCGCATCCGCGAGTGGGCCGCGCGCGGCCTGGCCGGGCTGCGCCTGTTCACCGGCGGCAGCACCAAGGAGTTCGATCCGAGCGAACTGGATGACCCGCGCTCCTTCCCCGCCTGGGAGCTGCTGGCCGAACTGGGCCTGCCGATGTGCATCCAGACCGGGCCGGTCGGCCTGCCGCAGGTGACCGCGCTGGCCAGGCGCTTCCCCAAAGTGAACATCATCCTCGACCACCTGGGCCGCCCCGACGTGCTCGATGGCGCCCCCTACGCCAACGCGGCCGGCATGTTCGCGCTGGCGGAACTGCCGAACATCTACATGAAGCTGACGCCGCGCATTTTCGGCGACGTCCAAAAGGGCCAGGCCAGCGCCGAGACCTTTTTCCCGCGCGTGGTGCAAGCCTTCGGCGCCGACCGCCTGGCCTGGGGCTCGAACTTCCCGACCTCGCCCGGCACCCTGGCCGAGATCCTGGCGACTGCCCAGGCAGGGCTGGCGTCGCTGGGCGAGGATGACCGCGCCTGGATCTTCGGCAAGACGGCGTTGACGCTGTATCCGACGCTGGCCTGAGCCTCCACCAAGAGAGATAACCATGGAGACAAGTGATACGAAGCGGTCCGGGGCCGCGAACCCGTGGGGCATCCTGGCCCTGCTCGCGGTCGCGCTGCTGATTTCCTTCATCGACCGCACAAGCCTGTCTTCTGCACTGGCGGACAAGAGCTTCATCAAGGAATTCGGCCTGACCAGCCTGGAGCGCGGCTGGTTGAACGCGTCCTTCTTCTGGACCTACGGCCTGTTCCAGCTGCTGATGGGCTGGATCGTCGACCGTTACGGGGTCAAGTGGCCGTACGCGGTCTGCTTCGGCCTGTGGTGCGTCGCGACCGCCCTCACCGGCCTGGTGACGACCCTGAGCGCGCTGATCGTCATGCGCCTGCTGATCGGCGCCACCGAAGCGATCGTGATGCCGGCCAGCTACCGCTGGATGGGCAACAACTTCGACGAGAGCCAGAAAGGCCTGGCGGTCGGGTTGTTCACCATGGGCGGCAAGTTCGGTCCGGCGATCGGGGCGCCGATCGCCGCCTGGATGATCGTCAACCACTCCTGGCAGATGATGTTCGTCGCCACCGGCCTGATCGGGCTGCTGTGGCTGGGGCCGTGGCTGACGATGCTGAAGAACGACTTTCCGTCCACGCTGGACCGTGCGTTCGCACGCGGCAAGCCGTCCGGCGTCACCTTCGGCAGCCTGCTCGCCAGTCCCGTGGTCTGGGGCGGCATGATCAACAACTTCTGCTACGGCTACTTCACCTTTTACTGCATGACCTGGATGCCGGCCTACCTGGTCGAGCAGCGCGGCCTGTCGCTGGAGAACTCGGGACTGTACACCTTCTTCAGCTTCGCCGGCATCGCCATCGTCGCGACGATCGCGGGCTGGGCGGCGGACCGCTTCATCGCCCGCGGCCATGACGCGGTCCTGGTACGCAAGTCCTTCGTGGTGGCTGGCTTCATCGGCGGCACCACGGTGCTGCTGGGGGCATATGCCGGCTCGCTGCAGATGGCGCTGTTCTGGAATGTGGTCTCGCTGTCGCTGCTCGGCCTCGTCACCGCCAACAACACGACGCTGTGCAAGCTCACCCTGATCCCGAAGCCGGCCATCGGCCTGAACACCGGCCTGCAGCAGGTGGCCACCAGCCTGGCCGGCGGCGTGTCGGCCAGTCTGTCGGGCTGGCTGCTGCACGTGGGCGGCAGCTACAAACTGCCGATGATGGCGATCTTCGGTTTCCTGCTGGTCGGCGCGGCCAGCTCGGTGGTCCTGCTGCAGCGCAAATGGGCACCGAAGATGGACGCGGCGCCCACCGGCACAACAATGAATGAAGGGGCGGACCTGACCGCCCATCGAAAGATTTAAGGAGTAATGACTATGGCAGAAATCGTGTTCGGCATGGCCGTTCCCCACAGCGGCATGCTGGGACAGGCGCCGGAAGACTGGCTCACCAACGGCGAGCGTGACCGCAACAATCCCGAGCTGTGGTATCGCAACCGCACCTGGACCTATCCCGAACTGGAAGCCGAACGCCTGCACGAAGGCTACGAGGCGCTCCTCTCCATCGAAGAACGCACCGCGCGCGCCGCCCGCTGCCGCGCCGCGCTGGACGAGATGCGCGCCGCCTACGAACGGGCCGCGCCGGACGTCGCCATCATCCTGGGCAAGGACCAGAAGGAGATCTTCACCCACATGTCGCCGTCGATCGCGATCTACAGCGGCGAAGATGTCTACAACGGCCCGCCGCAGCGCTCGGTGTACGCACCGGACCATGCGGTGACGCACAAGGCCCACCCGGAGCTCGCCACCTACCTGCTCCAGACCTTCGAGCGCGAGAATTTCGACCTCACGGACCTGATGCGCTGGCCGGACAACGTCTGGATGAAGCCGGCCGCGCCGATCGCGCCGCACGCTTTCAGCTTCGTGTACCGCCAGATCATGGGTGACAACCCGCCGCCGCACGTGCCGGTCCTGATGAACTGCTTCTATCCGCCGACCCAGCCGCCGATGAGCCGCTGTATCGAGTTCGGGCGCACGCTGCGCGACGCCATCAAGGCCTGGAAGAGCGATGCCCAGGTGGCGATCATCGCCTCCGGCGGTCTGTCTCACTTCGTCTGCGACACCGAATTCGACCAGCGCATCATGGGCATGCTGCGCAATTACGACTACGAGGGACTGGCGCAGGTGGACGAGCGTTCCTACCAGTCGGGCACCTCGGAGATCAAGCTGTACGTGTCGGTGATGATGGCCCTGCAGGACACCGGCGCCGGGATGACGCTGGTCGACTACGTGCCCTGCTACCGCACCGCGGCCGGTACCGGCGAAGGCATGGGCTTCATGTACTGGAACCCCGAGAACCGATAAGCACCACCCCACACGAGACAAGGACTATCATGAGCGATACCCGCCTGAACGGCATCATCCGCGCCTGGGAACAAGGCAAGCCGGCCCTCACGGCCTTCGCCAAGCTGGACAAACAGACCGCCATCGAAATGAGCGACGCCCCCTACGACGGCATCGTGTTCGAGATGGAGCACAATCCCTACGACGTCTCGGCGCTGGGCGATGCGCTGCAGTACATGTTGAACCGCAAGCAGATCGCGGCGTCCGGCTCGGTCGCTCCCGGCGTGACGCCGCTGACGCGCGTGCCGTCGAATGGCGCCGAGATGAACCAGTCCTTCGCCAAGCAGGTGCTGGACCGCGGTGTGTATGGCGTCATCACGCCGCACGTGGCCACCGTGGAACAAGCCTGGAACGCGGTCGCGTCCTGCCGTTATGCGCGTCCGAAGAACGCGCCGCTGTACGAGCCAAAGGGCATCCGCGGCGACGGCCCGGCCAACGCCGCGCGCTACTGGGGCCTGTCGCAGGCCGAGTATTACGCCAAGGCCGACGTCTGGCCGCTGGCGCCGCAGGGCGAACTGCTGGTCGGCCTGATGATCGAGAGCACCCAGGCGATCGAGAACCTGGACGACATCCTGAAAGACGTGCCCGGCATCGGCTTCTGCCTCATCGGCGAGGGTGACCTGAGCCAGGAACTCGGCCTGGCGCGCCAGTACGAGCACCCGGAAGTGCTCGACGCGATGCGCCGCATCGTCGAGACCTGCCACAGGCACAAGGTCGTCGTCGGCAACCCGCACACCACCGCGGGCAACTACGAGCGCCTGCTCAAGGAAGGCTACAAATTCCTGATGTCGGCGCCGCAGCGCAGCTACGGCGTGGTCGGCAAGGCGCGCGACATGGCGGGGTACTGATGAACGGCGCCGAAAGCCTGGTCCAGACCCTTACCAGCCAGGGTGTCGACATCTGCTTCGCCAATCCCGGCACCTCGGAGATGCACTTCCTCAAGGCGCTGGAAAACCCGAAGATGAAGAGCGTGCTGTGCCTGTTCGAGGGCGTCTGCACCGGCGCCGCCGACGGCTGGTATCGCATGAAGGGCACGCCCGCCTCGACCCTGCTGCACCTGGGGCCGGGCCTGGCCAACGGCCTGGCCAACATCCACAACGCGAAGCGCGCCTCGTCGGGCATGGTGAACATCGTGGGTGAGCATTCGCGTGCGCATCTGAAATACGATCCGCCGCTGACCTCGGACATCGAAGGCCTGGCGCGGCCCTTGTCGCACTGGGTGCGCACGGTCGGCTCGCCGCAGTCGGTGGCGTGGGATGTCAGCACGGCCATCGCCAAGGCCAGCGAATTGCCGGGGCAGATCGCGACCCTGATCCTGCCGGGCGACGCGTCGTGGCAGGATGCGGGGGATGCGCCCGTCGTGCCGCCCGTCACCGTCAACAAGCCGAAAGCGCCGGACGTCGCGCGCGTCGAGCACATCGCGCAAGTGCTGCGTTCGGGCGAGCCGACGCTGGTGATCCTGGCCGGCCAGGCCACGCGCGGCCGTGCGCTGGCGCTGGCCGGCCGCCTGAAAGCGGCCACCGGCTGCCGTCTGGCGACCCAGTTCTTCACTTCGCGCATCGAGCGTGGGGCCGGCAGGGTGACGCTGGAACGCATTCCGTACGCGGTGCCGCAGGCGCTCGAATTCCTCAAGGGCTTCAAGCACATCATCACGCTGGAGACCACGGAACCGATCGCCTTCTTCAGCTATCCGGACAAACCGAGCCTGCTGAAAGCCCCGGGCACCAGCGTCCATGACCTGATCGAGCAAGGGGAAGATTCGGCGATTGGACTCGAGATGCTGCTTCAAGCACTGGGCGCAGGGTCGGCCCAAGCCGTCCTGCAGCAGCGCGGCGACGCCACGCCGCCGAGCGGCAAGCTCGGCCCGGCCACCATTGCGCAAGCGCTGGCCGCCGCGCTGCCCGAGGGTTGCATCCTGGTCGACGAATCGCTGACCACCGGCCGCGAAACCATGGGCCTGACGGTCGGCGCGGCGCCGCACGACCTGATCAACAACATGGGCGGCTCGATCGGCTACGCCACCCCGGTCGCCACCGGCGCCGCGCTGGCCTGCCCGGACCGTCGCGTGTTCTGCATGGTCGGCGACGGCAGCGCGATGTACACGATCCAGTCGCTGTGGACCCAGGCGCGCGAAGGCCTGAACATCACCACCATCATCTTCGCCAACAACAGCTACGCCATCCTCAAGGCCGAGTACGCGAACATGGGCGCCGGCGCACCGGGGCCGCAGGCGCTGGCCATGATCGACATCGACCGCCCGCGCATCGACTGGCTGGCGATGGCCAGGAGCATGGGCGTGCCGTCGGTGGCGGTCGACAGTGCCGAAGCCTTCTACAAGGCCATGGTCGACTCGAGCCGCGAGCAGGGACCGACGCTGATCGAAGTCAGGCTGTAATCATTTGAGCATCAGGAGACACCAACATGAGCAATATTAAAACTGGCACCGACTACACCGGCATACCCACCCTCAAGGTCAACCTGGCGGAATACGCCGTCACCAAGGCGCTGCGCGACGGCCGCGTCAAGTCCGACCTGGTCAAGCTCGATTTCTGCGGTCCGACGCCGGCCCACAACGGCTTCAAGGCGATGGTGCGCGAGAACGCCTTTGACGCCGGCGAGCTGGCGATCGTCACCTTCCTGCAGGCGAAAGCCTACGGCAAGCCCTACGTGCTGCTGCCGGCGCCGATCTCGGGCCGCTTCCAGCACCACTGCGCCGGCTTCAACGTCGATTTCGGCCAGCTGGATCCGAAGGACATCGAGGGCAAGCGCGTCGGCGTGCGTACCTACACCCAGACCACGGCGCTGTGGATCCGCGGCATCCTGCGCCACGAGTACGGCGTCGACCTCGACAAGGTGACCTGGATGACTCTGAACGATGGCCACCTGGCCGAATACAATGACCCGCCGAACTGCGAACGCCTGCCCAAGGGCTCATCGATCCCCCAGATGATGCTGGACGGCGAACTGGCGGCCGCCCTGCTGGGCGAGGACATGCCGAAGGACGAGCGCGTGCGCACGCTGGTGCCGGACGCGCAGCAGGCCGCCAGGAACTGGTTCGCGCGCGAAGGCGTGGTGCCGATCAACCACATGTTCGTGGTCCACCAGGGCTTGTCGACGCAGCGGCCCGACATCGTGCGCGCGCTGTACCGGATGGTAGTCGAGAGCCGCAATTTGACCGAGGGCGGTCTGCCGGCGGTGTTCCCGCCGCTCGGCTACGAGGCCAATCGCAAGGGCATCGAACTGGCGATCGACTGGGCGCTGGACCAGAAGATCATTCCGCGCCGCCTGTCGTACGAAGAACTGTTCGACGACGTGACCGCGAACCTGGGTTAAAAGGCAGCCGCGACGGCGGCCCATGAAAAACGGCCCGGGCGACGATGCGTCCGGGCCGTTTCGCTTTCAGCCGCGCAGGCGGCACCCATGCCTTTATCCGGCTTGCGGGATGAAGAGCGGCATCGAATCTTCCCACTTACTGTCCGTCAGCATGCGCTTGTTGCTGCCGTCGGCGTTCATGATGTAGATCTGGCCGTACTGCTGGAAGGTCTGGTCGTACAGCGCCGCCTCGTCGCGGAAGCCGTGCTGCGAACCGCTCCACATGATGCGACCGTCGGCGGTCCACACCGCGTGGCCGTCGCCGGACGGGTGGGTGGTGGCGCGGAACAGGCCGGTGCCGTCTGGCCGGATCGTGTAGATGTCGTAGTTGTTGTCGTCGCCCCGGCGCGTGAAGACGATGCGCTGGCCGTCCGGCGACCAGCCCGGCAGGTTGTCGAAGCCTTGGGTCAGCACGCGCATCTTCCTGGTCTCCAGGTTGAGGATGCGCAGCCCCTTCTCCTTCTCGCTCCAGACCCGGAACACGATTTCCTTGCCGTCCGCGGAAAAGCTCGGGAAGCCGGAGTGCAGCGTGCCGTCGGTCAGCTGTTCCGCGCCGCTGCCGTCGCGGCGCACGCGCCACACGGCCGCCGTCATGGTCTGGCGTTCGTTGAACCAGTAACCGAGGCCGAACGCGATCCATTCGCCGTCCGGCGACCAGCAGGGCTGGAAGGCGCCGGCCAGGCCCATGCGCACCTTGGTCTCGTCCAGTCCGCGCCCCGCGGATTCGAACACCTTGCGCTTGCCGGAACCGTCCGGACGCATGATCTCGACCGAGCTGTTGCCGGTCTGCTTGTCGGTGTAAACGATCCAGCCGTCGCGCGACATCAGCGGGTAGACGTCGGTGAAACGATAGTCCCACTCCGGATCCCAGCTGAACAGCGGCTTGTTCACGGGGCGCACCGGCTTGAACGACACCTTTTCGTAGATGACCGATTTGCCGTCCGGAGTCCAGCTGGGTGCGCGCAGGAAGGCTTGCCGGACCGGCGGGCGGTCCGAGGTATAGGCCAGACCTTCGTTCGGACCATATTTGATCAGGTAGCCGATTTCGGTAGCGGTGATGAACTGCGGATGGAGCTTCAGCTCGTTGTCCCTGGTGTGCTCGACGCGTTCGCCGCTGGTCACGTCGACCGAGACGATCTGCGACAACGCCTTGCCGTAGTAATTGGGGCGGCGCGCGCGCCAGGTCGATTCGACCAGCATTTCATAGAACACGATGCGCTTTCCGTCAGGCGACCATTTCGGCGAGCCCTGGCAATACCCGGGCCGCGACGCCACCTTGCGAAAGCCGCTGCCGTCCGGCCGGATGACATAGATGCTGAGCTCCTGCGTATGCTCCCAGCCATGGCCGTCGTCGTGCCCGGTCCAGGTGGTGTTGCGGTCGCTCGAGAACGCGATCCATTTGCCGTCCGGCGACCAGGACGGACGGAAGTAGCAGTCCGGCATATCCGTCTTGCCATGCACCTCGCCGATGCCTGTCAGCTGCCTGAAGCTGCCACTGCGCAGGTCCTTCAGCCAGATATTGGCGCGGTAGCCCTTGCGCGTGGAGACGAAGGCCAGCCGGCTGCCGTCCGGCGAGAGTTCGCCCGCATCGTCCATGGCGTCGCTGTCCACCAGCGTCTCGATGGCGCTGCCGTCGGCGCGCGCACGGAAGATGTCCGATTGGCCGTCCGCGCGCCGCTCGGAGGTGAACACCAGCCATTTGCCGTCCGCCGACAAATTGCCGTTGTACTCGTACTTGCTGTCTGCCAGCAGCCGGCGCTCGTTCGAGCCGTCCAGGTTGGCGATGTAGAGTTCGGACACCGAGGGCGCGATGCGGTTCATCAGCATCACGCCTTTCCTGGCCACCGCGCCGGCCGCCTGCGCCGTGGCGGCGAATGCGGGCAGCTGGCTTGCCACCGCGGCCGAGCCGATCAGCCGAAGGGCTTTTCTGCGATCCATAATCACTGTGCTCCTGATAATAATAATTCTGGTTTCTCTGCTGTATCGATGCCGGCCGTGAGGATGAGGTGGACGGCAGACCCGATGGGAACGAAGATACTTGGTGACTTCAAGCAAGTCACTGCACAAAACGCATATTCACCTGCACTTTCGGCATGTACGCCTGCCTAGATCGCGTTGACTTTCGGCGCCCACTTGCGCCGCATCAGCACGACGGTACTGGCCGCGCCGGCCAGCAGGAACACGAAGATCACCTTCATCGGCAGCTCGTAGCTGCCGCCCACGTGCAGCAGCCAGCCGGACAGGCTGGCCGATACGCCACCGGCCAGGCTCGTCGCGACCTGTTGCAGCCCCGTGTTCAGGCCGACCGCCTGCTTCGGGATCAGGGTCAGTTTGCACAGCGCCAGGTTGTTCGCGGTCACCAGGCCCAGCAGCGACAGCGACATCACGTTCCAGAACAGCGCCAGTTGCAGGGTCGGCGCATACGCGCCCATCAGCACGGTGGTCCCGCCGAGAAAACCGGCGACGATGAAGGACTTGCGCACGACCACGGCGTCGCGTCCCCTTGCGATCAGGCGGTCGGCAGCCAGCCCCGCCAGCAGGGCGACGATCGCAATACCGGCGAAACTGAAGAAGGTGTACAAGCCCGACTTTTCGAGGGACAGACCGCGTTGCTCGACCAGGTAGGCCGGCATCCAGGTCATGCAATAAAAGGCGAAATAGCTGTAGCAGAAGTTGTTGACCAGGCCTCCCAGGACGACTGGACTCACCAGCAGGTTGCGTAGGGGTACCGAGGCTGCCCGCTGTACGGCTGCTTTGAGCTCGGTCCGGGACGGATAATCGTTCTTCGTCAGCGCCAGCCAGGGCAGCAACCACAGCAGGCCCGCCAGGCCGGTGGCCAGGAACATGAACTGCCACGAATAGTTGACGATCATCCAGGCGGCGATCGGCGCCCCGAGCGCCGGCCCCATCTTGCCGCCGATGGAAAAGATGCCCAGCGCCGTACCCTTCTTCGTTTCGTCGAAGTGATTGGCAAGATAGCGATACGTCGCCGGCACCGCGACCGCTTCGGCCATCCCCATCAGGAGGCGCATGAGGATCAGCGCCGACAGCGTCGTCACCAAGCCGGTCGCCGCCGCGGCCAGGCACCACAGGGCAAAGCACACAGTGTACGGCCACTTGACGCCGTAGCGGTCGACCAGCCACCCCATCGGCATCTGCATCAGGCCGTAGGACCAGAAAAAGGCCGAATTCAGCCAGCCCCGCTCGACGCTGCTCAGCGCGAACTCGCGCACGAAACCCTTGTCGGCGAGCGCGGACGAGAGGCTGGTGCGGTCGACGAAGGAAATCATCAGCGCCAGCGCAAGCAGCACCAGGACCGCCCAGCGGTTTTCCTTGCGTGCCCGCGCCGCTGCGCCGGCGAACGTGCCGTGACTGTCCGGTGCCGCCGCGCGCAGGCGGGTGGGCGTATCGTCGTGCATGGTGTCTCCTCGTTGATCGTTCGGTTCAGAAGGTGTGCTGGATGCCGCTGATGACGCCGAGCTGGGAACCACCCGGCACCGGGTTGGATACCGGCGCCAGCGTGCTGGCGGAAATCGCGAGGTTGCCGCCGTTGCGGATGTGCTCCGCCGTCACATACAGGAAAGTCCGCTTCGACAGCACATACCTGGCTCGTAGGCCGAGCCGATGCCCCAGACGCCTGCCGTGTACCTGATGAGTGCCGACGCCTCCCGGCATTGCTTCGAGACCGATGTCTCGCCGGGACAATTGCTGGCGGCGGCACGCAGCGGCGTCGTGGCCACGCCATCGCGCCCCGTGCTGACATCGACCCCGACCTCGAGCGCCCTGGTGACGTTCACCCGATAGCTGACGGCGTTGTCGGCGCGCGGATTGGCGACGCCGTTGTCGAGGGTCGTGATGCCCTGTGCGCCGGTGCCGAACATGTTGACCGGCGAGGTGGCGTAGGCTTTCATCGTGTACTGGCGGCCGATCGTCAGGCGGCCGAAGCGCCCTTCGATACGTGCCGGCGCGCACGCCATGAGCGCCACGCAAGCGCATGCCATCGTCCTGCTGTTCATCATTGCTCGT
>Ga0265780_10006683_pt1 | contig 14262 bp, 17 predicted proteins | sample P1T30metagenome_FD_192432 | JGI IMG/M metagenome (GOLD analysis project Ga0265780, IMG submission 192432) | Plant litter microbial communities from East Loma Ridge, Irvine, California - P1 T30 | ecosystem: Environmental > Terrestrial > Plant litter > Unclassified | place: USA: California... | reverse complement strand
GGCCGCACTAAAACTACGTCTTACTCGTCCATCTGAGCCTGAGCCTGAATTGAAACCGCCTGCGCTTCCTACGAACCGGTCTCGGATTTCTTTGGCACTTAACAGAGATTCGAAAGACCATGCACCAGCCCCCATCTTGCCACCTCCACAACTTGTCGAGTGTCTGAAATTCGGCTTCTCATCACCAACCAGTCGCTTGGTCCTTGACGACTGGATACAGTTTCTCGTGGAAGTGTTACCGATTTTTGCAGATACCATTTTCCAGAATCTCCTTCCGCTTGTGGAGTGTCTGTGCAAGGAGATCAATACCACCTTTGAGCACTTGAAGTCGACTTTTGCAAAAGATCAACCTCTGCCTGTCATATCGCCGGAATCGACCTTGATATCGCTCATGAATGGCTTAGAGCAGATTCTTGCCAAGGCACACGAACGTCTGACGACGCAAGAAACAAAGGTATTCGCCCACAAGTCTCCGGAGCAACCTCAGGGATTCTTCAGCAATGTCGTTTCCGGAGTATTTTCATCGGATACAGGCCAGACGCGCACGCCAACTGCCAACAGCAGACTTACAGTTCTACTTTGCTTTCAGGATACTGTTCGCATATGCTTTGCGATCTGGTCGTGGGGAGGCTATGGGCACAGACCAGAAATCCAAGACGCTACATCGGCATCGTCCTTTGCGTACACTTCGCTGCGCATGCGAAATCGTGCTCGCCGTACACTGGAGCATCTTTTTGATGCCGAGGCGCTGGAATGTCTCGAAACTCTAGCAGTGCTATGGGCACGTGCAAAAGGAGATGCCATGGAGGGTTCAGCGGTCACGGGTCTTCTAAATGTACTGAATGGCTCCAAACCAAAGCATACCATCCCGGCAATGTTCAACGCAGTCTATAGTCGAACCGACCCTGGGGCCTTGGATAGCAACCGACTGTCGACCCTGACCTCGGACCTGACAGATACGGAATTGGTTGCTTTTCTTGTGGAGTACACCAATTCTCTGGAAGACGACGCTATGGACGAGATTTGGCAGGACTGCACGTTGTTCTTGCGGGATGTACTTGCGAATCCATTGCCCCATCGCCAGGTATTGCCGATGCTCCTGGAGTTCACTGCTGTCATCGGTCAAAAGGTTGATAATACTAACTTTGGGGAGCAGCGGAAGATGAGAAGAGAGCTTGCGGTAAGTGACGCGAGACTTTTGCGCTGGACAATACTGACGGCCTCGATAGGATATATTTGCGAGGATCCTGACTGCCATCTTTACAACTCGTTCGATGAGCTATTTGCAAGACACAAACCAAACGGCCAACGAGAAGCCACCTCCTATAACCAACGGCAACCGTGCACAAAAACGAGCGAACGATGTTGTCTCCATTCTCACCACCATTGTGCCAAAGTTGTCAATCATCCTTGTGGAGAATGACCGGGTTGCAAAGGTCGTCTCGGACATCTCGACAAGTGTCATCGGCCCAACCTTCCGCGCCAAAGCCTTCCCTGAGAATGTATCAGGAAGTATACTGGAACTACTCCAAGGTCTCACGAAGATTGCACAGGGAAACAAATTTCTCAAGAAGGACATTTACGATGCTTTCAACGACGCCAGGTTCTTCAACACGCCGCCGGCTCTACTCAAGGAAGCGTGGCTTCCTATCCTGGAGCAATGGACGCAATCCGACAAGGAGCGCGTCCCGGAGTTGCTATCGCGTTTGTCTGCCCCAACCACGGCTGGCATCATGTTCGGGGTCGGTGCTACATCTGCGCGGCAGGAAGCTGACCGCAAGACACAACTTACATTGCGGCGCATCGCACTTCTCATTCTTGCCAGCGCCGAAGACGCGTTCACGCCCAACATAGGCCAGATAGTCGAGAAAGTGGTGGAACTGCTTACGGCGACACCTGCCTCATCGCCGTCTTCTGTCACGCGCGCAGAAGTCATGGTGCTATTGCGCGCGGTCATCCTAAAGACGTCGGCTGTACACCTGGCAGCGTTGTGGCCAGTGGTAAACGGCGAGCTGAAATCTGGGCTTTCGGCACTTCTCCCAGATGCAGCGAACAAGGAACACTACAACAACGCCGGGATTATCCAGACATGCAAGTTGCTGGATGAGCTGGTTGTACTCGACCCCGATGACTTCCAGCTCATGGAATGGCTATTCATTTCGGACACCATCGACGCCGTGTACAAGCCCATAGACGCACCGACGCGCATGTCTCTTACGGATGAAATCAGCGATGTCCTCACCAGATGTTCAACTGTACTAGCAGCTCCTTTAACGGGACCGAACGGATCCGATGCTGAGGAATCGAGGAGGAGCCTGCTGCTAGATCCGCTAATCGAGGCACTGGAAAAGGAAGAGGGCGCTGCTGTGCTGGAGATGACGCGGGGAGAGCTCATTAGCCGGTTGGTACGGCCATTCTTGGGCAACATTGCGATGAATGCGTTCGAGGCGCGGTACGGAGGCGGGGAGGCGGACTGGCAGGGTATCTGGGATAGCGTGGTTCATGATGCTGGGTCGTAAAGGATCCGGGGTTGTGATGGGCAATTGCTGCATGTTTGGAGCTTCTCGGTGCCACCAAAGAATGAACCAACGTCCCGATCGATGACAAGCATCACCAACTCTGTCTTTGTTTTCTTTCTTTGTTGTTGGGTGCAGCCCGGGCTAGGCGAATGACGTAGTTGTAGCCAGGCACACACTTGTTTTGTACAGCGGGCTGACTGCTGGTCCGGCTCTTGTCATGGGCGCAGTGATTCGATGCCTCACGACCTCGTGCGGGCGACGTGGAATAGCCTCATTATACGTCCACGCGCCCCTCCCCCACCAGGTTCGAGGCCCTCGGAAGGGACAGGCCGCACTCAGCGCTCTCACCGGATGTAGCGCGTCTGCCACCGATGCCCACGCATCTCCGCCGTACTAGGCGAATCACGGGGATCCAGATCTGGCATCACCCTGGCCAGCTTCACTCGACGCCACCGGCCGGCCCTCTCGGCCACATCCGCCCACTGTGTTACGGCCAGGCTAACAGCCGCTTCATCCACGGGAGTCCGCCATTGTCGGCTACCAAACGCATGATGTGCACCAACAACGGCGGTCGACGATGCGCCCTAGGCTGGGGATCGGCCTGGTTTGCGCATCCGGCCTGTTGGCTGTACCACTGCAAGTGCAAGTGCAACTACAGCTGGCTCTGGATTCACTCACACACACACAATGTGGCATGGGCTGTAATGGTGATGCATGAGGCCCAGCGTGTGCAACGTCACCTCTTTGCAAATCTTGGATATGTCACTGTCGGCGCACGCGAGGCGTCGGGGTCGTGGCGTGGTGCAGCTGGGGCAAGGGGTACCGGTCGCAGTGTTGGCAGACGTCTGTATGCAAGAAAGGCGGTATATAACAGGCAATCGACCATGGTGGCAGGGCGGTCAGAGAGACACAGGAGCAATCGTTGTTTCAGGCTGCCGGGCCTGCTTTAACGTGACCGTCTTTTCCAGCGCACGCCTGGCGACGATTGCGATTGGATCGCCAACCCACGTCCAAACACGCCTACATGGCCACCGACTCCCAAATCCACACCGCAACACCAGGCAAAAACCGGGTATTTGTCGGCGCAAACTCCGTAGTCTGCCCACCCGACCAATCCCACGCCATCACGAGTCTCATGTCACCGCCAACACCATATGACCGTACCACGCCCCCATCTTCCGCGCTACTACGAGCCAACCCTTTTCCGAAAATCCCCGTCCACACCTCCAGTAATACTCCGACACCGCCTTCCGTTGTCCCTTCACACGACCGCCGCACCCCGCGACCACCGCCTCGTGAACACCGCATGCAAGATGACTTGTACTATGCCTTCACACGCGATGCATACTTATCTAGTGAAACAGCCGCTGCGAAGGACGTGGTAAATACTTTCAACTCACATCGCCCGCCGAAACAACACACCCAACCTCTATTACCCCTGCCACGCATCGTCAGACGGCACCCCATAACACCACCCTCCACCCCCGACTTGAACAACTCGCCCACAACAAACTTCACAATGGACCTCGCTACCAGACAACTCCCCCACACCATGCTGCCCAAATCAAAAGCCTCTCTCAAGTCAAAGCCCGTCACATGGAGCTTTCCCCATCTCAAGAAGAAACGTCGAGGAAGCGACATTTTCAACATCAACTTTGCCTTTACCTTTTCCTCCCGTCGAAAGAGCCCAGAGTACTCGCCCCAGGTCAGCCCTAGGACTTCCTTCTCCTACCCGTCAGGCTCGCCAAGAGAGCACTTGGAGGACAGCTTCAAGAAGCAAAGGATCGACTCGACTAGCGAGGACATGGACGTGGTCTTCTCGACGACCATCTTTGGCGCACATGTGGACACAGACACTAGTGTACAACAACAACACCAACTACCGTCGACACACTGTGATACCGCCGGTCAAGCACACCCAGGCCAACCCGTGGACTTTTCAACACCACCTCCAACCCTCGTCCCCGACTGGACCATGGCTGCGCCCATTGTCCCACGTGGTGATGCCTCAAGCGACTTCAAACTACGCTTGAGCAGCGACGCATACCACGACTACCTCGCCACCACCCAAAGGCGAAAGTCGTTTCCGTCCAGCGAGTGGGCAGGAAAGCAGGTCCGCGACGAGTTTGCCATGATTGAAAAGCTCGACAAGGCCAAGCCAAGGGCGAACACGGTGGTCGAGCAACCTACTACTACTACTACTACTACCACCACCACCAAAGTTCAAACACCAACCACAGCATCGCTTCCACCATGCGAGCTACGACGCACCACCAGCGATCCATGCACAGAAGCCTTCCTCACCCACATCCGTGCCAGTCTGGAAGCAAGGAAGAGCAAGACGGGTACCTGCTGGCAGACGTACCCTGTCTTTGCCGACGAATTCGAGCGCGGCTTTTTGGACGACGCTCCGTTATGACATGAGGAAGATTTTAGGATTGAGGATTGGGTATGGTTGTAATGAATGGATGGATGGATGAATGAATGAATGAATGAACGAACGAATGTACTAACCGGCAGCGCGCCTTTTCGGGAGGGGGGATTTTTTTTGGGTAATTAGGTCATTGGGTTTTTTGTACAGTAATAATGCATAACATGGCGTTTTGGGAATACCCATGGGCATTGGTACTGGGATTGGGATTGGGATTAGGATTAGCATTTAGCATCAGCATCAGCATCAGCATTAGCATCGAGCAGGCCTGCTCTGGCGTTCTTCACGAAGGAGGGCCTTGGACATGGTCGCCCTCGTCGCCCCCCTTGTTTTTCAAAGTATATAGTTCTCCTGAGGAGGTCAAGGGTCCAGAATGACTCGACCTCCTACATATTAACATTGTTATTATTATTATTATTATTTTCACCACCACCACTACTACTACTTTCTCCACTCTCAGCCTCATTTGAATATACATACATATCAATACTGACCACATTTACTAACCACAGCAAAAAAGTAAAATCTTCAATTCTCCAAGCCCTCTCTACATAGCATCCAAGAAAAACAAAACAACAACCCCCAATGTGGAACAAAGGATATCTTGATTAATAATAGTTCAACACTAGCGTTACAGGCCTACATTATCAGGGTTTGGGTAAATGGGCGCAGTATACATTTTAAGGTTTGCGACTCTCTAGTGGAAGAAACGTTTGATTGTAACACCACCACCACCACCATCACCACCACCCAAACCCCAAACTTAAACCTAAACCTAAACCCCAAAACACTTCCTCTCGCCAAAATGTCCGTCCATCCATCCATCCATCCATCACCGACTCTTCCACCGGACTCCCCCAACCCAACCCACCCACCCCTCCACCTCAGCCCGCTTCTCCACATCCCCCTCGACCCCACCGGCTTTGATCAACTCAACCGTATAGTAATTCTTGGCCAACTCCTCATTCCCAGCCATGCGATGCACAAAACTATGGCATGCCCTGCACAGCCACGCCACCGAGTTCAACTTATCCTCTGTATGCCACGCCCGCTTCAAGACGCGCGCATGCGCCTGCTTGGGTATCAAGTGGTGGTACGTCAACGGCACCCAGTCACGACTGCATAGCTCGCATGCCGTGGCGCGCGTCGTGCTCCAGATGGGCGGTGGGGCAATAGATGCGCTGATGTAGGCGGCTAGGATCGGGCTGACGAGGTTGTGTTGGTCGATCGAGTCCGAATCTGGGGGTAGAAGGGTGTAGGATTGCAGGCTGTCGATTGCGGGCGGTGGGATTGTGTTTAGGAGAGCTGTGGTGGTGGAGGCGGAGAGGGGCGGTGTGTACGTTTCTTGGAGGCGGGACGAGTCTTTGTATATTGCGTGGGCTAAGGTTCGGAGGTCTGGAGGTAGAGAAGTAAAGATTAGAGTGCTGAGATACTGTTGTTTCTGGTTAGCTTGGAGAGGCGGGGGAGAAGGGAAGATGATTGGGGGCGGGCGTACTTCGATGAATTCGCCAAGGTCCTCTGCATCAGCTTGCTGGGCTTCTGGGCTGGGTTTGATGGCTAGAGCTGTTTCTTGCTGGGCGATATCGCTCTCTCTGCCCTTCGATCCCCTTTTCGCATGCCTCTTCTTCTTCGGTTTCGACTTCTCAATCGGTGCGGCCAGCGCTTTCAGGACAGGCTCGCTCAGACAGTCGCGGAAGGTTTCGTAATTGGATTGCTCTTCAGCGGGAATGGCTTCAGCCATGCTCAATCGTCGCGGAAGAGAATGCGCAAAAGTGTATGCGTAATAGAGCGCGTATGCGCATGATGCGATGTAGGAGAGTCGTCATGGCGATGTTTATCTACTCAAGCGAGTGATGACGAAGTCGTGAACTTTCGCGTTCCTCAGGCGAGGCACTACTGGTGGGGCGAGCATAAGGGCGTCGTGAGGGGTTGCCGAGGGCTCAGCAACACCATACGAGCTCGTATCTGCTGCCAGATTGTTCGAGGTGCATGTGTTTCTTCGAGGTAGCCTGGGGCTGAGGTGAGGAGTCTGTAATTATCTGAGGTCATGGTAGGTCGTGCATATACTGTGCATGAGATAAACGACCATGCTGAAGGGCATCAGCAAAGCGAGAGTAAGAAAATGAACACATGGCAAGTTCGTGAGATCGTAAAGTTGTTGTATTTCTCTGGGCTTTGGAGCATCTGAGATGTTACATGCTAACCGGCATGCCATCTTCTGCTGTATTTCATCATACCGTTCAAGGAAGCTGACCCATTTGCGAGCCATGCAAGACATAAGCATCAAGCCATGTCCGCTCTTACCCATAATGTGGCGGACTAGCATTGTGGTTATGGTCGAGAAAGGCCGCAAGATCCCTAGGCTCAGCAACCAATATTGTGCTTACTTCTTCTTGCCTCCCTTGGCAAGACGGTTTGCCTTACCCATGGCCTGTTCTCGCCGCCTGTTCTCACGGTCCATGAGCTCCTTCTTCTCCTTTTCGAGCTCGGCACGCTCCTCAGCCTCGGCCTTCTTGCGTGCGGCTTCAGCGTCCCTACGCTCGCGAACCAGCCTTAAGCGCTCGAGATCCGCACGTGCCTGTTCGGTCTTGCCCTCAGCGTGCAGCTTCTCATATCGGTCCTTGCTAGCCTGTGCTTGAAGAGCCTCGCGTTCACGACGGGAGAGCTGGGAGATATCCTGTTGCTTTGCCTTGCCTTTGCCGGCAGCGGCGGCAGCGGGTTCAGCATCGGGGTCGACAGGTGCTTTGGCAGCTTGTGTGCGTGCTTTAGCAGTGTGGTTTGGGTTCGCGGGCATGTCGTCATCCTCCTCCTCTTCAGAGTCGGTGGGCATATCACCTGCCTCAGGCGCCTTTTGTGACTTTTTCGCTATCGCGGCGGCCTTGCGCTTCTTTGCAAGCTCACGGCGCTGCTCGCGCGTCAACTCTTCCTCTGCGGGCTTGCCCTCCTCATCGCCAGACTCTTCTTCCGATGATTCCTCTTCGGAAGACTCTTCATCGACCTTGTCGGGTTGTTCCTGCAGGTATTATTAGACACTGGTTCTCGATACATGCATGCCAGTCACTTACACCCCACATTCCTACTACCTCGCCATCTGCGTTGAGCGGTTGTAGGTCACGCGAGAACTTCTTGCCGCCTCCACGCTTGACCTTGTTGAACTTGCCGCCACGGCCGCGTCCTGCTGAAGACATGCTGTGTGTTGGAGTGTGTGTGTGTATAAAGGGCGAGTGCAATTGGGGGCTAGAGGTCCAGTCCTCCACAGGTGTTCGAGATGTTCGAGGCTAGTGTTGAAGTGGTAATAGGCCTGGGTATCGCGTATTGCAGGCACTTATTTGGCTTCGTGCGGCGTAGGTATAGTGCGTTCGGTGTGGTGTAAGAGAGTTGGTGATCGAGAGGGTTGGGTGAGTGATTCTAGTTTGTCCGGGCCTGTCAATTCCATGGACAAATTGCGGTTAGCCTACCACACCCATTCAGGTTGAGTAAGGGATCCATAATTTACCTGCTATACCCAACACGCAAAAGCCGTCCTTGGTGTTGGCAAAAGAGTCACCCTTAGAGGCCCGACCACAAAACGCAGCAGCCCCGCGGTCCACCCAAAAACCCCACCATGCTCGTCCCAGCCAATGCGCCAACCTTAATTCGCTCGTCTGGTCCCTGCTTTTGCCCTAGGCCACATGCCACCAAGCGCGCCTTAGTCATCCGAAAACTCCGCATGCAACAAAACCAACGCGACGCGCCATCCTCTTCTGTTCCTTAAAACTGAATACCCCATTATTCACTCTGTGTCACCATCTCAATGGAGATTTGGAGGGGAAAATGGAGGTTAGAATAACCATGCGTTCGCTTACCCCCTTCTCTTCTGCGCTCTGCGCTAGTGGAGCGAAGGTAAATATATTGGACGGTACATACTTTGCTGCAGTTGTGCGCTCCCGGTCGGTGCGTATATGGAGGCCCCAAGTTAGTGTTCCTGGGCTCACTGAAGCTGTGATTGGGCTGGTGTTCTTTCTCGGCGCTGTGGGTGCTGCTCTGCTTTGATGTTCGTAATGCGCATGGCAGCCTAAGCAGCAAGCAGCCTGTTGACTTGCCGTCGTACCTTGTCCACATGGGTGCATATGGCTTTGTACGCCGTCGACCAAGCGTCCAATCAAGAGACATGGAACGAGTTGCTTTTGGTCAAAACATAGTCAACAGCTTGGGGAATGGGACCTGTACTCGTGGCCTATATCGCCAGCTGGCAAAGACCTCATCGCCTATGCCTGTATCTTGTCAGTAGATCCAGAAAACCGCAGAGCTTAGAACTAGCATCACAGACATTCAACACGACAAGATTATGCAACCATGTTTGTTATACCAGGCCGATAACGGGCTGGACAAAATGCCTAAAACCTAAAGAGGTCCACTCTCCGGGCCGTGAGAGTTGGGTATCGTGAATGGGAAGGAAGAGGAAAGGGAAAGGGAAAGGGAAAAGAAGGGAAGAGAACGCCCAAGCTACCAACTTTTGATGCACCATGAACAGATTCAAGCCATCATCGCACCCATGATCCTTCCTTGTGTTCCCAGACAGCCTGGAAATCCATCAACCAAGACGTCAGAAGACACCCTGTATCAGAACTACCATCCAATCACGTCCGAAAGCCGCCGTCCACCCCTCACCTGCTCGCAGTACTCTAGATGTACCACATAACGTCTTTCAGACCACGCGCATTCTGAATAGGCATCAGGGGTGCGATCTCGACGTTGCGGTTGGAAGAGCCAGTCGAAGAGCGCTGATCAGCCTTAGACTCCTTCTTGCCAGAGGAAACCGGGCTCTCGTTCAAATGTGCGCGAGAACGGTCGGCAGCCAAGTGGGCGTAGTAGACAGCTGGGTGCAGAGAGACCGGAGTCGTAGAGCGGACGTAGTGGTACGAGTGCTCAAAGATGAACTGCTGCAGCTCGGCAGCCTGCCACTCACCCTCGTTGAGGATGCACTGGTAGTGAATAGGGCGAGCCGTACCCTTGATAGCCACATGGGAGCAAAGATAGAAGTCAAACTCGAATGGATGAGTGCAACCAGACTCCACCAAAGTGCCGGGCAGGGGGTTACCGTTGCGATCGCCCTTGCCAGGTTCAGGGAAGAAGCGAATGTGGTGGCGCTTACCGGCAATGACCACAGTGAACTTGGGGAGCTCCTTGCAACCCAGCTTCTTGAAGCACTCCTTCATGTCATGAACCTCCTCTTCGAGAACAGCAGCGTACTGTCCCTCGCTGACGCCGTCACGGATGTAGAGAACACGCTGAGGAGCTCTACCCTGTCCAATCTTCTGCATCCAATTACGTGCCATGAAGCCAAAGTGTTCGTCAATGTTGGAAGTCGTGACCATCTCGACACGGTTGCCGTTGGTCTGAACTTCAGCCCAGTACTTTACATAGTGGACGTCGGCGGAGACGGTAATGGCAGCAAAGGAGGCAGCTTCACCAGAGGCGGCTCCAGGAGCGGGATGCGAAACATCAGCACCAACGACCATGGTCGGAATAGAAGCAGACTTGGGTGCAATCTTCGGGATAAGTTGCGACTTGGCGACAGAGGTGACACCGCCGAGCTTAGCGTTGACCTTCATACAGACGTTGGAAATGTACTGTGGCGAGGCAGCCATGACGTGCTTGGCCTGGACGATCTGCGAAGCCACACCGAAACGAATATCGCACGACTTCTTGATGCGACGGTAGACGTCCACGTTGCGATCGTTGACGATGAAGAACAGCAGGTTAGGCGGCTGGTTGTACTTGTTGCCGGTCTGGTTCCACACCTTTTGAACCATCTCTCCGCCATCTTGAAGGTTACCGGGGCCGATCCAAGGCTTCTTGCCGTGCTGGGGATGGGCGAGAACAACGCCGCCATGAGATTCGTAGATCTGGATGAACTTCTGGATGAAGGCTTCTACAGCTTGAGGTGGGGGGCTGCCACGACCCTGAATGGCGCAAATGCCCCATGCCTTGATCGGGCGGTCCTTGTTACTCACAGCGAACTTGCGAGAATCCAAGCGCCATCGACCAGCGATCATATCCGAAGCCTTGATCGTAGGCTCCTTGGAACCGGTACCGAAGTGGACAGTAGGGGAAGGCAGGATGCGGGCTGTGACCTTGGCAGGGCTGGGGTTGACCTGAAGGTCGTAGTGACGGAGATAGGGATCGCTCGTCCAATCGAGGAGGCGGACTCCTTGCTCAACAGCCGCCCAGCGCTCCTTGGGGAGGGTAACTGCGAACTTGATCATCTGGGACGTCTGAGTGTCGCTCAACTTGGTGTTGTAGCGCTGGTTGGCATCGATCTTGAGGACATCGATGGGCATGTAGACGTGACCGTTGCGAATCTTCTTGGTCATCCTGACGACTGGGACGTTGGGGATGCAGTTTATATTGTACTTCTTCTTGAAGTACTGTGCGACAGAGACTTGCTTGGTACGGTCGTCTGGATCTGGGAAAGTGGCCTGAGTGGCGTCCATGTTGACAAACTCATCAATGGTCCACTGGGTTGGTTCCTTGGTGTGGAGAGTTGACACGCCAACCTTCTTGAACTTACGGAGATCCCTCTTCAACAGGGAAGACTTCCAGTCCTTGAGAGAAGCCTTATACATTGACGCGAATTGCGGCGGGGTGCAGTTGAAGACTTGAACGATGGCACGAGTGAGCTCTTGCGCACGCCAGAAGGTACCGTTGGCAACATCGACGTTGATGGACAGAGACTTCTTGAACTTGTCATCAAGAACAGGGCGAAAGGAGGCAAAGACACCCTTGAAAGCCTCGACACCGCCGCCAAGATCGAAACGCTGCTCGCCGCGCTGGAAGAAGGACTTCTTGATCTGAGTGTACTGCTGAGAGGGCCACTCCCGCAAGACGTGGTCGAGGAAGTTGATCGTGTCAATGCAGTCGTTGTTCCAGCCGATCTGACCGTTGAGGAAAGCAGTCATACTGGCGAAGTCGACTTGACGAGTACGGCGGATGAAGATGGTGTGCTTGTTTCCACGCACGCCTGACTTAGTGGGACGACCTTCTTCCTCGTCCAGGTCGACAGTGATGCGAGTCTCGGCACGCTCGAACTTCATGCTGGACCATGCAAGCTTGTTGCCATCCCAAATCCAGAGATTCTTGGGCTCACCAAGTTCGGCCTTGACTGTACGAGAGTTCCAGATCTTCTTGAGCAGCATACGCTTGGTGTAGTCTGAAGCGTCACCGGTGTAGCTGAGCTTGAAGGAGTCAGTGACAGGCTAAGGCTTGGAAGATTTGATGACTTACATCGTACTGAAAGACAATGGTGTTAGGCATCTTCTTCACGTTGAAGGTGTTGATGATGACGGAGACAGCCCTGCCGAATTGGTTGAAGTTCTTGGGGCGCTGTGGAAGGGTAGCCGGGAGGGCCATCTGATAGTCGTTGTTAGCTACGATAATGTTGTTATGACGAGGATTGTAAAGTGCGGCATCTTGGAAGCAGCGAGGAGCTTGGCCGACCATGATGACGATGAAGGGTGTTTGAAACAACAGATGAACAAAGTAGAATTGGATTTTGAAATAATAAGGAACAGTGTGAGGATACGAAAGAAGAGAAAGTACAGGGAAAGACGCCTTTTATGCCTACACTAGGGCTCCAGCGCTGTGCCGACAGCGGCAGAGTCTGGGCCCTCATGTGTTTGCATGGCCGGCAGAGTGTAGGGATGAGGTAGTGTTTGCATGGACGGATGCTTGCATAACGCACATGCGGGCTGAGATAGGAGGGTTTGTACTTACCCCACGTGCCGCATACCATCCAGCCATACCAAGGAACTCCGATAGGTTCTTGAGGTCCCTAGGTTGGGTGTATTCGATGGGGATCATGGTGCTGGGGTCGCGATTGCCATCAAGACGAGGAATGGACTTGGTCATGGAACGCTGCGTAGGATCGCGAGAACCAGAGGAGGAGCCATCGGACGAGCCGTTGGGCTGCTCATTGGCCTGCGCCCGCTTCTTTGCTGGGCCAGCCATGGCGAACTCTAGGCGGCATGTTAGCGGTGATCGGATATCTTGCAGTGTTTGCGAGCTGAGACAGCAGGCACAGCATACTCGCACACCAGGTCGGGTGATTCCGAGACACGTACCTTGATCTCAGATCCTAGTCAATGGAGATGGGCGATGACGGCGTGGGTGTCTAAACTGGATCACCGATCGAGTCTGAGGGAAGGCAGTCAGTCTTGTTCAAAAGATGAAGCTGTGAACATATGTGCTCAAGCATGCGAAATACGAGTATGCGGAGCGCGTACAAAATGAAATTGTTGTCGTCGATGTGAGTGAGGCGAGAAACAAAAGGTGGGGTGGACAGTGCTATGGGAAGTCTCAAAAGGCTGCCAAGGCCAGCCCGTATGGGAGTACCAAAACAAAGAGGGAAAGAGCGATGGGATTGCCGTAATGACCGCAAAGGTAAGAGCGATGGCAGAGCAGCACTTGCCAAGAACTCCACGTGAAGTGGAGTTCGCAGTGACAAATGAAATGCCACAAGGTGATGATGATGGTGATGATGAGCATGGGAGTAATTCTAAAATAACCAGATAGAGTAGATAAGAGACTCACTCAAAGATGCTGATTGTGGAAAACTGCCTGCAGTTGTGTTGACTGTACTGCCTGCAGCGAAAGGCTTGAGGCCGGCTCAGGTTGATGTACTGCTGGTATTGGCTGAGATGGAGCTTGCAGAGGATGGAGAGCTTGTACCCTGTAAGGGTAGTGGTAGTGTGAAGGTATTGGAGAAGGTATGTTGGTGTAGTGTGAGGAAGGTAAGAAGGTTAGAGACGTGCGTGGGCAGATTTATATAGGAGGAGGGCTGTACTAGTTCTCCAGCCAGAGATGTTGAATAATGCCACAGAGGCGGTAAGTAGGTGATAGAGGAAGGTTGTGTGGGTCTACAAGGTGAGATTATCTGAGATTCGTGGTGTTGTGACACTGTTAGCGTGGGTGGATGACCGATTTTCGACCCTGGTGAGAGAGATGTAGTGATAAGGGACAACTTTATGATGGCGTAATTGGGACACGCACTAGGGCCATGATATAAGCCTGGTGATCTGAGCAATGAGATATAGAATACGGTGGACGAAAGAGCAAGTTCGGATGATATGCCGAGGTACTAGAACGAGGACGAGGATACATACACGCGAGGGCAACAATGGAAGAGCTAGGGAAATACATTTACATATACTAAACTATCCAACATCCCATCCCTATCTGAGCTCAGAACGAGCAACTGAAGAGAATGGCTGGACACCAAGACAATTCATGGACACGTAAGGCACCCATGGGCACTTGAGGCAATTCGACTGT
>Ga0265780_10006682_pt1 | contig 14263 bp, 13 predicted proteins | sample P1T30metagenome_FD_192432 | JGI IMG/M metagenome (GOLD analysis project Ga0265780, IMG submission 192432) | Plant litter microbial communities from East Loma Ridge, Irvine, California - P1 T30 | ecosystem: Environmental > Terrestrial > Plant litter > Unclassified | place: USA: California... | reverse complement strand
TTTGAGGGCGCCAATCATACTGTTGTCTTGCGCCCGTATCGCGAGCACCATTGTGATACCCTCTGACTGTAAGTACTCCTTGTCTCGTGCTGCGAGCATTGGCCCCAGATAAAGCCACGGCAATAGCATTTGGGCATGCCTCCGCCGCTCATATGACCACTCTAGGAGCGTGTTCTTTTGTATGATGTCGTTGAGGTCGAGTTCCTGCAGAAAACTGAGGTCGACGTCGCCCATGTGCTCATCATCCACAACAATGCCAGGCATGTCGGTGCTAAGAGTTGGTGGTGGCACGACAATTCGCGGCGCCGCAGGGAGTCGGTACGAGTAGTCGTTGTGCTTGCGTTGATGAGAATTTCCGAAGTCGCTCAAGGCGGCCTCTTCGCGTAGAGAAGTCATGCTGATGAGGTACTGCTGGGGTGGTTGATGTCGTCGTGGTGCGGGGTGGTGGCAGCGGGGCAATTATGGACGAGCTCAGAACCAAGTGACAAGCCTAGCGGAGCAGCTGTATATGGAAAGGAAGGAGCGCTTCAATGGCCACGGCGTACAGCAGCGGCAGGTCAGGACTTTCACAGATGGTAGTGAGAAAGCGCAAGTGATATGGAGCGATTCGCTGTTGGAAAGCCCGAGATGTGCTATTACCACGCAATGGAGGACTGTACGCAGCACGCTTTGAGACTTGATAGCTTTTGTGACTGTGCAGTCATGGTGGCGAGGAAGACGACGCGTCTTGGAGATCGTGTCGAAGTGAAGGTTCGCTGACTGCGGCGGAAGCCGCACTAGCTCCGTTGCCGCCTAAGTCCAGACGCCCGCTGACGTAATGCCACCTGCCACCACTACACCACCAAAAGACCCTTGAAACCCATCAATCACAACCTTCAGCTAGCATCCCCAAGTGCCTATCTTCCCGATCACGTGGACAGTGAGAACTCGCCCTACTCCGCGCAGGGACGGCAGGTACATGGAAGTAGAATAGATTCTCCGATTTCGCAGTCAGTCATGTTTCCCGTCAGCCATGAGAAACACGGGCATCGCACTACTACTTAAAATCAAACATCATCTCATATTCTTGTGTCACCATATCAAGTGATATAATCCCCTCTCTTCTATCCTCTGTCATTCTCAGTCTGCAAATCACCATGCCCGTCCGCCTCGCCACACCACAAGACGAGCCCGCCATCGTCGCCATCTGCCACGCCGCCTTCTTCAACGAAGGCCTCTTCGGCCAACTAATCCACCCCCACCGCCACCAATATCCCTCCGACCCCTTGATCTTCTGGCGCCAACGCACCCGCGCCTTCTTCCGCGAGCCGCGCGACGTCGTCATCGTCGCGACCCTGCTCGAAAACGGCGAAGAAAAGATCGCCGGCATGGCTACATGGCAGCGTCAAGGCGACGACGCCGGCGCCCAGAAAGTCATGCGCGCGTGGAAAGATCCCGGGCCTGATGCGTTTGAACCCTTGGAGGCTGAGAACCGCGCCATTGATAAGACCAAGGCGACGATTCTACAGGATGCCTATCCATGGTTCAAACACCACTGGGAAGGCGTCAACAACGGCCTCCCGCGCGCAAATAATTGGTATTTGAATCTCTGCGGCATCGATCCGGCGTATCAGAAGCGCGGGGTTGGTCAGCAGCTTGTTGCTTGGGGACTGGAGCGCGCGAGGGAGGAGAATGTACACTCGAGTGTTGTGAGTAGTGAGGGGAATGCGCCGTTCTATCTCAGGTGTGGGTATGATGAGATTGTGGGGAACTGCAGCGAGGGCGAGGACAATCCGATGGCGAGGGAGGGTGTCAAGGGCGGGGAGATTTTGTGGAAGTGGGCGTTTGCGAAGGAGGGGGATGGGCAAGGGGAGGGTGGAGAGGCGCCGGAGAAGGAGTTGTGAGGGGTTTGCAAGGCGGAGATTGTGGATCTGAAGTCACGTAGCATCATTGAAACAAATTCAAGGACCTGTCGGTCCGAAGAATCTGCAACACTTGTTCTAGTTCGTTGCTGGTGTACATGTCCTGTCTTTGCGAACATTCGAGCATGAGGTGGTATCGCGGGTTTTGCAATTTTGAGTTCAAGATATACTATCACACCACAAAAAAAAATCACGACAATTGAACAACACATCCACTGGCGATGAAATTACATCAAAAGCATCCCACAAGTTGATTCTAAATGTCCATATAGTATTGGGAACAAAATATTGATATGTTCAATGGTGCTGCTGCAAATGTTGCCAACAGACCAGACGAATTGCTCCAAGACGAATGCAGAGTAGGAGTTCAAAGCAAGCATCGAGCACAGCCATCCATTACAATGTTCGCCAAGAAAGAATATCGCTCATGTATTCCAAATATATATGCTCGCTATAAACCCATCAAATGTATTTACAGCCCACGCCCAGTCCCTCTCCTCCTACAACTTACTCTTCTTATCATCCCTAACCTTTTGCGCCATCCTCACAAGCGCATATAGCGTCTGTAACCGCGGCATCTCAAACCCCCTCGCCCTCGCCACGCGAATCGGATTCCCCAGAATAACCTCAATCTCCATCGCTTTCCCCTGTTCCCAATCCACCGCCATACTCGGCCGACTGCCACTATCATTCTTCATCGTGCTCTTGACGATTTGCTCCGGCGTCGCGAAGTCCGTGGGCATCGGGACGCCCAGGATCTTGGGTGCCGTGGTTAGGATCTCGTGCATGACGCCGAGAATGTGGAGCTGCATTTCAGGCTCGTGGGCCATGGAGAAGTTCGAGGGACACAGAGTGAGCACCGAGGACGGGTTCATGGAGGCGTTTATGGCGATTTTGTGCCAGCGCACGAGTTGGAGTTTTGCGTGCGTGTATGCTTCGGCGTCTTTGATACCGCCCTCCTTCAACAGGCCAATGAACGCGGAGTTCTTGTCGCTGACGGCTGCGTCGCTGGTTTGAGCGCTCCCGACGTCCAGGTGTGGTAGCCAGGGCCCCGAGTTTATGCGCGTCCAGCGGTTGTGTTGGATGTGTCCGGGTGTGGGCTGTGCGCATGTTGCAATCGTGACAGCAGAACATATAGCAGCTCTAGGGAAGCGCGTGGCGTATGGTTCTTCGACACCGAGCCCGTTTTGAATAAGCACGATCGCGGTGTTGCTGCTAACCAAGCCCTCGAGGATCGCCGAGTCGTCGCTAACGTCTGGCAGCGCTTTCGTGCTGACCACGATGTAGTCCCATTGTATGCCACTCTTGCGCGCCTCCTCGGGGTTGGCGAATGTATGCGCGGGCGTGAATGTGTACGAGCCGTATTGGGGGGATGTTATCTTGAAGCCGGCGGCGTTTACGGCGGAGTAGTTGGAGCGGCAGATGACGGAGACGGCGACGGAGGGGACTTGGGCGAGGCGGGAGGCGTAGAATGCGCCGATGGCGCCGGCGCCGACTATGAGGATTTGTGTAGGCATTGTTGGTAGGAGGAGGAGAGGAGCCGGAGTAGTGATGGTCGTGATAGCTGGTTATCGATAAGAGGTATTGTTGCTTATAGCCTCGGTAAGTCGAGTCAAGATCCTTGTCGCTTGAGGGGGGGCATTCAGAGGACGCATGGTACGTTTCTTACCTTGATAGTATGTCTGTGATGTGCGAAGGGAAGATGTATTCCAGAGAAGTTGGTACATAGGTGGTATTCTTGTAGTAGCGCGTGGAATGCACGATGTTTAGGACCAAGGCCCTGAGCAGAGCAAGAAGCTAGGTTTTCCAGCATATCGATTGCAAGGAAAATGTTGCATTTGGACTTTAGTAGACTCCGCAAGTATTACAATATGTATTGGGGCATGAGATGGGTTTTGGAAGACGCCCACGGTGGAGCAGGTGCTAATGGCGCGATACGGCGTTGGGTGCTAGCGCGGATACTATTCCATCGACACGTCAACGTCACACTTCGCTACTTCACACTTCATTTGCGTTCAACGCGCAGCGTGGTCGTTATCTATTTGTTTCATCCATCAGCTTGTTCCTTCGGATCTCGTCCATCGCATGAACCCACGGCGAGCCTTTTTCGTGATTTTCCGGGGCTTTGAGATGACGTTTGCGCGTTCCAAGTTCAACAAGAACATTGAACAGTTCCACTATCTAGACAAGAAGACCAACTATCTGCGACATATGGCAATAAAATGGCCATGGATTCGGTTGAAATAAAACAGAAGAGGTGCCTCGGGTGCCTCACATGACCGGTTCCTGCCCCCCCTGACCCTACTCAAATGTCGTTGACAGACACCTGCCAGCCCCCTTAGTTGACATGTCACCACCCACTCAGGGTTTTGAGCCAAAGTGCTCGCGTAAAGATCTGCGGAGATGGTGGTCCGCACATTCAAAGTGCCGAAATGAATATCGCGCACAGTGCTCTTTCATATTTCTCACACCTCTGGGACCCTTCTCTTATCTTCTCTACATCTCTCCAACGGACGCCAATTTACAATACGATGTCTGGGTCTTTACAACTTCTACTACCAATACTTGTCGAAGATCAAGGACTTCCACAACGTATTGACTGAGCTCTTTTGAGTGACTGCTGACTGTACTCGAAGATAACGATCTGGCTATGCTCCTATTGTCTTGTCATGTTATTAGACGTCTGGACTATTTCCAGGGAAGAAGTCCGGATCTTTGGACCGTCGCGCCGAATAAACTATCCTTTGGGGGTGGATCAGCCCGCGTTGGAGAGCAAAATTGGCACCGCCTTGGGCATGGCAAGGAGTTACCAGCTATTCCCGATCGGCGTGTGCCGACAAAGTCGTGGAGTCAGCGTCATCCGTCCTCTTCTCTCGTATCACCGTAAAGGCAGACGTCGGGGGTTTTGAACTCAGCATGGTCTCTATCAAGCTGTCGCCATGGTAAAGTTACGATCTTGACTGGCACATTCTCACTCATCTGGCTCGATTCTACTCACGTCGAGAACTGCTCTCAAAGCTATAGCGCGATTCTCTTACCTCCTGCCGCATCGCTCTTACCACACTGGATAAGCGCGGTTACCTCCAGCTGGATAAAAGGGTAGCCGCCGCCCAATTTCAAGAACACTCCACTCATCCTTTCGAGCACTTCCAATGTCATACCCGTAACCTGCGTCAAATTATGGTCCTGCTACACCGCCAGGCGCAAACGAAGTAGGACCCTGAGGACTCAAACAATGACGAAATGGGCTGCCACAGTCGCCTTCACCTTCACCGGCTCCGCTAACTGCCGACCTCGTCGTCACGAGTGCACAGACCCACAAGCCGATTAACTTTTCGCTCCCATAGTCAATCTGCGTCTGAAAACGTTCACTTCGCCGCATCAACTACATCAAACATGCCAGCTATCAAGAGGGAAGAGAGCCCGGAGCCGCCGATCGCATCAATTGCGTCCGCTGTCTCCTCGAGTGAGCTCCCAAAGACAGCAACAGCGTCAGTGTCGACAGCTCGCCATCTCCCTAGCAAAGAACAAGATGCCAGTCTGTCTGAGCTACAGCGAGCTATGCTGCCGCCTCCTCGACCAGCTGGGAAGCCTTCTTTGGTAGCCAAAACGCCACACCCCGCTCGGTCGGTGTACACTGGCAGCTCTCCCCGTAAGTTCGCGCTGCAAGTGCTTGGTAATAACAGCAGTCGTATCAATGTTCCCCCACCGGTGTTCTCGCGCCTTCCATCCCGACTTGGTTCCGCCATAGCAACGGGTCGCGTCAACAAGAAAACCGCGCCGACAACAACAATCCGCAGCAGAACACCAAACTTACCCAAGATCACACAACTCACAAAGTACATCAAACCCAAGAAGGACGCAACGAAAGAGAAAAGCAACACGATGGACGAGCGTGATTTCGCCGATGGCGGCGATTACGATGGCGGAGATGAGTTTTTCAATTTCCCGCCTATGATGCTTCAAGGTATGTCAAGCTCCCAGTGCATTGAATCATACTGACCTGGCGTAGAACATGACGACATCGTCACCTTACCTCGAGAGCAGCTCGAAGAACTCCAGTATTCTGTACAGACTCTGCAGCATGCCAACGCAACCAATGAGCAGAAATGTCAGTCATAAACCACAAGGCATACTCCAGGACATCGCACTCAATTCTGGCCAACACAGACCGCGAGCGATGTCAGGGAGCCATGTTTGACATCTTCCGTTTTGACCTGTGCCAATGCTGACTACTGCACAGTGCAAGATCAGGGCACCCTGATTATCGAGTTGGTGGGATTTAATCAGAGGACGCATATTGCCCTTGAGGAGATCCATGCGCGCATGAGGGGTCTTGCATCTGCGACAACCCTCCAGATGCCCCAGGAGCCCAGCTCTGAACTCGGTACTCCGTTCCAGCCAATTTCGGCCCATCGCGCTCCAAACGATGCTCGCTCAAGGAGCCCTTCGCCCGATCGCAGCGACTACAGGGCGCGAGATGAGCCAGGCACAGGCAGGAAGGGTAAGGCCCGCAAAGCATTGGAGATTCAGATCCCGGGCAAGATGTATGTAGGTGCTGCAAATGGCTTGCCGACCCCACTCACACACTCTGCGGTATGTTTGTTCCTCCGGAGATGCAATGAGTAATAGCAACTGACAAATCATGCAGGGATTTATGGATCGCTCTCCCATTACGCCACTCACGCCTGGCCGCACTGGTCCCCCCCACGGTTCGAAGAGGCCGAATACCTGCATCAACAAGCGCGGCATCCACAACCTCGACAAGATGGTGGCGCCTATGTATGCGCAACTTCCTCTACTGCCCATCACGGATACGGAGATTATCGTGTACTTCTTCAACAGCCTCCGTCGACCAATCGTGTCTCTTCGCTTGTACGCGCGGGGATGGGGTCCGGCGGCCATTAGCGACACCGTCAATGAGTACAGGATGGTCGAGCCGGCATATCTCCGCAACACCTGCTCGGTAAAATGCACTACTGCGATCAAGAAGGGCATCGAGAAGTACGGGGCCGACTGGGAGGCGGAAAATCGGGCTAAGTTTGGAAGCGAAGCCATCCTTGACGACAAGGCTACGGACATGATCCGCCTCGACACCGAAGAGCAGGAGCTGGCGGTCGACTTCGAGCTGCGTGCGCTCTGCAATGGCCTTCGCAAGCACCCCGGACAGGATCAAGGTGGCATCTTCTCTCGCTGTGTGCAGTGGTGCGACGAATACGACGCCGACTACAAGCTTTCAAATGTCTGGGAGCTGGCTGACGACCTCAACGCTGGCCGCGCTCCGAGCCGATTTGCTAGTACGATTGGAGATGACTCTATCTCGGTTGCTGCAACCGAGGACACAGAGGATTCGGTCATTGGCAAGGACACGGACACCTCGTCTCAAGAATAGGTGTACCCCGAAGGTTGTTGCGGCTTTGGAAATTTCGATTTCCGTGTGCTGCCGGCATTTGCCTATTGGGTACCTATGTATTGTGGTGGATCATTGTCATCGCAGTCTGTGCTGCACATCGTCTGCGTTGCGCTCGAGCGATGGATTATCGACCACGCTGGCAGTAAAAAGATTGGAGATGTATCGAGGAGATTAATTATAGATTCTGTGCCGAGTTGACGGTGGTTAATGCTGGATTGGATGAGATCGGTTTGTATAGCACTAGCGGTCGCATGTCGCATCACCTTTTTGCGAGATCACTCGATAATACAAACTCATGTCCAGACCCCGTATGCCTTCGCAGTATTGAAATTGCCAAATATCGTAAAATGCCGTCGGACCATTGTGCTGGTCACCGACAATAGCAAGTGAGAGCGCCCCTTCCAAGGTACCAGCTAGCATCTAGCATCTAGCGTCCCCAGTTCCTCAATTTCAAGGTGACTGAGCCCCGTTACTGCCTGAGACCAGTATCATAAATTTTTGCGCAATATTTAACGCTCACCGCAGGTCTTGACGTTCTCTATTGACACTTGCGACGGGAAAGAGCAAACATGGACCCGTACATGTACTTCTCACCAGATTACGTCTTCACCTCCCAGCCACCTTATAACGGTGAGACAGCAGTTTTCGCACCTCTCCCTCCGCCCTCACCACAACATTCTCTACCTGACTACACGTTCTCTAACAATATGTATCACCATCAACATATCCCTCCTCAGCAGCAGCCGCATCATCATCAACATCAGCAGCTGCAGCACCAGCAACAGCGCCAGCAGACGATACTATCGCAAGCGCCTCAGGGCTGCAATAACCCAGTATCGTCGTTCAACATGCCCATGAACTATATGGGGCAGGGTTTCGCCAATTTTGGGGCCTCGCCGTACATTGCGGCCAATTTCAACGTCTACAACGCCGGCAGCTACCCGCAGCAGCACTCGACGATACCATCGGATATGCTTTCAGGCTATGTTGACCACTCTGGGTTCAGAATTGCGCCAGAAAATCCTCAGCCGATTCCCCATGGTTTCGACACGTCTGCGTACGACAGGTCCGCATATAATCCAGCGGCGCCCCAGCAGCAACAGCCTGCCATGATGCCGCAAATCTATCCCGAGCAATTCCACGAGCATGCTCCGTTCACGCCGCCTGGCCAGCAGCAGCTACACAAGATGACGCCGCGGATGTCGTCAGGATACACTATGGCGCCAATGGGTCGACAGCTTCCCACCCCTCCGACAGCCTCCCCGGCCCCTCGTCAAGGTCTCAAACGTGCTGCCGACGACGGATCCAGCGTGTCGCCAGCGAAGCGACAGGCAACAGTTGGCCACAATGCGGTACGCCAGTCGTCAGCCAACCAGCTGGCTGCCCTGGCCGCTCAAGCGCAGCGCGTTGCGGCAATGAGAGCCGCTCAAGCTGAGCAGCTTCGTCAAGCCCAGCTTGCTCAAGCTGAGCAGCTTCGTCAAGCCCAGCTTGCTCAAGCTGAAGTTCGCGCAAAAGCTGAGGCAGCTGAGGCGAAGAGGCAGGAGGATCTGGAGAGGCAACAGGCGGAGGATGCAGCTGAGCAGGCTCGCCTCCGGGCTGATCACGAGCAGGCAAAGCAAGCCAAAGCCGAAGCTGCGGCACAAAAGGCTCGCGATGATCAGGTCGCTGAGGAACTCCGCATCGCTGAAGAGGAGCGTTCGCGTCGGATCGCCCGCGGGAAGGAGCTTCGTAAGGACCCCAACGCCAACTTCCACAGCTACCTGGAGATTCTGGAGTACTTTCCCCTCCAAGAGGGCCAGGAAAAAAATCAATACATGGCGAACTTGCTCGCCAACCGCCCACTGTTGAGGTCCAAGCCGGGCGATGACTGGTACGATGCCATCATGTTCTCGAAGGAGCACTGGTACGACTTCGCTTCTCTCAGGGACTACGAGATGGTGCTCGAGCGAGTCAAGAAGAGGAGGGAGCAAGAAGCTGCGGCTCAGGCTACCCGTTCACTGGGATAGTGGTGGACTGAGGCGCCCCTACCTATGGAATTACATATCGCGCGGAGGGGAGCGATCATTTGGAGCGTTTGAGGCGGGCGTTTCGCGACTCAAGGCATTTGAGGCAGGCGATTAGAATTGAAGGCGTTGGGGCATCGTACATGGAGTATCCGGTATACCCACTACATCAGATTTATAGAGAAGGTCGGTATCAGGCACTGGCCTGAATCACGGAGTATTGCTCAGCTTTGGATCATCTTACTTGCTTGAGTTGTCATTTCCATTATTTCCTTTGGACTATCGCGCTGGATAGTTGCGTCTACATAAAATACAAGGACTGTGTCCACCAAAGCCTTTGCACTATTAATGATATATCGTGATGCCTACTTATGGGTGTTCATGTCCACAAGGCTGCCCAATACACCACAAAAGTCATGCCCCTGCTTATGGACAAGCTACTCGCTCCAACTTTCAACAAACTAATATGTCCCGTGACTTCAGGCCACGTTCCTTGCGAACACCTTGCCCTCATCAAGCGTGCTTTCCCCCTCAGCATACGCCTTCGTCTGCCCGCCAGCCCGTGCCATCGTGTAATTTCGGGGTCCCATGTTTGAGCACACGCGCAACTCTTTGTAGCCAGTCAAATTCAAAGCCAACACGGGTAGCTCTGGTCATACCATGGAACCCTGGGCTGCCCTTTTAGCGCATCTAACATCTAAAGTCTGCGATCGGCACGAGGAAAAATTGCAGGCATTTTATCCGTGCACGGCAAGACCCACACTGATCCTTTAGCCTACCCGGCGACTTTCAAACTGGACTTTTTGATGTCGAGACATTTCCACATTTATGCGCCACGGTACACTTTAGAGCAGACGCCCCGTATCTGGTACACGGCCCATTTCGCACTCCGAAAAAAGCGCATCTTCATCAGCCAAAAATGCGATACTGCAGGACATTTCAATCTTCATCAGATAACGAATGACAAGTTTGCGACAGCACTTCTGACCATAACGTCCCGGCGATCGACACTGCATGTCGCTGCAGCTCAACGTCTTGTGGCTGTCCCGCGCTGCTGCGTACCACATGCAAAAATTGCCGGAACTGTGCTTGGGTCCGGGACTGGTGTGCACGCCGCGCCGCGCCGCGCTATCTTAGCCTTCGGGAAATTACCCGGACTTCATCGATCGCACCACGGCTTTAATTGACATCGGACAATGGAGTCTTGGTAAAGTTGAAGTTTGCATCGATTATGTCATCTCTGGCCCCCCGAGTTTAACACAGTCGGATGGATCGCTTTGTGCAAGGTTGACAACTGCTCGGAGATAAGGGTCGCGGATTGCAACAGTGCCGGACCAGGAGGTGTAGCAGTCCTTGCCAGTAGTTTGGCATCTCACAAGGACTCCAAAGGCGGTCTCAATCATTGTCGCTACGAGCGAAAGACGGGCTTTGCAACAATAAGAATGAGCGTAAATTGTCGTCTCAAGAGTAGCGGTTCTTAGGGCAGGAGTATCGATGCAAGAATTGTAATATTATGGGTGTACTGAGCAGTACAAAGACTATAGAAAACATTTCTTGATCAAGTTTCGACTGGAAATGGCTGTGCTGTGCATCAGTCAGCAGGAGCTTGTGACATTGGTTGTGGCTGCTTCCTGACGGACGCCAACCTCACACCTACAATCTTTTCGCGTATTCATTCTAAATAAGATCTGATTATACAATACTTCAGCAGTATGGCAATGAGAACAGTATCTCACACCGTGTGGCAGTAACAAGAATGAGTGGTCCTCCTGCATTTTGTCCATCTCATCAAATTTGACAGTGACGCGTAGCTCAGAAGCAGTACATTTGTTCCTAGGAAAGAACTTCATGCAAGGCAAACTTACAAAGCAAAGGTAGAGCGACGTAAGTCAAGAGCTTGCTGCTCGCAATTTGTAAGTTTGCCTCGCGTCCCTCAGGTGGGTGTCAACCTTCGTCTTCTCCCGAGACAGACTATTTTCCGTCAATGAATTAGTAGCATGGCCTATATTTGCACTGTATGTATAGCCTCGAGACTGAAATAGCTGTCTTAATACCAACTGTTTGTATACTTGCACATGGCATCAAAGTCAATGCATTGAAGCATAGGCTACAACAGTACCCAGGGCAGATTTGAGAGATATAGCTACTTGAGGGACCCACTGGTTCTGTTTTATTCTGCGGATTAGGTGGCTAGAGAGAAGCTTGCTGCCTCTCAGATTGAACACTGTCTTGCAACAGTGACCGAACTTTCACATCACCTCGATTAGCGCGACAATGAGACAATGTGCACGAGTGAAATCTTAGCAAACTCGCCAAATAAATCACCGGACCTCCCTACATCATATTATACTGAAGCTCCCATAGAGAATTAAGACCCGGCATCAGATACGCAACAACTCATCAAGCAAATCATCAACCCTCAACCTCCCATCAACCCCAACCTCTCATCAACCCATCACGCAAGTTCACAAATTAAGCATCTCAGTTCGCTGCCCAGAATTTCAGGTCAACACCAGAATAACATGGTCGCGTTCCCGATACCAGATATGTCTTTTCAGCAGATTGCGGCCATCGCTACACCGAACGCCAGACAGATTCGTGCTGGGCCACCAGTAACCTCGGCTCTTCACACCCGACCTCCTAATGCAGAGCTCATTCGCAACCAGATGTTTGCTCCCGAAGATCTCAGTGATAGTGCTCTATGCTTCAAAGCAATACAGGTTGGATTTATATCTGACCCCTCTCCCCATTACTGGTGGATGGAGACGAAGGCAGTGACGGACTATTGCAAAAAAGAACTCATCGTCAAGCTAAATGCCCTGCTCGAAGCGCAGCATCAGCAGTCTGGAGAACCATCGCGGTTGATCAAGGGGCGGCCCAAAGGTTATACGACTCACAAAACCTTGATAAAGTGGCTCTCTAAGGGCTTCCAGAAGGACATCAAGTTTCAATGGACTGAATACTGGGTTGATAGGCTTGAAAGATTGATGCTGACAGTGGATCTTGATTTGACCATTCATGACTTGATAGTTCTCATCTCTGAGACGTATCATAGTTTCTATGGACATCCTCCGCCTGCCAACGACGCGTCGACGCTGCCGCCAATGGCAAGCCTGCTTCAGCCCCAAGTTTTGTCTCAGTGCCCGACTATGCTGGCACCAATGGTGAGCCAAGGTGTCGCTCAGCAGCCATATCCTCATCAACCGATCATGCAGCACCCATCACAACAGGTTTGCAAGACGCTTGGAGTTCACCGAAATTATAATCAGAACACTGTGGCGCAAGACATTCGATCGGATAATGCTGTGCTTCAAAACAAGGTTCACTGGCCGATGGGACAGCTCTCCAACTCACATCCAACGTCGAAGGTGGAGGCATCTCTTTCTGTTAACTCTGAAGACACTCCAAGTGGCTATACAGCAGCAAATTCCCCGGCTGTCGAACCAACTAATCCGCATTCCACAATTTTGGCACTTCCTGCGATGAACCCACGGTCAGTCAATCTTATCAATCGGTTGAAACAGGAGACATGGCCTGCGGAAATCCTCGAACCGATTGACATGGTCGATGAGCCACTCCCTCCCGATCCATCCATGGCACAAGCAAACCTATGGCTACACAACATGATCGAACTGTTTGTCGAACTGCCTCCGTTATTTCGAGACATGACACCTCCACAGAGCGAGGACCTATCACAGCTGGCGCGCTGCATACGATTTGCGCAGTCCCAGTCTCAGCTGCAAACAGAATGGCGGGTACACCCTGCCCATGTCAATCAACTACAAAAACGCTGTAACAAGTACGGTAGAGAACTTCTGCGAGCTCGGACAGACATCAACTACGGTTGGCCTGGGAACACGTCAAAGGAGTTCTGGGGCGTTCTTGCAATGCGCTTTGCTCAGAGCTATCCTGAACAGTTCTATACTGCAGCGTTTATTGGCCCCTTTCGGGAAGAAATGAGTCAGTGTGGTTCTGCCGAGGTACTTTATTCTTATTTCACCAAGGAGGATAATTTCCGGTTTGCGAGTTAGGTCGGACCATCCGGTAAAAGCTATCGGGCTTTCAACGTGTTGTAGCGCAAGTCTTCTACGTCAGTGTTGGTCTCCCATTCAACATTGGCCCTGGGTCGGAGCGTTATTTAACAGCCTTGGACGAAGTCGTAATGTAGTTTCTTTACAGGGGCTTGAATATGGCAGTGTCTTCGAATAGTCGGACCGTCGGACACGTATCCCGGCCTGGGCTCGAACAAGGGGGCGGGAATAAACATCTGCTTTGACGATATATGTAGTTTGTAATGAAGCCTCGAGCTTTTCTGAGTGAATGAATTATCATACGTGTAGCATTCTAGAACCTTATAGCCCAATTGTGTTTGCTTCTTTGGTATGAATAACAATCTTGCAACACAACTCCGTTCGAGAACTACCTCTGCTATTCCTTTGCCCAAATTTTTGTTCAACCTGAGCTTCTACAAGTTCCCACAAGTTCTTCTTTCACGCTGTCCACGAAAAGAGAGGCAGCCCGATCTGACACGATATTTAACTTACTTGAGGCTATAGAGACGTAATCAATAAAACCAAAAGAGTCTATACACACAGCAACCCTGGACAACCCATGTACAGGCGATGTACAGACTCCAAGCCCTGCCAGTCGGTATCCGCCTACCGTGGGTTTCGGCCTAGATGCTTTCCGAATGAACTTGGGTCTTAACAGTCACGACCCTAACAGTCACGACAGGATGTCGCAAGTTGTGAATCAGCAGGAAAGTTCACGCTTCGAAGCTCTATCTTCAAAGAGACCACAAGGAAGCTGGATGCTGACAAGCGCGATGGCACTGCGCTTGACAAAGGACCGGCTTCCGTACCGCGTTTGGGGGGTTGCTCGATTCTGTGATGCAATGGTGACTAGCTGTGACAGCATCATTTCACTTTTCAAACTGGACTTATTAC
>Ga0265780_10006680_pt1 | contig 14265 bp, 9 predicted proteins | sample P1T30metagenome_FD_192432 | JGI IMG/M metagenome (GOLD analysis project Ga0265780, IMG submission 192432) | Plant litter microbial communities from East Loma Ridge, Irvine, California - P1 T30 | ecosystem: Environmental > Terrestrial > Plant litter > Unclassified | place: USA: California... | reverse complement strand
GCATCGATATCACTTGTAAAACAATAACCCTACCATATAGCCTTACTTTGATAGTCTAATCATGTTAATAGGGTGTGCAGTACCATCAGACACAAGCCAACAGCAATTTCAACGTCATCAAACAACCCTCTGGGTCAACCCTTACAATGTACAATTCAATGTCGCGATACCAGCTCAACAGCTCGTCGCAAAACAAAACAATAGGGTGTGCATTAATCGGATCTGGGCATTAAGCGCACAGACACGGTAAGCACAAGATGACATAAGACCTAGTTAGATCTTGGGCGTAAGTCAAGGCCGTATAACGTGTGCCCTTGTAGTTTTCTAATATCTAGGACAGTAGAGATTCTTATTACGGTTGACCTACTTCTCATAGAAAGTACTGTAGGAAGGGCCGCGTACGATCGTACGGGGTGATAACAATACAACACGTCTGTAGGTATTCTAGTAGATTGGTATATTCATTCTATGAATGTAGGTGCTACGAAGGCACACCTAAGCTCAGCGCGAGCCGGGCCGAAGTAGGATCGAGACGGTACATTGGGCAACATTGGGGGATATGATGTGTGCATCCTGACACATATCTTTTTTCCTATATAGTTGCTTCCCAGCCACCTATACAGTTGTCTATCACTTCTTCCAACGACATCAAACAAGAGATCACTACGAAATACTTCAAGGCTTCCGACATCTTCCTTTCGATACAAATATGCGGCTTTTGCTATCTGTGCCAGCTATTCTGTTGGCGCTAGGCAACGCTGTCCTAGCCTTCGACGATTTGGGTTGCGTCTGTATGCAGGTATTGTGCAGAGCTCTAGGATAGAACTGATTGGAGGCTCACATATTATAGACAATTCAGGGAGTCGATGGGGGATCCAATAAAGACCTAACCAATAACATTTGCGATACGTTACTCGGTAAGGAAAGAGGGGCCCAAATTATCTATGCAAGCATGATAGCTGACTTCTAGTAGGCCAGAAGAAAGACGTTAGCAACTTTTATGGTCGAGCCACGTTTGAATGTCTCTTCATAAATGGGGTAATGGATCCCGCTCGATGGGACCAAGCGTGCAGTCAGGAAAGCGGAGGCCTTTATAGATACAACGGCTTTTGCAACACAGCTGTCTGGGCTTAGCCTCCGAGTAGGCCGTTATGTCTCCCACACCCTAATTCGGGCGAGCCTGATAATAGAGCGTAGTTGGGTACCTAAGAATACTGTAGGGTGGCGACGCGTGCTACTAGCAAATACTGTAATCAACTTGTTAAGACAATAAAATATATATTGAAAAAGAGCATAAAGAAGTAGATACTATCTAACTATTTCCTTTGTACTAGAGCTCGTTTTGTACTAGCGAGCTCAATCCATAGATAAAACTAAGTTCTCTTAAGAAGAGGATAAATCAATAATTTATCTCCCACTTATTCCTAAGCTCGTTTATCCGCAATAATATAGTTTTTTAATAGTTGGTAGCTAAATATAATATATTATTTAATATATTTTACTAGTACATGTTATGTGTTGAAGAATTCAATATTGTTGGGGAAGATCAGATGTGAGTTCTAGAGCCGATGCTGCTCTGTCGTGGTTTTGGTCGGGTGTATGTCAAGGTCGGAACCTACTCGTACTGTGTGATAGCAACATGGTAGACGCACAAAATGCCGACAGACTGCTAGTGGTCAAATTACTCGTGCCAGTTTACTGCCGGCCTGGGTCAATGTTTGGTTCGCGATGGCGGACCCTGAAGATCCGTACGACACATCGTGACGTAACGGCCCCACGTGGTCAGTCACGATTGTTGAGAAGAAGAAGAAGAAGTCTTTCCTACAAAAGAAACGTATATTTTTTGCAACTGTCAAACGGCCTGCTCTGTGATGTTACAAAGACGGGAGGTGAAAGGTAAGAAACAAAAAGAGGCTGCCGAACTCGTCATCCTCCCCAGTCGTCACAAGATACTCATCTCAGACGCACATACAATCTTTCTCTCTCTCTCTCTCCATCTTTTCTGTCCGTGCCGCTCCGTCATCACTATACTGTTGTGGACTGGGGTATCGTTGTGCATATGCAAGCCAAAGCGCAAAAGCTAGGAAAAGGACATAAGGAAAATAGTATACAGAATAAAGCCACAGGTTCTCATTATCAACAAAGTCCAACCTGTGGTCGTATCCTGAAGGTATATAAGCGCGATAAGGACATTAAAAATTGTTGAGATTTCGGTTGGAAAATGCTTGCTTCATGAACATGGCTCTCTGCCCCTCTGCCCAACTTGGTCCTTTAGCTTGGGGGGGTTGGGGTTTTACGTGATGTATCTACCATCTCGTCGACTTGGGCACCTCGGCCTTTCCTATGTTTGCGAACATGTCGTCGGCACCTAGACTGAGCGTATCTTCATTGACACCAAAGGAGCTGAGGCCGGGCAGGGCAGGCGGCGGCGGCCCCTTGGACTTGGGCTTGGGCGCGGGCGCGGCCTGTACGATGGGTTGCGAGACGGTGCGGCCGTTGAAGTTTGTAGTCGAGTCGACAGTTCCCTCTGGTACGGCGCCAACGGTAAATGTCTTCCTTTTGCCGAACCAGCTGCCGCTTTTCCTTCTGTTCAGACTGGGGGCCTGGCTGTTTATTGTTGCTGGCGAGCCCGGACGCTCGGACTTGAGGCTGTCTGACGACGAGAGGGTGCGGATGCCCAAAAACTTGCGAACCGAGCTGGGCCGCTTGCTCGAAGGACTGGTGGGAGACATGGTGCTCGCGCCATCGCTTGTGCGGCTCTGGGCCAGGTAGGCAGGCGCGGTGGAGTCGTCAGACGTCTTGCCCGGAGGCGGCGAGTCTGGCGACTCCTTGGTGGGCGAGGCACCAGGTGAAGTCGGATGCGACGACAGTGGGCCTTTGCCGGGTGTGGGCGGGCGCGGCGTGTCGGGCGGGCTGTCGAGTGGCGCGGGTATCGAGGTGCCTTCGGTGAGGGAGAAGTTGATGGGCGCCAGCGTGAGCGGCTTGAAGGAGAACTTGGACGACATGGCGGCTGCAGCTGAAGTGGCGGGCTGGTCGAGGTGGAGAGTCCCGGATCGGGATGTTGGGGAGACAATTGGGTTGAGGGAGAGCGACACGTCAACAGAGGAGCAGGAATCGCAAGAGCCGCGGCTTGGTAGAAGCTCAGGAGGCGTGTTGGTGAAGCGGAGGAGAAGGCAGCAGGGTTTACTTGCCCGTAGCAGGGATCAGCGGCGTGCACGACACGAGAGGCGCGGCAGATGGGCCAGGAGGAAGGCCTAAAAGAGCCTCGGCCAAGTTGTTGTGCGCTTCCCCGCGTATCCACGATGCACCCGCCCGCATAAATAGTTATAGGTCGTGGCATACAGCAGTAGACGGACGGTAAGCTTCACAGCCGTCGTCCTGGGCCTACTCTACTGTACCTAGGCCGTTTACCCGCGCCTGCAGCTCGACCTCCCTCTAGCGCACCTTCCGTACCAGAGCTTGCAGTGGGGCGGGCGGTCCTGCACCCACCCAGGGTCCAGGGTACATGCACTTGCACCTGCCACCGCCGTTCCGAGCGGGCATCGCACATCGCACATCGCATGTCGCCATCGCATGGAATCCGCCATAACGATACGGCCCGGCGTTTCATTCACTCTACAACGGCCTCCCAGCCGTGGAGAACCATTCGCCCCTTACGACTTCGCATAGACCAGACGGCCCTCGGTGCCGCCTCTTTCCACCACTCCCTCCATCTGCCCCCATTTACCCGGCCTTCCCGTATCCTTGCAACAACTTGCCCGTCAACAAAACATGTCTACCTGGTCTTACGCTGGTGCTCCTCATCGAGCTCCGCAATCTCGTCCAGCAGCTGGCATGTCTCCTGCGGGTTTGCAATCCACGCCGTCGTGCACGCCAACCGGGCCTTGAAGTCATTCGCACCTGCACTCAGGAACTGGTCGCCCACGTGCAATGTCTTGCTGCCGTCAATGCCGCCAAAGATGCGTTGACAGGCCAGAACACCCCACGATTTGTCCCCAATGTCGACAAACACGTCGTTGCCCCCGTTGAAGGCGCAAAAGGGCAGACGGCGGCCAACCTCGGAAATTTCCTGCTCACGTCAGCGAGTAAAATAGTAACACTACGGTACAACCTACCAGTATCTTCTGCACGATCAACACCGTCTCCTCGAGTGTCTCACGGCAGAACTTGTGGTCGCCCTTGGGAACAATGCCGACCGCCCTCTCCTTCCGGACAATCACTGCCTCCATGCGGAAGTTCCTGATGGTGTCATTCAGAGAAGCCTCTGCCAGGTCGAGAAGCTCTTTAATGTCCGACTCATGCCACGTCAGCATCTCCTTTAGCAGCCACTCCTCCCTGGGAACCAGGCGCAGCAAGACTGGGCTGTTCTCGTCGAACTTGAAGCAAAAGTTGCTCTCGCCGCCCATGATGATGAGGTTCTGTCTAGACTCCCTTGGCAGGTCCGAGGCTTGGATGGCATCTAGAAGCCCGTACAGCCGTCCATAGTAGGGTTTTGCTTCCGTGTAGCCCGCGGCTGTAACGATGCCAATCTTCGATCCACGACGCATTAGCTGCAGGATCTTTGGAATGATGGGGTTCTCAGGCGTCAGATTCTTTCCATCGTCGTACAGCGTGACATCTCCATCAAATGTCACGAGCTCCAACGGTCCGGTGCGGATCAGACTCATCACCTGAGCCGTGTTGAGAATCAGACGGATGTCGTTGAAAGAAGGGGGGACGAAGCGCCGGTGACTGATGAAACGTCGCTGATCTTGCCAGATAAATGCATCGTGCAATGCTAGGGGCGTGAAGAAGTTTGCCACGGACGGAACGAGGAGCTTCAGTTTGGATTGATCGGGCTTGCCATCTTTTTGGTGTTGGACTGGCCAATGCATCAGTACCGGTCATCTCAAGGAGCTGCATTGCTCACTGTGGTCGTTGATGATTTCCTCAACATCGCGCAGATTCTCAGCATATCGACGCTGGGCGACGTTGGCCTGATGGTCTACCGACTCGCCTCTGGGCTCAAAGACTGCTGTGGGTTGGGATTGCAAAACAAAGGGGACGGCTAGAAGACCCTGGGTGAACGTCAGGCCCGCCCGGCGTTATTATGGAGACACAAGAGAGCATTACCTTGATCCACTCAATCTAGACAAGCATTAGCTAGATTACCGAGTGCTGGAATGGTCGATACTCACAAGCTGATCCCTCCTGTGCGTCTTGCAAATGTTAGCAGGTGGTACTAAATGTATTCCTTCTCTCCTCTACAAACCTTGAGGGCGTCTACGGTCATCCATCAAGTTAGCATGTTGCCCTTCGGGTTGCTGTGTCAGCTGCATGGATGGCGCCTTACATTCTACACGATATCTGGTCGTCATTTTATGGTCGTCTCAATTAGTGCAAGCGAGGAGGTAGGAGTGAAGTAGACGGTGGCTGTGAGCTGTCACTGTGACCCAAGCTGCTTGTCCAAGCTTATCGGAGACGGCCGCTAGTGGCTGGAGAGGGAAGGGACCATGCACATGTGACACGGTAGCATCCCCGCACAGCAGTGCACTAGTAGCCCAAGTGTGCCTATCTGGCTCAATGAGCTAGTGAGTAAATACATCCCAAGGGGCCAGGAGTGCCGGTAAACCTTGGATCACGTATGTGGGTGAGGGTGCTATCGATAAGCAGGGATCTGCAAAGCCGCTACGGGGGAGCTCCAACCTTGATGCAAGGGCCCCAAAGACCCAACAAGCCGCTCAACCGCAACTTGGACACACGCCTTCTGTGGTGCGCCGTGTGGCAGTTGGGATGGATTCACTCAACAACGTGACTCTACGGCCATGGCCGGCGCCAAAGAAGGAGGAGTTGACCCAGGAAGACCTGCTGTTCAAGATCGAGCAGCTGGCCAGCGAACGAGGACATTTGCGCAACATCACCGAACAATCGCTGCAGGAAGACATCGACGCCGGCAAACACGTGCCGAGCGATGATGCAGATGCAGATGCAGGTGCATTCAAGGAGGAAGAGAAGAAAGAGAAGGAGGCACCGTCCTTGCAAGAGCAGCGGGAGAAGGTGATGAAAGTAGGGATGGAGATGTACAGCCACTTGGAGTAGGCTTGAACGCAGCGCGCACACAAGGGAACCAACTACTGACTGTAAAAATAGATGGGCCAAATTCGCCGCCAACAATGCGCTCGACCTCGTCTCGCTCGTACTTTCCCAAGACCCCAACAAGCGCAGCCTCAACTTCTTCAGTCCGACATTTCAAGCACAAGGGCTGAAACAGGGCATACCCCTCGGCTCCTTCGGCATGAGCAAGGAGAACCACGAACATCGCGTTCGTAAGCCCGAAGAAGAACAAAGACTACAAGATCTCCAGGCTAGGCAAGAGGTTGTGGCACAAGGTGCACGAATGGGTGCGCTCGACTCCTCCGTGGACGAGATACTCAAAGCTGCTAAAAACTTGGAGAAGGAGATACGCAGAGAGACAAAATACTGGCACGAGATTGTTACCGTCTCTGACAAGGGTTGGCCCATTCAACGACTGCGTCAGAATGTACGCCATGCGCCCTTTGGTGTGCGTTATGGACTCCCCGAGGGTAAGAGTCGCTTATCCACCAACATGCCGTACTTGTGCTGACTGTAAATCAGCCAGTGACCACTTCAAGGCCCGTGGCTTTGCCCCGCTACAAATGGACAAAGACGGCAGCATCATTCTGGATCCAGCCCTTGCACTCAAACCGAAGATTCTCCGCGTACGGGTGAGCATCGATGGATACATTACCGGAACTACACAACTGTCCGCTGGCGACCATCTTGCCAACCAAAGTCTCGAAAAGTCGATTCAACTAGCGCGTGACTCTTTGCTTGAAGAAGAGCTGTACTACGAGATGAGTTTGGAGACGCGACAGCTGTTGGCATATGGCGTCGAATTCCGTGATTCTGTCATTTATGTAGACGCACCTCAGACGGGCGATGTGGCACATAACCGCAAGTTGCTCATTGACTGCATACCCCGAGACGATCCTATAGCGAGCAGTCAGTCCCATGAGCACGATTGGCTGGCTCGCAACATTGCCGAAGGACTCCGTCTCTTGCTTGCCCATGAGCACAGCATGCGCCTCTACCGAAGATCGCAGCTTCCACCTCCATTGACAGCGAAGAAACACGAGAAGCCATCGCCACCCTTACTTCGTACTCTTCTCGCAGTCATCCACCACATCGAAGCTGTAGACTCGCTATACGTCTATCTTGAAACACTGGCAAGGGCTCTGAACAGTGCTGGCCTAGATGTGACGCTGGATACGACCCGTGAGACTTCCTGGGCGACGCTTGTGCAGAGTTTTGGGGCGTCATCGATGAAAGGCCAGTCAGCAACCGATCAGCTATTTGAGGTCTTCATGAAGCCATTCAATGGGAAGGCTACAATGTCCCTTCCTGCTTCAACTGGTGCGCAGTCTGAGAGCCTGAGCATCATAACGCGCACGATTATTGGCCAACCAACTTTTGGAACAGAGCATAAGCTCATACTTCCACCTACTCTGAGTATTGATCTCGGATTGTCCCAACAACAGAAGTTCGCTGCAGTTGAAGAAGTAACGTCGTACCTGGATTGGATCCTCTCCCTCCATATCACGCATAGACTGCTGAAAAACGAGTATTCTTCACGCGCACAAGTCCGAGGTCAAGATGCACGGCTCTCAATTCGAAGTAAAGACACTAAAAAGGGTGTAACCTCTTCGAAAGATATCCAGATCGAGCTGAGCAACGGGGAGCTGCAGGTCGCTGCGCTGACTGTGGATGCATCACAAGACACCGAGGAAGTTGAGAAATCGCATACCTGGACTGGAAAAGTTGACAAACAATCTTTGATAGAAGTTGTCAAAAGCTGGGTTGGTTGAAGTCGCTTTAATCTTGCACTTCAGTCCGAGTCTAGAGTAGTCAGTGAACATTGGCGTTTAGTCCAACTGTGCAAGTCAAATCATGATCATCTTACCAGAAACTCAAGAGCAGAAAGTAGTTGAACGTTTTTCAGTATTTTGCATCCGGTGTGAAGGCCGTGTTCTGGATTGTAGCTCGGCTTGTGTGTTTACACGCAAACCCCAGAAACCGGACCGCCAATGTGGCATTGCACCACAAAAGCGGGGTGCACCGCTGTCAAATCTAAACCGCAACTGGATAGTTCTCTCCGAGATGCAACGTCAGAAGCAGATTAGATCGCCTCGTGCAAGCTGACCCTGTACCTGACATGTACATGACGTGAAGACTAGCACTGACGTTCAAGACTTGGATATGCCTGAGGTCATGTTTACCTGCCACTCTTATGGGTTCTGACACTATATAGCCAGGCAATGATAGACGCAATGCTTTCAGAAAAGCTCCATGCACCACAATATGTTTGCGCTTTCCGTGCTAGCGTTGAGCGCATTGCTGCCAGCGCTGTCTACTGCACAGCAACTTCGCTCAGACCCTGGTATCGCCGGCCCACCACTTGAGCTTGTCCATTTATACAACAATCAGTGGCCTACTGGTACCACCTCATGTCATATACGCTTAAAGTTCTGCGACTAAACCTCATAGGTATCACCGTCTCGAAAACCGGCCGTAAATTCGCAAATTACCCATCCGGTCTCGACCCGAACAACACAAGTACTGGCAGCAATGACAAGTACGCCGTCGCGGAGATCCACCCCAACGGTACCGAAGTGGCCTACCCAAGTGTCGACATGAACAATCCACCTGGCGGGGCAATCAACTACACCACCAACCCCCCTAGTGGCGCAAACTACGCAAACTACCTCCTAGGCGTACAAAGCGTAGTCCTCGACCCTCAAGACCGTCTCTGGATCCTCGACACAGGCCGTTCCCTAACCGCCGACGGCATCCTCGTTCCCGCTTCTCCTGGCGGCCCTAAACTAGTGGGCGTCGACATATCCACCAACACAGTCATCCAAACCATCGTCTTCCCCCCTACAGTCGCGTACCCAGACTCGTATCTCAATGACGTACGGTTCGACCTCCGACCCTCCGTCACAGCATCCGGAAAGGGAATCGCATACATCACCGACTCCTCGTCCGAAGGCCGCAACGGCATCGTCGTCGTAGACCTAGGTACGGGCCAAAGCTGGCGCCATCTCGAAGGCACAAAAGCTGTACGCTCTGAACCCGGATTCGTGCCGTATGTGTGGGGCCAACCGCTTTACTACATCCCCGGCCCAGGACTCCCGCTGACGACTGTGCCGCTGGGCTCCGATGGCATTGCCTTGAGTGCCGACGGGGAAACGCTCTTCTTCGGACCCATAGGCAGTCGCATGTTGTACAGTGTCCCCACCCTGCGTCTACGCGACACGGGCCCAAACTCGGAGCTACTGGCGCGCGCTGCTGTCGGTGAGAGGGGCCAGAGGGGCGTCAGTGATGGATTCGAGACGGATACGAATGGGTTTGTGTATGCGGGTAACATGGAGCAGAATGAGATTGGCTTTTACAACCCGCAGAATAGCAGTATGACGGTTTTTGTCAGGGACCCGAGACTTAGCTGGGTGGATACTAGTATGTTGATCCCCCCACCCCCCCACCGTTTGCCTTCTTCTTCTCGCCTCTTCGGCTGTGGAAGTAGGGAATGGAATGGAATGTGCTAATGTGTAATAGTGTCGGTTGCTAGCGACGGCTATCTTTACTTCAACGATAACCAGCTGGCGTTTAGTTCGTCGTTTTACCCTGGGACCGATCGCAGGGAGAGGCCTTTTGCCTTGTTCAGAGTGGCGCTGCCAAATAACGGATCGAGGGTATTCTTGCAATAAGAGGTTGATGTGGAGCGCATGTAGATTAGTTTCGAGAATCACTTTGACCCACCCACATGGCGGTTCGTTCTCCTTGCCCAAGGCTGATCGAGACACGATTTGTGGTGAGCAAAATCACAATAAAACTCTATATACAACATGTCTATGTCTTGCCAAACACAAAGATACCTTTTCCATCCCTGTAGCCCTCTAGTGTATCCTTGACTTTGGCCACCAACTCCTCACCCTTTGTTTCCCACTCCCACTTGATCTCATCCACGGGCATGTCCTTGAACTCGCCCTTCCTCGTCATGTCCAGCACATCAGCTACAGTCTTCTGCTTCTCCTCTGGATGCTTCTCTGCCCACCTGCTCACCCAAAAGCCGTGGAAATGGATATCTTTGAAGATGAGCATGGACGCAGGGATGGTCAGCGGTTGCTTGGACATTGCACCATAGGTGACAAAGTGGGCGGATGAAGAGAGTAGTTTAGCCATTGCGGTGGCTGCTTTGCCATTGACACAGTTTAGTGCCAGACGAATGGGGGATCGACCACCGTTTGTCCATTCCTTGGCTTGGTCCTTGATACCCTGGGTTTGCAGCTCCGCGTCTGTGATTACAATGTCTGCGCCGAGATCGTGTAGCTCCTTCTTCATGGCGTCCTCTTTGCTCTTGTCTTCGCGGCTGCGGATGATGTTGATGCTCTTGTAGCCCCACTTTCGGCCTAGCTGGATGGCTGCGCGGCCAACGCCAGAGTTTGCGCCATTCTGTATGAACCAATCGCCCTCGGAGAGGGTTGTGAAGTCGCGGAGCATGCGGTATGCTGTGCAGGGGTTTATGGATACGGTGCCAGCTTGAATGGCAGAGATGCCTTCGCGCATTTGATCGTCGAGCTTCACTACGTCGTTGGTGGTTGCACTGGCGTGTGTGCGCCAGGTACCGAAACCGGGGCCTTTCATGAATACCCAGTCGCCCTTTTTGAAGCCTTCTTTCTTTACGCCTTCACCAAGCGCTATTATCTCTGCTACACCCTCATTTCCAGCCACGGCAATTGGGTTCGGGGTGCCGAGACTGGTTGTAAATGTGGGCTTTGAGGGGTACACGCCTTGGATTTGGTTGATGTCGGCGGGGTTTATGGGCGACGCGAGGAAGCGCAGGGTCATGTAGTTGCTGTGTGGCGGCGAAATGGAATGAGTGTGGAGGGAGAGAACAGCTGGGGGGTCGCCATATTCAGTGAATGTGAGGGCTTTGGCTTGTTCATACCCATAGGCGGAAATGTAGCGGCGCTGCGGGAATCGTGCCGCGACAGGTGCGAGATTCCGTGTGCGGTGGAAACATGTCTGTGCTAACCGTGGCGACGGCGAAATTAATTTGGATGCCATTGTGCGTAGCGTGGATTGTCACTTCTCAAGCTTACCTGCCGGAGCTTGTGGTGGTAAGATGTTTTGGAAATAACGGAGCTATGACGTCGGGCTGGGCCGAGGTTTGGTGGAGCGCCATTCATTCCCTCCACCATTAGACGGTGCAGCCACAAAATACGCGCATTAGTCGCAGTGGAAACGAAGCTGTGGCAGTGTAATTTCACATGCAAGGCTAAAATGGCGCAAACAAGGCCCTTCCTGAAGCTTCTCGTAATATGTGCGGGATCTAGGCGCCACAGCACCGCCCCGCGTACGTCATCCCCTCATGCACATGCGTCGTGTCAGTGCCCCTCAGTGTGTGTGATCTTGCTTCCCAACACTCTGCTTCACTGCTACAAATAAGTCCTCTTCCACGACCCGGTTATTATTTTCAGTCTCGAATCATCACTTTCAAACTACCTACAACCACATCTTTTACCACTTCAACCCAACTCAACACATACCCATCACCATGGCTTCCACTGTCAACGTCGAGAACATCTCTACAAAGACCAGCGAAGATGAGATTAAGAGCTTCTTCAGCTTCTGCGGCAAGATCCAGTCCATCAGCGTAAAGCCCTCGGGCGAAGACACACAGTCTGCATCTGTCACCTTTGAGAAGCCCGCCGCGGCCAAGACTGCCCTCCTCCTCGACAACACTCAGCTCGGCCCTAACCCTGTACAAGTCACCTCCGCCAAGAGCATCGACGAGATTGCGGGCGAGAAGGCTGCCTCGGCCGAAGAGGCCAAGGACGGCGACCAGCACATTGAGCAGGAGCAGAAGCCCCGCGCACGCATCATTGCCGAATACCTTGCCCACGGTTACGCCATCTCAGACAAGGCCATTGAGAGCGCGCTCGCAGCCGACAAGCAAAACGGCTACAGCGCAAAGTTCATGAACGTACTTCAAAACTTTGATCAGAAGACGCAGGCTACGCAAAAGGCACAGGTTGTCGACCAGAAGCTCGGTGTTACAAACAAGGGCTATGCCGCCTTCAACATGATGACGAGCTACTTTGACAAGGCTGCCTCGACGCCTACAGGCCAGAAACTCCGTGCTTTCTACGAGCAGGGCAACAAGACGGTCATGGATGTCCACAACGAGGCGAGGCATTTGGCGAACCTTAAGAAGCAGAAACCTGCTGGTGAAGAGGGCGCTGCTCCCACCACCGCTGAGGGTAGCGAGAAGCCCAAGGAGGGTACCAATGAGAAGGGTAGCGAGTCCTACGCTGCCGCTGCTGCGCCTACTACCTAGGTACGAGCGTGGCCGTATTGATGGCGGAGCAGGCCAACGGCTTTTCTTTCATGTTTGACGATTCCCACTTGGTTTATAGTCTGTACGAATACCTACATATGAAACGATGTCGACGACAGCACGAGCATGGAGTTTGGGATGAAAGGGGCTCGAGAGTCTACTAAAGAAAACAATGCAACAGAGTAGTAGACATGAATTCCAGCTTGTTGATTGATCCTATGGATACGTTCGTGTGTGTGAGATGTAGTTGGCATGTAATGATGATGGAATGTAATGACAATGACATTGTACGACAGATCTACTCAAGAATTGTTCTTTTCTCTCGATAAAACCGCAACCGTCTATTAGACCTCTTGCTAACAATGAAATAAACAAGAAGAACCCCTCTCTCTTAACTCACGAACATGCATAAATGCAGAACAAACAAAAGTCTTGAGTAACAAAAACAGCCACCAACACCACCCCCATTCACCTAATACCCCCACTCCCCCGCGTCCAACAAACTCTGACTAGCCACAAAGCTGAAGCCCCCAAAAGGATTAGTCTGATTCTCCGCAAACGCATCATCAAACTTTTTGCCCAGCACGGGACTAAGCGGCAAATCGGTAAAGTCCTGAGCAAAGTTCTCAGCCAACTCTGGGTCTGTAATCAGCGGCTGAATCGGAGGCTCCAGCTCCCTGGTCTCGAGTTTCTTCCAGTCAATCTTGCGGAAAAAGCGGTGTTTCTTGATGGTCTGGAGGTCTTTTGCTCGGTTGAAGCCAAGACGCTTCTTTGGATCTTTGCGGAGGAGGCGGGTGAGCAAGTCTTTGGCATCAGCGCTGAGATAGTACGGGAGTGCTAGCTTCTGCTTGACGATTTTCTCTTGGATCTTGGCGTTGTTGTTGCCAGTGAAGGGGGGTGAGCCGGTGAGCAGGTCGAAGCCGAGGGCGCCAAGGGACCACCAGTCTACTGCCGCACCATACTCGAGGCCTTGGACCACTTCGGGAGCCATGTATTCGACAGTGCCAAGGAAGGAGCGGCAGGGGTTGTCTTCGTCGAGGGTGACCTTGCTGAGGCCAAAGTCGGTGAGGAGGAGGTGGCCTTCCGAGTCTAGCAGGCAGTTTTCCGGTTTCAGGTCGCGGTAGATGACGCCGACGGTGCGGTGCAAGTGGTCGAGTGCGAGGACCATTTCGGCCATGTAGAAGGCTGCTACGTCCTCGGAGAACATGCGCTCGGCGGCTAGGTGGTGAAAAAGCTCGCCGCCCTGGGCGTACTCGAGGATGAGGTAGAGCTTCTCCTGATCCTGGAAGGCGTAGTAAAAGTTGACAATAAAAGGGTGTCGGTTCACACTTTCCAGGACGTTGCGCTCCGTCTTGGTCTGCTCAATGAGCTTCTTATGCACAGTGATTGAAGCTTTTTTGAACTGCTTTTGCGCAAACAGACGTCCAGTTGCGCGCTGTCTGACTAGCAGCACAGTACCATAGCTGCCCTTGCCCAGACACATCAATGGCTCAAAGTCCTCTGCAGTCATCTTGCGTGCCATTGTATTGTTCAGCATAGTTGATGTCTTGGAAAGCATGTCGATGCTAAAATCTTCGGCGTTGAGATCAATGTCATAACTCTCCATTTCAGTACGGTCACTTTGTCCGGATACACTGGCGTTGCTCGACATGTACGATGTGACCCTGCTCATGGGAACACTCCTCCCTGGCAAATCCTTCATAGGGGAGTCGCTCCTTGGGGCTAAGTTCAGCGCCTCAAGCTGGGCTTTAAGGCTGCTAATCCCGCCAATGGCGGACTGCGGTCGCAGCGCAGGACTGCTAGTAACGCTGGGGAGCCCGGAGCGAACTGGTCCGAAGCGTGGTGTAGCTGTAAAGGAGTAGTCCGAC
>Ga0265780_10006679_pt1 | contig 14266 bp, 13 predicted proteins | sample P1T30metagenome_FD_192432 | JGI IMG/M metagenome (GOLD analysis project Ga0265780, IMG submission 192432) | Plant litter microbial communities from East Loma Ridge, Irvine, California - P1 T30 | ecosystem: Environmental > Terrestrial > Plant litter > Unclassified | place: USA: California... | reverse complement strand
GACGAGTCTTTTCGGCAAAACAGGCATCCTCTTGCTTCTGAAGCTTCTGCTCTAGTTCGGTGATGTCGTCCTGGAGCTTGGAGTCCCCCTCAGCGCAAGTCTCATTCTGTAAAAGAGGCTTCTCGGTATCGCAATCCTTAATCTGCTTTTGGAGCTTCTGCTTGAGCTCGTAGATTTCCTCTCGGAGCTGAATCTTCACTTCGTTGCATATCTTCTCCTCGTGCTGCAAATGCTGCAAGAGTTGGTCATTTTTTTTCGGCATTGCAACCATGGCTTTGGGGTCCGAGCCTCCTTTTTAGTTCCCTGATTTTGTCTTGAAGTTCGGACTTCTCCTTGGCGCATAAATCATGCTGGCAACGGTATTGCTCAAGGAGTTCGTCGTATTTTGCGGCGAGCACTGCTCGCGCCCAATCGGGTGACTGTCTCTTTGGTTCGAATGGCATGGTTCGAACGTTTTCGAATGTGATGAGGGGGGAAATGACCCAGAGGTGTGGTCCGGACTATAAGTATGTCGCGAGGCGAGCTGCATATTGACAAACAACCACCAATGCTCCGATTGCCAGTGCGACAGACATCCGAAACTACTGGGTCGTTCCATCTGTTTTTGTTCCCCTTGGAGCATCGTGCATATTCCATGCAACTATGCGCGCGCTGCAGTCAATTAGGACACCGAATAGCGCATGTCCGTTTGCGCATGACATCACACCGGTCTTGTCTACTTCACTATCACTTTCAACCCCAGCCCCCAGCTTTCTGGCAGAACCTTCCGCCGCAAAAGGCACAAACTCATTTCTCACTCCGATTTCCCTCCTTTACTCTCACACAAACCTTTTTCCCACCTCAACACCAGCAAAACCAATGTCTCTCCCACAGGAAGAGCAAGACTTCTTCCGCGCCTTCGGCTGCTACCTTCAAAGCCAAGCCGACCAATCGCCTACCATGCCAGCAAACGTATCGAAGCCATTGCCGTCCGCGCCGCGCGCTTCGGACGTTGTACTCACCGCTGCTGCTACCGCCTTCATTGGCAACCACACTGCGCCAGACGCTGATGTCCCCAAGGAAGACGAGTGTCCCATCTGTCTGGATATCTACTCAGACGCCCCCGAGCCCTGCCTGCGTGTCAAGGGTAAGGCCGGCTGTACATGCCGCATCGGCCTCGTCTGCCTCGGAGAGATGCTGAGCAAGAGCCCCGAGAAAGAGAAGAGGTGCCCGCTCTGTCGCGCCTCGTGGATTGCCAGCACGGCACCTCCGCCACAAACTGCTCACCCGGACGGTATGGTCAATCCAGATACTGTCGGTCGCTCATCCAGGGAGGCTCACCCGCCGAGGACTTCTTCTCTCTCTCATGCGTCGAGGTTGTCTGCGACTGCCAACCCGTTCATGCCTCGTCGGATTGCTCCCACCCCCGTCATCGACATGTCACAGGACGATGCCGGCGACGACTACAGTGAGCTCACGCGCGACATCGAGAGCGTTCGGGCACGCGCACGCGGTACCCAGTCATCAAGGAGCCAGCGCAGGCAAGAGGTTCGCGATCAAAACATCCAACGCGAGCAAGAGCTGCGCGACTTGATCGCTGAATCCTCGCCGTTCTTTCGGAACTCTTCGGGTGGTCGCACCGCCTCTATTGGTGCCCCTGCTCCTCCTCGCCGAGCACAGGATGCCGTCGCCGGAGCATTTTTCACTCCTTCCGCCGCTGACCGACCTACCATCGCCGCCCGCCGCGGATCAGTCCGTCCCGCATCCATCCGTCCTCCCATCCAACTCGGTCCCGGCGCTCTGCTGCTCCCACCCGCAAACGTCACGCCCACGCCCAAGCCCGTCGCCTCCGCGCAGCCCAAGGCGGCCCCAGGGCCTTCTCGTCCCAGCCGCTCCGAGGAGCAAAACAAGGAGTACCAAGAACGCTCAAGTGAGCTTGACGCCCGCAAAACGGAGCTCGTCGCCCGTGAGCAAGATCTCGACATGCGTGACTTTCATCTCGACGGACGCGAGGACATCCAGGAGAAAGCCAACAACAAGCGCAAGGCCGGCCTCGATGCGCTCGAGAGCATTCTGAACAAGCGCTCTAAGGTTTTGAATGAGCGCGAGATCAAGGTCGCTAAGCAGTTGACGATGGTGCAGGAGCACAGGGAGGAGATGAAGCGTATGCTGTGGATGCAGAAGGATGCCATGAAGGATCTGGTGCAGAAGCAGAAGGAGGAGATGAAGACGGCGATCAAGAGGCAGCAGAATGAGATGGATAGGTTGTAGATGAACGGGATTGAGGGTTCCGGATGAAGTTGGAGATGGGGCTGAGCAGCACTTGGATACCTTTCAATACAAGCTGGATAGCTTCAATACCTTCTCAGAACTTCGTGACATGCTTAACAGCTACGAAATCTATGTCGCCTCACATATGAGAAAACAGCTGTTCCGTAATAGTACACAGGGTGTTCGCAGCGCGCGCTCGAATTCCTGGCAGCATCGTCGTGTCAATAGCCTCGTACCGCCTTCCCCACACCGCAGTCATTCGACCGACGCACCAGTCGTCTTAGCTCACACATACTCTGTTAGTCTACCGTCCACGCAGCGCTCGTGATGCGCAGTAGTCGATTCCGTCGTGCACGCTACCTCGCAGGGCTGCAGCGTTCGGGATCGCCGGCGAATATTACTGCTTTAGTGCAGTCGCAGCGATGATGCTAGCCGCTAGAGGCAAGGCGTGGATTGCATCCAGTTTAGCCGGGAGGAAGAAGCTTGCGGCCGAGTGTGAGAGGCTTAAGCGAGCACGGGGCGTGCGATGGCTTGACTTGACTTGTAGAAAGAGTAGGCGGAGCCGGTGGGTTGTCAGCTTGGATGGTCATTCGGGTATTATGGGGCTCGAGTGGTTCGATGTCCAAGTGATTGAGGATTCGCAGGTCGATGTTGGTGGGAGCATGTCGGCCAAATGACGTTCCCCATCAGTTAGTTCGCCGATGCCAGCTGAAAGTCGATCCAGTAAAAAGCACAAAGTCCTTACACGGCTGACGTATCGGCTGGTCGCCGTTGATTATCGCGTACCATTCCATGATGCTGGACTCGTGGCTGATTCCTGCTCCGCGGTCACGGATTCGACGGCGCTGTCCTGGCTGCAGCAAGCTGAGGTTTGGACTGTGCGCTAAGCTTAGGCGGGCCGTTCACCCTTGCACGTCATGGTCAGATGTAGCTGGATATCATCGATCTTGAGTCACGTTGGAAGCTTTGAGGCTGATATAGTCGTAAGATAGAGTTGTGGCTTTATCGCGTATGTTTGCGTATGAACGTACGAGCATGACAGCTTGAGAAGAGATTGAAACTAGCGAAAAAGGAAAAGTAATGACAAGATAGAATTGAAGAACGGAAGGGGCCTGTAGAAGTCAAACGAAACATCCTAGAAAATTTCATGCTTTTGCTGTGCCATATGCCGTACGAAAATCATCCTCAAGGCATGTGATTGTCCCAAAGATGAGGGTCCAACATACATGTGCCACTGTCGATTTAGTTGCAAACCAACACTAATGCCGGAGCCAACACCAACGCCCACGCTAAAGAAACATTGCTCAAAATCAAAAATTTACCGAATCAGGTTTGTATGCTGTTGTGAATAATGTGACCAGCACCGGAACAGGAAAAAGCCACCCTCTCGAAGATAAACTCGGAGTCGCCGTCGTTCGAAGAGGGGTTCACGTATACGTATGATAAGCGTAATCGAATTTGCATCGAGGAAGTGTCGAATCGAAAAGAATTGTAGCCATGTCGTGAAGGCGCGCCGGTGGCAGGAGCTCAGTGACTCGCAATCGAGGGGTATCGTGGAAGAGACCTGGTGGTATGCAACGAATGATAGGCGCAGAAAGGCATCGGTGTCATGTTTTGCGACGTTGCAGCTCACTGTCGGGACACGAGGATCTGTTGTATCTGCGCGAGCGACGGGTCCTCGTTGAGCCATTTGCCATTGGCTACATCTGTAGCTCGCAGTGTGCTCTCAATCCACGCATCAGTCGTGGCGATGCGTTCCTGTGATATGTCTGTTAGCCCAAATACAACGATGACCGCCGGTCGTTTCGAAGAAGATTTCGTGTAGCCCAACCTACATTTCGGAGTGTAGCATCTATCTGCTGAAGCGCGGCAGTGTGACTTGAATTTGGTCTCTGCCCGCACAAAATGGCGTTTCGACTGTTCATCCACCTTACTGCGATGTTCGCTCGCAGATATGCTCTTTGACACTGGAATCGACGTACGGCCGCATCTGCAATGATCCTGCAATCTCTTGTCAGTTGCCATCCATCACTAGATACTGGTGTTTCACAACTTGCAGTTCTCTGAAGAATGTGGGTGACCTACGCTCGCAACTGTTGACGTTCCTGTTCAGGGTTCCCCATTGCCCCACCGCTGTTGCCGGCAAAGGGGGTCTGTAGGACCGCTTGAGCTTCAGCAACACACTCACGTAGCAGTGAATAGCCCTCGAGGTAGTACTCCTCTGCCGTAGGTGAAGCCCATATTTGGGAGATGTAGTGCTGGAGATTGCGGAAATCAGTCATGATCTCAGCGATTCGTATGGCGCGGGCATCGTTGACTGAATTTTGAAGTTAGCGTTGGTCGACGGATGCCTGTGACGTAGTGTCGTTCTCCCTAGGAAGTAGTGATGGGAGAACGATCTTGGAGGGAAGGAGCTGCCTTACGACCGTCGGACATATTGGCGGAGAGTGTGGAAAGTGAAGGTTTCGCTTGTGTTATTCCAGTTTAGTAAGACTCTTGTTGATCCTCTATCGGGTCCAGGATCAAGCGGTGAATGCTGAATAGAGGTGGCGTAGCGATGCTGTTATATAGAAGGAAGAGTCTATACAGACATTCGAGAGAGGAGTATACTCTGCAAGGCTCGAGATGGTAAGGACCATCCCGCCGCTACTCGTGCTGCCGAGCTGCTCCACAATTGGACCGTGAATGGCGTCCAGCCGGACAAGGCAGCTGGAGTGCCGCCATACAGAATCGTAGATTAGCATGCGAGGCGTCGATGGAGGAGTTAGAGTAGCACTGCAAGTGAAGACGTGAAGCAAGAACAACATGCAGGAACGACAAAATGCATCGCGGACTATTTTTCGATCTGGACTATGACAGCTGGAATGTGCGTGAAGACCACGCTGTGCTGGGCATTGTGGCTGGCTGTACTCTTCCGAAGCGGTTTGGTGTTGCGTCCGAATTGAGTAAGGCGTGACATGTCGAGCCGCAGTCCAAAGTCTCATTGGCTAGCTAATTTAGATGAGCGGTCGGCGGGTCTCGCGCACCAAAGCCTCAGGCAAGCCCGGTAAGAGTTGGCCTGAGTAGCAGACCACAAAAGCTTCACTAGCCACGGTTGTAAGCTGCCTCATTGGTTTCAGCCACACGCAAGGCTGTGTTGCCTATTCGTGGGCGTCCAGTAGTGTGATGTCGATGGGACGGTTCCTGCGTTGAGTAGGGCTATCACAGCTGAACCAGGTGATGGGGATGCTGTCATCGAGCAGTGCGGGCAGCAGAGGCAGGCCATGTGGCGCCAGGGCTGAGTCCCCCATATGCGAGTGTCGGCTCCGGTTGCAGATTCACGAATGCGCTTATGCAGGAATGTCAGTCTAAGTCTTGATTCATTGTGCTACTGAAGCACTTCTGACGTCTGAGAGGCCGTCGCATGCTACTCGTAGCCTTGTCATGATTCATATCTTTTCTCGTACCTCAGCGACCCACTGCTCTTGCAGCCCCGCTGCGTCGCTCCTTAATCCTTGTCGGCAATGGACTGGAGTCGTTCGTCGATTTCGTCCTCCGTGAGCGCCCTGAACATGGGGTCTGTGCCCTCTTGGCCGTCCTTCTTGGGGCCGCCCACGATACCAATCTCCAATTCGCCCTTCTTGAAATCGACCGAAAGGACAGTGCTCAGTGCGGCGATCGCCAGCTCGACCACCTCCTCCCAGCTGCCGTCTGCATGCTCCTTGTTCTTCAGCTTCTTCTCGAGGAAGTTCAGCGCCTCTTGCGTCTTTGGCCCCGATGCTGTTGCCTTGTAGCCCACGTAGTAGCCCGCGGGATCGCACTTGTACAGCTGCGGTCCGTACTCAGAGTCCAGGGAGATGAGGGTAGTGGCGACACCAAGCGGTCGCATATAAGCCTGCATGGTCATTAGCATACCGCAAGCCCGCTCAACGAAGCCCTCGTGGTTGCTTACGCGCTGTGTGTAGACTTGGCTGATGTTGGCTATCCTCTTGGCCAGGACATCGCAGGGCATCTCGTAGCCAAACTTGTAGCGGAACTCAGCAGCCTCACCCCGGGCTCTGCTGACCGACGCCCTTGCATCTGCAATTGAGCCCGTCATGACGCAGCCAACCGAAGGCGAGAGACGGAAGATGTGGGAAACAGACGCGGGATCGATGAGCTTGTCCTGTATGCATGTGTCAATAGTCTACCTCGTTCCGCAGAGCCTATGACACGTACAGGCACCTTCTTCTGCGAGATGACTACTGCACAGTCCTTGCCCCGCACGCCTAGTGATGTGATGTTCGCCGCCGTGATTGCCTTGAATGCATATTCTGTGTGGTCGTCGTGTTAGCTGTGGTGGTGGGGGAAGGGCTGCTGAACTGCAACAGCCGGCCTCTCTGAGGGAGGGGCACGAGGATATCATGGCGGGACTGCATACCGACTTGGTAGAGACGACCCTGGTCCGAGAAGATGGTGATGTGCCTGTCGTAGCCTGCACTTCCTATATGACGAGGGTAGCTGTTAGCAAGTGTACCCGCGGGCAGAAGCTCGGCGGCAGGTTTTCTACGCACCAGACATGATGGCGGCTCTTCCTCGTGTGTATTTGGGTAATTCAAATTCAGCTGCAGCTCGCGGAGATTGGCATAAGCTTCAAAGGCGCGGGTGATGGGGCGGGCAGGCGTTGTTGATGTCGTCGTTGGTCGTCGGTGGCCCTACGCGTTCCTTCCGCCTGGAAGCTCGGGGATCGCCTTGCGCGCTCGGACCTCTTCGCCGCTCACCAGCTGCGAAAAGCTCTGCGCTGCCTCCCATTCGACCTTTACAAACTGACGCGCCTGAAGTCGCAAAAGCTGATTCGGGCATGAGCGATGGGAAGTGATCGTCGCATAAAACACTAGATCTATCCATACTCCATATCCGCCATGGCAGACGCCGGCCCAAGGATTCCCGCCTGGAAAAGACTGGGACTGGCCCTGAAGAACGAAACACAATCCGGAGTCGCCGCGCCTGAGCCCATTGCATCGCAGGTTGATGCGCAACACCAGGCACCCTATGACAGCCGGAATGGCAGTCAAGACGATGGCGCCTCACCCATCGTTGCGGCTGTAAACGGCAAACCCTTAAATCTTGGCAAGCGGAAACACCAACACGACGCAGCTGAGGAAGATGGCCTAACGGCGAAGAGGGGCAAGAACTTTGCAACAGAAGGTAACGCCAGCGAAACGATCACAATCCATTCATCAGCGCCACCAGCAATTGAGGTCGCCGAGGTACAGACTACCGCTGATCCTCCACCATCAGAGGCCCCTCGACCAAAGAGTGGTGACTCCAACTATCGCAAAAAGAAGGACAAGCCGAAGAAGAACAAGAAGCGGAATCAGGAGGACAGCACAGTGAGATCCGCGCCAGCGCCAGCCAAAGCGGATCACGACAATCAGTTTCTCTCACCTTATGCAATTGCGCCCCAAAAGACGCAGCAGACTTTGATCGCGTCCACTGAGATTGACGAGCAAGCCTTAGCGCCTGCTCAGCCAACACACAGGCATCGTGAGGCTAGCAAGAGCAGCGTAAAGGACACTTCAGGCTCCCCTTCCGCCACTGATCGAAGAAAGTCCGTCACTTTTACTTCAGATACCAAAACGTCAGACGGCAGCAGTGGTCAAGATCTCTTTAAGAATTGGGTATCAGAGCAGAACGGCGTCTACCTCAACTTCGACTACGTAGATCCAGGTAGCCCGGAGCCACCCGCAATTTGCGAGGCGCCCCAAGAACTACCGGTGACGAATCTAGCTGCGGAAGCTTCCAGATCTGCTAGCCACACAGTTGCAGTTACGACCCCAGCCGCAACACCAACGGCGTCCGAGTTAGCCACAGCACCCGCAGTCGCAACGAAGGGCAAGAAGAAGGACCCGTCAGTCTACACATCCTACCTAGACCAATACTACAAGGACCGTGAGAACTGGAAATTCAGCAAGGCCCGACAGAACGACGTCATTGACAATGCGCTAAACATCTTCCGGGTCCCAGAGAAGCACTCAGACGCATTGCTAGAGTACGTCCAAGGACTGAAAGGAGTGGGAGTCATTAAGCGCTTAAAAGAGAAGTGTGAATTAACGCTGAAAGAGTTGGACGAGGCAAAAGACATGTCGGCAGATGATCCGGCACAGAAAGCAGCGTATGAGGAGGCTTTGAAGACAAGGGTTACTAAGGAAGGAAAGCGACGCAAAGTTGAGGGCGACATCGTAGACTTGGTCAATCATCCTCACGGCGACGGCTACCTACGTCGAATGCGTCGAGAGCGCGCTGAAGCACTCCTGGTCGCATTAGGTCGCGCTGCGCCAATCCTCCCAGCCGCTCCTACAAATGGCATCAACCCTATGCTCAAGAGCATTGCGCCAGTCCGCGACTCGAAGAAGCGCAAACGGCGCGGCGACATTTCAAGTGACGACAGCAGCTCTGATAGCAGCAGTAGTGATGAGAGCTCAGATTCCGATTCAGACAACAAGAGCTCAAGCTCGGACTCAGATAGCAACGTGGGTGGCAAGGCTGCAAGCAGCAGCTCAGAAGACAGCAGCAGCGACGACGACAGTGACTAGACTGCTTTGCAAGGATGGTGGGGGAAGTTTTGAGTTTGTACTTATATTGCATACCGCCAGCCGAGCTTCATACATCTTCTTCGCATACAGTGGAGACACTGGTATGTATGTACGATACCCAATTCAGGATAGCGCCTTCGGGTTCCCCGCATCTGCACCTCACCTCACACTTTGGTCTTACATACCTGGCGTCGGTGCATGCTCTTCGCTCAACATGCCGCTCTCGTCGCTTCCAACTGAGCTGATTGAATGTATTGCTCGTTACCTTGACTTGAGTTCGTTTTGCTCGCTTCGATTGGCAACATCATTTCTAAGGCAACAATCGCTGCACGTATTTCGCGACCGCTTCTTCCGCAGACAATCGGTGTCATGGGCCAAACATGCAGATCTTGGGTCTTCGCTGCAGCACCTCAGTGTCGACGCGACACCGCGGCACTCAATGTCGCTGTGGCAATTGCGCAAGCGGATCTCCGAAGCCGACGCTATTATAAGCGAGTCCGATGGTCTGTTCTTCAAGAGCGAACTTCAAGAGAAATATATGGAGGAAGAGAAAGCCGCTAAAGAGCTCGCTACCTTTTTCAACGAGACCCGCTACGACCACAAATGTCTCCGGGCCGTGTTCGGTAACGTCCAAAAACTTGAGAGTATTGTTTTCGAGTACAGAGGCATGGAGAGAAAGTACGGCAAGTTTGGACGCAGATATTGCGAGAGTAGTCAGCATGAGATGAGTCGGCCATTCTTAAGCACCATGGCTGCTGTTGCTGCGTCTGGTGTACATGTCAAGACGATCGCCGTGCATCCGGTCCACCACCACGGTGCTGTCAGTATCGGTAGGCTAGAAAGCCTAGCCCCATCACTGAGGAGCTTCGAAGTAGTTTTCGGAAATCTCGAGACGTTGGAGCTGAACCTGAGAGATTGGCGATATCCTGATGAGGGCTTCGAGCTTGCGAGTCTCCGAGCGCCATTCGTTGTGCGATTTCTTGCGAAGGCGCGCAACGTTAAAAATCTTACAATAGGCTGCTATAGTAGCCTGCAAGACGATTTGATTGGCGAAATGGCACACCACTGCACTTTTGGCAAGCTCGAATCGTGCAAGCTGTCGCACTTTGGCCTACAAAATGCTTCAGATCTTGCTGAACTACTCGCACCGTCTTTCGCCACACTAGAAATCCTCTCACTGAGCCATATAAGGTTGATGGACGAAGCCGCTAGCTGGGCGGATTTGATTCGGAACCTTGCATCCTCTGAGGATACATTTCAGGCTTTGCGGAGGATGCATTTGGAAAAGCTTTTCACGAAATCGGGGTCAAGACTGAGTCTAAACGGCGGCATGGGCCAGGAAAAATTATCGCTAGTCTCCGAAGACAACGATTCGATATGGAGAGACGATGCACTAAGAGCCGCCGACCTATTCAGCGATGGTACTTGGGGACCAGCATACCAACTTGGCGCTGTGGCGTACCCATTCATCGACATGCGTACATGAGACGGGACCATTTCTGTTGTTTCAATAACTTTGAAAGAGCTATAGAAACGAAGAGAGTGAGGGATTTTGTCTTACGGAATGTGCTGGTGAGTTTGGGGCCGGACACACCAAGGACCCTTGTTAACAACCACGGACCCCAAATCCCGAGTTTACCAGGAGACCAATCTTGACGCTAAATCACACAATAAAACTTTTTAATTCGCGTTTTTTACTTCTTTCTTCTTCAAACTTTGTTGGAGACGCGAAAAGCCCTCTGTATCACCAAAACAACACATTTCAACACACAAAGCTAGTCACTTTTCACAAACACATCAAGATGTGCAACAGATCAGGATGTTCAGGTGTAAGTCCCTCGTCGCTGCGTACCTTATACATCATGAATCTGATGTTGTTCAAGACTCCCAACTGCTCAAACACCAGCCAGCAGACAGAAGATTACCAGGTACTACATCCTCACTGCATCTTGGCTTTGCTAACCTCAACTCATAGGGTCCGCCATCTGAAAGCAAGGTCATCGACTTTGCGTACATACGCGTACCTACCAAGAAAGCTACAAGCACCATGGCCAGCGAACCCTCCAAGCCAACTGGCGCTCCCGAGACCGCCTCTACCTCCGTAGCGCCCGAGACCACCACTGCCCCCGTGGCCGTCAAGAAGCCCGTCACCGTCGCCAACACTGACAAGGCCTTGCCTCCGCTGCCAATCCAGCAGCACCTCTTCCCCACCGTCTACAAGAACCACCCAGCCTTCCGCGACATGCCGGCCCCCAAACCGGCCGACAGCGACTTCAGCACCATGAACAGCCGCAGTGCCACTCCTGACTCCGCCAGCGCGGCTACGGAGTCCAACGAGACTAGCAACTCGGATGCGAGCAACAAGTTCGTCGGTGGCAGTCATCAGATGAACAGTGTTAAGTTGCCGGGCTTTTGGACGCATGAGAGGACGTAAGTACCATATCCCTACCATCACTGCCTTGCTATCATTGCTATCTCGTGCGTTTGGTATGATCTCCATGCTAACTCGATTACGGTGCCGAGCTCCGTGACATGGCCAAGAAGGACGCCGCGACCAACACCACCCTCGACGGCAGCGGCGAGGACCCCAAGGCTGAGCCGCAGTGCGATCAGTGTGAGGAAGAGAAGAAGGGCAAGGGCTTGTTCAAGGAGGAGAAGAAGAAGAACAGGTTCTTGAAGAAGCTGTTTCGTCACAAGGCTTAGAGCGGCTTGGGGATGAAGGTGTGGACACGGTTCAAATTGTAGGTTGGGTTGGAGATACATAGGGAGATACCCTTCGTCATGGTTCTTTTCTACGGATATGGTGTCGGGTTTTAGATCTCGGGATAGGTCGAGGATACATATGCTAGTATACATAGTCTCGTTCCTTCGACTGGTCAAAAAGAGTTTCTATTCATTATCGTTAGTCCCGCAAATGATATTGCTTGTCTCAGGCAGCGCTCATCAGCTAACATGAAGTGGAAGGACATTTGTTGCACGTGATCTCAACCTTCACATCTATCTGCCTGCATTGTTGTCGCTTTTATACGTATCGCTAGGAGCGAGTCAACCCGATAAGCTTGGCCATCCATGTACGACATGTTTGATAACTCAATTACCAGCTTTTCTGGTCTTCAGCAAAGCTAGTCGGGGTGTAGCGATACTTTTGAGAAGCCGCAATGCCACTAGTGGCGTCTAGTGGCTTGGCACGGTCTACAACAAACGCCGCTCCCTCACAAAACCTCACCACGCCACGATCACTACCTCAACCAAAAAGGCTAAGTCTGGCTCAACCCTACCTCGGCCCTACGGCTTCCAAAGACGCCTTACAATGCCCGAAGATCTCTTGACAATGGCGACCGCGTCCGATCAACAGCTTACAGCTAAATGCTACCTGCTCGATATTCCTGGAGGTGAGTGCCACAAGTTCTGGTCTGAGCTCAGCTGACCGCCCGCGCGTTGACAGAACTTCGCAATCGCATCTACGAGTTCACACAAGAACAGCACCCCATTACTTTCCTCTCCAGGAGATTTGACAAGGGCCGTTACCCGAAACTTCCTTTCTACTGCATAGATAAGGTCGAACCAGACTACTATGCTCTCACTCAGGTCTGTCGCCAGCTTCGAGCAGAGTACACGCCTATCTACGCTGCGACAACTGAAGTACGCGTCGACGAGTATGATCTTGGTGAGTATATGGGGAACAAATGCCCCATGCTCATGCGCGATCGATACGGAAAAGTCTTTGGTCACCTGAATGTCGTCTTCAAGGATCGCAACAACCACGGCACCAACATACTTCCGTTCCTCCGTTACTGCCAAAACAAGGAGAATCTGTGGGTTCGGGCCTCCCGTTTCGGCAATGTCTGGTACAAATCAGATTGGAAGAATGCACAGGATCATCTCCATGTGTTGCTCGATGCAGCTCGGCGACCCAAAGTTCAGAAATGGCTGAGTTCTGCAGTCGATGCCATTTTCTTTTCATATCATCCTACTCCACAACTCCAGTACAACGTCAAAGAAGAGCATACAGAAGACTGGATGGAACCTTGGGACGCACCACACAATAATGGCAGCCCATGTCCAGCTTCCCAACGGTGGTCGGAGAAAACAGGCATTACTCTTGACGGGGTGAGCAAGATTTTGTGCTCAGTTTGTCAGACATGGTACTAAAGCCTCTGATGGGCTACAACTCATGTGAAGGCTTGTCAAAGAAGAGCGGTTTGATGCTGCAGTCATGTGCGAAGGCGTCCCACGAGCAAAGATGTCAACAATCAAGCCAATCAAGCCTCCGGCTTAAAGCTTAATTAGCTTGTTTTTAGAGGTGTACGCAGCTTAATTAGCTTAATAATTTAGTTAAAATTAGAGGCTTAATTAAGGCTTAATTAGTTAGCTTAATAGTCTATCTTATAATTATCTTTAGTATTAAGTTTTAAAGTTCTTATTAAGCTAGTATAGAGTATTATATATAGCGTCTAGCTTGCTATTACTTATTCTATATTTAGTGCTTACTATATTATTAGCTATATTAGCTTATAACTAGTACTATATATATTAAATTACTACTAGAAGTTAAGATTATATACTTTATTAGCAGAGCTTTAAAAGGTTATTTAGCTTACTAAAGACGCGCTTATACTTATAGCTTAAAGCTAAAATAGAGAATATATTAATTATAAGTCTACTAAGATTAAAGTAGCAATTGCATAGCTCTACTTAGTATTATATAAAGTTATTTACTTATTTAGAGTTCTTTTTTATACGTAGCTTGCTTATTTACTATTTCTTATATTTATTATTAGTAGTAGTAGTCTTGCTAGCTATAGAGTTAATAAGGCTATCTATTATATTATCTATATTATTTAAGACTACTTTTAAGTATTATATAATACGCAGCTTAGAAGTCTTATATATAGCTTATAATATATAAAACTTTATATAATTAGCAGTAAGCTACTCTAGCATATTACTTTAAAACGCTTTATAGTATATTTATAAGTAAAAATAGAGTATTATTATAGCATAGTATATAGAGAAGAAGTCTAGTTTCTTAAAGTAGTTATTAGCTTTTATTTATACTACGTATAAGTTAATAGCAAAGTAGTCTTTAAGCGCTTTATTATATATATTATAGTTAATAGTATTATATATAGTAATATACTACTTATAGTATAAAAGTATATACTTAAAGACTAGTATAATCTTAGTAATATAACTATACTTACTGCTCTTTTTATAATCTTTAAAGCGCTTTATAGTAGCTTTTAGCAGCTTTAAGATATCTAAATACTTAGTAATAATAGCTTAATTAGCAGCTTTAAGACTATCTAATTATATCTATAGTAGAGCGTTTAGAAGCTTATTATCTTAACTTATTATATATATATTCTTATTATATATACGTTTTATATAGTAATTAGCGTATATAGTAACTACTAATTATAGCTTTATAGCTTACTTAAAGTATAAGAAGTAAAAGTTTT
>Ga0265780_10006678_pt1 | contig 14266 bp, 8 predicted proteins | sample P1T30metagenome_FD_192432 | JGI IMG/M metagenome (GOLD analysis project Ga0265780, IMG submission 192432) | Plant litter microbial communities from East Loma Ridge, Irvine, California - P1 T30 | ecosystem: Environmental > Terrestrial > Plant litter > Unclassified | place: USA: California... | reverse complement strand
ATTGAGCAGGCCGCCCGCCACCAGTTCAATCTGGTCGAACGGCTTCGTGGCCGTGAATTCGGCCGTGGCCCGGCCCGCATTCAGCACTTGTAGCGTAAGCAGCTGGCTCAGGGAAATGGTTTGCTGGGCGGTGGTGCTGGGGGCCAAGTACGTTTTGATGGCCATCCCATTGAGCGCCGCCAGGGCCAGTAGGCCACCCGAATCGACTATCAGCCCGGCCTTGCTGCCGGTGGCGATGGCTGTTGGCAAACCCAGGCGAACCGATGCGGTGCCAAATAGTGCCGGCGGCGCCAGCGTAGCCTGGGTACTCGGGTCTTGGCCCATGGCCGCGTGCGGGTCCAGGGTGTTTACCGACTGAACAACCCGGGTCGCGTAGTGCCGGATGGTCTGGGCGGCGCCTGGGCGGGTGCCCAGCGCCAGCAAGAGGGCCAGCAGCAGCCCGCTTTGCCGGAAGAAAGCAGAAGAAAACATAAGTTGGAAAGCATAAATGGAAGAGAATACATAGCAGGCGTGCGGCCGACCTAAGGCCGGCGACTTATAAAAAATTCTTAACCAAATATAACAGGGGTAAACAGGGGTTTTAGGCAATGATTTTTGTCATTTTAAGCTAAATGAATTTTATAAAATGTTGATTATTAACGCAGATGAAATGTTGTAATTAGTAAGTTAGCGTTAGCGCCCTTGCGGGTGTCGGACGGCTGAAAGACAGTTTTTGGCTCTCAAAATGAGGTGGCAGTTGCTACCGGTGGCCCGGTATTGCGCTGTGTGGAGAGCGTGACCCAGTGAGCAGTTACCATTGTTCCTGAACCCATGAATTTGCTACAAGCCCCCCGACGGGTATAGCAGCTAAGAAGCTGCACGGGGTATAAAGCAAGCCTTTTGCCACTAGTATTTTACAAGTTATGAATGGTAGTAATCGCCCTTGGCTTGTCGAATATGTCCCCCCCTTTCACCGAAAACCAACCCGCTCGGGCCGGGAAAGTAGCGGTAGTATTGTGCTCGTATTTCGTAGCCCGGCCGCGGATAATTGCGCTGCTGCCTTTCTGTTTCTTCCCACCCCGATTATGCCCGATTTTCGCTTGCCGCTGGTAGCGGCGCTGCTCACCACCGGCCTGGCCGCCGCCCAGGCCCCCGACCCGGCCGAGTGGCAAAACCCACAGCTCACGCAGCAGGGCCAGGAAGCGCCCCGCGCCAGCTTTCAGCTCTACGCCCAGCCCGCCGACGTGGTGGCCGACGACTACGCCCGCTCACCCTGGTACCAGAGCCTGAATGGCACCTGGAAATTCAACTACGTGGCCCGGCCCGCCGACCGGCCGATGGACTTCTTCCAGCCCAGCTTTAGCGATGCCGCGTGGCGCACCATTCAGGTGCCCAGCAACTGGGAAGTGCAGGGATTCGGGATTCCGATTTACACCAACATCACGTACCCCTTTCCCAAAAACCAGCCCTTCATCGACGCCAGCAACAACCCGGTGGGCACCTACCGGCGCTCGTTTACGGTGCCGGCCGAGTGGAGCGGGCGCGAGGTGCTGCTGCATTTTGGCTCGATTTCGGGCTGCGCGTTTGTGTATGTGAATGGGCAGCGCGTGGGCATCAGTAAGGCGGCCAAGTCGCCGGCCGAGTTTGACATTACCAAGTACCTCAAGCCCGGCGACAACCAACTGGCGGTGCAGGTAATGCGCTGGCACGACGGCAGCTACCTCGAAGACCAGGACTTTTGGCGGCTTTCGGGCCTCGACCGCGATGTGTTTTTGACCAGCCTGCCCCAGCGCACCATCTGGGATTTCTTTGCTCACGCTGACCTCGACCCCACGTATAAAAACGGGCAGTTTTCGGCCGAAGTAATGCTGCGCCAATTCGGCAACGCCGCTGCTGGCAAGGGTAGCCTCACGGCCGAAATACTCGACCAGGCCGGCAAAACCGTGCTGCGCCAGCAGCAGGCAGTAGGGGAGGGCGCCCAGGAAATTAAGCTCAGCGGCACCGTGAAAAACGTGCGCCCCTGGAGCGCCGAGCAGCCCAACCTCTACACCTGCCGCCTCACCCTGGCCGATGCGCAGGGTAAAGTGCTGGCCACCACGGGCACCAAAATCGGCTTCCGCAAGGTCGAAATCAAGAATGCCCAGCTGCTGGTAAACGGCCAGCCGGTGGAAGTACACGGCGTGAACCGCCACGAGCTGGAGCCCACCACCGGCCGCGTGGTAACGGACGCCGGCATGCGCCGCGACCTCGAATTGATGAAGCAGCACAACATCAACGCCATCCGCAGCTGCCACTACCCCGACGACGAGCGCTGGCTGCGCCTGTGCGACGAACTGGGTTTTTACTTGGTCGATGAGGCCAATATCGAAACCCACGGCTACGGCGCCGAGTTGCAAGGCTGGTTCGATAAAACCAAGCATCCCGCCTACCTGCCCGAGTGGAAGGCCGCCCACCGCGACCGCATCAGCCGGCTGGTCGAGCGCGACAAAAACCACGCCTCGGTTATCATCTGGAGCATGGGCAACGAGTGTGGCAACGGGCCGGTGTTCCACGAGGCCTACACCTGGCTCAAGCAGCGCGACCCCAGCCGGCCCATCTCGTTTGAGCAGGCCGGCGAGGATGTCGATACCGACATCGTGGCCCCCATGTACCCCGGCATGGAATCGATGCGCCGCTACGCCGAAGCCACCGACAAAAAGCGCCCCTACATCATGTGCGAATACTCGCACGCGATGGGCAATAGTAACGGCAACTTTCAGGAGTACTGGGACTTGATACGGAAGCACCCGCAGATGCAGGGCGGCTTTATCTGGGATTGGGTCGACCAGGGCCTAGCTACCAAAACCACCGATGGGCGGCCGTTTTTCGCCTACGGCGGCGACTTCGGTGGCTACCACCTCCAAAACGACGAGAACTTCTGCGCCAACGGCCTCGTATCCGCCGACCGCACCCCGCACCCCGGCCTGCTCGAAGTCAAAAAGGTGTACCAAGACATTCGCTTTGAGGCCGCCCAGCCCGCCAGCGGCCGCGTGACGGTACTCAACGGCTTTTCCTTCAAAAATCTGGCTGAGTATAACTTCCAGTGGGAATTGCTGCGCAACGGCACGGTGGTAAAAACCGGCACTTTCGCCCCCGGCCCGCTCGCCCCGCGCCAGCGCAAAGAAGTGAAACTGGCTCTGCCCACTATGAAGCAAGAGCCCGGCGCCGAGTACGTGCTCAACGTGGTTGCCCTCACCAAAATGGCCGCCCCGCTCGTGCCCGCCGGCCACGAGGTGGCCCGCGAGCAGTTCGTGCTCACGCCCGCTACGGCCTATTTTGCCACCACTACCGCCCCAGCCGGTACGCTGGAAATCAAGCGCGACGGCGACAAGCTGACGTGGACGGCCGGCGACGTGCGCGGCGAATTCAATACCAAGCAGGGCCGCCTGACGGACTACCGCCGCGGCGAGCAGCGCATGCCGGGTGCGTTCCCCGAGCCGTATTTCTGGCGCGCCCCCACCGACAATGACTTTGGCAACGACATGCCCGAGCGCCTCGGCGTGTGGCGCGGTGCCCACGCTGCCCGGCGCGTGCAGCGCGTGGCAGTGGGCGAGCAGTCGGCCGCTGGTCTGCCCATCACGGTCGAGTATCTGCTCACCGATATTAGCGTGCCCTACACCGTGGCCTACCTCGTGCAGCCCGATGGCGCGGTGCAAGTCACGGCCAGCATCGATTTGAAAGACAAAACGCTGCCCGAAATGCCGCGTTTTGGGATGCGGATGGAGGTGCCCCGGCGCTTCGACCAGCTGCGCTACTACGGCCGCGGGCCGTGGGAAAACTACAGCGACCGCAACACCGCCGCCCTGCTCGGCACCTACCAGGATTCGGTGCGGCGCACGTTTCCGGGTACCTACATCCGGCCCCAGGAGTACGGCTACCACACCGATGTGCGCTGGCTCACGCTCACCGATGCCACCGGGCGCGGCCTGTGCGTGGAGGCGGCCGGGCAGCCCATCTGCTTCAGCGCCTTGCCCTTCCGCACCGAAGACCTCGACCCCGGCCTGAGCAAAAAGCAGCAACACCCCACCGACCTCAAGGCCCACAGCCAGACCTGGCTGCACCTCGACCTGGCCCAGCGCGGCGTGGGCGGTGACAACAGCTGGGGCGCCCTGCCCCACGACCAGTACCGCCTGCTAGCCAAGCAGTACGCCTATAGCTATACCATGCGGCTGGTGAGCGGCGAGCAGCCCAAATAGCCTCTTTTTGCGGAGCTACAATAACGGGTCATGCTGAACGCAGTGAAGCATCTCTACCGCTTCGTCGAACGGTTCGGATGAAGCGGTAGAGATGCTTCACTGCGTTCAGCATGACCCGTTTTTATAAACATAGGTCAGCCGCCCGCCAGCGGCCTACCTTGTGGCTTCTTCGTAAACCCGTGCCTGCCATGTCTACTCGCAAGCTTGTGCTCCTGCTCGCCGTCCTTGGTAGCGCCGGCCCCGCGCTGGCGCAGCGCACTGCTATTGCGCCGTTGGCCCCGGTAACGCCTGCTGTAGCTGCGCCGCAGCCGTTGGGCCAGCCGATTGACTTTGGTACATCAAGACAGCGGCCAGCCACGCCGATAACCGACCAGCCATTAAAGTCTGTAAGGCCTCAGCCATTCTACCTTGTCAACTCTCGCATTATTGTAGGCATTGGCTTAGCAAGAATAAATTCACGGAATATTGCCAATGTATACGTTTATAGAGTTGCTGATGCTCCCGTCAAATGGCGTGGCTTAGCTACAAATGGTCTCATAGATATTACGCTTAAACTCCACATAGCACCTAGCTTTAAAACCAAGTCAGTGGCGGCCATTGGGCGGGGGCTTAAGCTACGAGGAGCGGTGAGCTACCAGCTGGAAGGCCTACCACTTGAAGACCTAAATCTGCGCGTAGCAACCGCCGATATTGCCAGCCTTGATACGCAGCAGACGGATAGTGGCACGGTTGTCAATATTCGCCTAGCGAGATTTAAGTCCACCGTATACCCACCCGGCACCATTATGATTCGGGGCGCATCGGGCTCCTAAACTTCTGATTAAATGCGTTTTAATTCTCCCACCCGCTACCTGTTACCGGCCTTGCTCTGTGTGGGCAGCGCGCTGGCCGTCCACGCCCAGGCGCCCGCCCCCGTGGGCCTGGCCTGGGCCAAAAACAACGTCAACGGCGCGATTTTTCGCAAGAACTCGGTGGTGAGCCAGGGCCAAAACCAGTACGTAGCTTACTATGACTCGGCGGGCTACGTGACCCTGGGCAAGCGCCGCCTGCCCGCCGGGCCGTGGCAGGTGCAGCGCACCAAGTACCAGGGCAATGTGAAGGACGCGCACAACGTCATCAGCCTCATGGCCGATGGCGCGGGCTACCTGCACCTGTCGTTTGACCACCACAACAACCCCCTGCACTACTGCCGCAGCACGGCCCCCGGCTCGCTCGACATGGGCGCCCTGCAACCCATGACCGGCGACCGCGAGCAGAAGGTCAGCTACCCCGAGTTCCACCGCTACCCCAATGGCGACCTGCTGTTTATGTACCGCGATGGCGGCTCGGGCAACGGCAACCTTGTGTTGAACCGCTACGACCAAAAGACGCAAAAATGGACGCGCCTGCACGACGTGCTCATCGACGGCGAGGGCCAGCGCAACGCCTACTGGCAGGCCTGTATCGATGCGCGCGGCACCATTCACGTATCGTGGGTGTGGCGCGAAAGCCCGAATGTGGCCTCCAACCACGACATGGCCTACGCCCGCTCGACGGATGGCGGCAAAACCTGGCAAAAGAGCACCGGCGAGAAGTACCAAGTGCCCATCACGGCGGCCACGGCCGAATACGCCGCCCGCATTCCGCAAAACAGCGAGCTGATAAACCAAACCGCCATGACCGCCGATGCGGCGGGCACGCCCTACATCGCCTCGTACTGGCGGCCGGCGGGCACGCAGGTGCCGCAGTATCAGCTGATTCATTTAGCGGGCAAAACCTGGCAAACCAGCCAGATAAGCCAGCGCACCACGCCTTTTAGCCTGAGCGGGGTGGGCACGAAGAAGATTCCGATTTCGCGCCCGCAGCTGTTGGTTTCGACCCAAAAAGGCAAAACGGCCGCTTACCTGCTCTTCCGCGATGCCGAGCGCCAGGACCGCGCTTCGGTGCTGCAAAACCCCGACCTCGGCAAAAGCCAGTGGACTGCCGCCGACCTCACCAGCACCACCGTCGGCAACTGGGAGCCCAGCTACGACACCGAGCGCTGGAAAAAGGAGGGCTTGCTCAGCCTCTTTGTGCAGCGCACCGGCCAGGGCGATGGCGAAACCCTCGAAAACCTGCGCGCCCAGCCCGTGTATGTGCTCGACTGGCAGCCCGGCCAGCCCGTGCGGCCGGTGGTAGTGAGCGCGGCCAGCACCCCGGCCCAGCCGGCCACCACCAGCCCCGCATCGGCCGAAGCCTACAAGCTGGTGTGGGCCGACGAGTTTGAAAAGGCCGGGCAGCCCGACCCGGCAAACTGGCAGTACGAAACCGGCTACGCCCGCAACCACGAGCTACAGTGGTACCAGCCCGATAATGCCCGCTGTGAAAACGGCCGGCTGGTGATTGAGGCCAAGCCCGAAAATCGCCCCAACCCGACCTACAAAGCTGGCAGCACCGACTGGCGCACCAGCCGCCCCACCATCACGGCTACCTCGGCCAGCCTCAACACCCGCAGCAAGCACCAGTGGCAATACGGCCGCTTCGAGATGCGGGCGCGCATCGATGCCCGCGCCGGCCTCTGGCCCGCGTTCTGGACGCTGGGCGTGGCCGGGCAATGGCCCAGCAATGGCGAAATCGACATTATGGAGTACTACAAGGGCAAGATTTTGGCCAACGTGGCCTCGGGCACGGCCAAGCCCTACACCGCCAAATGGCACTCCGAAACCAAGCCCGTCGCCAGCTTCGCGCCCGACTGGGGCCAGCAGTTTCACGTGTGGCGCATGGACTGGGACGCGCAGGCCATCCGCCTCTACGTCGATGATGAGCTGCTCAACGAAACGCCCCTCACGCAAACTGTGAACCAGGACGGTACCGGCATCAACCCCATGCAGCAGCCCCATTACGTGCTGCTCAACCTGGCCCTGGGCGGCGACAACGGCGGCGAGCTGCCCGCTACCAGCCTGCCCAGCCGCTACGAAATCGACTACGTGCGCGTGTACCAGCGCCGCCCGTAGCGGAGCCGGTTGGCCTGCGGGTGCTATTGCAAAAGTCCAGTTAAACTAAGTGGCGTCTTCGCCCCGGCAGTACATACTACCGGGGCGAAGACGCCACTTAGTTTAACTGGACTTTTGTGCCTTATGGTGCTTTTGGGACTAATACTTGGTGGCTAGCTCGGGTAGCAACCGGTTGATAACGCTGTAGTTGAGGCCAGTCCAGTACTCAGAGCGGGCTACGTCTACGAACGTGGCTTCGTCGGCCGCGATGAGGCGGTACTCATCGCTCACCAGGTAGTCTTCCACGTCGTTCATACTGGCGAAGGCGAGCACCGAAATCGCATCAATCAGCTCGCCTTCGGGGTCGGGCTGCTGGCTCGACCCGATGTTGTGCAGCTGGGCGTAGCGGCGCACGTAGGTGTGCGTGGCGGGCTGGGCCAGCACCAGCGGGGCGTGCTGCCGCAATAGCCGCTCCTGAAACTCTTCGCGGCTCAGCTCGGGCCGCCGGTAGTGGATTTTGACCAGGCTAATCGGGTCGCGGTGCTGCGCGCTGGGCAGCAAAATGTACTCGCGGGCAATCTCGCGGGTAACCAGGCGGAAGACCGTCTGCTCATCGGCGATAATGCGTTTGGCGTACTGCTCCTGCTTCAGCACGCGGTCGATGTCGGCCTCCGCCGCGTAGGCGATGTAGGCAAAGCCATCGAAGCGCGGGCGCACGTAGGCGGGCACCCGGGCGTAGGGGTCGGCCACGAGCTTGTCGTTGTCCTGCGTCATGGCCCGGTAGGGCGGCTGAAAATTGGACGACGGCCCGGCCGCTACGCGGTGCACCTGGTCGTAGCGCAGCACCAGCTCGTTGTCGGTGCCCGGCTCCTCGTAGGCGAATTTAGGGCCGTGGACCTTGCGCCAGTATTCATCCCAATGCTCAAAATCGAGGTTAGGATTGGGCTCCAGCGCAATTTCGGCGGGCTCGGCGGCGGGGTTTTCGATGCCCTCGCCGCGGCGGTCGCGGGTAGCGCCTTCGTCGATGGTGCGCTCGGTGCGGGGCGTAGCGTCGGCCCGCGTCAGGAAGGTGGGCGTGACGATGAGCGGCGCCGTGGTGGTGTGGTAGCTGGTGAGCGCGGGCGGCCGGTGGCCGTTATCGGCGCGCTCATCGGCCGCGGCCAGGCTGTTGGGTTGGGTTGACATAGCTAGAAAGCAAGGGGTGAATTACGGAATCAGCCGGTCGGTGCGCAGCTGGGCGAAGAGGTCAAAAAACGACTCGTCGCTACGCTGATACACGTGAAAGCCCGCCTTACGGCTTTTCGACGTATCGGTCATCACCTCAATAGGGCGCCCTAGGTCGAGGTCGGTGTGCCACGCCGAGGCCAGCCGGTTCAGGTCAGTTTCGACCAGCCCGTAGCGCGTGGCCATATCGTGCCACAGGGGGGCATAGTCGGCCATTGCTTCTTCGAGCGGGTGCACGGTGCCATCGAAGCCGGCCGCTTCTACCCCAAACCAGGCGGCCAGCCGGGGCCACAGCCAGCTCCAGCGGAAGTAGTCGCCATTGGTCACGTTGAAGGCCTCGTTGCGCGCCGTTTCGGCGGTGGCGGCCCAAGCCAACTGCTTGGCAATCACGCGGGCGTCGGTTACGTCCGACAGGCCTTCCCACTGCGCCTGCGAGCCGGGCCACTGGAAGGGGCGGCCGATTTCCTTGCAAATGCTGGCGTACACGGCCAGCGTGCTGCCCATGTTCATGAGGTTGCCCACGGCCTTGCCAATAATGGTGTGCGGGCGGTGGATGCTCCAGGTAAAGCCATCGCGCTCGGCGGCGGCATACACCTCATCCTCTTGGGCGTAGTAAAAATTGGCCACATCAAGCCGGGGCATTTCCTCGCGCACCGGCGTGGGCGGCAGCACACCGGCCCGGGCATAGGAGTCGAATGGCCCCAGGTAGTGCTTGAGGCCCGTGACGAGCGCCACGTGTTGCACCGTCTTTTTGGGGCTGAGCGCGGCCAGCAGGTTGCGCACCATGCCGCCATTCACGCGGATGTTCTCGGCCTCGGTGTCATTGCGCAGCCAGCTGGTCAAGAACACCTGGGTGGGATTTACGTCGGCCAGGGCCTTTGCGAGGCTGGCGGGGTCGAGCAGGTCAGCGGCCACGGGGTGCAGGCCGGCCAGGTCGGTTTGGGGGCGGCGGGCCAGGCCGTAAGTCGTCCAGCCCTGGGCAATTAACTCGTGGGCCAGGTTGCTGCCAATAATGCCGCTGGCCCCTACAATAAGCGCGATTTTTTCCATCGAAGTACTACCTAAAAATGTCAAGCGCAAGCCCAAAAGGCGCGCGCCGCGAAGCGCCGACGGCGCACCTGCGCTGCCGAGCCACAAAGTTCGTGGCGGGTTTGCACGCCCCTTTGTACGGTTCGCCGAATTACTTGGACGACGAAAAACGCGCCCGGTAAGCAGACGGCGCCTGCCCCACCGCCTGCCGAAACCAGCGCGAAAAGTGGGCCGCGTCGTAAAACGAAAGCCGGTAGGCGATGTCACTGATGGGCAACGGCGTGCCGGTAAGCAGCACCCTAGCCTCGGTAGCCACCTTCTCCTTGAGCAAGCTAGCCGCGCTCTGGCCCAGGGCCTGGCGGCACAGCGCGCTCAGCTGCTTGAGCGTGATGCAGAGGGCGGCCGCGTAGGTTTCCAGGGCCAGCACGGGCTCGGTGGCGGCAGCCAGGCGGGCAGCTATCAGCTGCAAAAATTGCTGCACCACCGGGGGCAGCGCGGCGGCGGGCGGGCTTTGCCACTGCTGCGCATCGGCCAGCAGCAGGCGCAGGTGGTGGCGGGCTTTGGCAAGGTGCTGCTGCTGGGCGAGTAGCTGCTCGCCGCTAGCGCGCAGGGCCGCGTACTCGGTGGGGGGGGCGGCGTGGTGCACGTAGGGCGCCCCGCCCGCCAGCACCGCCGCTTGCAGCTGGTAGCCGGGCAGCAGCCCCGCGTTGTAGAAATCGGGCGAAAAAAAGCAATACAGCCCCGTTTGCGGGCCTTCCGATAGCTGCCAGCTCAGGGCGGTGCCCGGCGGCACGAGCAGCAGCGACTGCGGCCCCACGGCCACCACCTCATCATTTAGGGTGAAAAGGCCGCCGCCCTCGCCAATAAGCGAGAGCTTGTAAAACGCCCGGCGGTGCAGCTCAACGTGCTGGCGGCAAGTGGCAAACCGCTCTTCGCGCCGATACACTACCAACTGCTCCAGGGCCTCGGTGGGCGGCTGGGGTGGCTGCGGCGCAATGGCCTGCGGGTAGGCATCGAAGCCAAAAACGGGCACCGGAGACTTTTCCATCGTCTCTTAACCGCCCCGGTCGGCCCAGGGTTATCGGGCCTCGGCCGGGCGAGTAGCGCGCACTTTCAGTCCGCGAGTGCCGGTCGTTGCAACCCGCGGACTGAAAGTCCGCGCTACGCCTGCGCTTACTGCACGGCCACGTCCCACACCTTGGCCATGCGCGCCTTGCCGGCTGGGCCTTCCACTTCCAGCACCACGATGTACTTGCCGGCCTCGCGGTATTGATGCACCGGGCTTGGGGCAGTAGACGTAGTCCCATCTCCAAAATCCCACTTCCACTTGGTCACGCGTCCTAGGCTTTCATCGGTAAACGTGACCTGCCGCCGCGCAGCATCCGTGACCAAAAAAGACCACTGCGCCGCCAGCGTCGGCTGATATTTAGCCGCCAGCGGCAGCAGCGTAAAAACGGTGCCAAGGCTGGTATTGCCGTACATCTTGTGGTTGGTCGAGAGATTCCAGAAGCCCTTTTTGCTCTCGTCCTGCACGTCGTCGTAGTCGATAACCGCCCAGGTAAGGCCGATTTTCTTGTTATCGGTCAGAACTGATTCCACGGCCCGCGCCGGGCCTTCGGCCCCGGCGTAGTCGAAGGGCGTAATCCAGAACTCGGCCGTAAGCTTGCCCGGCTGGCCGGGCTTGAAGTCGTAGCTGTAGGCGATATTGGCATAGGGCAGGCGCTTTATCCAGGGCTGGCTGCCCCAGGCCAGCGCCCAGTCTTTGCCCACGGCGGGCGTGAAAATATGGTAGTTCTGCGCCTGCACGCCATGAAAGGCGAAGTAGCGCTCCATGAGCGGCAGCGTCTGGTTGGGGTGAAATTCGGCCGTGAGCGGCCCGCCCGAAAGGTCGCCATCGACCACCACCTCGAAGGTGTCGTTGTGCAGGTCGGGGCGCGAAAAATCCCAGTAGTTATCGTAGGCTTCGTAGAGGAAATAGAGGCGATTTAGGCCCTTCACCCAGGCCACTTTCACGCTCACTTTCAGGTTGGCCGTGTCGGGCCGCGGGTAGTGCCCCGAGTCGTCGCGCAACTGGTCGGTGCCCACCGCGTACTCAGCCGGGAAGCAGGCCCAATCATCATCCTTCCCGTCGATGCGCGGAATCATGTTGGCCGGAAACTGGTACACTTTGTAGCCCCGGTCGTCCTGGGCGAAGGCTGGGCGGGCGAGGCCGAAAAGCAGTAGGAATCCAGCTTTAAACCAAGGATTGAAGTTGCTGCCGACACACTGGTGGGTATTTTTCATTTCATCATAGCCTTGAATTAGACGAGTCATGCAGAGCGCAGCGAAGCATCTCGCGTGGTGCAGTAATCAATGACATAAGCAACGAAGCGAGCGAGATGCTTCGCTGCGCTCTGCATGACCGTTCTTTTATGCTTTCGTCACTTGTTACTCCTTCCAAACGACTACCCCGGCCGGCTGTACTTCGGCGCTGCCGATAAGCACTTTGCCCGATACCGGCATGGTATACGGCTTGTCTGAATAATTCAGGCCCACCCAAAAGCCGTCGCGCCAGTCTAGTACGACGCCCTCGGGCAAGTCGGTAATCGGGATGCCGGCCCGCTGGTACACGCGGCGCAGTACCTCTTTTTCGAGCGCCCCGTCGTCGGTATCCGGTCCCACGTAGGTGACGCTGCCCTTACCGAGCGAGCGCGATACTACGGCCGCCTTGCCGGCGTAAAACTGGTTGGTGAAGGTGGCCCAGGTTTCGGTGCCGGGCTGCGGCTCCAGCACATCGGCCCAGTTGTTCCACCAGTATTTTTTGCCGCCGCTCTCCAGCATCCCGGCGGCCGACTCGGGCAGTAGGTCGTACATCGGGATTTTGGCCCCAATCAAATCCAGAATCGGGCCGGCCCAGGCGGCTTCCCAGAGCTTGCCGGTGCGGTCTTTTTGGCCGGTGCGGCAGGTGAGTACTAAATGACCGCCCTGTTGCACGTATCGCCGCCAGCGCTCGACCAAGTTCTTATCCAGCAGCTCATAGGCCGGGGCGATGAGCACCGGGTAGCGGGTGAAATCCTTGGCTTCGGTGATGACATCGACCGGCGCGCCGGCCTGCTTCAGCGCGTTGTAGTAGCGCTTGAGATGCTCCATCGTGCTCCACTGGTTGGTCTGGGGTTGGTTGTCCATTTCCCAACGGTTATCGGCGTTGTAAAGAATGGCGGCCTGCCGGCGCTGGTAGGCGGCGGGCATCTTGGCGCTGGGCTGGTACTGCTGCTGCACGGTCGCCAGCTCCTTGATTACCTTGATGTACTCTTGCCCGCTGGTACTGGGCGTCACGCCATCGGTGCCGATGATGCCGTAGTGATACTGCTCGCCGCCCGTGAGCGGCTGCCGGAAGCGGTAATTGCACACAAACTTGTTGCCGCCCACGAAGGCGTGCCAAATCCACATGCGCACCGCGCCCGGCAGCGGCTGCGGGTTAAACTTGCCCCAATTCACCTGCCCCGGCTGCAATTCCATGACGCCCGTGATGCCGTTGAGCGGCCGAAACAGGTCGTTGGCAAAGCCGATGCTGCTCGCCGAACCCATGCGGAAGCCCTGCGCGCCCACGCCAGTATCGTAGCCCGCCACCAAGTATTTGGTATACGTCAGGAAGTCGAGCCCCGTGATGCGGGTCGGGTCCACGTCCACGTGCTCGGGCATGAGGTTGGTAGTAATCCACTGCGTGGACGCGATGTATTTGCGCAGGATTTTGTACTGAAAGCTCAGGAAATCATTGGCTTCGTCGGCCGAAAACCGCTTGAAATCGAGCATCGCCGCCGGGGCCGGCTGGGCTATCAATTCCTTCTGATTAGGAATCAATACCTGGCTAAAATCGGTGTATTGGATGCTCCAAAAAGCCGTGCCCCAGGCCTTATTTAGCGCATCCAGCGTCTGGTATTTAGCTTGTAGCCAGCGCCGAAAGCTGGCTTGCGCGGCCGGGCTGTAGTCGTACTGCCCGTAGTGCGACGGCTCATTATCAAGCTGCCAGCCCCAGATGCGGCTATCCTTGCCGTAGTGCTGGCCAATGGCATCGACCATGCGCTGCACATATTGCCGGTACACGGGGCTCGACCACGAAATCTGCTGCCGCGAGCCGTGTTGCATGGTGCGGCCTTCTGCGTTCACCATCAGAATTTCGGGGTGCTTTTGGGCCAGCCACGCGGGGGGCGTGGGCGTGGAGGTGCACATCACGATTTTGAGCCCATTTTGGTGGGCCAGCGCCACGGCCTCATCGAGCCAGGTGAAGTCAAATTTGCCTTCCTCGGGCTCGATAAACGTCCAGGCAAACTCGCCGTAGTGCGTGAACTGAAACCCGACCTCGGCCATCTTTTTGATGTCGCGCGCCCAGTTTTCGTGCGGCCACTGCTCGGGGTAGTAGTAGCTGCCCACCGACATCAGCGGGCCTTTGTCAAAAAACGTGGGTTTGGGTGGGGCAGTTTGGGCCAGGGCGGGAGCCGCAGTGGCGAGCGTGAGAGCGAGTAGGCGGTATTTCATGAAGGGGGACCAAATTGGAAAACGCAAAAGAACGTTTGTCATGCTGAACGCAGTGAAGCATCTCTGTCGCAACGTTGAACGGTGCGAGGGAAGCGGTAGAGATGCTTCACTACGTTCAGCATGACAAACGTTCTTTTGTATACTTTCTGCTTACTCTACTTCCGCGCCAGCCACTCGGTTGGCACCGGAATGATGCAGATATTCATGCTCTTGCCATCGGCCGAGAGCATGGCCGATTGAATTTCGATGCGGGTGCCGTCGGGGCTCATGGTGGGGTGGGGGTGGTCGGCGGCGGTGGTTTTGTGGCTGGTCGAGAGCAGGCGCATTTCGTGG
>Ga0265780_10006677_pt1 | contig 14269 bp, 17 predicted proteins | sample P1T30metagenome_FD_192432 | JGI IMG/M metagenome (GOLD analysis project Ga0265780, IMG submission 192432) | Plant litter microbial communities from East Loma Ridge, Irvine, California - P1 T30 | ecosystem: Environmental > Terrestrial > Plant litter > Unclassified | place: USA: California... | reverse complement strand
AAAGTGATTCGTTCCAAGATGATAGCACTGTTGCCTTGGTGCGGATCCCCTAGTGTACGGGAGCGGGAACGTGCATGAGCGGACGCGTCTCTCAGCGTCAAGGATCGAGTGTCAACTATCACTGCTGGATTCATACGACGTGTACATTTGCTTGTATATGCGTTTCTTAGGAGCGGTTTCCTCTTGGTGCTGTTGAAGATGGGATGGCATGACAGGGATTCATTCAAGTCGAAATGGTTTTGGTGGCTGTCTTCACGCTGAAGTTGATACATATGCAAACAGATCCCCTAGCAGACGGGTCGCGGGTACGTACAGCCCTTCGCGTCAACATCTCACCGCTCGATTTTGGTTCTCGTTCTTTCGCTGAGTTGACATGTAGAATCCCTTGCGAACGGAAACGTCCATGAGCGGGGGCGTCGTCCGCATCGACCGCTCGCCGCTCGATGCTGTGAGACAATTTCTGAGCTAGGAGTATATCTAGCCTGCCCCTTCCCCTTTCGTTCTGATCCGGCCATCTCCTTTACACTCTACTTCTTCTGTTAAATTTCACTCCGCTTTGTGGCCCGCGTAGTCCACCCCTATTCAGACCGCGCTGCATTCAGCAGGCCCTCAACCGACAACAAGCAAACATGCCAAACCGAGGTTATCCGTATGTCATGCTGCCAGACCCTGATGACGGAGACCAAGGCGATGGTACTCGGTCTACTCTTCTTGCAGCACAGACTTTTCTTGCAGCCATGGAGTCCCGTGCAGCACAAGCTTCTCCTGCATCGCAGACTCCTCCTGAAGCACACGCTCCTTTCCGCACCCGCCTAGAGTTCCTCATAAAAGGCATCGTCCCATTCACCGATCCACAAGATGCCGACTGCACCATCTGTACCGGAGCACTGGCCGTCGACGTCGTCAAGTTCGTTAGATGCGGCCGTTTCTTCCATTGCAAGTGCATACTTGCCTGGCTTCACGGTCACGAGTCGGGGCATGCGAAGTGTTCTGTGTGTCAGGACAGGCTGTTCGTCCGTCAGCCGGGGCCACATTCACAGCCACCCGGGCGTGCAACCTACACGTACAGCGATACCTATGCTATTGCCGCGCTTGCCGAGATCCGCTATCGTCTCATCTATGGCGGTCCCGCTACGCTCTTCCTTCCCTTCGTGGACGAGGAAAACGGCACGCTAAATTTCACTATGAACGGGATGGTCGTTCCAGTCCTGGAATGGCCAGCGAATGGGGACAACGAGCGGGACCCCAGATTCTACCATGGCCCGACCCGCAGCGAAACTTCAAGCGAAGACTCCGCCTCAACCGTCTCGAGCGATGAAGCCGCTGATACGGTTCCGCCGGTCACACAGCATTGGCGCGAGGCAACTGCTCGTCTCCTTCAAGCGAATGCTGAGCTCACCACTGCGATGGTCGATATGGAAGCGACAACCACAGCATTCTTCTCAATGAGCGAAAACTTGCGAGCGACAAGCTCGGCACGTCTCAACCTCGACGCTGCGATGCTCGATTTGCTAGCGACCAACACTGAGAATCTGCAAATTGATGACCAGGAACACGAGCTCAACGCTCATTAGACTGCGTATTTCACGTTTCCGATGTAGCCAAGCAGATATGTGGATTTGACTGCCTCGTCAGACTACTCTCACTTTTGACGGCGAACTTTGACGCCTTACTAGGGAGGATGCTCGCGCCTATGGACGAAGTGAATGGCTCGCCGAGGAGAACTAGAGCTGATTCGTTTGTCATCGTATTGGATCTGTGGACGCCCGAACGACGAAGCCTATGACTTGTCCAGTGGGAGTGCGTGGTCCTAATGAACGAAGGAAGACATGGAAGTCGCGACACGGGAGACCAGGAAGCCAAAAAATTGTCTCGAGTGAGCTTCGCAATGCGGGAGTCATGGAGCTTTTGCTAGTATATACAAGAAATAGAAGATATAATAATGTTCTTTAACAAAATAGTGCCTCAGTGAGTAAAATGTTGTGAAAATCTCAGGAGTGACCTCAAGTCAAATCAGCATAAAGAATCGTAAAGTGCGCAAAAAGAACAAAAATCAGAACACCCTGCCTTTCGCAGGCTGCTAGCGGAGTCGAATCGCCGAAGAACGAAATCCCACAACACACGGTATACTCCAAGGCCAAGACCTCAGTGTCCCATCCAGGGTTTAACAGACTTGTTCTTGTATTGGTGTTCTGATGGGAAGTTTTTGATTTGACTAATACATATATAAGTATTGGCGGGTGTCGTGTGCGGATGTTTGTTTTGGTGTGGGTTGTTTTTTGGTGGATAAGTGGGGCTGAGTGCGCATTCACTTCGCGCGCATGAACGCGCGGTATGAGTGAGGTATACATGGTGTTTTGTGATTTTTTGAGATTCCTAACAATATCTGGGAGATTCTGGAGCGTGTGAGAAAGTGCGAAGAAAGCCGTTGATTGTTACTCTGATGGGCGCATGTGTATAACTAAGAGGGACTCCCAGATGCCAACTTCATTTTCTCACACAACATCAACTTCAATGTCTCGCCCCATCAACGCAGCAGCATCAATTTCTCCTCAGAGAGACGGCACATCTCGTCTGCCTACCAGAGACGAATTGTACATGACCGGCATGATCGCCATCCCACCTCCCGTTCCACCTTTGAACGGCTACGCATGTCGTATTTGCATGGACTCACAGGTTCGTCAATATGTACAGTTGCGAAGATGCGGTGATATCTTCCACGCAATTTGCATACAGATGTGGTTCGAGCGGGCACCGAGAGCACCAGATAACACGGACTGCCCAACATGTCGAATCGTGTTGTATAGTGGATGAGACAGATGGCGACCGAATTCAGTGGACCACTACGGATGGGAATCGATTCGAACAACTTGTACAGCCTAGAGTCGCAGCTCAGATGCTTCATGTGCTGGGTTAGCTTCCAATGGTGGTAGATGAAGAGCTTCGACAGATATACCTTTGGAATACATGCACCACCCTCAACGAGCACAAGGAAATTTCTTATTATTATAGTATAAATTAAAGCGTCTCGCCATCAATTCAATTCTCATCTAGAAAATCGTTCTCACAGTGAACGTCTCGCTTGATGTCACTGTCCTGATTCACTACTGCTCATAGATACATGTGCAGTTATTAGACTCACTTCTAATGGGCATAGACCCAGTCCAACAGATCATGAGCCCAACTTTACGATCTCGTTATTCAGTCTTGGGGCCGTCCGCCTTCTGTTTAGCTTGGGTTTATTGTCACAATATCCAACTCTCATTCACCTCTATCATTTTCACCAACACTGTGCACAAACAACCTCTTTATGATTTAGCATTGTATACCAATACTGTGAATCTTCATACCTAGCAGGTATTGACCGGGCTTTTGACATACGTTCATTAGATCGATACCGCACAGTACCCCCACGATGCTGCCTCTTCCCTCAGCATGCAAACATTTGTTCTCTTCCAAATCATCAGATCATTCTCCACTACGACTATTTGAGACCTGGAGATCTCCAATCTCAACCGGACTTCCAAGCCTTAGAAGTCCACTCATACCAGGTCTGTGTACGTCCAAGATGGCTTCCAACACCCTCAACAACTCCAACCAGCTTCCCACTCAAGTCGAGTTCTTCCACAGCGGTGCGATCCGCATCTCCGCGCGACCAGGCGACTGTAGCATCTGCCAAGATCCTCTGAACACAGAAGTCATCAAGATCATAGCCTGTCGCCACATGTTCCACCTGGAATGCGTCATTGCGTGGTTTGAATCCGACAACGCCCGCCGAGGCTCCTGTCCTAATTGTCGTCGCGAGCTATTCGAAGCCCCGCCGCTGAGTCAAGCCCAATTGGGCGCTCTCGACGTTGACATGATGGATCTAGACGACCAGGAGACAGATGTGGATGAGCCATACTACGATCCGCCCATGTCAGATTTCATCGACGACTCCGACGCGTCCCCGATTCCGCGACGCGTGCGTCGTCGCCGGGCCAATCTTTCTCCTGTAGTAGAGCCTCATCCCGGGCAACCACCCCCTCGAGGACCAATGCCAGATCCTCGTCCGTGGCAAGTGATGTACGAGACCCAGGCGTCCAGGGATGAGACGGACGCGGCAGTGGCGATGTTACTCGCTGCTGCTCGTGAGGTTGACCGGGCTGATGACGAGCGGATGGCAGCGCACCCACATCGATTTGATGAGCTCCGCAATCGTGCTGATGGGTTGTTCGATGGCGAGGTGGAGTTTCCCGGTCCAGAATATCGTGGATGACGGCGGGATGGGTCACGAGATGGGGGAATAGTGCGGGTAAACCCAACTTCGGATGCGGACGCCATAGAGTGTCTTTATGACGACGTTGGAGAACCATGGCAGATCCTTCCCTCCCAAGATGGTCCTTCCGTTCTTCCAGAAGGATGTGAAGATCTGGAGTGACCGTCATGGTTGCCGGATTTTCTGTTTGGAGATGTATTATAGTTTATTTTGATCCTCAGATATGACACTGTTGACTTCCACCTTTTTAGACTCTTTGAAAATGTAGTGACGTCGCCCGAAAGACCATTCTTACTGCGCCTCTAATGGATGGGACACGAGCAGATTTGCCACAGCTCGACACTGAGGCTTCTATATAGATGGCCCATTGGAGTTTTGGAAGTGTCGCCACCTTGTCACTGCCACACGGGGCGTTCAGACTGTTCAACTGTAGGTAAAGGAAGAGTTGGCTTACACGACCTGCAATTAAGGACATCAGCCGCTCGGTATATGTACAGGGTATCTTACATCAATGCATCAAAAAAGTCGCATCCGCCTGCGCGAAAGCTAACCTCACTCCCCATCAGCTCGTCACCCAATCGTGTTCCTTCTCTTGTGCATCTTTAACATCATACTTTGCGCCCATCCACTTCGCATCCTTAAACGGCTTGACCACCGCCAAAACCTTCGACCGCACCAATGCCAACGGCAACGGCCCAAACAACCTGCTATCCCTACTCCACTCCAGATTATCCCCTGCAACCCAGCAATGCCCCTCAGGCACTTGCACCAGCTGCTCCGTCACCCGTGCAAATTTCACATCCACATCTTCCGCCTCCACCTCGTCTTGCCGAGGCGGCGTGATCACAGCCACGAAGTCACCCGGCATGCCGATGATGCGCTTGCACCCTGAGCTTTTAGGGAAGTGTGGATGTGTGTATATGATTACGTCGCCGACCTTGACGCCCCGGCCGCGCCGATGCAGAGACGAGTAGAGTACATATGGTGTTCCGAAGTATTCGGGGGGCATTGTGGGGACCATCGAGATGCCCACGGTAGTACCGATGCCGCCGATATATTTTGTGCAAATGTGGTAGGCGAGTCCGGCCTGGGCGTATCTGAGAGCGATTCCTGGTGTCCTGTTAGAAGGTGCTGAGAAATTGGAGGGAAGACGTACGGCCCCACTCTGCGGGGAGATGGGATGTCATTGCGCGGAGCACGTGCTGCTATTATCGTTCAGGCATTGTCTATGTTTGCGGACGCGGCGATTTGCGTATCAATTGAGTCTGGGATGGTGGAGTGTAGAGTGTGGAGTTGCTCGAGCTTCAAGGTTCTAGTATTATCTCCGTGGCTGGAATGGTAAACTCCGACGCTAGTGTTTTCCTACAAACGACGCAGTGATCGTCGCAACGTTCATTGCTCTAGCCAGATGCGGTATTAAAGTACTACAATCATGATGGATACTGCAGTGGTAGGATTGAGAGATCAAGATCAGGCCAAGACGAGGTACCACTATCCTTATCTATGGTTACAGATCAGAGATTAATTGCCTGAAGACCTGTTCCAACAGACCTCCCAGAAGGAGCCACTGTACATGATGCAATTATAGGTGCGCTTCTCTCTACGCATAGACCGTGACGTGTATCCAAGTTTACCATTCCCTTTCTGACCTCGAATGAAGAACTCCTCAACAACTACCACGACATCAACTCCCAATACATCACCGAACTGGACCAGGAACCCACACCACTCCAATTCATGCGCTTCGTCTCCCGCAACCAACCCTTCATAATCCGGAACCAACCCAACTCTCCATTCCGCCACATCACCAAATCATGGACCCCTTCCTACCTCTCCCAGAAACTCGCCGATACACCCGTAACCGTCGCCCTCACGCCTTCAGGAAACGCCGACGCAGTAGTCCCCCTCCCCTCCGGCGGCAGCATCTTCTGCAAGCCGCACGAAGCCACCGAGCCCTTCTCATCCGCGCTGCACCAAATCATCTCGCAGGAGAAATGCGCGCCCCACGCCGCCGCAACGCGATACATACAGAGCCAGAACGACAACCTGCGCTCCGAGTACGCCGCGCTCTTCGCCGAACTGCCGGCTTGTATTCCCTGGGCGAGCGCTGCGCTCCAACAAGACCCGGACGCGGTGAATCTGTGGGTCGGGAATAGTCATAGCACGAGTGTGCTGCATAAAGACCATTATGAGAATGTCTTCGTGCAGGTCGTGGGGAGCAAGGAGTTTGTGGTACTGCCGCCCGTGGCGGCGCCGTGTGTGGCCGAGCGCGCGGTTTTGAGCGCGACGTATGCGCCGGTTGATCCGTTGATTAGATCAGAGGATGTGCGTAAAGAGGATCTGTGTATAAAAGTTGATGAGCCGCAGGAGTATGTGCCGCTGCCGACGTGGGATCCCGACCGGCCGGGGGAGAACACCACGGCGTATTCGGAATTCGCGCGGCCGATGAGGGTAACGGTGAACGCGGGCGATATGCTATATCTACCAGCGCTGTGGTATCACAAGGTGAAGCAGATAGTGGGCGAGGAGGGCATGTGCTGCTCTGTGAATTACTGGTATGATATGGATTTCGCAGGGCAGTTTCAGGTGGCGACGAGGTTTGTGCAGGAGGTTGCTGCAGTGGGAGGGAGAAGCTAGCTAGAGGATAATCTGAAGTCTATTCGATTACGTTTATGGGTATCTCAAACGCCTGAAAGATAAGAAACAACACGAACACCACTCTTATGCAAAAAACTACCTCCTGACTTTGACGTTGAGCCCCATGCCCCTGGCACTCGCCCACAGACTGTCACTAACTCTAATCGGCAGCTTCCTCCCTTTGAGTCTCTGATCGATCAGCCACAGGCCCACCACAAATTCTTCTCTCTTCAATCTCCCAATCGCCCTGCTGTCTACAAGATCCCATACTTCCTCAAGCACATGAACCGGTAGTCTGCTTCGAGTCCATATATCCTGCACGGCGTAATTCAACACATCTTGCGACGGGTCATCCTCGGTTTGCGAAGACGATGGTGGGATGTGTATTCCTTTATTCGCCGCCCAGACACCCTCGTAACGTTTCCGTTCGCGTTCGGTAATTTCATCACGCCAGCGATTACGCGTGCCTTCGTGGTGCTTATTGGGGTGTTTGCGCGACTTGATGCCCATGATGCGTGTGCCCTTCTTCTTGTACCGGCGGACTTCGTCTTCGTCTTCAGATGACGAGGGCTCCTTGCGCATAGTAGTGCGCAATTTTCCAGTAGCTTTCGGCGGAGATTGTTTTTGAGGGGAGGGCGAGCGGTGGTGGAACGGAGAGTGGTGATGGTGGTGTTTTCGAGGCGGGAAGAGCGGTTCGATGGTCATCGGCTGCGAAGGGGCGGGCGACGCATTCCGCGAAGATGCCAGAGCAGCACCCATGATGGCGCTGGAGAGCGATTCTCCGGTCATGTGCTGGGTGATCTGCTTGACCGAGTCTCGTTGGTAATTGTTGTGGTAGACTGAGCCAGGCGACGTTCCCGAGACAGAAGTCGGGCGTCGCGGAGGCGAGAATCGAGTGGGCGAGTGCATGGGGTTCTGTCTCTGGTCTTGTCTCCGTGGTGCTATCGGCACTGGGGCTGCTGATCGTGGCCTGCTGCCAGCTCCTGCACCATCAGGCTTGCGGGTTTGTGACCGCCGAGGCGGGGGTAGGGTAGGCTTCAGCTTCTCCTCGTCTTCCTGCATCTCCTTCGCTGACTTGAAGGAGGATGGCGAGTCCGGGGTCTGCTCACTACCCATTGAAGTGGAGGGTCTTCGGCGTGTGACGGCAGAGCGCTTCATGTCCTCTGATTGTGGTCGTGCCTGGCGCGAGCCTCGTTGCGGCGGTGGCTTTGGCGGCGGCGGAGTGGTCATCCGCGATGTGGCCAACTTCGCTGGCTTCTGTTTGATGGGCGGTGACTTCATCGGGTCCTTTTGTGGCGTTTTAAAGTAAGGAGCGCCATCAGTGTATGGCGGGGGTGGCAGCTCAATTTGATGCTTTGGCTTCGGCTTGACAGGCGGGGGTGCGCGTGTCTGCTGCCTCGACAATGGTGCGTTTTCAATGGGTTCTGGAGGAAGCTTGAATGTTCGCTGGGGCTTGGGTGATCGGACCAGCGGTGGAGAGTGCTGGGAGTAGCTCAAGGGTACCGCGGCGTCGGATTTGGTAGGGGTATCGGATCGGACCTGCTCGAACATCTTCACGAGTGAATTTGTAGGCGGGATCGGGGTGTCGTCGGTGGGCCTGTCTTGCTTCGTTGCTGTAGCTGAGCGCGAGTCAAAGCTGTCCCGCCTCTTTCGGGGCTGTGGGCTTGGCTTCTGTGTCTCCAGCCTTGCCAAAACGCTGCCTACGCTCCCCGGTGTAGGCAACACATGCCTATCCTGAGTATGCCGCTCGCTCATGATGGGTGTAGTCGTGGTAGTCTGAGGCGCAGGGGCAGGGGCAGGGGCAGGTCGTAGGGGAGAGTGACGGGCCGCAGCCAGCCGGGCCGCGATGTTCGAGGGAGAAGAATTGCGGACGGGATATTCCTCAGGTACTCCCAGCTTGTGGGAACTGGTAGACTTACTTCCAGCTTGCACCAGAGACAGACTGCTGACGCTCCGCGAGCCCGTCCAATCGCGCGTCAGAGGCGCCGAGCTACCCGCAGCTCCTGCATTGCTCCGTGGGCTGCTAACCTTGGTTGCAGCTAGCAACGCACCGTTTCCCTCCCCAGTGTATGTGTTTACTAGAGGCTTCGCTTTCGCTGCGGGCTTGGAGAACGCTAGGAAGGCGCCATGCAAGGCAGCGTCCCGTACATTGTGCTGGGTGTCGCCAGTGCTGTGGTTGCTTGCGTAAGCCATGGAGAGGTGTCCATCGGTATGACGTATGGAAGGAATGCGTGGTCGAAAGGGCTCATATATGGAAGGGGTAAAGGCGACACATCGAAAGGTATTTGAGCGAAAGACTAGAAAGAAAGAGTTGCAGTGGAGCCGTGATTACGAACATGTCCTGAAGTGAAGCACGAACACCGTGACCGTAAATAGATTGCGCTAGTGCATCGGATCGGCTCTAGACATCACGTGACAGCGCGATGACTGGAGACGCGAACTTGGTGGTTGCCTTGCTACGACGACCAACCACATAAATACAGTTACGTCTCCTCTCTCGCACCCCAATGCCCACAACATGGCCGAGGATACGGACATGCCAGACGCAGAGGCTGTGCGTGAGAACACTCTCATGTACGGCCACGACGACGACCTTGATGAGAAGTTCCCCACGCGTCCCTTAAACCTCCACAAGTCGCCGCCCTTCCACACGTTGTTTACTGAGTTGTTCTATCCGCTCATGGATACCCAAAAGAAGGGTAGGCAGCCACCTGGGCCTCGCCGAAAAGCCGGTCCCCACGGAAACTCAACCCTGTCGCCCCACGAGGCCAAGCGGAACATCATCGAAAGGTTTATTGCAAACTGGCGCAAGACTGTCGGCAATGACTTCTACCCAGCAATGCGTCTCATCATACCTGACAAGGATCGAGATCGTGCCATGTATGGCCTGAAAGAGAAGGCCATCGCAAAAGTCCTGATCAAACTCACCAAGATCAGTAAAGATTCGGATGATGCTAAGCAGATGCTGAACTGGAAGCTTCCCGGACAGTTGCACAAAGCCTCAGCCTCAACAGCTGGAGACTTTGCCGGACGATGCTACCAGGTCTTGTCCTCAAGGCAGCTAAACACCAAGCTTGGTGACATGAGTATCGCAGAGGTCAACAATGCCTTGGACAAGCTATCCCAGCTTGGGTCGGAAGACGAGCAAGTCAAGATCTTCCAGAGGTTCAACAGAAGGATGAACGCCGAGGAGATGACATGGCTCATCCGCATAATTCTTCGCCAAATGAAAATCGGTGCGACTGAGAAGACGTTCCTCGACATCTGGCATCCCGATGCGGAGACGTTGTTCAACATTTCATCCAACCTACGGCGCGTATGTTGGGAGCTTTACGACCCAAAGGTCCGGTTGGAAGGCGAGGATACCGGGCTCAGCTTGATGCAGTGTTTCCAGCCTCAGCTTGCCGCCTTCCAGGATAAAGGTGGGTCGTTTGAGAAGATCGTATCGCGGATGCAGGCCAACTCGGATGATGACTCATTCTGGATTGAGGAGAAGCTGGATGGAGAGCGTTTGCAGCTTCACATGATTGAAGACCCGGAAGCGCCAGGTGGGAAACTTTTCGGCTTCTGGTCACGAAAAGCCAAAGACTATGCATATCTCTACGGCAAGCATCTCCAAGGCGACGAAGCTGGTGCCTTGACAAGATTCATCACAGATGCATTCGGCAAGAACGTGAGGAACATAATCCTGGACGGCGAAATGATTACATGGGATATGGATGTAGATCACATTGTTGGGTTTGGCACGCTCAAAACTGCAGCCATATCGGAGAAGGAGAACAAGACCGATAAGAGTACCGGACAGCGGCCACTGTTTCGTGTCTTTGATTGTCTATATCTCAACGACAAGCTCCTCACACCTTACACCTTGCGAGACCGCCGGCGGGCTCTCGAAAGCGCCGTGAAGGATGTGAAGCGGCGATTGGAAATACATCCATACATTGAGGCGCACTCCCACATTGAGATCGAACCTGCGCTTCGTAAAGTGGTCGCCGAGTCTTCTGAAGGGCTTGTGCTCAAAAACCCGCGTTCGATGTATCGTCTCAACGACAGGAATACCGACTGGATGAAAGTCAAACCGGAATACATGTCTGAATTCGGCGAATCTCTCGACTGCATTGTTGTTGGTGGCTACTTTGGATCTGGCCACCGTGGTGGTGCTCATTCTTCTTTCCTTTGTGCATTGTTGCTCAACAAAGACGCCAAGCCGGGAGATGCAGACTATGAAAAATGCTGGTCCTTCTTCAAGGTTGGCGGCGGATTCAGCCGTGAAGACTACGCAGCCATCCGCGGTCGGACGGAAGGTAAGTGGAAAGACTGGGATCCCCGACGACCGCCGTCCATCATCGAGCTCGGTGGTCACGAACAAGATCGTCAGCATGAGAGACCTGATCAATGGATACACCCCAGCGACTCCGTAGTCTTGGAATGCAAAGCAGCAAGCGTGGAGGGAAGCGACAAGTTTCGGTTCAATCTTACGCTTCGTTTCCCTCGCTTCAGAATGCTTCGCACCGACAAGCGATGGGACCAAGCACTATCGAGAGAAGAGTTCTACGAAGTCAAGGCGAACGTAGAATATAAGCGCGAAGAGAAGGAAAAGGAATTCGAGATTGAGAAATCGCGCCGGAAACGGACGAGGACGACCAAGAAGCCAATCGTGGTCGCCGGCAGCGAAACTGTCACAACTCCGTATGCTGGTCCTATATCAAAGATTTTCGATGGACTCAGTTTCTACATTATTACCGAACAGTTGCATCCGACCAAAAAGTCCAAAGCCGACCTGGAAGCGCTTGTCAAGGCCAACGGCGGTAAGATCGTGCAGCGCGACTCGATGGAGCCCAATCTGGTTATCGTTGCCGATAAACGCCTGATAAAGGTAGCTTCTCTAGAGAAGCGCGGCACGAATAACATCGTCAAGCCTGTGTGGCTTCAGGATACCATACAGCAAAACGAGGCAGACAGCGGCCCGCTCCCGTATCTGCTTCCATTCGAGCCAAACCGCCATATGTTCTACCTTCTCGGTGATAATCAACTGGACTATGAGGCGAATGTTGACGACCATGGCGATTCATATGCTCGTGACATTGCCGATGTTCAAGAGATGAGGAACATACTCGGAGCCATGGACCCGCCTCCGAAGCGAACCAAATTTGACCGCGAGTCGTTCTTGGGTCAGCTCGATGATCATGGTGACTCTCTTTCCCATCTCAAAACCTACATGTTCTCAAACACGAAAGTCGCTTTCCGAGTTAGTGAGGATCATATCTGGACATTGCAAGCTCAGTTGGCAAGGAACTATATCCGCTTCGGCGGAGGCCAAATCACAGAGGACCCAGATGAAGAGGGTGTCACGCACACGGTCGTCCCAGATCAGCAAACCGCTTCTAGCTCACGTGTTGCAGATCTTTTGAGAATTGTCGGTGTGGGCTGGGTGCAAAAGTGCTGGGACGAGAGCACCAGGTTGGACGAAGAGAGGTATCAGTGGGGCTGAACTCTCTCTTCGCCGCCTTTCAAGTCTACTACAACATATCTGAAACAACCTGATCCTTCATTTCCGCACAGCATTTTGAGGGCGCAATGCGAGTCCTAGTAAAGCGGAACGTGGGAGCCTCCAATAACATGTTGCGTTGACGGGTGTGGCTTATAAGTCCACGTGAAGTTACCCGAGCCTAACCGCATCGGGTAAATCTATGAAGGAGCCCGATCGGGGCTTAGTGAACCACTTGGAGTTCCGTCCATTTGCCTATGATCGTAACACTGCTCGTCTGTATTATTTTTCCTTTGATTGGGATCGGGATAGTAGGCCCCACCACATTGCTGGTCATACCACATTGTCCATCGCGGACTTCGTAGCCTTCAGAGCACAGCTACTTCAAAACACAAGCATTTCCCGAACGAATCCACGAGCTGCAACACCGAAGTCCATATTCCCCCGCGCCTCTTCTTAAGAACCCCCGAACTAAATCCATCTCCTCACCAAAATGCCAAACTTCCATCCCTACTTCCCTCGCGTCCGAACCACCATTTCATCCACCACATCACCGCAACCATGTTCACCTCAAACTTCCTCCCCCTCATCCTCCTCACCACCCCCATCCTCGCCCAAACAACCACCACAGCCACAATCCTCACTCCAAACTGGTGCCTAACCGCCACCCACCCCACCGTCACCGTCATCAACGCCGCATCCTCCCTAACAACCTACTCCTACTCCTGCAGCGTCGACAGCTCAGCTGCATCCTCCGCATCTGCTGCCGCCTCTGCCGGCCGCAGCAAAGCCAGCGCCGCCCTCGCATCCGCCGGCATCCACACGCACCCCCCGCCCGACAAGCGCTCCGACTGCTACAACTGGAGCGGCTGGGGCGGGTCGTGGTCGGCGTGTATACCCTGGGAAATCACACAAGGCCCGTCGATTTGGGCAGTGCACTACACGCTCACCAACATCGTGGCGCTCGATCAGGAATGCACTTTTGGCGCGGGAGGGGTCGCGGAGGGGCCGGCGACGTGTACGGCGAGTGGGAGGTTGGATCCGGGGGTTTGGGGCGAGGGGGATGGGGTTAGAACCAGGACGTTTGATGGGGATGAGGTGAAGAGAATCTGGGGCAGGGATGTTGTGGAGGTCGCGGCTGGTGGGAGTGGAGGGGCGCAGGCGACTACGACGAGGTGGACGGGCACGGGAGCGGCGCCGAGTCGCACTGCGGAAGCGCTGCAAGGGAATGATGGTGCTGGGAGTACGGGAGGGGGTATGGTGATGCCGTTACCGACGGGGATGGTAGCCATGGCGGTGGGAGCTGGGGGTGTGTTGTTTGGAGCGCTTGCTTTGTGATGTGAGGTAGAATAGGGTGGGCTTTTATTTGTACATACATCTTCTCTTTTTGGCCTGTATATATTATCTACACGATCGTTACGTTTTCCGCAGCAGTGGGCGTGGGGGTTCGGAACCATGGAATGAGAAACTCGTTGAGGCATCATTTCTTCAGTGAACCTCCATAACAACCTCATTCGTCGCGAATCTCTTCCCTCCAAACGGACTTTGAACATACGCACTCAGATCGTCCTCGGACACGTCCGCGCCGTACTTGTCCCAAACGCCCTTGAAATCTCCTTCCGCCTTGACCTTGTACTTGGCAGGCTTCCGTTCCGGCATCCACGGCTTGTCGAAAATGACCGTAATCTCTTCCTGCGTGCCCGGCGCAATAGTGACGAGCTGGTCCTGCGGCGGAGGCATTTTCCTGTTGATCTGAAGAACCACCTGCTCGACCTCTTCCCCACTTCCTCCATCCACGATCTTGAAAACCCCCGTATTGAGCGCAGCGGAATCGAGTGGTGTGCCCCATTTTAACAGCGTATACGGCGTATCTGGACTGTGGTTCT
>Ga0265780_10006676_pt1 | contig 14270 bp, 9 predicted proteins | sample P1T30metagenome_FD_192432 | JGI IMG/M metagenome (GOLD analysis project Ga0265780, IMG submission 192432) | Plant litter microbial communities from East Loma Ridge, Irvine, California - P1 T30 | ecosystem: Environmental > Terrestrial > Plant litter > Unclassified | place: USA: California... | reverse complement strand
CGGCAACGAAGATGGAGTCTGGAGCAGCACCCCGGCGGCACGCACTTTCCACATCGCCCCCACCTTCATGCAGACGCTGTGGTTCAAGCTGCTGTGCGTGCTGGCGGTGCTGGCCCTGCTGGTGATGGCCGTGCGCATCCGCAGTGGGCAGCTTGCCGCGCTGGTGCGCGCCCGCTTGCAGGAGCGCCACGGCGAACGCGAGCGGATCGCGCGCGACCTGCACGACACCCTGCTGCAGGGCAGCCAGGGCCTGATCCTGCGCCTGCATGCCATCAGCCAGTCCGCCCACGCCTCGCCCGCCGTGCGCAGCAGCCTGGAGGCGGCCATGCAGCTGGCCGAGCAGAACCTCGCCGAAGGCCGCGAACGCGTTGCGGCGCTGCGCGACGGCCCGGCTGCCGGCCAGGACCTGGTGACCGCCTTGGCCCATGTGCATGAAGAGTTCGCCGGCCAGGGCGTCAATCCACTACGGCTGACCATCGAAGGGGCGGCACCGCCGTTGCAGGCCCACGCGGCCGAAGAAGTCTTCCTGATCGGTCGCGAAGCGATCCGCAACGCCCTGCACCATGCCCAGGCCGGGGCGATCGAAGTGGAACTGGCCTACGGGCGCAGTTGCCTGCTGCTTCACGTGCGCGATGACGGCCGCGGCATGACCGACACCCACGGCGCCGCCGACGGCCACTGGGGCATGCAGGGCATGCGCGAGCGCGCGCGCCGACTGGGCGGAGAACTACGCGTCTGGTCGCGTCCCGGGCTGGGCACCGAGATCGCGCTGTCGGTGCCCGCCAATCGCATCTACCGGCAACGCCCCTCCCCATGGCGACGCTGGCTGCCCAACAGGAAACCTCCAGCATGAACCCCAACGATTCCATCGGCGTGCTGATCGTCGACGACCATCCGCTGCTGCGCGATGGCCTGGGCGCGCTGCTGTCCACCCAGTCGGACATGCATCTGGTGGGCGAAGCCGCCGATGGCGAACAGGCGGTGGAATGCTATCTGCGGCTGCACCCGGAGGTGGTGCTGATGGACCTGCAGCTGCCCGGCATCGATGGCGTTGAAGCCATCATGCGCATCCGTGCACAGGATCCCAAGGCCCGCATCATCGTGTTGACGACGTACCGCGGCGATGTCCGCGCGGTACGCGCGCTGCAGGCCGGCGCCAGTGCCTACCTGCTCAAGGACATGCTGCGGCATGAGCTGATCGACACCATCCGCAGCGTCGCTGGCGGTCGCCGCGCTGCCATTCCGGCTCAACTGGCCGCCAGCATCGCGGCCCACGTGGTGGAAGACCGGTTGTCCCCGCGCGAAACCGAGGTGCTGGTCCACGTTGCGGCCGGCATGTCCAACCGGCGCGTGGGCGAGCAGATGCAGATTTCCGAGCAGACCGTCAAAGCGCACATGAAAAGCATCATGGAGAAGCTGGGCGTCGGTGACCGCACGCATGCGGTCACCATGGCCCTGCGCCGCGGCATCATCAGCCTGGATGATGAAACCGGCGAACGCTGAGACGGCTCAGAAGCGCACGTCCGCCTTGATGCCTACGACCACCGCATCCTTGCGCGATGCCAACCCACCGGGGTGGCGCACGTACTGGACACCGGGCTGCAGGTCCAGTCCGGCGGCGGGCTTCCAGCCGTAGAAGACCTCGGCGACCTGTTCGCGCCTTGCGGGCGGACCGCGGTGGCGCTGTCGCTGGCTGTCGGCCACGCGTGGATTGACCCGGGTACTGGCAAGCCCCAGGCCGATGCGGTCATCCGGCCGCGAGCGGGTGGTTCCGGTGTGGACGAGCTGCAGGCTGATCATCTGGTCGATCTCGCCAGTGCGGCGATCACCCTGTGCGAAGGCCAGTTGGGTCCGCAATCCCGATGATTCGCTGCTTGCGTTGCCGTGGGTCAGCTGCTGCTGCGCACTGGCCCATCCGCCGTAGGCACCGGTGCGCAGCAACGCCATGCCGCCGCCCGCAGGGATCGGTAGCGGCTGCACCGCGTCCGCACGCGGCGCACTGCTGTACCAGCCACCCACCGCATACCGACCCTTGCGCCCGTCGAATGACGGCTCCCAGCCCAGTTCCAGCGGTGTGAGGGTGCCGACCGTGCCGGCCGGTGCCAGGCGCAGGCCACCCCCACGTTCATCGGCATAGCGGGGGTTGATCTGGTACGCAGCCGCACGCAGGTAGACCGCGGGGAGCGGTCGGTAGGTGACCACCGCGCCCCATTGGCTGAGCGGCGAATTGAACCAGTAGTCGCCCCCGAACAGCGCCACCTGGCCACCGCACAGCGCCAGGTTCATGGCAACGCAGTCGAGCATGTTGAAGTCCTCCCCCACCGCAAGCCGGCCCACCTTTGCATCGAAGCGGCCATCGGCGGACTGCCGCCCCAGCCACAGGCTGCCCAGCCGCGGGATGTGGCCACGCCCATGGATTTCCTGGCTTGCCATCAGGCTGCCCAGGCCGGCCCGGGCGGTGACGCTGTCTCCGTCGCGCAGGCTCAGGGAGAGCTGGGCACGGGTGCCGGACCAGCCCCACAACCGCTCCAGGTCAAAGCGTGCGCTTGCGGACAGCTGGCCCGCATGGGCACTGGTGCGGCGCTGGCCACCGGCTGTGTTGCGCGCCGCTTCCACGGTGTAGCCGAGATCCAGCGTGATGCCGTTGTCCTGCCATGCCGGGCGGCGCCCGCCCCAGTCACCGGTGACACCCTGTGCGAGCGCACCCTGCGCTGCCGCGGCGAGACCCAGGCCGGCCAGAACACGCAGCCCGATGAAAGAATTGTCCACGTCGACTCCCTGCTGCAAGGAGCCTCAACGTGGCACGCCGTCCTTAGTTCACCCTGCGCCGCGATATGGGTCTGCGGAGAAGGTCACAGCCTGTGCTGCAGGAAGGGCGAAGAATGTCAGGGTGTGTCCGCGTGACTGGCGCGCCGCCTGGTCAGAAGCGACGTGGCCCATCCCCGGCGTACCAGCTTGCCACGTGCTCCGGCAACCAGGGGCGCGGGTCAATGTCCAATGCGGCATAAGCATCGAGCGCGTCGCGCAGCGCCACCTCAACCTCGATGCGTTCATGGCGGAGATCGTCCTCTTCAGGCAGCTGCGCGGCAGACCATGCGTACAGCCGGTCAATACGTTGCAGCAGCATCGCCTGCAACCAGGCACGCAGCGGATACACATGATGGCCGCGCGCTGCCAGCCCGCGCACGGCGGCGTCCAATCCCTCGCTGGCGCCACGGACCCACTCGGTCTTCCCGCCCGCCTTCTGCTGCACGGTCAACGGTGCAGGCGAACGATGCAGCTTCAGCGGACGGCGCAGCTCCAGTTCCAGGTCACGCGCATCACGCTGGGTTTCCGTTTCCACCAGCCACCCATTTTCCAGGTCGAAGAATTCGAACCATCGCCGGTGCAGCGCACCGATGCGTCCGAGTGGATCGCGCGAGAAGCCTATCTTGCAGTAGTCCTCCCACGCGCAGGGAAACACATAGGTGAACCATTGGCCGTCGATCCGCACGTTCATGGCAGCGCCTGGCAGACCGGGCAGAAGAACGTGCGGCGCCGGGTGGTCCCCAGGTACTGCTTGGACACCGGCCCGCCACAGCGGGGGCACGTCCGGCGGGTATGTACCTGCCAATGCTTCTTGAGTTCGTAGGCCTTCTTCCAGGCCAGGAAGTCGAAACTGTACTGGCGTGCCTGGGTGATCACCTGCCCCAGCTTTCGCGGCGGGATGCTGGCGATGGTCGCAGCCGGATGCACGCGCGTGCGGAACAGCACCTCGTTCTTGATGATGTTGCCCACCCCGGCAAAGATGTCCTGGTCCAGCAAGGCATCGCATATCAGCGTGTCCGGCCGTGCTTTCAGCTTGCGCCGTGCCAGCCTGGGATCCCACGCGGGATTCATCACGTCCGCGCGCCAGTCGTAGGCATCGTCGAGTGGACCTTCGATGTACTTCAACGAGCAGGTGTAGAGATTGAGCTCGCCGTTATCGAAGGCCAGCGAGACACGCGCGGTCGTCGGCTTCCTTTCGTCGATGCGCCACGTGCCGAACATCAGCAGGTGGGCGCGCAGGCTGAAGCCACGGAACTCCAGCAGGAAATGCTTGCCCCAGCTGCGCACGGACACCACGCGTCGGCCCTGCATGCGGGCAAGGTCGAGGCTGCTGTTGCCGGAAGCCACGCGCACCGTGTGGTTGCGGAAACGCGCCGCGGCTTCGCGCAGGATGACGATGGAAGGACCTTCAGGCATCGGCGGGCTCCAGCAGCGCCTGCAGGCGCAACGCGTTGGCCGTGGCGAAGCCGTGCGCGGTGTTGTCGAAGATCACCCAGGATGGGTGCCCCTCGGTGGATGCCACACGCACCTCTGCCGCCAGCCGATGCAGTGCCTGCTCGTCATAGTCGCTGTAATAGGTCCGCGGGCTGCCATGCCAGCGCCAGTAACGCCAACACCTCGCTCCGGCAGGCCTGGCGCCTGCATCCATGCGCGGCGGATCCGCTGCGACACGCGCGATGCGGTGGCGATCCATCAACGCCTCCGCCGCTTCATCGAACCAGCCAGCGTGGCGGGGCTCGCACGCCACGGGCACGGCAGTACGCCGGCGCAGCATCGCAAAGAACGTGGATGCCACGCGCGCATCGAAGGCCAGTGACGGCGGCAACTGGAGCAGCAGCCCGCCGAGACGGTCGCCCAGGTGGCCGCTTTCATCAAGGAACCGGTCCAGCAAGGCACCCGTGCCGCGTAGCCGCAGCTCATGCGATATGGCGCGTGGTATTTTCACGGTGAAGCGGAAGTGCGCCGGCACCGCTGCCGCCCAGCGCGCATAGGTTGCCGGCTGGTGCGCGCGATAGAACGAGGAATTGATTTCGGCCACCGACAGACGCGAAGCGTAACGCTCCAGTGCACTGCCCTCGGCCTCGAACGCTGTCCGGTAGCGCCCCGGTATCGACCACCCCGCACATCCCACGCGCACCTCGGTTGCCACTGCCTGTCCTCCCAACGCCTGCCCGCAGCGTCTCCCCGCGACCGTTAGCAACAGGCGAAGTGCGCATGCCTGCGCCGTGCAGGCGCCGCTTTGACTTCGTGCACACCGCTGTCGGTGCAGCCTGTTGGCATGCTCGATTTTCTTCCCCCGCAGTGGTCGGTCCTGCCCCGCGCGTTCTATCGCCGCCATCCCACGATGGTGGCCCCGGAGCTGTTGAACAAAGTGCTGCTGCGCGCCGATGGCCGCGCCGCACGCATCGTCGAGGTGGAAGCCTATGCGGGCAGCGAAGACCCGGCGGCGCACTCCTACCGAGGCATGACCGCGCGCAATGCCACCATGTTCGGCGAGCCGGGGCATCTGTACGTGTACTTCACCTATGGCATGCACTGGGGCAGCAACGCGGTCTGCGGCGAGGTCGGTGAGGGCGTGGGCGTGTTGCTGCGCGCTGCCGAGCCCCTGCTGGGCCTGGACGCGATGCGCCAGGCCCGGCCCAAGGCGAAGCGCGACCGCGATCTCGCCAGCGGCCCGGGCAAACTCTCGCAGGCCTTCGGCATCACCGGCGCGATGGACGGTGCCGATCTGGTCGGTGCCGACGGCGGGATCGTGCTGGCCGATGATGGCACCGCGCCGCCGCGCGATCCGGTGGTGGGCCCGCGTATCGGCATCAGCCGGGCCATGGACTTTCCGTGGCGCTGGCACGTGGCCGACCATCTGCATGTTTCGGTGCGCCCGCGGCGCTGAGCACTGTCACCAGACGCGCTGCTGCCGGGAAGCTCAGCCTTCCCAGCTCAGCCCGCGCGGTGCGTTGCGGAAGCCCGCCGTACGCAGTGCCTCGGTAACCGGGCCGCGACCGATTTCCGCATCGTTGATCCGGTCCAGGGTGAACGACTGGCGCCGGCCCCGACGCAGCGCCGCGGCCAGCGCGCAGGCCGAGGCAGCCAGCAGATCGGCATGAGCGGGATCCTCGCCGTCGAAATACAGCAGCAGGGAACGTCCGCCCTGCGCCAGGTACATCCGCAACGCGCCGCCTGCCAGCACCACCAACGCGCCGGCCCGGCGCACCGGCCGCTGCCGGGCCACATGCGCCGGCCACGCCAGCAGCGTGCCGTAGGCATTGGCAGGGTCCACCGCCGACAGGCCGATGGCCATTGCGGATGCGGCAGGCGTGGTGTCATCGGCGATATCGCGCAGCCGGTCGACGCTGGAGCGTTCGGCGAACTGCGCACCGCCGAGTCCTTCCACGAAGCGTCCACGCAGCACCCGGCCGGCATCCTCCATGCCCCGGTAGACCTGCTGCAACGCAGGGAAGCCGCCGGCGATGCCTTCTGCCACCGCAGCGCCGCGGGTCACCACGCCGTGGCGATCGAGCAACGCTTCAGCCAGTGCGACCGCACGCACGGTGTCACTGGCAGCATCCCGCTGCAGCAGCGACCAGCGGCCGGCCAACGAAGGCGCGTCGTAGGTCGCCGGGCCGGAGGACGGCACCCCGGCGGCAGGCACTGCATCGCCCATCGGCACGCCCATGAACCCGCGGCGGCGCCGCGACGCGTGCGATGCGCGTGCGCGGGATGGCGCGCGGGCCATTGACAGCGCCCGCAGCGGCGCCCAGATATCCGTTGCCACGCGGCCCTGCCAGGCGAGCCCCCACAGTGCGGCATGCAACGATTCCGGCGACAGATCGATGCCTGCTGCGAGGTGGTCCGCCGCCTGTATCCGGGCATGGATGCTCGTCGCAAGTTGCCGTGCAAAGAATCCACCGCCGTCTGCCAGCACCGACAGGATCACCTCCTGCAGCGGCGACACCGCGCCTTCGCTGATCACCGGCAGCGTCTCCGCAGCCACCTGCTGCAGATGCAACGACACCAGCCCATCGTCCTCGCCCAGCGTGCCGTGCCCGCACCACAGCACGCTGCCGGTGGCCAGCAGCTGGTCCAGCAACGCAGGCGCATAATCCCGTACACGCGCCGGCAGGACCTGGTTCTCCCAGGCAGAGACAGGCAGCGGCACGCCGGCCAGTTGTTCCACCACCCGCAGGACGCCTTCGCTGCCTTCCAGCGTGCCGATGACCTGCACAGCCGAACCCAGTGCAGCATGCCCGGCCGCCGATCCCAGCAACGCGTGGCGTTCCAGCAACAAGCGCACATACGCCGTTCCCGGCACCGGTCGGGTCGCTTCGCGTGCCGCCTGCAGCGAGCGCACGCGCAGCCGGCGGAACACCGCCTCGGCCATCCATTCGTGGCGCGCCAGTGGCGTGCCGTGCGCGGACGGCGTAGCGCCGAACCGGCCGCTGAGCAGCTTGCCCTGCTCAGCCAGGCGCGCCAGTGCGTTGTCGGCCACCGCCACACCCAGCCCGAACCGGGCGGCGACATCGGCCGTGGTGAACGGACCACGCGTGCGCGCGAATCGTGCGACCAGATCGCCCAGCGGATCCGGTGCCGGCAGCAGGAACACTGCGGGAATCCGTCCGGGAAGCGCGATTCCCAGTGCATCGCGCAACCGGCCGGCATCTTCGATCGCCGCCCAGCGTTCTTCACCTGCCAGCGCGACGGCGATGATGCGTTGCTCTTCCTGCAGCGCCGCCAGGTGCGCGCGCACGTCACCATCGGCATCATGCAACCGCACGGCAAGCTCGCCCACAGACAACGGACCCAGCTCGCGCAGCAGGTCGGCAACGCCCTCCTTGCCCGCGGCACGCCGATCCGGCGCCAGCCGCTGCAGCTCGTCCACCACGCGCTCGACCACGCCAGCATCCAACAGCTCGCCTATATCCACCTGGCCCAGCAGGTCAGCCAGCAAGCCACTGTCCAAGGACAGGATCGAGGCGCGACGCTCGGCCAGCGGGACATCGGTGCCGTACATGAACTCGGCGACGTAGCCGAACAGCAGGTTGGCCGCGAACGGCGATGGCACTGCGGTGGTGACCTCGGCGATCTGCACGTGGCCAGCCTCCAGGCGCTGCATCAGCCCGCCCAGCGCATCGAGGTCGTAGACATCCTGCAGGCACTCGCGTGCAGTTTCGATCAGGATCGGGAAATTCGGATAGGCGCTCGCCACGTCCAGCAACTGGCCCGCGCGCAGGCGCTGCTGCCACAGCGGCGAGCGGCGTCCTGGCGTGCGCCGTGGCAACAGCAACGCGCGCGAAGCACATTCGCGGAAGCGGGCGGCGAACAGCGCCGAGCTGCCGACCGCGGCGGTTACCTGGCGCCGCAGCGGCTCGGGCTCGAACAGGAACAGATCCGCACCCGGCAAGTGCCCGCTGCTGTCCGGAATGCGCGCCATGATGCCGTCCTCGCTGGATACCACGGAAGGATCGACGTGCCAGCGTTCGCGGATCCGCTCTGCGATCGCCAGCGCCCACGGATCATGCACGCGGCGGCCATACGGCGAATGCAGCATCACCCGCCAGTCGCCCAGTTCATCGCGGCAGCGTTCAACCACCAGTTGCCGGTCCGTCGGCAGCACGCCGGTCGCCTGCCGCTGCTCACCGAGCAGGCCCAGGATGTTGGTGATGGCGCGTCCATCCAGGCCGCTGGCCTGGAGCCGTGCGGCCACGGCCTCCGGAACGGCGCCCTCCTCCGTAGCCGCGCCATCCAGCTCAGCCAGGAACGCGCCGATCGCCGCGCCGAGTTCGGCCGGACGGCCGGCATTTTCGCCGCGCCAGAATGGCAACCGTGCCGAGCGCCCCGGTGCCGGAGTGACGATCACCTGGTCATGGGTGATCTGTTCCACCCGCCACGAGGTGGCGCCGAGGGTGATCACATCGTTCACCCGCGACTCGTGCACCATCTCTTCGTCCAGCTCGCCGACCCGGCGCGAGCCGGCACGCTCCTCACCTTCCGGCAGCACGACGCTGAACATGCCGCGGTCCGGGATGGTGCCACCACTGGTCACCGCCAGCTGGCGCGCACCGGGGCGCGCGGTGAGTTTTCCGCTGTCGCGGTTCCATACCAGGCGCGGTCGGAATCCGGCGAAATCATCCGAGGGATAGCGTCCGGCCAGCATGTCCAGCACCGCATCGAAGGCGCTGCGTGGCAGCTCGCGATAGGGTGCGGCGCGGCGTACGCAGGCGTACCAGTCCTCCACGTCCAGCGCGTCCATCGCCACTGCGGCCACGGTCTGCTGGGCCAGCACGTCCAACGGATTGCGCGGTGGATCCAGCGCTTCGATGCGACCGGCCAGCATGCTGTCGACGATCACCGCTGCATCGATCAGGTCACGCCGGGTGCGCGGGTAGACGAAGCCGGTGGAGATGCCACCCACCTGGTGGCCGGCGCGCCCGACCCGCTGCAACGCACTGGCCACCGAAGGCGGCGCGGCGACCTGGATCACCAGGTCCACCAGTCCCATGTCGATGCCCAGTTCCAGGCTGGAGGTGGCGACCACGCAGCGCAGTGCGCCTGACTTGAGCGCTTCTTCGATCTCGCGCCGCTGTTCCTTGCTGACCGAGCCGTGATGCGAGCGCGCCAGCAGCGGCTCGGCACCGGTGGAGCGCCCCGCCGTGCCGCCATTGAACGAACTGAAGGCCGTGGGATCGCGCTGGCCCGACGCCCCCTCGCCCGCATCGGTCTCCAGGCGTTCGGCATACAGTGCGTTGAGCCGCGCGGTCAGCTTTTCCGCCACGCCGCGCGAATTGGCGAACACGATGGTGGAGCGCCAGCGCAGGACCTCTTCGAGGATGCTGGCCTCGACATGGGGCCAGATTGAACCCACCCGCGCGGACGACTCGCCCGCGCCGGAACCCGCCCCCTGCGTGGGCAGGTCGGCCATGTCCTCCACCGGCACCACGATGCGCATCGCCAGCTGGCGCGAAGACGGTGGCTGCACCACTCTGACCGCACGGCCGCCACCAAGGAAGCGCGCCACCTCGTCCACCGGGCGCACCGTGGCCGACAAGCCGATTCTTTGTGCAGGGGCCTGCAGCAGGTTCTCCAGCCGCTCCAGGCTGAGTGCAAGGTGCGTGCCCCGCTTGCTGCCGGCCACCGCATGGATTTCATCGATGATGACCGTATGGACGTGGCGCAGCGTGTCGCGCACGTTGGAGGTGAGCATCAGGAACAGCGATTCCGGCGTGGTGATCAGGATGTCCGGTGGACGCCGTGCCAGCCGCGCGCGCTCGGACGCGGTGGTGTCACCGCTGCGTATCGCCACTGACAGGTCCACGTCCGGATCGCCGCGCCGCGCGCGCTCGGCACGCACGCCCTGCAGCGGCACCTGCAGGTTGCGTTGCACGTCCGCCCCGAGTGCCTTGATCGGGGAGATGTACAGCACGCGGGTGGTCCCCCGCTGTGGCAGCTGGCCAGTGCGCGCCTGCTGGTCGCGTTCGGTGAACAACTGGTCGATGGCATGCAGGAACGCGGCCAGCGTCTTGCCCGAACCGGTGGGCGCGATGACCAGCGTGTGCTGCCCCTGGCTGATCGCCGCCCAGGCGTCTACCTGCGCCGGCGTTGCAGCGGGGAACGCCCCGCTGAACCACGTGCGCGTGGCGGGGGCGAAGGCGGCGGGAAGGGCGTCGAGGGAGCTGGGCATGGCCCATTATGCGAGCCGCGGCGTGCACACTACGGGCAGCCCGCCGCGGGTCCCGTTGAAGCGCATTGGGTGTGGCGCTGCAGCCACCGCAGCGCCACGGCAGGCGGCGCCGTGATCAGTGGATCGCGAGCTGCCTGATCAGTACGTCCGCCGCTTCGGTGGAGGATGCCGGATTCTGCCCGGTGATCAGCAATCCATCGCGGACCACGTACGAACCCCAGTCCGGGCCCTTGGAATAGTGGCCACCGTTGGCCTTCAGTTCGTCCTCGACCAGGAACGGCACCACCTGGGTCAGGCCCACGCCTTCCTCTTCGGTGTTGGTGAAACCGGTGACCTGCAGGCCTTCCACCAGCGGGCGGCCGGTGGCGGCCTTGACGTGGCGCAGCACGCCGGGGGCGTGGCAGACCAGCGCGACCGGCTTGTCCGCTGCGATGAACGATTCGATCAGGGCGATGGAATCACGATCTTCGGCGAGATCCCACAGCGGCCCGTGGCCACCGGGATAGAACACCGTGTCGAAATCGGCCTGCGACACGCTGTCCAGGCGCACGGTGCGGGCCAGCTGTGCATTGGCCTCGGCGTCGGCTTCGAAGCGCCGGGTCAGCGCGGTCTGGAAATCAGGCTCGTTGCTCTTCGGATCCAGCGGCGGCTGCCCGCCTTTCGGCGAGGCCAGCACGATCTCGGCGCCGGCGTCCTTGAAGGTGTAGTACGGCGCGGCCAGTTCTTCCAGCCAGAAGCCGGTCTTCTTGCCGGTGTCGCCGAGTTGGTCGTGGGAGGTGAGAACGATGAGGACTTTCATGGGTGTGCTCCAGTGAGGTGCAGATACAACAAAAAATAGACCGGTCGTCTAGGAAATTGCGCGTGAAACGGGACAAGCGTGCCGCCCCCTGCGTTCAGGAAACGGCGGTGTTGGCGGGTAGACCCAGCAGGTGACGGGTGGTGCGCAGCGCGTTGTCGAACGGCTGCGGAGTACGGACGATCTTGACCATGATGCTGGCGCCCAGCCACAGCTGGTAGAGGCTGTGCGCCAGCGCCTTGGCGTCGTCCTGGACCGGCAACGAGCCTTCCGCCTGGCCGGCTTCGATCGCCGCAGCCATGCCGGCGATGATCGCCGCGGTGCCGCGATCCAGCGCCGATCGCATGCTGTCGGAAAGGTCTGCCACTTCGGCGCCCAGCTTCACCGCCAGGCACTTGCCTTGGCAGTCCTCGAAGGATTGGTTGTCCTGCCAGGCGGCGAAATAGTCTTCGATCTGCGCGGCCTTGGTCTTGCCGGGCTGGCGGAAGATGCGCTCCATGTCGGCCACATAGGCCTCGAAGTACCCTTCCAGCAGCGCCTCGCCGAAGGCGTCCTTCGAGCCGAAGTAGTGGTAGAACGAGCCCTTGGGCACGCCGGCAGCGGCCAGCACTTCGTTCAGTCCCACCGCCGAAAAGCCTTTGCCGCCCATGATCCGCTGGCCGGTGGCCAGGATCTTTTCGCGGACGTTGGCGGTGGCGGGGACGGCGTTCATGGCAGCCACTATATACCCGATTAGACCAGTCGTCTAGGATCCCGCCAAAGCCGCCTCACGGTTCATACCCGGATCGGCCCCGCCCGCGACAGGCTTGCCAGTTGCGCGTCGATTTCGTCCAGCGCCGGGTCCGGATCCATTTCCGGATCGGCTTCCAGCCGGGCGGCCAACGCGGCCAGCGCCGGCCGCCCGACCAGCCCGGCGGCCCCATGCAGGCGATGCGCGTAAAAGATGATGCGCGCGAGATCGCTGGCATCCACCGCGTCGCGCAGCTTGTGCAGATCGTCGGCCAGCAGCACGCGCAGGTCTGGCTCCAGCCGGTCGACGGTGACCCGTTCGATGGCCTCCAGCGCGGCGGTCTGCCCCGCCCTGTCGGCGGATCCCGCTGCAGCAGTGCGGCCGGTCCACAGCGCCAGCATGCCCTGCAGTTCGGCCAGGCGGATCGGCTTTTTCAACACGCCGTTCATGCCGGCCTGCTGGCAACGCGCCAGGTGGGCAGCATCGCTGGCAGCGGATATGGCGATGATCGGCAGGTCGGCCACGCCCGGGATGCCCGCCGTGCGGATCATCCGGCTTGCCTGGTATCCGTCGATGTCCGGCATGAAGCAGTCCAGCAGCACGATGTCCGGCAGGTCCGCGGTGAGCGTGGCCAACGCCTGCGCGGCACTGTCTGCCAGCATCGCCACCGCGCCCAGCCGGCCGAGCTGTTCCTCCAGCACCATGCGGTTGGGCGCATGGTCATCGACCACCAGCACGCGCACGCCCCGCAGCACGCCGCCCGGCGTGGCGACGGCAGGTGCAGCCGCGGCATCGGTACGCTCGGCCGGGATCCGCAGCGACACCGTGGTGCCTTCGCCTTCCACGCTGTGCAGGTCGATCTGGCCGCCCATCAGCTGCACCAGATCGTGGCTGATCGACAGCCCCAGGCCGGTGCCGCCGTACTGCCGCGAGATGCTGCCGTCGGCCTGCGTGTAGGGATCGAACAGGTGGCCCTGCAGCGCTGCGGGAATCCCGCAGCCGGTGTCGGTCACCGCCGCGTGCAACCAGGTGCCGGCCGGTGCGTCCTGCACCTGCAGCGCCAATCGGATGCTGCCGCGCTCGGTGAACTTGCGCGCGTTGCCGAGCAGGTTCATCAGCACCTGGCGCAGCCGGGTCGGGTCAAGCATCAGCCAGCTGTCGTGCGCCGGTACCTCGACGACCAGCGCGATGCCGCGCTTTTCCAGTTCGCCCTGGAATACCGCCGCGACGCTGCGCCCCAGCGCGCGCACATCCACCGGGATCTTCTCCAGCTGCATGCGGCCTTCGTCCAGCCTGGACAGGTCCAGCACGTTGTCCAGCAGGCCGGTCAGCGACTCGGCCGCCTCCTCGGCAGCCCGCACCAGAGCGCGCGGCCGGCCGGCGGGAACGTGGTCGGCCAGCACTTCGATGGCCCCCAGCACGGCGTTGATCGGGGTGCGTATCTCATGGCTCATGGTCGCCAGGAAACGCGCCTTGACCCGTTCGCTTTCGATCGCCGCCGCGCGTGCGCGCCAAGCCCAGCGCGCGACCACGCCCAGCGCCAGCACCAGCAGGCCGATGGCCAGCAGCCAAGGCCAGTTGTAGCGCAGCACGGTGGCCACGCTGGGCGCGCCGTAGTCCTCTTCGCGCAGCCATTGCTGGCGGATCTGCGATTCCTCCTGGGTGTTGATCGACGCCATCGCCTTGCCGATGATCGCCTCCAGCTGCGGCCAGTCGCTGCGTACCGCGAACTGCGCCTGCATCACCAGGTCGATGCGCGGCCGGGAGATATGCAGCTCATCCAGATACCGGCGCGCGACAAACGGCTGGAAGGTCGCGTTGGTGCCCATCGCCGCGTCGGCCTGGCCGTCCAGCACCATCTGCATGGAGGCCTGCGGGGTGGCGGTCGGCACGACGGTCAACTGTGGATAACGGGCCTGCAGGATCCGGGCATAGTCCCCGGCCGCACGTGCGGCGACCCGACGCCCGGCCAGCTCCTGCAGGTCCCATACGGCCGGCGAATCCGGTCGCGTGAACACAACACTGTAGGCCGACAGATAGGGCCGGCCCAGGCGCACCGCCGCACGCGTCGCCGGTGACAGGCGCTCGTCCATGGCATTGAGCAGCATGTCCGCCTCGCGCGATTCCAGCGCGCGCTGGGCGGCCGGCCAGTCAGCGGCCTGCACGAACTGGAACTGCAGCCCGGTGCGCGCGCTGATCAGCCGGAGGTAGTCCCCGGACAGGCCCCGCAGCTGACCGTCACGGACATATTCCAATGGCGG
>Ga0265780_10006674_pt1 | contig 14270 bp, 9 predicted proteins | sample P1T30metagenome_FD_192432 | JGI IMG/M metagenome (GOLD analysis project Ga0265780, IMG submission 192432) | Plant litter microbial communities from East Loma Ridge, Irvine, California - P1 T30 | ecosystem: Environmental > Terrestrial > Plant litter > Unclassified | place: USA: California... | reverse complement strand
CACTGACCCGGAAGCCAAGACTGCACGATCACAAAACACAAGAAAGCTACTACACCAAGATCGTAGAACGGTACATGAAATTCTGTGCCTCATCCACCGGTGGCGAAGATCTCGAATCTGCTTTCGCCTCACTATCTATTCAACACCCCACAGCGGCAAGCAGCACGCAACCTCCAGCCTCAAAGACAGATGTCAGTCAACAACCCACAACACAACCTCCAAGCCCAACAACACAGCCCCGCGAACGCTCCAACGACCTCCCCAACATCCTAATGGCAATGCGCCGCCTCCGCGAAGGAATCCTCGGCTCCCGCCGCCGCGACGCCTTCGCCCAGCGCGCCTACATGTTCATCGCACAAGCCAGCATCCTGACGCGCTCGTGGGAATCCTACCAGCCAACACTACTACACCTGGTGCATTCGATTCACGCCCAAACGCCTTTATCACCGCTCGAACTCCGCGACTACGTTGGGTACATGATCCTAGACCTGGCGTGCCGGCAGAACGAGCTGGTGCAAGCCTTTGCGCTCAAAGTGAAATTCGACCACCAAGATCGGCGCGTGGCGGCAGTTTTGAAGGCGCTGGTGCACGATGACTGGCCTCGGTTTTGGCGGATCAGGCGCGCTGTGGATGGGTATCAGCGGGCTTTGATGGATTTCGCGGAAGAGCGGATGCGGTTGCATGTGCTGAAGTGCTTGGGCCGGAGTTATTTGAATGCTGACAGGGTGTTTGTCGAGCGGTCGGCTGATGCCAAGTGGGAGGAGCTGACCAAGAGCGGTGTTGGCTGGCAGCTGCAAGACAACGGCGTTGTTGTCATTAGGAAGCCGAAGGCGAAGTGAGGCAGTGCTGCATGTGCTTTTGCGGAGCTGTACGCATCTGCGATGTCGAGAGCGACACTTTCCTTTGTCCGCTATGCCGAGTGAATCCATGATACTTTGTGTATCGGGCATGCTGACTTCTCCCGCGATATTGTATCAATCGGGCGGTGCTGAGTAGCTGGAATCTGGCAGGTGGTCCGGTCGCACTTTCCGCAAGGCGAGTCCAACCAGAGCATCCTCACCCCTCCGGCGTCCGCCTCCGTTTCTCCTTCCGCCCTCTCGACCTCCTCCTCGACTCATCCGGCGGCCTCATAACAAACTCTTCGGTCTCGGGATCATAATCCAACAACTCCTTCTCAATCCCCCATAACGGCGCCTCCGGCATAACTCGCGTAGAGACATTGCGATCCTTGGTCCTTAGCTTCCAATAAACATTGGGCCTCTTCGCGCCATCCTGATACTCGATGTTGACCTTCCAATCCCGTAGCGCATCGCACATGTACACGCCTCTATCGCTCAGCCCAGGCCCGCCGAGCTTCAACCGCGCTCTGACGCACGGGTGCACATACTCGTGAGTATCCTCGAGCGCCTCGTGAGTCGTCGCGCCCGTCTCGGGATCCGTCACCATATACCTCCCCGGCGTGCGGATCTTGGTGCCGCCCAACGCATAAATCCCCTCCATGCCATTGAGGATCTTCCCAAAGCCCCAGGGCCGCGGCTTCTCGCCCGCCTTCTCCGCAAAATCTTCGACCGCCTCCCACTGGTCCAGGACGTAATCCTCGTTCATGTCGAGAAAAGGCGTGCATTGCGAAACCATCCACGCGAGCGAGATGGTGGAGATCTGCTGGTCTTCGTAGGCGCCGCCGCCGACGTTCGAGTGCGCGCCCGGGAACCATACCTGGCGCAGAGTGGTGGTGTTGCCCTGGAACTTCTCCCACAGGGCGGGCGAGAAAGCATAGCGTTCTTCGTCTAGCGCGAGAGCCTGGAAAGCATTTTCGACGCAGTTGGAGAGGCTCGTGTCGTAGAAAGAATGTTCTTTAGAAGCGGATGATTGCAGACCTAGACGCCGCAGCCAGCCGATTTTGGGCGTCCCTAGTGAGCCGACTGTGTCCCAGACCCCGACCACTTTGATCGGTACGTTTAGTCTGGTTAGGCCTCTGCGCTCGAGCTCTTCGGCGTATCGGGGGTCTAGGACGCTGGGTTTGTTAGGGAATGGTTCGTCCGGGTTCTTCGGTCTGTAGTTTTCGTTGTGGCGATGCTGCACGTCGCGGAAGATCTCGGCGAGATATGGCAGGCCTTCTTTGGTCAGGACGCCGACGTTGTCGATCAAACCTGCGATACTGCGGGCTGTGAAGGCTCCTCTCGAAAAGCCGAAGATGAAAATCTCGTCGTTGGGCACGTAGTTGCCTGAGAGGAATTGGTAGCCTGCTCGTACGATCTCCGCTATGCCTGTTTGGAAAGGAAGATTGGTTAGTTTGATGATGTCAAAACGAGCAGGAAGACTCGTTCCAGATCGATCAAGAGCTCTCGCGTTTGAGACCGCTTGACCAGAGCCCAAAGGACCAATCTTGAGAGACTTAAAGAATCGAAAAAGAAAAAAGCAGAAAACACTCACCCTCCCCACTAACCCCCCCATAAACCTTATCAACAACCCCCCCTCCCACCCCCACCCCAACATGGTAGTTAACAACCTGCGGAATCCCATCCCGACTCACCGGCCGAATCGCCCTCGCCAACCGCACAACGTTACTCGGACTCGCAGCGGCCGCGGTAATCCCTCCCACCACTTTGCTCGTCCGCCGCTTCTGAGCAATATTCCCGTCCGAAGTCTGCCACGTGCCGTCTTCGCAGAGGATGAGGCGTTTGCCCGGGCGAGGGCGCGGAGGGGCTTCGAGGAAGCCGGAGTGTGCTGGCGGCGGGCCTGGTGGGCCCTGGGAGAAGGGCGGCGGCGGCGGGTTGCCTGGGAATCCGCCGCCGCCACCGTTGTAGGAGCCGGCAAAGGAGCGCGGTGGTCCTCCGGGGGGGAGTGGTGAGGCGCCGCGCCGTGAGGGCGGGGCGCGCGACATTTAGTGATATATTTTTTGCACCTTTTTTGACAAGTTCCTTGCCTCTGGCGTGTGTTTTCGTGGTGTTGTTGGTTCTTTCCTTGTTTTGGTGATTGGGGTGATTTCGGGATGTTTTTCTCCAGGTGATGCTGCAGTATTATTCCGTGAATCGCAACGAATCGGGTATTTTAATTTTGAGGATTTCGTTATCGCCAGGATCACCCTTGCTCTACTTTCGCTGCAGGTACGAGAGTGGCAGATAGGCAGGCACAGCGGCGAACGAGTCTTTTCCGGCACACCACGTTTTTTTGCTCAGTCTCGAAATGAGATACTCCAGGACCTAGATACGACAACTCGGACGTTGTACTCTAGCGCGCATCTTCCTAGTGATTTCCTCTCAATAGCTCTATTTCATCTCGCCAGATGTTGTTACTGGTGTTTTGGGTCGCTTGGAAAGATGTCGGAGTCCAGAGAGAGATATAGGTAGGTCGTCTAGAGAGCCGGGCCCAGAGCCGGAGCCGGATGGTTTAGGTGAACAGGTGAACACAGTTTTTCCCAGGCTGGTATCGGCAATCAAAGTCAAGGAAGAAGTAACGCGACGCGACAAGAACCGCAAAGCGAGCAAAATAAATCAGTGATTATTGAAAGATGCGAGAGAAAAAGCACGCGCACAGTGGACGAGTAGGTAGGTAGAAAGGACTGCAGTAGGTAGTGAATATCCTGCGTATCTGAAGTCGGTGGTGGTGGTGGCAGGGCTGGGCATCGTGAGACAAACAAACACCACCACCACCAAGCGTTAGCCACGAGGGTTTCGCCAAAAGTGACTCGAACGCGCCCGCGCTGGGTTGCGAGACATGTTCCCTACCTACGCAATAATAATAGGATTCACGCAATCGAATGGGTGCGATTCGTGTTTGTGTGCTTCGAACGCGCTGATCACCGTGTGATTTCAGCCCAACCTCATGTAACTAAACCAAACCAGCGGGAACTTTGTTTTTTTTCTAGGTGCTTCTCCCTGCGAGAAGCTGTGGCCCAGTTGCGATCTCAGTGGATTTATTTGATGATACGGAATCGAAAATCGAAGCGACGAAATCATGATCTCAGATAAGACGCAAAGAAGGATGTATAGTGTAATATCGTGTATTGTAAGAAAAGAAGAAAAGGAGCCATTTTGGTATTGTGGGCTACGGAATGAACATTTTGGAGTGAAAACGACCACAAGCAGCAAAGCACACCAATCATTCAACCAAAGCGGCCAAAAAGCAGCCAAAAAGAAAGGGGAAAGCTGCAAAAAGGTCGCCACGATCTAGGTGTAAAGAGACGAGGCCACCAATGAGCAAGGAAGAAGAAGAAATGAATCAAGAATGCTGCAATCCCTTTTCTCGAATTTGTTGGAAATCCTCCCAGTACCCGAATGATGTTTTATGGTCCCCTTTCTTTCTTTTAGTCTTTCCCTCCCTGCGTGAGAAATAGAGTGAACAGTTTTGGTGATGGTAGGGAGGGGAAAAGCAAGCAGCAGCAGACAGCAGCAGCAGAGAAAAGAAACACGAGAAGAGAACAAGCCCAAGCAACGCCATGCTAAACAAGCAACCTGTAGTAGAAGACTTTCCTTGCCCGCTCCGTCAAAATAAAATGTGATATCAAAAAGCAAGAAAGCGTTTTTTGTTGGAAAAATCCCCACCCCTTTCGGATCACCGTCCGCCCCGTTTACGCTGTGCAAGACAAAAAAGAGAATAGCAGAAATTGATGACGGGAAATCGAGGACAACAGGCGAAGAGCTTTTTTTGGTCGCGCGCACGGAAGGACCATCCAGGATCTGAGCAGTCGTACCGTAGTCGCGGCAAGAGAACACCATAGCCGTATCCAGAAGCCGAAAGAGCTTCGAGACCAGGCCGTGAGGGCTTTTATGCAATCGAACAATCGCAGGCGCCGTGAATCCACGTGACGCGGGAATGGACAAGGTCGGAAAATCGAAACGCTGGCAATATATGCAGGTAAACAGGAATGAGTCGAGCCTAGCCCATGACAGGCTGTGCCGAGTAGCTGTGTGCCATAGGGTAGGGTCGGTAGTGCTGTTGGTAAGCACAGGTGGCGCAGGTGCAGTCGGCACGATGCATGGTGTTGTTCCAGCTGTATCCATCCCATGCCGACTGGTTGTATGCGGCGGGCTGGTAGTACGAGTTGGCGATCGACGGCAGCTGGTAGTTGTTGTACATGGCATGGGCGTGGTCACGCTCTTGGGAAGCCCTGCGGTTCGCCTCGTCGATGTCGGTGAGGGTGGGGTAGCTTTGCTGACGCTTGTAGGGGTTCTCGTAGTTCTGGCGTTCAGTGGATGCCCACGGATCGGCCGAAGTGTAAGGCGTGTTGAGGTACTGCGAAGAGCGAGTGGACGAAGGAGTGCCGTAACTGCGAGTCGCGCTGCCGTTGTAAGAGGTCGGGTAAGGCGAGTAGCGGTCCCGGGTGCTCTGGTGACGATTGACGTTGGTGTCAAGAGGCGAGAGTCTTGTAGCGGCTTGCTGCTTCACGATCTGCTCTTCGTCGTACTTCTTCCATGCATCAAGCCAGCTTTGAAGGCCGTCCTCAAGCTCAACGTGCAAGTGATAGCTAATCAATGATAGCCATTTCATCTCGAGGGCGTTAAGCTCCTTGACACGGATCGAGGTGACGTCGGACCAGGACTTGTTGACAAAGGTGTTGTCATCGAGGAACTTGCTGCCGAGGATGAGCGATACAGCAAGCAGGCGGTAAATCTGGTTCTCGCCAGTAGGAATGGACGTGGGGTGCAGTCTGAAGCGCTCGGACAGGTAGTGCAAGCTCAGCAGGATGGTAGCTGATGGAAGTCTTGTGGCGGAAAGGACGGCATGGACCCATTTGCGGAATGAAGGCTGGCTTGTGACTTGCTGATTAAAGCTTCGAATGATGTCAACATCTGCAAAGCAGAATGGGGAGAGGTGAAGGTCATACATCTTCTGGGTATAGTGCGTGACAAAGTCTGTCATGCGATCCATGTCGTAGTCAAGCTTTGCAGAGACGCCGCCAGTGGCCTTCTCCTCTTTGGCAGCCTGGCGTTGTTGCTCGCGAAGAACGGCATTCTGTTGTTCCTGCTGCTGTTGAAGCCTTTGCTGGTAGTCCTCGCTGAAGGACATGTGCTCTTGCATCCGCAGCGGCGGGAGAATGGGCGCACCCATGGGCTCGTAGTAACTGGAGATGGGCGGCAGGCTCGTGGTCGGCTGGAAGCCACCGGACTGGTATTGGTAGTTCGGAGGCGCGGGTGCGACAGACGGCTGCATGTAACTGTGCTGTTGGTAGTCATATGCGCTATCATGGCGAGCGGATCCGATGGGGTGCGCGGGCACGAAGGGCTCTTGTGGGTAGTGCATGTTGCTGTACCCGTAACCAGAACCAGAGTCCGGAGGAGTCAGGGGGTGTGAAGTCGCCTGTTGCGAGCGCGGATAGAAGGCCGGCATGCTTGCAGAGGTGTCAAAAGAAGAAACGGCGTGTGGTTAACACTGCCTGAATGGGGTGTCAGCGGATGTTGCGCGAGATGGAAGTTCACCGGTGACCAACGGACCGTTTCTCGCTTTCTGATGCGCCGTCACAGACGGGGCGCCTGTAATTTGTGAGGGCACAGGGTCTATTGACGACTAGTCATGCAATGGAATGTTGTGCTTTTGGTAGTGTAAGGACCGTCAGCAAACGTGTGTCGCAACGAAGACAGTCGCAGGCGGGTTGCGGTTGACGACGAGCAAGGTAAGATTAGGTGAGAGGTGTTGTGTCTCTGAATTGGAGGAAATGACGTCGCAAAGCGCGGGAGTCAAGTCGGAAGCGGCGGTGCGTTTGTTCGTTCGGCGAGGACGTGGCTAAGTGAATAGGTCGTCCGTAGGCGAAGGGTGTTGGATTGGCGTTGGCGTTGTTGGTGTTGGCGCAGGGTGACTGAATGAAGCGAGACTGTCGCAGGTGCGGCGAGGTCAAAGGGAGTCAGAGTTGAGCCAAGGTGAGGTGAGGTGGATGCCAGGTGGTGCGAGGGAGAGTTGATGGGCGGCGCAAGGTGTTTGATGAGTGCGCTTGACAAAGTCGGTGCCTGGCAGCTCAGAAATGAAGCCGCGGGAATGCTGTCGTGTCGCTTCTCGGTCTTGTGGGTGCGAGGCAGACAGGCAGACTGGAAGGCAGGAGCGATGCGTCGAGGCGGTAGGAGGCGGGCCTGCAGTGAAGAGGTCCTAACAGTGCTGAGAGCTGCGGTGCGAACAGGATCTGCAATAATGAAATCAAACAGAACTGTTGGCTGCCTGCAAACAAGGACAGACACTGACTGACACGCAGGCTCAGGCCGGGAGAGGAGGAGTGCGTAGAGAGAGAGTGAGTGATGAGAGAGGAGAGTCTGAGTGAGAGAGACCGGAGGACAGGCCAGGCTCAGGCTAGAGAGACGGGAGAGACTAGCCGGGTGAGCGAGGCGATGCGAGCGTTGACCCTTGAGCGACGGGCCACTCTCGTTTCTCGTTTCCCCTTCGCTGACGACCACCTGCTTTTGCCTTGCGTTGCTATGCCCGGACACTGCCGAGATTGCCGCTTTGCCTGAGACGACCTTCTTGGATGTGTGTGTGAGAGGAGTGAAAGTGATGTTGAATAATGTAATGAAAGGATTGCAGGATATGAGGAAGGGAGGGAGAGAAAGGACAACAATGACAATAACACAATCCCCAACACCACAGAGTCTGATGGCCGCAGCTGCGGGCTCTCCCTCGTCGAAATCTCTGCGCGTGCCAATCGATGTCACTATTTCACGAACAAGCTTGCACTCGCCGTCCACCACCCACCACTCAACTGCTGCCTCGAGCTGACCCTCTCTCCGATCCTCTCCTCTGCTTCTCCTCTTTCTTCTAAGCCTTTCCTCTCCCATCGCCCTCCTCCCTCCCGTCCTCTGCCGCGCCTTCCCCGTTGAATAGCGTCGTCGAATAGCGCACGCGATTCTCGTGTCTTCGCCGGAAGAGCCTGCATACACGCGTGCATATTATTAATACCACGCCTCATAACTCTTCCTCGCAAGACATGGGATAATTCCATGTTGAGATTCCGTGTGAAACACATGCATGTCTTATCAGCACACATGTCTCATCCAAACTGCTGCTTCGCCTCATGTATACGATCACAGAGTAACACTGTGTGAATACACTTCTCCAAGCAAGCAGTAAGTAACTCCCGACGCTTCCAAGCCACGGCCAAGTCCAAGGCAGGCAGAGCCGGCGCGGACGAGGAAAAAGGGTTGGTCACGAAAAAGGGAACTCCGGCGTTGGCCCATCCGCTCGCCCTGACAGTCCTAGAATTGGAAATAATGGGCTGCAGAAACGGCCGCCTTGGAATCTTCCAAAGCCCAGTCGACTAGTCACAGGCTCACTAATAGTAATCATCATCAGCGTCATCATCACATGAAAACATTCATAGCCAACGGGGATCGACTTGCCTTTCGGAGGACTCCAGTACAGTAGTCTTCTCGTCAACGTGTGCTGCAGACTCCTGAGTCGTGCTGTAGACTTCCCAACAACTCCTCAACTGAATCACACACGTATCCTCGCGTTGCTTCCGGGCAGCCACCGCATCATCGTCAATACAGTATCATCAGCGTCATCACCAACTAATCCTCTACTATTCGTGGTCATTACGATCCACTCTCCGTGTAGCTCTACAAAACACCAACACGAGCGACAGAGAAGAAAAATGCCTCGGCCGCCGAGTCCCCGCCTATCTATCTATCAGGTATACATGTACCTGATTTAGACGACACACCCACCCCGTTCCGTGAAGGAACAAAAGTCCTATTAAAACACACGTGATGCACATCTCACGGATCCTTCACGGCCTCATAAGCGAATCCTCACAAGCAAGCGAGGTTCACGCTTCGTCTTACCACTCGGAAAAGGAAGCAATAGGAGTTGCCTACGGCACATGTGACCTGGCATTTGCATGCTGCCTACAGCCTGCCCATGTCTCTTACCATGTCACCTGGCATCTCACGTGCTCACGCGGTGTGCGGTAGGAAGATTGTTCGATTTGATACCATGTGAACATACAAACTCTTTCGACATTCAATATTCACGAGTTGCGCCTACCTCACCTCATTACTCCGCCAAAGACAGGTGGGGCAAGTGGGTAAGATTTACCACGTAGGCACGTAGGCGCGAGAACTCTATTCCACTTCACTTCACTTCACTTCATTTCTGTTCTTGCTTCACTTTATATGACATATCACCAGACTGACATGATAATCGAAGTAACAACATCGCCTGTCCTATGAGTGGGCGGCGGAGAGAAATCTCAAAGAGACCGCGGGAAATTCAAAGTAGTAGGCAGGACATGTCACAAAAAGCAACAAAGAAGAGCAAACATCATGACTCAAAAGCAGGCATTATTCAGCGATTGGAGGATATCATAAGATTATTTGCGGCCCCAACGAACGAAGACAACAGAAAGATGTGTGCATCAGCAACCCATCCCTCCCATCACACATCTTCCGCGCCCCGATCCGTCGGGCCACAAGAGAGGAACGAACGCGACAGAAGACCTGTCAAGACAACAAGAATAAACCAACGCGCGCGGGTGCGGCGAACAACAAAGTCGATCCAAACATGGAACGGCCCAGCCCCACCTCTTTTCTCTAAACCTTGTGCGAGATGGTCTCGTGCTGCTCGACGGCGTCGGACGAGCGCTTCTCGTCGTAGCGCTCGTTGGAGAGCTCGGGGTGGTCCTTGACGTGCGCGATGCCGACCTCGGCTTGGTCGCCGTCGAAGATGCGGGCGATTTCCTCGAGAGTGGGGCCCCTGTGGTAATTCAAAGTCAGCAATCAAAGTATATAATGGAAAGGGGGGAGCGTGGCGGGTAAAAACATACTTGGTCTCGACGTAGAAGAAGTAGACAAAGACGAGCTCGAGGGCGATCCAGGCGGTGTAGACGGAGTAGAGCTTCCACTCGGTGCCCTTCCAGACGCCGTCCATGGGGATGGGGTTGACCTGGTTGTTCATGACGAGGGCGACGTTGACGGCGACGTTCATGATCATCATGCCCTTGGCGCGGAGCTTGAAGGGCAGGATCTCGACCGTGTAGGCGATGAGGAGACCGGACCAGGCGAAGGCGTAGCACACACCGTGCATCCAGAAGAAGACGATGACGGCGATGCCGGTGCCTTGGTTCTCGGTCTTGCTGTACTGGGAGCCGGCGATAGTGGCGGCCATGAAGCACAAGAGCATACCTCCGGTGGCGGCGAGGAAGAGAGGGCGGCGACCGACGCGATCACACAGCATGGCGCAGGAGATGGAGACGATCAGAGAGAGAACCTTGTTGCCACCATCGAGACCGAGACCGGCTTGGGAGCCTGCGACACCGGCTGCCTCGTAGACCTTGTTGGCGTAGTAGGAGAAGAGGGCGTTGCCGGACCACTGCGAGAAGAGACCGAGGGAGATGATGAGCATGAGTCTGTACCTGTTGCCCTTGGACTTGAGGAAATCGAAGTAGGAGGAGCTCTTCTTAGCGTAGAATTCGAGGCGGATGGTCTCCTTGATCTCCTCGTACTCGAACTGGACCAGAGGGTCGTCGATGTTGCCGTCAGCGTGGTACTTTCCGAGAACCTGAAGGGCCTCCTCGGTCCTCTCCTTGGAGAGCAACCAACGCGGAGATTCGGGGATCCAGAAGATGAACATGAGCTGGATGACGGAGGGGAAAGCCTGGATCAGAGTCGGGATTCTCCACGACCAGTCGTTGTCAATGTACTGAGTGCCGAACGAGATCCACGAGCAAATCAGGGCACCGACGTTCCACAGGCAGTTGTAGACGGCAGTGATACGAGCGCGGTGCTGAGGGTGGCAGATCTCAGTAAGGAGCAGAGGAGCGGAGAGCTGGGCGAGCGAGTTGCCGAAACCCATGAAGAAACGGGCGCCCTCGAACATGGGCAGGTTGATGGCGGCAGTCTGGATGGAGGCGGAAATAACCATGATGGTGCAACCGATGATGATGGGCATACGACGACCGTAGTGATCCGAGATGAAGGGCACGACGGGAAGCGAGACGAGAGAACCGATCTGGTACATGGCGCTGAGACGGCCGAGGGTCACACCGGAGGGAGTGTCCATGTAGCTCACCCAGGACGGGAAGAACTGCATGGCGTTCAACATGGAACTGTCGTGGAGAGTCAGTTGTGAGATCTACTAGCCATTGGCGCTACAACAATGCCACTCACCCATCGTAACCAGTAGTGGCCGAGGCAATACAGAGGACAGCGGCGTAGAAGTAGAGCTTCCTCATGTTAGGCGACTTCTTCCAGTTGACTCTGGGGAAGACCGGGGCCGCGGCCTGCACGTCGGCCACGACATCGGTCTTGGGGGCGGAGATGTTGGGAGCCATAGCGAGTGTAGGTGACCGGTCAGTTGGTTTGCTGACTGGAGAAGAAGAAGATCGAGGGATTGAGAGATGCGACTCAGCCTGAGGAGAGGGAGGCGGAAACAAAGGGACAAAGAGCAGGCCATGGCATAGTACTATATAGCGTCTGCAGGCGGCGACATGGTGCAGCAGGCAGATCGTGCCGTCTACACGCGCGCGCAGTTCAATGGAGCGAAACGAGGGTAAGGTAGTCAGATGTGTGGCACGGCATGGATATCAGGCTCAATTGCGAGCCGAACATGGCCTCGACCAGCTGGACTGCGCTGGGCTTGCTGCTGGTCAAGGGCGGCCCGGCGTGTCATTCGCCCTGCAGAACGCTGGCGGCTGTAAGCGAGAGGATGCAATAAAGGGAAGACGAAAACAATTTAACCGTAGACGGTAGTTAGTGCTGTATAGTCCCCCATGTGCTCTGCGGTACAGTAGTACTGTACCAGTACCGGTGCAGGCCATGCCGTGCCGCCTCTCCCCATGGGGCTCCTCGAGTCTCGTGGGGAGAACAAGGAAAAGACATGGGTTGGGCTTGAGGAGGGACGTGGAGTCCACCTGAGACATGAGGAGATATGGATCTCGTGACTCGTGACCTTGCTGTACCTAACTTACGCGACTGCCTCGGTCGGAGCCGTGCCTTTGACTCCCTCTCCACCACTTTGACCTCACTTCCCTCCTCCTCTCCTTTCAACCTCAGCCGTGTCGACATAAAGAAATCAACCACGTGCTCATCAACTAAATCTCATGACCACGCGCTTTCATCCCCATCGAAACAATGCAGCACCCAATCTCCCTCTCCCATCTCGCCTCCCCAGCCAAGTGTTTCCAACACGACACACGGGCCTTTTGAGGCTTTTCGCACCAAGCCCGTCTTGGACCCCCGGCCAACCTAGTCGCGTGTGAGGTACTGCCTCCGAGTTACTCTGTAGCCACCAACCAATTTAGCCGCCTTGGTATTCGCAATGTATGTACATGCAAGCCAAAACTGCCAGGCTAACTGTAGCTACAGCTACCAACTACCAACCACCGTGGACCATGCCAGAAATCTTCCCCAATCCAGATCGTCCCGCCGTCCCGAGCAGATGCAAATGCAAATGCACACGCGCGTGGGACGACGAAGCGAGATGTAGGTGATGGTACCCATCTCCGTATATCACAGGGTTTGTGAGTTGATGGCTATCTTACTGGTACCTTGAAGACACACTGAAGCCGTTGATACTACTGCTTGCGAAAGTCGAGTCCGGCGAGATGCTGGAACATGTCCTCTGGTATCTCGCTGGTGCAAATACTGTTTGGACACACGAAGATCACTGGTACTACCACCATGTCAACAGACTTTTAATATGCGATGAGGCAGAAGTGCTATAACACTGCATCTCAAATCTCGCTTGGCGGCTGATTGCTTGTTTGCTTCAGCCTTCCCCGAATCCTATCCCTCTCTTCGCCCAATACCGATGGGAAGCAACGCTCATCCTGGTTGTGGGCACGCCCTTAGCTTCAAATAGGTACACGCCTTCTGTGAGTGAATGTGCTTACTAGTACTGCTGCTGGTGCTGCTGCTGCTGCTGCTTGATGAATCAGAAGCGCCTATTTTGCTGGTCGTGACCGTGCCACAATTAGATCTTACTCTCGCCGGCGCGTTGATCCGGAAGGAATGTCAACTATTGGGAACATACGATCTTTTCTGGCGGCCCGTCAATTTCATCTCGTGATTGACCAAATGACTGGCCGTCCGCCCTTGGCGGCCACGGTTATTGTTGTTGTCGTGGTTGGTCTTCGTACCCATCATACATCCCAATCTCTATACATGTGAAGGCGGCTCGCTAGGCTTGCACGCCATCTCCTCGTCCGCTCCCAGCGTCCCGGCAAAATGGGAAAAAGAATTCAGCCCAGTCGAATTGAAAATCGACGGCGACGGCACCGACGGCAGGGAATAGTGTTGACTAACCAACACATTCTCGAAGCCAACGTCTAAGCACGCCAGACGCCAACCCCTTTGTCCAACACCAACATATCGAACGGAAGCGCGGTGTGCGCGTGCTCTCCTGCTACTCTATCCTGCAGAAAACCAGACGCGATGCCGGTCTGCCGCCGCACATGTTTAGCGAGTGAGTAAGACCCAGCCAGAGCCAGAGCAAGTCTAGCCAACAAAAAGCTTCGCCTGTCTGCCAATAGCCATCGATGCAGCCCTTTCCGGCTTGTCTTGTCTCGTGCTATATTATTATTCTCGTTCGGATCGGAGCGAGTATTCTCGGAAGTCGCCTTAAGTCGAAGGATCCTAGTTCTCTTTTTTCACTCTGTGTGGCTTGTCTTCCATATTCATCCGCCCCGCTCACCGGTACGGTCCAGCCAATTCATCCAGAGCTCGCTGATATTGGGCCAGCTTAGCACGGTCTAGCCCGTTGCACACGTGCCTGCCTGCTTTGTTTGTGTCGTGAGTCCAGACGCGCGCGCAGACATTCGTTCTAGATACATGTAGCCACTTCTTTGAGCAATTAGAGCAAGCAGGTACGCTCGTCTGTTGTCGAGACGGGGCAAATCCCCCATCACTCCAACTTCCATCACTCTCAGCCAGGCTTTGAAGGCCCGTCCTGAAAACTTTTGAGTAATCGGAGACTCACCCGGAACACACCGCGGAGGAAAGGACCGGGTGAAAGCAAGCAAACAAGAAAAGAGAGAAGGGCACTCACTCATCAGGCTGCTTTCCCATCGGGCACCCAAGCAAAAAGCCGCGGATTCGAAAGTATGGAAGACGAGGCAGAAGAAAAGAGAGAGAGGGATGTCGGCATTCAGCCAGAGCTCTCCTATTCCCCCCATTCCGTCTATCCACCGTCGTGCAACCCGGGAGTGATTCTCGACCAAGGGTTGACCTTTGTGCGGTTGTTCACTCACGTGGATGTTCATAGGCACATGTCATTGCCAATGTGAGTGGCGATTCGTACACACCTCATCGATCTTCAAGTCACCCAAAGTCGTCAGAGTCACGGCAGACTTC
>Ga0265780_10006673_pt1 | contig 14271 bp, 10 predicted proteins | sample P1T30metagenome_FD_192432 | JGI IMG/M metagenome (GOLD analysis project Ga0265780, IMG submission 192432) | Plant litter microbial communities from East Loma Ridge, Irvine, California - P1 T30 | ecosystem: Environmental > Terrestrial > Plant litter > Unclassified | place: USA: California... | reverse complement strand
CGTGTACCGGATGCGCACGACGATCTGCTGCTCCCCCGGAGCCTCGAGGTCGACCTCGGCGAAGGCGACCGAGCGCTCGGCGTCGACGGTGGCGAAACGGGTGCGGGCAGGCAGATCGGTCATGCCCATCAGGGTAGACGTGGGCGACAGGTGTCGCCCTTCCGGCCTTGTCTGCGGATGCGAACCAGCTGTGGGGGAACCACCCCGAGGAGGCGCGGTGCCCCCACGCGCGCCCCCTCTCCCCCAGCCTGGTCGCCGCCACGTCGCGCAGGCGGACACCGAGGTCGACGACGGCCGAGCAGCCCGCCGTCATCAGCACGCAGGGAGCCGCGCAAACTCTGCCCGTCGTGGCCACCGCGGGTGACGCGCTCGTGCCGATCGAGCCCGCGGCCACCCGTCTCGAGGTGCCCGCCGGAGCGACGGTGGATGCCGACGGCACGGTCGTCGTGGTCCCCGGTGAGGGACGCTACGAGCTCGACCGCACCGCCGGCACCGTGACCTTCACGCCCGAACCCGCCTTCACGGGGCAGGCGACGCCGGTGCCTACGTGGTGACCGACGCGGCCGGAGCGACCGCCACCTCCACCCTGACGCCCTCGGTGACCGAGGTCGCGAGGCCCGACACCTCGACCGGCGAGCAGGGCATCCCCCAGCGTCTCGCGGTCACAGAAAATGACGGAAGGCGCGGTGCCGGTCTCCCCCGCCACCCTCCGTCTCGTAGACCCCTCCGGCCAGGACGCCACCACGGTGGTGGTGCCCGGTGAGGGCACCTGGACGGTCGACGGCGAGGTGCTGGTCTTCACGCCCGAGGCAGCGTTCGTGGGCACCGCGACGCCGGTGTCGTACCGGGTGGGCACCGCCGCGAGAGACGTCGTCGAATCGACGGCGACCCCGACGGTGACCGCCGCGCCCGTCGTGCCGCCGGCGCCGATCGTGACCGTGCAGGACGTCGTCGTGACGGCCCCTCCGGGCGCCCCGGCGGTCTTCGACCTGCCCGCGGCCGTGCCCGACCTCGTGCCCGAGTCGGTCGTCCTGATCGTGCCGAACGAGACGCCCGCCGAGGAGTTCACGACCGACGATGGCACGTGGCAGGTCCAGCCCACCACCGGCGAGGTCGTCTTCACGCCCTCCCCCACCCTCGTCGGCGACCCAGCCCCCATCACCTTCGCCGCCGAGCGCACCAACGGCACCGCCGTGACGGGCCGCCTCGTGGTGGACTACGTGGCGGCCGCCGGGCCGGTGCCGACGCCGGAACCCGCGACCGGCGCGGACGCCGCCGCCTCCAGCGGCGCCCTCGCGTTTACGGGCTCGGACGCGGGTACGACGTCAGCTGCCGCCCTCATCGGAGCCACCGTCCTGCTCGCCGGCCTGGGCATAGCCATCGCGGACCGACACCGACGGCGCCGCTCAACGCCGGCCGATCACGTCGGACCCGCCGCCTCTTGATGATAGAAGTGCTGCCCCAGAGTTTGTGCTGAGGAACGACTTGAGGACGACTGTGATCGGGCCAGCCTCATTGCTTCGGTATTCCTTGAGACTGCTGTCGGTTCAGTTGACTCTTGATCTCAAAGGATTTTGGTTCACACGGAATCATTGGCGGCATAGCCCAGGCGTTCCATTCTGAGTGCATCGCGAGTGGATCGAGATCGCGTGTCGTGGCGAAGCCCCGACCATTCACGTCACGTAAGACTTTTACCGCATACTCTGGACCAATTCGGGCACGTGCAGTCGCCCTCGACAAAGTAACCGACCCCGCGGGCGCCACGGTGTCAATGTCTCTCACCACCGCAGACCGAATCACCTAAGCCGGTCCATCCATTGCAAGCTCCGCATACCTACGAGCGATGTCCTTCGTCTCGTCGCGGAGGATAAGCGTCTTGGAGAAATTCTTTCCGCGAGCCCCGGCCTCTACCCCGAAATAGCTTGCGTCCTCCGTATTCACAGGCATCCAGTCGGGGAAATACAGTCGAATGCCAACGCGCTCGTAGCCGTCGATGCGCAGAAACGCCCTCGAGCCGTTCTTGAACCCGAGATATTGCTGACGCGTGAAAAACGTGGCGCCGCGAGCAAGCAGAAGGTCCTCGATGTACACGAACCATTCGGCGTGCTTCGGTGAGATTTCGTGGTAGTAGTCGCTCGCGGCATTATCCGTGTCGACCACCGACCCGTCCGATGTCGAGGCGGTCGTCTGCGAGAACTTCATTGCATCGAATACTTGTTGGCGAGGAAGATCGCGAGGTAACACCGCCTTGAAGTATGCGTCCAACTTGTCGTCGGAGTACATCTCTGCCAGTTCCGTCTCGAAGTCTTTGAGGAGATCATTGTCGGGATTGGCAACCAAGATGGAATGCAGGTCCCTGAACTGCGCAGGCCACCGAAGCTGCAGGCCGATCACGCCAAGGAGGACTGAGCTGGGTATCGCCGCGTCGCCAACAATGTACTGGGCTACCAGCATCGCATTCACGAGGCGCTTAACTTGGCGTGGGTTCGTCCTCAGAGCAAGATGAACCACCTTCTCAAAGGTCTCTGCTTCGTCCGGCTGCAGGCCGATAAGATTTTGCCAGTCAGGGACGACCTCGTCGATGATGACCGAACTCCGTTCGACCTCGGGTATGGAGAACGGAATCTGGATGATCTTTTCAATGAACTGGGCAGCATCAACGGTTGGGTACTGCTCTGCGATCGCTCTGATCAGAACGTCGTAGTCAAGGGCCATCACGAAGACGAAGCCCTGGACGTCCGTCAAGACATGTATGGCCTCGAGAATGTCCACGATTGTCCCGGGCGGGCACCTATCCAGGTCATCGATTAGCACGACGATCCGTTTGCCGTCCTGGTTCAGATCATCGCCAATCTCCTTGAGGCGGTGGTGCGGAACTTCGGCGCGACGTCTATCCCCAGGCTCACGCCAAGCCTGAGTCGCACCGGCGACAGCGTTACTAACGTCCGCGATAGAAACGCCTGGAATGGGCGTCGGCACACTAAGCGATGCCGTGATGGCTCGGAGTCCTCGCCCAATCGACTTCCAAAAGACTCCGCCCTCTTTGGAAAGGGCCTCGTCGATCTCGTGGAGCAGCGGTAACAAGACATTCGCACTGCGGGCGTATCGCCACGCGTCGAACCTCGCCACCGGCAGATCGTCCTGCTTTAGTTGCTGTTCGAGTGCGCTAAGAATCGAAGACTTTCCCACGCCCCACGCACCGTAGATACCCACCGTGTACCTGGCGGGCCTGCCATGGAGAACGACGGAGGCGAGTGCCTTGACGTACTTGTCGTATCCGAGGCCGAGCGTGTCCGTCGGCTGATCAACTACGACGTTGAGGATGGGCTTTTCCTTGGACGAGCCAAGCGGCTGAGAGTTGGGCATTACTCACATAATGTCGCAGGTCGACGAGAGTCGTCAACTTGAGAGCGCCCAAGTCCTGCCCGGTAGAGCACCATTCGGTGCGTGCCGTCTTAGACAGACAGAGCCGCGAATCGGCCCTATCCAAGCGCCAGCCCCCCGAACTCCGAGCGGAACCCTTCGACGTCATCCTGAATTTCGCTATTGGGCCCGTGCTGGTAGCTGACCATGCGGACGCTTGCACCCTCGGTGCGGTTGTAGAAGTAGGCCGTGTACTGCGCTTCTTGTGGGGCGACTCTAAGCTGCACGAACTGTCCAAGGCGTAGTGGCGACTGTGATCCGTCTCTTACGAGGTAAAGGTCGCCGTCAATCATCTCGTCGCCGACACTGAAGTTTTTCATCTTAAAGGGTGACCGAGTCCCGACTGCGACTTCGGCCGCTTGAACGCGACCGTCCCGTCGGAGCTTCGAGCCCCCGGCTCGCACGAGCAACAGCTGCGTCCAGACGCTTCCGAGAATTTGCCGGAGTTCGCTCAGGTCCGCTTTCAGGGAGACGACCTGTGTTCTCCACTCTTCGTCCGAGGTGTAGCCGGTGTGGCCGAGCCACCTGTTTCGCTTGGTGTTCACGTCATTGAACTTTTTGACGAGTTCCTTCGAAGTCAGCCGCTCGATACCGCTCTGGGACAAGCCTCCGAATGCGCGTCGGACGCGAGCAACCTCGTCGGCGTCGCCCGCTTCGAGTGCGCGACGGAGTTCCTTTGTGACTTTTTCGATGATGATCAGCCATGTGCCGAGTGAAGCCCGCTCGATGCCGAGGTGCTTATCGCGGAACGTCTGGCGGATCGCGGCTTCGAGTTCGCTGCTGTTTCCAGGATCAGTCCTGCTTACGGAGAGTAGGACTGTCGCGTGGAAGGTCACAATCGCCTCCCACGCGTGGATGTACGCGCGTTGCTGCTCGCCGGGCGTCGATGCTGTTTCCGCGGTCCATAGCGCTGACGCCACAGGGAACGGCAGCTGGTCCAGCCAGTTACTGAGCGAGTCGTCGAATGCGCCAGCGATACGATTCACCACGTCCTCGGCGCTCTCCGGAGATGCCCAGACGCTCTCTCGCTGGGCGGACAGCTCTGCTTCGAAGGATGCGAGGCGTTCATCGGCCGAGGCGAGCACGAGCTGCGTGCCTTGACCCGGCACGGGGACGATGAGTTCATCCGCCCAGCGCATCAAGGAACTGGGCTCCGATCTCAGCGCGCTTATTACTGTCCCCATACTGCTGGCCTGAACTGCCCTCCTGCGGCTAGCAACGCCTTGCTCCGAGTTGAGCCAGGCCGCTAAGAAGCTCGCATTGACCGTCGCATCGTCGAGCCGGAGAGCCAGCAGCCGAGCGTTCGAACGCGTACCAGAGATCTCTGCGGCCGCCCTGCCGCCGAGCGTCGTCGGGACATAGAGATGATCGTCCGACTCTGTTATGACTTCAGTGTTCATCAGTTCGGGCTCGCGCGCGATCAGGCTGCTCAGCCGTCGCCCGGGCCAGCCCTTCGCCTCGATGCCCTTTAGAATTTCGCGCGAATCTTCTCCGAAGATATGACTCGGGTCGAGATCGACGAACTCCTTTGGGTCATCGATGATGGACACACCAGAGGCCGGGCCGTACCGAGATTCCAGGAAGCGAGCGTCGACCGGTGTGTCGGCGTACGTCGTCAGACGCCATGACAGGCGCCTCCCCTCGTTGGTCTCTCGCTCGAGGCGCACATCCCTTCGAGTGAACTGCCTTACGGAGATGCTGCGATTGCGAGGCCCGGACTTTCCAGTCCTCAGCCCCGACTCGAGTTCCTGGAAAGCCGCAACCGGCATCGAACGGTGCCGGTGCTCAGTTGTGAACTCCGTCTGTAGATCGGCGATCATCGTCTTGCCTCGACGCGCATCCGACGGCCTGTTGGTGAAGGTGACAAGGTACAGCGGGATCGCCGTGTTTGGTGCCAGACGATCGGGGAGCCGGGTCACCGATTCCAAAAGCCCCGCCTCGACGACTTTCTGCCGTACCGAAGCCGTATCGCCACTTGCCGATAAAGCGTTTGGAGTGACGAGCGCAGCCACTCGCCCGCCTCCGTTGGCGCTTGGACGCAGCTTCTCGAGGGCGAGCGAGATAAAAAGCCATGTGCTGTCTGATTGCTTCGGCAGGCCGAATACAAACGAGCCGGATTCCCGACGGGCCTCCACCTGCGAGGAAACATCCCTCCAGGCCAGTCCGCAGGGAGCGTCAACAATCACGAGGTCGGCCTGGAAGTCGTCGAACTCGTCGTGGACCAAGGTGTTCCCCACCGCGATAGCGGCGTCGGGCACAGTCTCGAAACGTCGTCGGCTCACGGAGACCGCGTGCTCGTTGATGTCCTGCCCGCGATAGGTGACGTGCACGCCATTCGATCTCAGAGCATCAGTGAGCAGGAGGCTGGCGAAGCCCGATCCGGAAGTTGGATCCCACACGTTCAAGGACGCGAGGCTCGGGTCCAGCCGACTGAGACATCCGACGGCAAGTGCTCGGGCCAAGGTCAGACTCGTTGTCTGTTCCGACCCGATCGAATTTCGATCGACGTCAGAGACGGGCACGTGGCTCGAACCTTGAAGGACGGCGCCTATAGCCGGATGGTGAGAGCTCATGCTGGACGGCCTATCCTCAGTCGACATTTCGCTGGCTCTTCAAGAACTCATACAACATTGCCGGCAGCGCCTTCCCGAGCTCACCGAATAGGCCGCTGTCGGTGAAGAGGTCGTCGACGAACGCTGGGGTCTCGTCACGCACCCCGAGCAGTGCCTTTGTGAACGCCTTCGGCAGGGCCGGGGATTCCGCGAACTGCTGCTCGGTGTTCACCGACGCCTGACCCTTGAGGTCCTCATCGAGGGCGAGCTTACCGATGATATGGTTCATTTGAAGGTCGATGACGCCGACGCCGTACTTGTCCCCCAGACGCTCGTTGAGCTGCTGGATGATCTCCTCGAGGGCGCTGCGGTGCTTTTCGTGGATGGTGCCCGACCCGATCGCGGTGATCGGATCCAAGCCTGGTCCCTGCTCTAGGTTCAGCTTCACGGCTTTGGCGGCGCTGATCTTGTAGCCCACGAGCGATACGTCCGAGATGTCGACCGGCTCAAGGATCGTCGCGGTCGAGAGTTGCGGAAGGATGCGGCGGAAGAAGTAGTGCCTGCGCGGCAGGTCGGTGTCCTCAAGGTTGCGGGCCTGGGAGATGAAGTCGTAGAACTTCACGAAGTTCCCCACGTCCGCCTTGAACAACCGGAGTTCGTCCTGTTCGTCCTTGTCGTCATCGAGCACCGCCGCGACCCACCGCTTCCGGAACCGGTCCACCGCCGGCGCAGTCGCGGCCGATACCTTCGAGTTCGCATTCACGCCGCCGACGAGTGCGGCGTCGAACGCCTGCTCCACCTCGGTCATGTCATAGATCCCGGCCGAGTCGAGCTTCACCACAAGGTCATAGATCAGGTTCGGGTCCGTCGTCGCGGTGAGCGTCGCCTTCCGGAAGTACGGCAGGAACGCGTCCAGCACCTCTTGCGGGTCGTTGACGAAGTCGAGAACGAATGTCTTGTCCTTGCCCGGGTGCGTGCGGTTCAGCCGGGACAGCGTCTGCACGGCCTGCACCCCGCCGAGCTTCTTGTCGACGTACATCGCGACCAGGCGGGGCTGGTCGAAGCCGGTCTGGAACTTCTCCGCCACGATCATCACGTTGTACGTGGCTGGCTTAAACGCCTCCGCGAGATCCGACTGCACTCCGGGGTTCTGGGTCCGTTCCGTCAGCCCCTCGCCCACGTCGTCGGGGTCCTCGACCGTGCCGGAGAACGCCACCAGCGACCGCACCCCCGATACGCCCGCATCGGTGATGTATGTGTCGAGGTACTTCTTCCACCGCACCGCTTCCATTCGCGATCCCGTGACGACCATCGCTTTCGCCTTGCCGTCCAGCAGCGACTGCACGAAGGTGCGGAAGTGGTCGACGACGATCTTGGCCTTCTGGCTGATGTTCGTCGGGTGCAACCGCACGTACCGGACGAGCGCCTTCACCGCGGTTGACTCATCGACCTCGCCGGCGCCGTCATAGTCGCCGTCGGGATGTTGCAACTTCCATGCCACCTTGTATGGGGTGTAGTTCTGCAACACGTCCAGGATGAAGCCCTCCTCGATTGCCTGCTGCATCGAGTACAGGTCGAAAGGTTCCGGTGTCGCGTCCGACTCTGCACCCTCCGGCACCCACCCGAACAGCTCCAGGGTCTTCGCCTTCGGGGTGGCTGTGAATGCGAAGTATGAGATATTTGGTGCGGATGCGGTTACCGCCATCGCCCACTGCAGGTACGCGTCCGAATCGATCGGCGCACCTTCGGCTACTGCAGCCTGCTCGTTGGGAGAAAGGACCTTTGTCAATGCCCCCGCCGTTGACCCAGTCTGCGACGAGTGGGCCTCGTCAGCGATGACCGCGAACCGGCACCCCTCCAGCTCGGACAGGTTCCGGATTGCGGTGATCAGCGCCTCGAACGTCTGGATCGTCACAATCACGATGTTCTTGCCACCGGTGAGTGCCGCGGCGAGCTGCTTCGACTTCGACTCGCCTCCATCCTTGGTGATGGACTGCACCACGCCGGCCTGCTTCTCAAACTGTGCGATCGCGTCCTGCAGCTGCTTGTCCAGCACGGTGCGGTCGGTGACCACGACGACCGTGTCGAACACTCGCTGGTTCTGGTCGTTGTGCAGTTGGGAAAGGCAGTGGGCGAGCCAGGAGATCGAGTTCGTCTTCCCCGACCCCGCCGAATGCTGCACAAGATAACGGTTCCCTGCCCCCTCGGTCCGCGCCGCCTCAACGAGCCGGGTCACGGCCCGCCACTGGTGGTAGCGGGGGAACAGCACCTTCTGCGTCTTCGTCCTCTTCCCTGTATCAGGGTCGACATCCGTCTCGACCTGCAGGTGCACGAACGACCCCAACAATTGCAGCCAGGTATCACGCTGGAGGATCTCCTCCCAGAAGTACGAGGAGGCCGACCCGTCCGGGTTCACCGGGTTCCCCGCTCCCTCGTCCGAGCCCTTGTTGAAGGGCAGGAACCGAGTCGCCGCTCCGGCGAGCTTGGTCGTCATCCGCACCTCGGAGTTCGACACCACGAAATGCACAAGCGACCGCTTCGCGAACCCGAACAGGGACTCACCCGCCGGCGACCGGTCGAACCGGTACTGATCGACCGCGTTCCCGATCGGCTGCGTGAAGTCCGTCTTCAACTCGACCGTCGCGACCGGGATGCCGTTCACGAACAGCACCAGATCCAACGCCTTGTTCGGATGCTTCACCGAGTAGTGCACCTGACGCACCACCCGCACCCGCATCTTCGCGTACGCCTCGAGCGTGTCTGGGTTTTGAGTGGTTGCTGGCCGGAACTGCGCCATCCGGAACTTCACCGCAGCACCGTGCAGCGGCACCATCGAGAACCCCTCGTGCATGAGCCGGATCGTCCCACCGTTCTTCAACGGATCTAGGTCAAGCGACTTCGCGAGTCGTGTCAAGATGGCTCGGGCCGCCGCGTTACGTTGAGCGTCCGTGTCGGTCGGGCGGACGACCTTCGCGAATTCGGTCGGCTGCGACTCCTCCAACCAACCGAGGACATCGTCGGGGAAGAGTGCGAGTTCACGGTCGTAACCAGCATCTGTCAGCGAGTAGAACCATCCGTTCGCCGCGAGATGCTCAGCAATCTCGTTCTCCAGCACGGACTCCAGATGCACCCCAGCAACGCCGCTCACGCCACCACCCCCACATCGATCTTCCCCGTCACTGCAGCCGAAATTAGCGCGGCACGGCGCTCCCGCGCCAGGGCAATGCCACGGCGGGCGATCCCGATCGCATCATCGATGGTGCCGACTTGCTCAGCGACTTGTCCGCTGATAGACCGCTGCTCCTCGAGGCTCGGTAACCAAATTGGCGCCAACCGTAGTAAGGGCAGGCGAATGTTGGTGACCGTAGATCCGTTGGCCGCTAGCTCGAAGTAGCTCTGCACTTCGCGGGAGTACAACTGCCAGAGCAGGAACTGCCCATCGGCCTTTGATGAATCGATTCGCAAGAGCACCATCCTCTGGCCCAGACAGATCTCGCCGGACGGGACCATGCAGGCTTCGCCAGCCGGTGCTTCCCGCGTGAACAACACATCCCCCGGGCGGGGGCCGAGCGAGCCATTTCGGCTTCGCCAAGTCGCTTCACTCACAGTTAGCCCCTGCCCGGGAACGTAGACGCCGTCCCGGACCGAAGCTGTTCGAACGGCTTCGAAGTCGCCGTCATCGTCGATCTCGGGAGTGGTGTGCGGACAGTCGACGACTGCCTCGCATGCATGTTGCAGCCGCGTGTTCGGCCGCTGCACGGCGAAGGGTGCGTTCACAGCGGCTGCGCGGCGTTCGGTGAGGAGGGTGATGAGTTCCTCGTTCTTCGCGATGAACGCGTCGATCTGCGCTGTCTCCCGACCCAGATAGTCCACAATCGCCCGCTGCACATCCATGCTCGGGCGAGGGACGCGGAATCGAGCGGCGTACGACTCGGGAACACGCTTTAGTCCACCGGCCCCGCTCATGTGCGCTTCGCCAGGCGCGCGGAAGTCCGCGGATTGCAGTATCCATGCAAGGTACCGGGAGTCCAGCACGCTCGACGGGCGCATCACCGTTACCTCGGTCGTCGCGAATGCGTGGCCCCCAGGTAGAGCTGTAGCTCGCAGTCCCTTACCGTTTTCGAAGCACGGAGTGACCTTGGCGTACGCGACGTCGCCGTCCGCCAGGAACGAGTAGCCCTGCGCGAGCTCGGATGTGGGTCGCATTCGTGAGGAGTCGACAGCACCGAACTGCGAAATGGCCTCCATCGGCAGGTAGCACGACTCGTCGCTGTTCGTCGCCGCCGGGCGAGGGTTGAACCGGACCAAGTACCGCAGAGGGATCTTTGGCGCTGCGAGAAGCTCGGTATGGATTCTCAACGTTCAACCTCACCAAGCATCGTGCGGAGTTGGTCCATTACGGCTTCAAGATCGCGGTCGATCTCTGCGAGCGGGCGGGGCGGGATGTACTGGTAGAAGTAGCGTGTAAAAGGAATCTCTGCGCCCTCCTTGGTCTTGGAGGGATCGACCCATGCGTCGGGGGCGTAGGGCAGGACTTCGCGGGCGACATAGGACTCGACGTCCTCGTCCCATGGCACGTTCTCGGTGTCTCGGAGCGCGACGTCCGGTTCCGGGTTTCCCTTGGTGTCGGTGTAGGGGTCGGCGGTGTCGTCCTGCTCGCCCAGCCCGGTGGTCACGGTTTTGAGTAGCGGTGCGGAGAGGATGAGACCTTCGGCTTTCGCAGCGTTCTTCAGCGCCTTGTGGAACGCCGTTCGGTTCTTCCAGACCGTGTCGGTGCCGAGCCGGTCGATCGCGGCACGCAGCGCCTCGGCATCCAACTCGCTCAGCTTCTGGACGGCTTTGGCTTCGAAGACGGTGTCGACCCGTTCCGGGTTGGCGCGCCAGTTGAGTTTGAGGGGGCGCTCGACAGTGATGGTGCGGTACAGGAAATCCTCGTTGCGGAAGATCTTCGAGTGCTCCCCATCCGCGAATCCGGCGTAAAGGCCAACGATCGTGTCGATGTTCTGCGGTGAGAGCTCGTTGCGCTTGGAGCCGAGGCCCTTGCGGAGCTTGATGAACATCTTGCGCCCGTCGATGAGCTGCACTCGACCCTTGCGGTCACCTTCCTTGCGATTGCTGAGGACCCAAATGTAGGTAGAGATGCCAGTGTTGTAGAACATGTCCTTGGGCAGTCCGATGATCGCTTCGACGAGGTCGTTGTCGAGCAGCCATTTGCGGATGTTCGACTCCCCGCCGCCTGCTCCGCCGGAGAACAGCGGCGACCCGTTCAGGACGATCGCCATGCGGGAGCCGCCTTCTTCGGGCTTCCGCATCTTCGACACCAGGTGCAGCAGGAACAGCATGGCCCCGTCGCTGACGGCCGGGGTGCCGGGGCCGAATCGGCCGTTGAAGCCGAGCTTGGTGTGCTCGTCGTCGACGTCGGCGCGCTGGTCCTTCCAGTCGACGCCGAACGGCGGGTTCGACAGGCCGTAATCGAACTTCTTGTCATCAAAGGCGTCCTCGGTCAGCGTGTCGCCGAGGGCGATGTTGTCGACGTCCTGGCCTTTGATGACCATGTCTGCCTTGCAGATCGCGTATGAGGCGTCGTTGTAGTCCTGCCCGTACAGGCTGAGCTGGATGCCCGGGTTCATCCTGCGCAAGTACTCGTCGGCGACGGACAGCATTCCTCCGGTGCCGGCGGTCGGGTCATAGATGGACCGAACGACTCCGGACTTCGAGAGGGCGTCGTCGTCGAGGGCGAACACTAGCTGCACCATCAGCGCGATCACCTCACGGGGCGTGTAGTGATCGCCAGCGGTCTCGTTCGACTTCTCGTTCGCGAACCGGATGAGCTCCTCGAACACGAGCCCCATCTGGATGTTGCTGACCGTGCGAGGGTGGAAGTCGGCCCGCGCAAACTTCTCGGTAACCGCGAACAGCTTGTTCTTCTCGGCCAGCTTGTTCAGCGTCTTGTCGAACTCGAACCGTTCGAAGATGTCCCGCACGTTTGGCGAGAACCCGGCAAGGTACGAAGACAGGTTCGCGCGGAGGTCCTGCGGATCGGCGACGAGCTTGCCGAGGTCGAACGGGGACGTGTTGTAGAACTCGTGACCCGATGCTTCGGTGAGGGTGACCGTCCGCAGCACCTCGGGCAGCGATCCAATCACCTTCACGGTCTGGAGGACAGCGGGCTTCGTGTCGGCCAGGACTGCGTCGAGCCGGCGAAGCACCGTGAACGGGAGAACGACGGACCCGTACTCAGAAGGCTTGAACGGTCCGCGGAGGGACTCGGCGATGTTCCAAATGAAGGCGACGTGATTCACCACAGGTGGGCACTCCTGCTGTAGGGCAACGATTATGCGGCGCGAAGGCCGCGAGCACTCCCATCTTGGCCTATAGAAGCTAATGCGCATGCGATGCCGGGTGCCGCGATGGACGATGCGTTTTCGCTCGCAGGCTTTACAAAATTGTTGACGAGGAGGCGATGGACCGACCGGCGCTCCGCCGGTGGCCGAGCCGAGTGACGGGCATCGACTCAGGATCGCGAGGGGCAGTCCTGCTTTGCGACAACGGCAATCCCAACCCGGCCATCACTGAGACCCTCTGAGACTCCCCCATCGGCGGATGCTTCGCGTACAGCCGCGCCCTCGGCGGCTTCGCCAGCAGCCACGCCGACTACGTCAGGGTGCCCTGCGGCGACCACGGCGCCTTCCCCGTACCCGACAGCGTCTCGGACGAAGCGGCCCTCTTCGCCTCAGACGCCGCCCCCACCGGCTGGACCGGCGCCGGCCTCGCCAGCATCCCGCTCGGCGACACCGTCGCCGTCTGGGGTGCCGGCGGCATCGGACAGGTGGCTGATCGCGCCGCCATGCTGCCCGGCGCTGAACAGGTCGTCGTCATTGATTAACGACCCGAACGGCCCGACCAGGTGCGACAGCATGTCGGCTCCGAGACCCTCGACTTCGCATTGGACGACGTCCTCGCCGAACTAAGGGAACGCACCGACGGCCGCGGCCGCCATGTCTGCATCGAGGCCGACGACACCGGCCCGCAAAACCTTTACGAACAGGCCAAACAGGAGCTGCGACTGCAGACCGACCGGCCCACCGCGCTGCGCGAGGCGATCTACGCCTGCCGTAAAAGAGAGAGGCGACTAACTGTCGCTATGCAGCGGTAAATCGTTGTTTCGGCCTAGGCCTTCCTACGGCATATTGGAAGAATGAAGGGCCGACGAGGTCATCTGTCGCAGGCTACGCCTTGGCCTTTTTCATGACAGGCGTGGAGAATCGGTCCTCTGCCTTGAGCTTGAGGATGGTGGGATTTAGTTCGACCATCAGGGACTCCCATTGTTCGGGAACGCATTGCTCAGGCAAGATCGGAAGGGGGCAGCGTTGAAGCGCATGCACTGCTTTATCCGCTACTCCGAGGACAACACCGACCTGGTTAATAACCTCTTGACGGGGTAGCCGAAGGGTCTGGCCATCTGCAACTAGCATCGCGAGCCCGGGTAAGCCACCATGCGCTATGGACGACAGATTTGAGTAAGGCACTCGGGGATCGAAGTGCTGCCACTGTTTTTCAGAGAGGTCGGCGATGGCCTGGGATAGGGACCAGTTCAAGCCGCGCACGCCCAGGTCGCCTAGGTGCCCCTCGATGACATCAATGTACCGACGCCGAGAAATCGGCTGCCGTTCCGGGTGCTTCGACGTAAAATTCGAGGTCCATGGCGAATCCTGCACGTCCTTCCGCAGGACGTGCAGCGCCCGAGCTTTCACCTCGTCGCCAGTGGCGCCGACGCTAATCCAGTGCACGCGAGCAAAATTCTCGAGAGCACCACGAGCGATCGTGGCCGCTGACGGACCAAGCTTCGTATCCGTGATGACCGCACTCATCATGCGTGCATGGTCCGCTGCGGCCAGGAGATTCAGTCCCATAATGTGAACCGGTAGGAACTCGGGATCGACGGGTTCGGCAGCAACGCCACTCGGACCACGCTTGGCCCCCTCGACCCGTCGCGCACCCTGTTCGATGCCGCGCCAGGCCGACCGCGCAAGCCGGCGAAGTGCCTCGTCAGTGACCGACGACAGTGCCATGGGAGCTAACTCGGCATGTCGACGAAGCGGGAGAACATGCCGTGGAACGCCACCGTGATGGTGTCGGTGGGGCCGTTGCGGTGCTTGGCGACGATGAAGTCGGCCTCGCCCTGGCGGGGGTTGTCTTTCTCGTAGGCGGACTCGCGGTGCAGCAGGATGACCATGTCTGCGTCCTGCTCGAGCGAACCGGACTCTCGCAGGTCGCTGATCGCGGGCTTCTTGTC
>Ga0265780_10006672_pt1 | contig 14272 bp, 8 predicted proteins | sample P1T30metagenome_FD_192432 | JGI IMG/M metagenome (GOLD analysis project Ga0265780, IMG submission 192432) | Plant litter microbial communities from East Loma Ridge, Irvine, California - P1 T30 | ecosystem: Environmental > Terrestrial > Plant litter > Unclassified | place: USA: California... | reverse complement strand
CGTACGCCGATGCTGCGGCCGCGGGCGTGCACGTAGTGCGCGCTGGCCAGCAGGCTGTGCGGCTGATGGTGGTGGAGGGTAGAACTATGCGAATTACCTGAACGACCACGCCGGCCGCCGTTCCTCCTGGGGCGGCGGGCGGCGTCTGGGCCGGATGAGGCCGGTGGAAGGTATTGAGCTGCCGTCGCTTGCTGCATGGCACCTTACTGGGAGTATTTTTACCCGCCGATTCATTGGTTGGGGCCGTGTTGCCTATTTTTGACGGTTGCCACCCTTGCAAGTACTTCGCTTGCTCTTAAGCGCCTATGCCCCGCATTCCTGAGCTGTTTCGCTGGCCCGCTGTTGGCTCCTGCCACGGCCGGGGCCGGTGGAGGGCCGGGCAATTGCTTGGTTCGCTGTTCCTGTTACTCGCGTTGGTGCCAGCGGGCCGGGCGCAGCCCAGCCCGCGCCAGCTGGCCCAGTACCAGCGCCGGCTGCGGGCCGTGCCTTTTAGCTACCGCTACTGGGATGCCCGCAACGACTCCCTGCGGAAGGCGCTGACCAGCCAGCGCACCGATACCCAGCGCCTGCAAACCCTCACCCAGCTCTTCAACCTGACGGACCTGTCGCAGGAGGCGCTGCCCGACCTGCTCGTCGAACACCGCGAAGCGTTGCGGCTGGCCACCCGGCTGGGCTACCCCGAGCAGGAGCCGCTCCGGCTGGTGGTGGCATTTGACGAGCTGGCACTGGCCCCGGCCCCCAATTGGCGGGCCATGCGCGACACGCTGCTCGCGGCCTTGCGCGCCTACGATGCCCTGGGCGGCGGGCCGCAACCCTACCTCCTGGAATGGATTGACGCAACCAATAGCCAGCTGGAGGAGCCCGAAACCAATCGGGCCTTCTACACCCGGCGGCTGGCTTACGAGCAGCAGCAGGGCAGCGTGATGAATGCAGCCATCTGCTACCGGATGCTGGGCCGCTACTACGGGGCGCTGGGCGACTACAACCAGGGCATCAGCCAGCGTCTGCGCGCCGCCGAGCTGTTTCGCACCTGCTCGACCTTTCGATATTACAATGAAATGGGGGCCATTGGCATGACGTACACCGAGTGGGGCAACCACGCCCGGGCCCTGCCTTACCTGAAAAAAGCGCTAACCATGCCGGGCACCCCGCCGGTTACCTTCTACCGGGTAATGAACCGGACTATTTCGCGGGCCTACCTCCGGCTGGGGCACTACCCGGAAGCCCTGCGCTACAACGCCCGGGCGCAGCAGCCCCGCCGGCCCAACCCCACGCTCCCGCCCTACGACCGCGCCCTGGGGCTGGTGCAGCAAAGTGCCATCCTGCTGGCGCTGGGCCGGCCGGCCACCGTGCGCCCCCTGCTGCTGGAGGCCCAGCACCTAGCCGATTCGCTCCAAATCCCGCTGCGCTCGTACGGGGGAAATTGTGAGCTGCTTGCCACCTGGGCCCGCTATTACGCTGCCGTCGGCGATGCGCCCCGCGCCCTGGATGCCTGGCAGACGGCCCTGCGCCAAGCCCGTCAGGAGCAACAGTCTGCCCTGCGCCTGGACTACCTGCGCGCCTTGGCCGCTACCTGCCAGCAGCAGGGCCAGCCCGCGCGGGCGGCCACCTACAGCTTGGCGGCCCTGGCTCTGGCCGATACGCTGGAGGCGGCGCAAGTGGCCACGCGCGTAGCCCGGTACGAATTTGAGCAGGATGACCGCGCCCAGCGCCTGCGCCTAGAGCGCCTGCGCCGCGTCCAGCTGCGCACCACCGCCCAGGTGCGGCAGCAGCGGTTGCAGCTGGGCGGGCTGCTGGTAAGCCTGGCGGCGCTGGCCGGGCTGGCCGGGCTACTGTGGCGCAGTGCCCGCCAAAAAAGCCTCGACAATACCCTGCTGGCCACCCAGCGGCAGCAGCTTGAAGTGCAGGCCCAGCGCCTGGGTGAGTTGGACGCGGCCAAAAACCAGTTCTTTGCCAATGCCAGCCACGAGTTGCGCACCCCGCTCACGCTGGTGCTGGGCCCCCTCGCAACGCTGCTGGACGACCCCGCCCAGCAGCTGCCCGCCGCCGTGCGCGGCCCCGTGGCCCTGGCCCACCGCCAGGCCGGGCGGCTCAACGAACTGGTGAACCGCATCCTGGATTTGACCCGCCTGCAGGCCGGCCGGCTGCCGGTGCAGCCCACGCCCACGGCCATGGCCCCGTTTCTGCGCCGGGTGGTGGGCCAGTTTGCGCCGCTGGCCGCTGCGCGCGGCCTGGCCCTGCACGGTGCCGAGCCCCTACCTGACGGGTTGCACCTGCTGGTGGATGCCGACAAGGTGGAGCAGATTCTGACCAACCTGCTCATCAATGCGCTCAACCACACGCCCATTGGGGGCACGGTGGCCCTGACGGCTGCCCTGCCCGGCCCCGATGGCTACTACGCGCTGACCGTGCGCGACAACGGCCCCGGCATTGTGGCGGCGGAGCAGGAGCAGGTATTCGAGCGGTTTTACCAAAGTCCGCAAAACCAGGCCCAGGGCGGCACCGGGCTGGGGCTGGCCCTGAGCCGCGAGCTGGCCACACTGCTGGGCGGCACCCTCACGCTGGCTAGCGCACCGGGGCAGGGCGCTACTTTCACCCTGCGCTTCCCGGCTGAGGGGGTGGAGTTAGGAGTGAAGAGTGAAGAAGTAGGGGTTGAAGAACCTGAAGCGAATCTGATTCTGGACACGGCACCTACGCCTTCAACTGCTAACTCATCCCCGCCCCGCGTGCTGGTGGTGGAAGACCAGCCCGACCTGCGCGAGTACCTGCGCGAATTGCTGGCCCCAACCTGCGAGGTCCTCGTCGCCGCCGACGGCCAGGCCGCGCTGGAGCTGCTAACGCGCGAAGCGCCCGTCGACCTGATTGCCACCGATGCCATGATGCCGCGCCTGAGCGGCACCGAGCTCATCGCCCGCCTCAAAGCCGACCCCGCCCGCGCCGGCCTGCCCGTGCTCATGCTTACGGCCCGCGCCGACGAGGCCCACCGGCAGGCAGCCCTCACCGTGGGCGTCGACGACTACCTCACCAAGCCCTTCGCCCCGGCCGAGCTGCTGGCCCGGGTACGGGCACTGCTGGCCCGCCAGCAGGTACGCCGCCACTTCGCCGCCCATTCCGTTGAGGACCAATTCGAAGAGGCCCCGCTCGCGCCGTCCTCGGCGCTTGCCCCACCCCGGGTGGCCGTGGCTCCGGTGGTAGAGGTAGCTGCTGCTACCGAAGAAGTACCGGCCCCGCCGGCCGGGGTGAGCACGCAGCTGGCCCAGTGGCAGGCCCAAGTGGCCAGGCACTTAGCTAACGAGCAGTTCGGCCCAGCCGAGCTGGCCCGCTTGTTCGACCTGAGCGAGCGGACGCTGTATCGCCGTCTGGGCGAGCTGGCCGGCCTCACCCCGGCGGCCTGGCTGCGCGAGCTGCGCCTCGACCAGGCCCGGCAGTTGCTCGAAGCCGGCCGCTTCGGCTCGGTGGCTGAGGTGGCCGATGCAGTGGGCTTTGCCTCAGCCAAGTATTTCAGTGCCTGCTATGCCGAGCGGTTTGGCCGCCGGCCCAACGACTACCGCGCCCCCCGGGAGTAGCGCGCCGTTTGGAAGGAGCTGGGAGATTTTGCGGTATAGACCCGCCAACCGAGGACAAATTCCTGCCAAAGAGCTGAAAAGTGGAGAGGTTAGCTAAGAATAGCAGGATTTCGGCCAGGTTACGCTAGCGTCATGTCCAATTTTGTCGGGTCATAATCCTGCGTCAGAACCAGCCGTTGGGGCTGCCTTTCTTGGAGGAGTGGTACCCGACGCTTGACAGCTTTAAAACGGTCATTTCGGCGAAGCTTATGGCCGTCTCGAACCCCTAGAACTCCTGTAGGAAGCAGTCGCCGCATATGTACGCTATTCCTTTGCCGATGTAATCACATCCACCATGCCGTCCTCGCTTACCACGATGGCGATGCAGGGATACTCCGAGCTTTCCACGTAGCGCAGGCCCGAGTTGTAGCGGGCGCCGCGGGTGCTGTCGCCCCGGCCCGAGGCGCGGCCATCGAGAATCACGCCGATGGAGTAGCAGTAGCCCTCGGGGTCGAGCAGCACCGCGCCGTCGATGCTGGTGACGAGGCGGGTGATGAGCGGCGTGAGGGGCACCGGCTCGATGAGCGTGCATTGCAGCTTGAGGCGGTCGGCTTCGGCCAGGGCCTCGGTGGTGATGACCAGCATGGTGCCGTGCTTCTGGCGGCTGGCTTCGAGCACCACGTCCCAGAGGCGCTCCACTTTGGCGGCATCCATCAGGCCAAAGGTGCGCTTGAGGGCCCGGCGGAACTCGGGCCGACTGAGGCGGGTGCGCGGCAGGCCGGGCAGGCCGTAGTGCGAGCGCATGAGCACGTTGCCGGCGTGCTGAAACTCCCAGGCATAGTGCGTCACGAAGCTGATGCAGAACAAATCCTCCCGCACGGCGTCGTAGTGGCCCACCTGGCGGCCCAGGGCGTACACGTTTTCCCCATCGGAGAGCAGGTGCACGTCGGGCGTGGTCATCTCCAGCAGCTTGCGCACAGCGCGGTAGTCGGTGAGCTCGGTGGGGCAGGTGAGGGCAAAAACTTCCTCAATGTTGGGGTGGCCCCGGCGAGCCAGCAGCATCTTGCCCACGCCCTCGGCGCCTTCGTAGCGCAGGCTGCTGATGGTGTTGCAGGTGGCAAACAGCTTGGTGGTGACCGGGTCGAGCCCCAGGGCCTGGGCGGGCGTGTCGAGGAAGGTTTTGCCGGCCGAGCGCAGCAGCTCCTCGCTCTCGCGCGGCCGGATAATCAGGCTGGCGCCCGGCTCGGGCTCGCTCAGCGCCTTCACGCCTTCCTCGTTGAAGCGGAACATGGCGGCCAGCACCAGCGAAGGCGCCAGCGGCTTGCCGTCGGTGTAGTAGCGGGCGGGACGCAACGAAGGGTAGGCCCGCAGCGGCTTGCGCTGGAGGCGCAGCACCGTCACCACAAAGTAGCCGTTGATTTCGACCGGCCAGCCGGCGAAGTGCTGGTACTGGCCGCTGTGTTCGTCCAGCAGGTCGAGGGTTTCCTGCACGGCCGTCCGGATGCCCAGGCCCTGGTGCTTGCGGCGCACGGTTTCGGCCGTCACGCCGTCGCGCTCCGGGTAGGGCCACGGACTGGTGTGCTGAATGACGCGCCCCCGGGCCATGGCATCGGAAAACGCCTCGGCGGGCAGGCCGCAGTCGGCTGGTTCCAGGCAGCGGGCGGGCAGGTCGTCGTCCACGGGCAGGGCCAGCAGCAGCACAAAGGGCTTCAGGTCATCGTCGAGCACGTCGAACAGCTCCGTAGCCAGCGTTTGAGCACCCTGACGGTAGCGCACTTGATGGGGCCATAATTGAGTGGCTGGCGAAGCAACGAGCGTGGACATGGGAAGGATGGGCAAAGCGCAGGAAAAAAGCATGGGTGGGACGGGAAAGGTAGGAAGGCAGGTCAGGTCAAAACTTCTCTCCTTAGGCAGGAGGGCGTTAGGCGTTAAACCAACCTACAACTGGAATAGAACAGGCAAAACCATCTTTTGCTTTATGGGCTTGCCCTGATAGACCGCCGGCTCCCATTTCGGGGCCGCTTTTATCAGGCGCAGGGCTTCTTCATCGAGGCCCGAGCCCATCTTGCGAATCACGCGGGCATCGGTCAGGCTGCCATCGGTTTGCACGATGAACTCGACCATCACCTTGCCTTGAATCTTGCGCTGGTGGGCCAGGGCGGGGTATTTCTGGTTCTTCTCAATCCAGTCGAAAAACGCCTGGTTGCCGCCCACGGGCTGGGTGGGCCGGTCGGGCGGAATGACGGCGGGCCGGTCGGGGTTGGCCGAAGCGGCAATGTCGGCGGCCGGCGCGGCAATGGGGCCCGTGGTTGCCGGCTTGTTCACCGTGACGGTGCTGCCCGGCGAGAGCACAAACGAAATGGGCACCACCACGCGCTGGCGCACTATCTGGTTGCGCAGGTGCCGGGCGGGCGTCCACTTCGGCCCGCTCTTGATGAGGCGAATGGCTTCGGCATCGAGCTCCGGCGACACTGGGTTTTCCACCTTCACTTCGTTCACGGTGCCGGTTTTCTCCACAATGAAGCTCACCTTCACCGTGCCCTGAATACCTTTCTGCATGGCGGTGGTGGGGTATTTCTGGTGGCTGGCCAGGAACTGGGCGTAGCGCTCGGTACCACCGAGGGGCACGGCGGGCTGGGCCACCGAGTCGTACACGGTATTGGCCGAGGGCGCGGCCGGCATCTTGCGCTTCTGGGCGTGGGCGCTGAGACTGAAGAAACTAAGGCCGCCAAGCAGCAGGAGCATCGGGGATTTCATGCGCAGAGGTAAACGGGGCAAGGTGAGCAAAACGATATGGTTGAGGTATTAGGTGATAAGGCCGTGCCGGCCAAAATAGTGCCGACACCTGCTACAAAGAACGGTAGCCTGCCTTCCGTCTGGTTTCGCCTTCCCGTAAGGTTGACGTTCTTTGGCAGGAAATATTTCTACATAGCCCCCATTTCTTCGCATGACCACCGAAAGCCGTGCCCCTGAGCCCGTCGGCTCCTATCCCTACACCCGCCGCGTGGGCAACCTGCTGTTCCTGTCCGGGGTGGGCCCTCGCCAGCGGGGCCAGAAAGCCATTCCCGGCGTAGAAGTAGACGGCGACGGCAACATCCTGCGCTACGACTTCGAAAGCCAGTGCCACGCCGTATTCCAAAACGTGCGCTACATCCTGGAAGAAGCCGGCGCCCAGTGGGACGACCTCGTGGACGTCACCGTCTTCCTCACCAACATGAAGGACGACTTCCCGACGTACAACCGCCTCTACGCCGAGTACTTCGCCACCGCCCAGCCCTGCCGCACCACCCTCGAAATCAACTGCCTGCCCACGCCCATTGCCATCGAGCTAAAGTGCATCGCGGCATTGAAGTAAACGAAAACCCCTGTCATCCTAAAGCGCGTCGAAGGCCCTTCGCTGCGCTCAGAATGACAGGGGAAGGCCTGCGCCCAACTTGCTACTTCACTACCTCCACCCAGTTCTTGATGAGCTGGCGGACGCCGGCGCAATCTGTGTACTCCAACTGATAGTAATACATGCCGGGGCCGCTGTCGGCGGCCGCCCAGCCCTGGGCGGGGTTGGTACCATCGAACACCTTGCGCCCCCAGCGGCTGAATACCTGCAGGCGGTAGCCCGTCACGTTGGGCAGGTTCGGGCGCAGGGTTTCGTTCTGGGTATCGCCGTTGGGCGTGATGATGTTGGGGAAAACCAACGCGTCCACTACTTCAAAACTGGCGGTGCTGGTGCAGCCCGCGCCCGTGGTGTAGGTAATGGCGTAGCGGCCCACCGTGGAAGCGGCGAGGTCCACCACGCCAGTGGTTGCGTTGATAGCCAGGCCGGTCGGTGCCGAGAACGTTCCACCAGCGGCGGCCGTCAGCACGGGCGTTGCGCGCGGGCCATTCTTGTAAAACGGCGGGCAGGCGTAGCTGAAGGCCGGGGCCGGCGGCGCAATGGTGACCGATGCCGTGGCCGTCGCCGGGCAGGGCGTAGTTACGGCATACGTCACGGTGTAAGTACCCGGCGTGGAGCTAGCCGGAGTAATGACGCCCGTAGTAGCATTCAGGGCCAGGCCCGCCGGTGCGCTGAAGGTGCCGCCCAAAGGCGCTACCGTCGGCGTTGCATTGGGGCCGGTGGGGCAATAGGCAACGGTGCTGCCGTAGGTGACGCTGGCCGTAGGCACCGTTACCGTAATGGTAATTGGCCCCAGAAAAACCTGCGTAGTACCACAGCTGCCCCGGAAGCGGTAGCGCGTCGTGACCTGCGGCGTGGCAGTGTATGCTGTGGTGGTAGCCCCGGCAATGTCGGTCCAGGTCACGCCATCCAGCGACGACTGCCACTGCCCGATATAGCCACTGCCCGGAACAGAAGTGGTTTGTATTGTAAGTGGTACCGCCGCGCCGGGGCATACGGTGGGGGTGGCCAGGGTAATAGTGCCCGTTGGTAATGTACAGTTGCTGCTCAGCGTCACGGCCATGCCGTTGAATATGTTCAGGATGGCCGCACCGCTTGGTTGGGTTTTGGAGAACAGGATGCGCTGGACCAGCTTGCCGTAGTTGGCCGGCAATAATTGGAGCTGAAACTGGTAGATGCGGGGCTCGCCCACAGTGTTGTCGAAAGCGTCGGTATCGACGTTGACGCGGCTCACCCCTTGAATAGCGGGTGCCGCGCCCCCAAACCAGTCGGGCACATTATTCACAAAAGCCTGGCTGCTGCCATCGGTGAAAAACACCGTCATGTTTACCGGCGTGCCCAGCGTTTGGCCATTGCCCGAGGCACCGGCTACCCACACACTCTGGGCCGACTGCGGCGTAGCCAGGGTCAGCGAGCCCGAGCCCGAGCCCGCAAGGCGCAGGGAATTGTTGCCGCTATACGAAGCCAACTGAAACCGGAGGCTGGTCGTAGTGATGCTGTTGATTAAGCCATTGGCCGGAAGGGCGTTGATGGGTGCACCGCTGATTGGGCTCACGAAGGTGGGCGCCACGTAGGCAAAGCGGTTGCCCGGCACGCCCTGGTCGGCTGGGTTGGAGGTCGAGGTGATGGCCGTGCCCGCCCCGTTGGCCACCACATCGTCGGTGAAGCCAGTAACCACGACCGGCGTGTAGGTGGTTTGGGCCATGGCCAGCCGGGCACCGCACAAGCCCAGCACCAGCACCGCGAAACGAGTAAAACGAGAAGTCATAGCAAGAAGAAAAACGGAGAAGGCACCGCTCCGATGGCGCATTGCCAGCGCATTGCATCGGGGCGGGAACCGGGGTAATGAAAACGAAATGTGTCCAACTAAAGCGAGGCTACCCACTGGGTAGCCTCGCTCATGAGATGATGCCTTATTTCACCACTTCCAGCCAGCCTTTGTAGAGCTGGCGGCGGCCGGCGCAGTCGTTGTACTCCAGCTGATAGTAGTACATGCCGCCGCTGCTGTCGGTGGCCGTCCAGCCCTGGGCGGGGTCAGTACCGTCGTACACCTTGCGGCCCCAGCGGCTGAATACCCGGATGTGATAGTTCGTTACATCGGTTACCAAGGGCTTCAGCTCATCGTTCACCTTGTCGCCGTTGGGCGTGATGATGTTCGGGAAAGTGGGCAGCGCATCGCTTTTGATGATGACCGAGGCAGCTGCCGAGGCCGGGCATTGCCCCCCACTGTTGTAGGTGATGGCGTAGGTGCCAGCCGTAGAGCTGGCCAAATCGATGATGCCCGTGCTGGGGTTAATGGCCAGTCCGGCCGGTCCGCTGAACGTGCCGCCCGCCGGCGAGAACTGCGGCGCGCCGCTGCTGCCCGAGCGGCAGAACGTGGTTTCGGCATACGTCAGGTTTGCTACCGTGCGGATAATGCTTACGCTGGCGGTGCCAATGGCCGGGCAGTTGTTGGGGGCTGGGGCGGGCACGCTGTAGGTCACGGTGTAAGTGCCCGGAGTTGAGGCGCCCAGGTCGATGGTGCCCGTGCTGGCATTGATGGACAGCCCCGCCGTGCTGCTGAACGTGCCGCCGGCGGGCGTGGCTACCACCACCGGTGCGGTGCCCGAGGTGCAGAACGAGGCCGGCAACTGTGGCGATACGGCATAGGATACCAGGGCTACGGTGGGGAGCACCGTGACGGTAACCGGAGTGGAAAAGCTCGAGAGCACCCGACAAATTACGCGGGCCCGGTATTGGGCCGTGGCCGTGGGCCGGATGGTGTATGGGTTGGTAGTGGCGCCGGCAATGTCGGTCCAGGTCGTGCCATTGTTGGTAGAGGACTGCCACTGGTAGGTGATGCTGGGCGAGTTGTCGTTGCCAGCCAGGGCCAGTACCACCGGTGTGCCGGGGCACACCACGGCCGGAAACAAGTTGGCCGTGGCCAGGCCCGCTGTCGGAGCGCTCAGGCAGTTCGAGCCCAGGCTAATGCCCATCACGTTCAGCACCGGGTCTTGAACGGTTTTGACTACGGTCACGCTCTGCACCGATTTATTGTAGTTGGCCACGGCTAGGCTCAGCCGCACCTCGTAGAGGCGGGGGTTGGTGCCCGTCAGGTCGATGGCATTGGTCACGTAGCTGACCCGGCTGCCCACGTTGATGGCGGGCGTGATGGTACCCCCAAACCAGTCGGGTACAATCACGTTGTTGAAGGTTTGGGTGGTGCCGTCGGTGAAGGCGACGATGAAGGTTTTATCGGGGGCGGTGGTGCCGTTGCCTTCCGTGGCCAGTATCATAACCTCGCTGCACGATTGCGGATTGGTGAGCGTGAGTGTGCCAGTGCCGGCCCCATCGATGCGGAGGGAGTTGTTGCCCGTGGCGGGGGCCATTTGGAATGTCAGGCCGGTCGTGCTAATGCTTGTAATCAGGCCAGAGGCGGGTAGGGAGTTTGTCGCGGTAAGGCCAGGAAAGGTGGAGTTGGCAAAACACCAGCGCACCGATGGGATGCCCCGGTCAACGGTGTTGGTAGTAGAGCTGGCCACTGTGCCACTGCCATTGGCAATTACATCGGCCGTGTAGCCGGTAACGGCTGCGGGCACATACACCGTTTGCTGGGCCGCCGCTGGCCGAATAGCGCTCAGGCCAATCACAGCCAGCAGGGCAAGACGCGTAAATAGTGCTTTCATTTAGGGATGAGGGGGTAAAAGAAGAGGGGGGAGGGGGTAAAAACGAGGGGTGGAGACGAGCTAACCGCCTGCAATAAACGGTCCATTAATGATATTTTAATGTCCAGTTGTTCACAACACCGCAAGTAGCTTGGGTAGGTTTGTGGAAGATTTTGCCACCAACCCCGAATTTGGACAGAACAGCTATATGATTTTATACTTTTAATACGCCGTTGCTGCTTATTCTTCACATTTTTATTTAGTATGTACGTTCGCAATAACCTTCGCTGGAGCGTGGTGTGGCGCCTCACCCGCCGCAGCCTGCTTGTTTTCTTCATCTACAATACCTTGATTTGCTTTCTCTACGGGCCGCTCAATGTGCACGTGCTCGACATTCCGTGGCAGCCCGTGGCCTTGCTGGGTACGGCGGTAGCGTTCTACATTGGGTTTAAGAGCAACGGCTCTTACGACCGGTTCTGGGAAGGGCGGCAGCTGTGGGGCAGCATTGTGAACACCAGCCGTACCTGGGCCATCCGGGTGTTCGATTTTGTGCAGGCCACCCCCGATGAGGTCATTCCCGACCAGCGCGACATTACCGAGCTGCACCGCCGCCTGCTTTACCGCCAGATAGCTTGGTGCAACGCCCTGCGCCTGCACCTGCGCCGCCAAACCGCCGAGCTCTGGGACACCGAGGTGGCGCCCTTCCTGCCTTCGTCCGAAGCCGCGACTGCCAAGGGCCTCAGCAACCCGCCCACCCACCTGCTGCGCCGCCAGAGTGTAGAAATGCGCGAGCTGTTTCAGCGGGGCCTGCTCACCGAGTTTCGGCAGGTGGCACTCATGCAAACCATTCAGGATTTGCTGAACGCGCAGGGCGGCTGCGAGCGCATCAAGAACACGCCGTTTCCGCGCCAGTTTGCGTTTTTTAGCTTCGTGTTCGTCTGGATATTCGCCGCTATTCTGCCGTTGGGCCTGGTGGAGGAGTTCGACAGCCGGCTGGCGCTGGGCCAGTACCACGTTTGGCTGATGGTGCCGTTTTCGGTGCTCGTTTCGTGGGTGTTCAACGTCATCGAAATAGTGGGCCACACCAGCGAAAACCCCTTCGAAAACGACATCTACGACGTGCCCATGACCTCCATTTGCCGCAGCATCGAAATCGACCTCCGCGAGCTGCTCGAGGAAACCAAGCTGCCCGGCAAAGTCACGCCAATAGACGATGTGCTGTACTAAATCCGGACGGGCTATGGCATAAAAAGAACGACCTTGGTGCAGAAGGAATGACCGTTCTTTTCATTTTCCAGAAAAGCTCGACCTAACACTAAAAGGGCCCAGGCGTAAGGAATGGCATCTTTCCATCCTTCCCGAACGCCTGATGTCTAAACTCCCCAACCCCGCCCGCACTTCGGCCCTGACCAATACGTCGTGGTTTGGTACCGCGCCCGCCCTGCCCACGTTTGAGCCGCTGCGCGAAAACACCCCCGCCGAAGTCGTGATTGTGGGCGGCGGCATTACCGGGCTCACCACGGCCTATTTGCTGAGCAAGGAGGGCCGGCAGGTGCTGCTGCTGGAAGACGGCGAGCTGGCCAGCGGCGAAACCGGCCGCACCACCGCCCACCTCTCCAATGCCCTCGACGACCGGTACACCACCCTCGAAAACCTGTTTGGGGCCGAGGGTGCCCGGCTGGCCGCCGAGAGCCACACGGCCGCCATCGCCCAGATTGAAAGCATCGTGGCCGAAGAGCAAATTGACTGCGACTTCACCCGCCTCGACGGCTACCTGTTTCTGCCCAAGGGCGGCACTCCCCAGGAGCTGACCGACGAGCGCGACGCCGCCCACCGCGCCGGCCTCACGGCAGTAGAATATTTGCCCAGCTCCAGGACGGTGGGCTTCGAAACCGGCGAATGCCTGCACTGGCCCAACCAGGGTCAGTTTCACATCCTGAAATACCTGGCCGGGCTGGCGACGGCCATCACGAAGTATGGTGGGCGCATCTGCACCAACACGCACGTGAGCGAGGTGCACGGCGGCGCCAACGCCCGCGTGGTGACGGCCGATGGGGTGGAGGCCAGCGCCAGTAGCGGCATCGTCATCGCCACCAACACACCCTTCAACGACCGGGTGGTGATGCACACCAAGCAGGCACCCTATCGCACCTACGTGGTAGGGGCCCGCGTGCCCAAGGGCTCGGTGGCGAAGGCGCTGTACTGGGACACGGCCGACCCCTACCACTACATTCGGGTGCAGGAGGTGGCCACGGGCCCGCGCGGCGGCCAGACCGATTACGACCTGCTCATCGTGGGTGGCGAAGACCACAAAACCGGTCAGGAAGACCACCCGGAAGCTCGTCTCGATTGCCTGGAGGAGTGGGTGCGGGCCCGGTTTGCCATGGTGAAGGACGTGGAATACCGCTGGTCGGGCCAAGTGATGGAGCCCACCGATAGCCTGGCCTACGCCGGCCGCAACCCGCTCGATTCGGACAATGTGTTCATCATCACCGGCGACTCGGGCCACGGCATGACGCACGGCACGCTCGGCCCCATGATTATTACCGACCTCATTCAGGGCCGCCCCAACCCCTGGGCAGAACTGTATGACCCCGGCCGCATCACTGTGAAGCGCGAGAGCGCCCAGGAGTTCATCAAGGAAAACGTGAACGTGGCCCTCGAATACACCGAGCTGCTCACGGGCGGCGACGTGAAAACCGCCGATGAAATTCCGGCCGGCGCGGGCGCCGTGTTGCGCCGGGGCCTCACCAAGGTGGCGGTGTATAAGGACGACAAGGGTGCCACGCACGAATGCTCGGCCATTTGCCCGCACCTGGGCTGCGTGGTGCACTGGAACAACCTCGAAAAAAGCTGGGACTGCCCCTGCCACGGTTCCCGCTTCACCGCCCTCGGCGAGCTGCTGAGCGGGCCCGCCAATACGGGTCTGGCTCCAGCGTAGGGGGCAGGGCTTGGCCCTGCCCGGCTTTGTGCGCCATTCATTGCTGCTTTAATAACAACCATCCAACGATGGGCGGATAAGCCCCGCCCATACACCTTCCTTTCCCATGCCCACCCGTAAAAAACACCCCGTCGACCCCGCTGCCTGCCCGCCGCCGCGCGGCATCCTCATCGCCATTGGCGGGCACGAAGACAAAAACCTGGCCCCCGGCTCTGATGCCGAAGCCGAGTTTGCGCCCGACTCTATCCTGCGCCGCTTCGTGGAAGAGTTGCGCGGCAAAGGGCCCGTACTGGTCGTATCCATTGCTTCCTCCGAGCCGGAGGAGGCGGCTAAGGACTACGTCGAAATCTTCCAAACCCTTAAAGTGGAGCGGGTGGAAGTGGTTGCGTTCACCGAGCGCATCCAGGCTTCCGATGAGGCAGCCCTAGCTCTGCTCGACGAGGCATCCGGCATCATGTTTACCGGCGGCGACCAGCTGCACCTCACGGCCTTGCTGGGTGGCACGCCCTGGCTGCGCCGCCTCAAGGAGCGTTATACCCACGAGGAAATTGTGATTGCGGGTACCAGCGCGGGCGCGGCAGCCATGAGCACGCCCATGATTTACCAGGGCCGCGACAACAAGGGGATGCTCAAGGACGAAATCCACGTCACCACCGGTCTGCAGTTCATGCACGACGTGGCCATCGACACGCACTTTGTGGCGCGGGGCCGCATCATCCGCATGGCCCAGATTATTGCCACCAACCCCGGT
>Ga0265780_10006671_pt1 | contig 14277 bp, 19 predicted proteins | sample P1T30metagenome_FD_192432 | JGI IMG/M metagenome (GOLD analysis project Ga0265780, IMG submission 192432) | Plant litter microbial communities from East Loma Ridge, Irvine, California - P1 T30 | ecosystem: Environmental > Terrestrial > Plant litter > Unclassified | place: USA: California... | reverse complement strand
TTTGCTGGATGAGTTTCCCACCGTCTTGGGGTCCTTCCTCGAATGCACCGGGTAGAAAAGCGAACGCATATTGCGCGGAAGTCGACTGTCCAACCGCCCCGATTCAGTGACTGCGGATATCTCTTGGGACGCCTTATCATGTTCGAATATACTTTGTGTTGGAGTTATCTGAGTCTCTTGTTGGAGCTTTTCCGTACTGGCCATCTTGCAAAACGGATTCAGGCCGTTCCAGCCACCGCCACGCAATCGTGCCATCAGCGAATAACTTCCAGATATCCCAGAAGATTGGTCACTTGCTTTTTTCCGTATGTCATATGATATAGGAGGAGACTGCGCCATCAAATAATCCAGTTTGTTGGAAGAAATATAGTTGCCATATACATCCCTTCCGTTGTCCAGTGGTGACAATGGACAAACAGGCCGGGGAACAAGACAATCGGACGGTGCAAACTCGCGCTTCCCAGTCAATGGAGATGTTGGCGGAAAGAGGGACAAAGGGACAGGTTTGAGGGAACTATAGTCTCTGTTGGCGGACCCTCGAGAATCGACTGGTTGCAGTGTAGGGCTTAGGAGGCCTTTTGCAAGCCATGCCGATACTCTGGCTTCCATGTTTTCACTGTCGTACCGAGGTGATGGAGAACGAGCGTCGGCACATCTCAAGGTGTGGGTCATGGTCCCGTCGTGGCTTCCTTGCTGAGCTGTGCGCCCCAACGTATTCACGTTTCCAACCAGATTTGGGTCGTGATCTTCTGAGATATACTGGTCATGCATTGTTTTCCCGTGAAAAACAGCGCCGACTAGTCTGCGGTGTGTCTCGGTCAGCCCAAGATCCATTTCCTCGAACAGTGTTGCAGAAGCTTTTGTGGTAGAAGTGCTTGCAGCCTCGGATCCTGCAGCGCGTAGCTTTAGCTGATATGCTGAGCCATTTCGCATAGGGCTGCGGATAGGAATCGGTGGTGGCATCCTGGGCGGCTCTGCAGAAGCCGTACTTTTAGCCATTAAGAAGGTGTAATGGCACCAACTACAAGGCCGCTGATGCAAGCAGTTCGTACAAGATATAGACTGGGAGAGGATGTGAAGCGTGAGATATGATGCACGCATACTTTAGTGAGGATCGACGTGTATGACTATTCGTAGCGGTATACGGTATGAGCGTTTGTCAACCACGAACACTGTGAATGTAGCTTCGACTTTGATTCGAACATGGTAAGCCAGTACGTTATTATTGGCGGTCAGGGCGCTATCAACTGATGTACGGGGCTGCGTTTGCACACATTGACCGCCATGTTGAGCAGACGTGTCAAGTGAGCACTTGTCGGGATGATTCTCATGTTATTACATTGAAGCTGCCATAAAAATGAGCCTTAAAATCGAGTGATAAATAGACTTGTACTAGCCATGCCAGTGTCAGACGGTCCGGAACACCCTATAAACGCCAAAAGCTCCATTGCTGGCAAGTGTCTGATGAAGTCGTGTATATGCAGACTTTGAGCAAACAAGACAGGACTGCTCACTGGGATATCCCCACCCTAATGAATCACTAAACGCCCGGTGACTATGCATGTCGATGCGTACGAAAGGGAAGAAAAGTGCCCGCTAACCGGCATCAACCCGCCTCTTCGTCAATCTTCCTGCCCTCATTCTTAAGCTTCTGGTGGAGCATTTTCAATGTTTCAAACGTCAACATGGTGGTGACGGCTGCAGGAACAGCGCGCACCATGTTGGTGCCCATTCCATTGTAAAAGGCCCTCCATCCTTCTTCTTGAAGAATGACGGTGCATGTGCGAAGAATTCCACGATACCGGGGCAGGTTTATCATACCGTCCGACGAAGCTGTGCCAGGAGGTCGCGTGTGAAAGCGGTCATGCTGCCCTCCTCGGAACGATATATGGTTGTCGTGTGACGGTAGTGATCGCTGCTGGGTTTGTAGACGTGTGCGAAGGACTTCATGTGGATACGTTGCTGAAGTGGCCGTCATCTTGCTAAGTACAGTAGCCAGTGCAATAGCAAACCAATGCACATCTTCAGTCTTGGCGTCCGTCTGGCCCATTTCTAGACCAGTGAATTTCATCTTGAGGAATTCGTATAGCGGGAATTGGATAGCAACGTGTGTAAGGCCAAGCAGTGCTGGTGTGAGGCCAGAGTAGAAGGAGATGATGCCCTCCTTGGCGTACATTTTGCGAAATGCGTCAAACGTGTTACGGTAGTGCCACGGCGGTCGGTGCTCGTCTGATGCGCGAGCGCTGACTTGCGACATCAATCTCGTCTTGACGACCCATATAGGGTTGGTAACCAGAGTAGAGCATCCGCCAGCGGCTAGTGAAGCGAGGGTTCGTGCGAGCCATTTGTTCTCTGCGAGTGGAATCTCATTAGCAAGGCGAGAGTGGGTGGTTAGAAGAACTACTGACCCATCTGCGGATAGAGGATATTCTTAGTTGACTCGTAGGTGCTCATGTAGACTGCCCAGGTCGGAATGTATCCAAGTAGCATAGGCCCAAGTCCCCTGTACAGGCCGCGGATGCCATCCTCGACCCAGATGACGCGCGCAGTGCCGGTGAGGCCTTTGTATACAGCGCGCTTCGGCCCCGTGTAGGTTCGAGGCCGAAAGGAGCCCTGGGCTTGCAGTCGGGTCTTGATAACATCGAGTGGGCACGTTACTATGCCTGAAGCGACTCCCGCCGAAGCTCCGCACAGCGCATTCACTGAACTGTCGGGCAGGCGGGCAAGCTTGACGGCAAGGCTCGCAATGGGCGAGCTCCACGCACTCTGCTTTTCTGTTCCTGACATATCACGCACTTCGGCTGCTACGGCGGAAGGCGCATACCGGTGGGGGACTTTAGGCGGGGACGGCGGCTCGGAATTATGCGTCGACATTTGGAGAACTGCAGTTGGCGGCTTGTTAGAAGGCTGACCATCCCCCCCTGCACGCCGCCGGAGGAGTGAGGAGTGGGTGTTGCGTACAGGCCGTCGTCCCCTTCGCGGTGCCTCAGTGTGCGGAAACCCCGCAGCACTTGAGTAACACGATGACTAGCGATTGTTCGGCTCCATTGACATGCGGACGGGAAGCGAGAAGGCGAGAGGGCGTGGATGATTATGGATAGTGGCCTTCAAGCTTATTCCGGGTACTTGCGCTGCAGCAGGGTGTGTGTCTTCTGTTCAGGTGGGTGGTGCAGAAGTTTGTTCCTCGCATCAGACGTCAGAGCTAGCAGTAGACGGCACGGGCGAAGTTGCTTTGACGGGTGGGGACGGCGCTGAATAAGACCAAGGACCAAGCAAGGTCGGGTGGGTGGGCGGCCAGCCTTAGCTCGGCCTATTGGCGTTCGCTTCTTTCGCATTACGACCTCACCACTTCCCGCCTGTCAAAACTGCGTCTGCAATTGACGACAGCATCCCGATCCGACCACCCCGAGCCGCCGTCGAAAATCCGCAACCATGTCTGCGCCATCCCTCGCCCCCTACATTATGAAGCGGCCGTGGCTGCAGCGCTGGATGAAGCCCCTCTCCAACTGGTACTGCAACGCCGCCGGCTACAGGCAGCTTGGACTGAGGTACGGAGCCCCCGAAATGGCTGCAGAGCGGAGAAGAGTGGGAAAAGCAGATGGGCTGGATGTTGCAGGAAGCGAACCGATGGGCTGACGGCATTTGCTGCACAGGGCCGATGATTTACTCCCCGAGGAGAACGACACCGTCCAGAACGCCCTTAAGCGTCTCCGACCCCAGGACGCCTACGACCGTGTTTTCCGTCTGCGCAGGGCTTTCCAGGTACATCTGACCGATAGACGAGGAAAACATGCCAAGCGGCTAACATGTTCCAGCTTTCCATGTCTCACCAGCTTCTGCCCAAGGAAGAGTGGACCAAGCCCGAGGAAGTACGAACACCAGCCACAATGCACATTCTGGACACTGACATTCCGATAGGACGTACCATACCTTTCGGGCATCATCACAGACATCGAGGCCGAGATGAAGGAGCGCGAGGACCTCGAGACCATGATTGTCCAGAAGAGGCAGAAGAACGCCGCCACAGGTCACTAGATGTATATTTCTCGAGGTCTGACATGATCAGAGTTGAACCTGGTGGATCAATTTGAGGTTGCGCAATAGAGTGTACCATATCAACAGTTTTATTATAGGAACCATCTCCATTGCAATCAAGTGGCTGTTCTTTCTGTGAATATTCTGTGCCTACTTTCAAACCCCAGCCTATATGTGGCTGTAACCTGCAGTGTGGGATTGTGGAAGTCGAGAAGCTTACAACTAACACATATACGGTAGGTCTCTCATCGATCAACCTACTCAGCGTCATCTGCTTCGAATTGTGAGAATACTCTATACAACCAATAGGATAATACAAGGGAAAAGCGGAGTGTCAGGATTCCTGATATGTCAGCGCCACGCGATCATGTGCTCAGGCGTCAGCCCAGAAAAGGCCCCCAAACACCTTCCCCGCGCTACGCGTCAAGCTCACCACATCCTAAACATCTAAACCAGAGCTCATGTTCAGACGAAATCCAGTGCAGCATCTCTTCTTAAAGAACAGTGTGTGTTGTTCGTAGCCCTTTCCTGATTACCTAGGTACTAACCCTATGACGTCAGGCCACCCTTTTCGCCAGAAACAACATGTCTTTGAGACGCTCAGCACGCGTCGCGGAAAGCGTTGCTCCAGTAAACGCAGATCGTAAAGCTGAGAATAGTGTTGCAAAATACGAAAGCGTCGCCAAACCAACAGCAACAACAAAGAAGCGCAAGACGAAGGTTACAGTTATGACAAACGAAGGAAGCAACACCATCACACCCGCTGAAAAGATCAACGGGATCACAAGTGGAACTCATGAGCCAGACTCTTCACTCCCAGCTACGCCCATCCCTAAGAAAAAACGAAAATCCGCTTCCACTGCTGAATCACCCTTGAAACCTCCACCATTCACACCCACCCCTTCAGCCATCAATCTCCTATCAACCAGCAAACCAGTCCAACAACCAACAACAGACCATCCCCTTGACTCTCTCTCTTCCCTACAGCCCCGCCTCGCAGCCCCACATGCCACAAACGCACCCCTCTCCACGCCCAACGGCTCACACACCGTATCTGCGTACCCGACCTCCTCACCCGTAAAACCAGAGGACCCCTCGCCAGCCAAGAAGCGCAAGGCCAAGGAGCTAGTCCCCCCGGATGTCGGCGCGATTCCCAGTGCAAGCACGGATGTTGAGAGGCTGTTAAAGGACGCAGAAGAGTTTCTGGTGAAAGTGGATCCAAAGATGGAGGCATTGGTGAAGAAGCATCATTGTAAGGTTTTCAGCCCCGAGGGGCTGAAGGAAGTGGTGGATCCGTTTACGGCGTTGAGTTCGGGAATTATTGGACAACAGGTATGTGGTGGTCTTGTTCACTTGGATGGGTATATGATGAGCTCGAATGGCTAGACAGCTGCGAGCACCGTCCACAGCATGGGAAGCAATTCTGTCATAACATGACCATCAGAACTGTAAAAGACAAACTACTATTAAAAAATCTCTCTCAGCTAACACGTATACAACCGCAGGTATCCGGTCAAGCCGCCTCTTCTATCCGCAGTAAATTTACTGCCCTCTTCCCAACCACGCACCCCTCCTTCCCCACCCCGACACAAGTCCTACAAACCTCCATCCCCACACTCCGCACTGCAGGCCTCTCCCAGCGCAAAGCAGAATACATCACTGGGCTCGCCGAGAAGTTCTGCTCCGGCGAACTTACCGCTCAAATGCTCGTCAGCGCCAGCGACGAAGAGCTGATTGAGAAGCTAGTGGGGGTACGAGGCCTGGGACGTTGGAGTGTAGAGATGTTTGCGTGCTTTGGTCTGAAGAGGATGGATGTTTTTAGCACAGGGGATCTGGGTGTCCAGTGAGTCCTCTTTCTCTGGCAGCGTGCGCCGTTGGTGTAATGACGATGATGGTCCAAAGATGACTAACATGCTCATGTGCAGACGTGGTATGGCCGTGTACGCAGGTCGCGATGTAAACAAACTCAAGAGCAAAGGTGGAAAGTGGAAGTACGTAATCTCCCTTCTCCGTTCCCCTCTTCCTGCCTAGAAACACTTCCGTGCATCCTCCCATGGCCATTTTCTCCTTCACGTCATGAAGAGTGTCTACTTGCTCCGCGGTCCCATGGCGGCCCTCTCTTGCATCGAGAACCATGACCGCCTCTGTTGCACTCAGTGCCATACCCGTCCCAAACTTCCAAACCCACATCTCCCAGCAGCCCCAACATTAGCGGAAACAATGCCAACGTACATTGCAGATACATGGCAGAGAAGGAAATGCTAGACATGGCTGCCAAATTCTCGCCTTACAGGTGCGTCCACCTCCGCTGCTGGTGCTGCAGTAGCAAATCTGTGTTACACATTAGCTAACCAAAAGGTATCTTGGCACACATCCAGATCGCTCTTCATGTGGTATATGTGGAGAATCGTCGACGTTGACGTTAGTGTTATGCAGAAGACGTGAATCATGTACGGTTGTGCGAGGGTTACTGCTGACCGGGGTTTCGTCACTGTGAGGTAGCTATGTAATCTATGTGTGTGCGTGCGTATATGGTGTATGCGTGTCTTGTGGGTCGACGTGCAAGTGGAGAAAGAAAGAGTGTGGGCCACATCGAAGGGGAGGGGGGGAAGCGGTACAGACCGTTTCCCCCCATAGCTGCGGTTAGACCCTGGATCTTCTCCGAGAAGAGTAGTATGCATGCATCGGGGGCTCGAGACCTTGGTTTCCCTTGATTGATGCATGTAGGGGAGGGCTTATGAAGATTAGCCAGCGGTTAATCTATTCATATGTATAGATGGACGATTGCAGTTCCAGACACACCCTTACCCAACAATGCTTGCTGTAGAGTCAAAGCGTGTGTAACTTGTGACTTTGATCTTGCCATGGGCAAAACCGAAACGCAGACGAGCAAGCATGGGAGCCTACGGGATGTATGCTGTGCCAGTCCTGCAGAGATCGTAGATGGTATTCCCACTTCTCCACTAGGTACGGTTGTCTGCAACGGAGCAAAGGGCTCTCAATGCATGAGCGTGTTTGGACATGTCGGCCACAACAGCCTTTTTCTTACAGCCATATCTGGACGGGAGTCTAAACGATTAGCTAATGCCGTTCCGCCAATCACGGCCCCAGATGATGTGTCGTACAACGACGCCAGCACTGTCGGAGAGATGCGAAGGGCGGAATGTGCCGTCTTGGTGGAGTTTGTTGCCGGTTAATCGGAGATACTGAACAGTACCAGACGTACACTCTCTTGTCGCGTCTTCTCCTCGATACCCGTACATTGGCATAGTACATTCCTAGAGTTATGATGTCCATGTGGTTGCAACAGTCGACGTTATATGACGTTGGTGGGACAGCATTTCGCGGACCATGATAGTAACAAAACCACACCTACCTATGTGATAGCCCCCGTATGTATGCACGATGAGCTGCCATACGCAATCATCCTTGTCTGCAGGGAGGCGGTCTGTCTGAGGCCTGGAAAAGCACTCGGTAATACTGTAGGACATTGTAAATGACAGGACCAAAATTCTCATATCGAGTTGTGGAGATGGACGGGGAATGAGAACCGTGGATCTAGCAATGCAGGGTGCCGGATGGAGATTGGTATCGTGTGACGCGAGGAACAGGCGCGCGACTACCGCGGAGGGGTGGTTGAGCTCTGCCCAACGCTCCCATGGATTGGACCCGGTGTAGTGAAGTAAAAGGTTACACCATAGATACAGGCTGTGCACTGCCAAAAACGTCGGCCCATGATGAGTGCTAGACATGGATGACCTGCCGGATATCGGGATGGTCGCACAGCATGTGTTGGCGCCTGATTGTTATGGCTTGCCACAAGTGCGACTTCCCCAATGTGCGAACTGAAAGTAAGTAGGTAAGACAAATTGTACTCTGTGGCAGAGGCTGCATCTGATGCTTCAGTTGGCCTACTCTTGTGTGTGCTTCAACATGACACAAGCCCGATGAGAAAGAGAAACAACGACGTCGGAGACACTTGCCACCCGTATTCACCGTGATGTAGCGGAGTCCGCCCGAGTCTCCACTACAAACAGATATGGCGGCGGATGTCAAGTTTCATGTGGCGCTGGCAGTCTTGCCAAGCCACGTACGTTGCCTGATATCTGACATGAGGCGGTAATTGTGAATCCGACAAACAGCATGGTACGGACAAAATGCCCGGGTCAGTCTGGTGCAAAGGTGGTAGTATCGGCGGTGGCAGCAGGAGGCAGTGTTTCAAAGAAAGCAGTTTGGCCTCATGTTTGACATGGTCGTGTAGAAGGGCTTGGCAGTTCTAGAAGGGGGTAAACGGGCAAAGTGAAGCAAATGGCGATAAACTGCAGACTAAGTGTTTTGGAAGGCAGCGGCATATGAAGCTTGATGGGCATTGCCCGAGTTCGAAGGCCGAGATGTGACGCGGAAATGAGACATCAATCAATGCGCGTCCATGGCGGTGCTTGGCGAGGCTGCCACTTCGGGGAGATGGGACAAGCGAGAAGTTGGCGTGAGCGCACCAACGGTCCTAGATGGCCGAGGAAGCAAGAGCAGGTGACGACACTGGCAGGAGACGGGGTGGGACATGGTCAAAGGAGGCGAGTGCATGGAGGCTAACGGGGCGACGAGCTGGATTGCTGGTTAAATATATCCATTGCTTTTATTGACGGCGTTGGTTCTGTTCGGGCTGGAGATTTGCAACGGGCGCGCTAAGCCGATTGGGGCCCGGATGTAACCGCATTGAAACGATAGGGAATGCGCTCGTGCCTGGCGACGAGGGTAGCCGGATTGGTCCAGGCCGCGCAATCACCAAGTTGCTTGTTGTGTTTCGAGTCGGCCAGAAGGGTGGAAGAGAGGGCTCGCGATGCGCTCAGCTCGAGCGTGCCGCGCTTCCGTGTGGTGCGAGAGTGCTAGGTAGAGAGCTACTGTAGGCTGTCGGCGTGTCTGGCAGCGAGAGGTTGGGTTGGTAGCTGGGAAGCGTCTGGCGCCGGTGCTGGTGCTGGCGCCGGCGCTGGCAGACTGGCAGACTGGACGGCCGAGCATGGTCGTGTCGTCTGTCTCCTAGGGCGACCGACGGGCGATCCGGATGGCCCAACCCCCCTGTTGTTGAGGCTTCGACGGCTGCCGCCAATCCATGCATGCGCAAAAGGTTGAGATTGGGGGAGCACGTCACTCGAAATTGTGAGCGCCGTGCCCGGCGAGTGCATGCAAAATGGGATGCAGAAAATGCTGGAGCGGCGGGACGAGGGTGGAGAGGGGCGGTCGTGAATGGAAACACACGTTACGCCTGTCAAACCATGGAGCGGTCTCAGGGACTGACTGCCGCCCGCCTCGCAACCCCCCTCCTACGCCAGCAATCGTGTACGTCAACAGCTTGGATGGCGCATCGTGCAGCACGCAATAGGCGGCGGCGCAGCAGACGATTTACTGGCGAATGCGCATTCACATTTTCCTGCTGGTTGATGATCGATGATGGTGGGCGCGCTCTGGCCGCGTGAGGGATCTCCACCCGAGAACGCTAGGGGCAGCTACCTGGATAGCGCCTTCCTGGGCTGGCACCACGGCGCTCCCCTTTTCTCCACGCCTGCTCTACTTGTCCCAAGCCCTCTCCTCCCTTTGTCTTCATCCACATTCGCTCTTAACGGCCGCGCCTTCTCATCGCGCTCCTGGGACTACTCCATTTAATACTGCCTGCTTTACTTGTCACTTCTTTCCCTCGCTCCAACATCTTTCCACCATCAACACTTAGCCCGCAAAACTGAAACGGAGCGAGCAGTCTTAATATCCCAGGTAGGGCCCACTGCTTTCCGCGCCTTCAATTGTCTCCTTGCTGGCTCTGCTAACGGTTGCTGCCAGTCATCAACCTGCTTCCACTACACAAAATGCCTTCCATGCTCAAGATTGCCCTCCCGGCGCTGGCCATTGCCAACACCGCATATGGTATGTCTCTTCCCACTGCGCTGCGCACAACAGCTAACAAGTCCACGCAGCCGCCTGCAGTGCCTCCGCGACACTGACTGTCCAGAATGCCGGCGACGCCACCGCCCTCGCCTCCTGCTCGACCTTCTCGGGCAGCATCGCCATCGCGACCGGCACCACCGACGACATCGCCATCAACGGCGTCAAGAAGATCACTGGCGACCTGACCGCCATGGCCAACTCGGACATCAAGCAGATCAGCGCCAGCGACCTCACCGAGCTCGACGGAGAGATGCACCTCGACGGCCTCACCTCGCTCTACGCCATCAACTTCCCCAAGCTCAAGACCGTCGACTCGATCAAGTGGAACGCGCTGCCCAACCTCCAGGACATTGGCTTCACCGCCGAGGTCACGTCGGCCAAGAACATCGACATCCAAAACACCGCTCTTCGCTCCCTCAAGGGTATCAACATTGAGGAGGTCGAGGAGGTCTTCATCGCAAACAACGGCTACATTGACTCCATCTCCATGCAGCTGGGCAATGTCTCCAAGTCGCTTACCCTGGCCGACAACAATGAGGCCGTCAAGGTTGAGCTCCCCAACCTGATCTGGGCTAGTAACCTGACTTTCCGCTTCTGCGGTTCCGTCTCCGTTCCTTCTCTCGAGACCCTCAACGGCTCTCTCGGTCTCTACAACAACGGTTTCGAGACCTTCACTGCGCCTAACCTGACTTCGGTCGGTGAGGCTGTCGCTCTCGTCGCAAACGAGAACCTGTCCAACGTTTCTTTCCCTCAACTCACCAAGATCACCGACAACCTGCAAATTGCCAACAACTCCAAGCTCATCGAGGTTGAGGGTTTCCCCAAGCTCAAGAGCATCGGCGGTGCTTTCGACATGAGCGGTAACTTTACCAGGTACGTCTATCGTCAACACCATCTTCAACTCGTTTACTAACATGCCACAGCGTTGAAACCCCCGTCCTCGACAGCGTTAAGGGCGCCTTCAACCTTCAGTCAACCGACAACGTCACCGCAACCTGCGCCTTCTACCAGCCTCTCAAGTCCAAGAAGCTCATCCAGGGTGGCTACAAGTGCGAGGGCAAGCTCATCGACCCCGCCGGTGAGGGTCACACTGGTACCAAGCAGGGTGGCAGCGGCGACAAGACTGGCGCCGCCACTACTCTCAGCGCAGTCAACGGTGCTCTTGGCCTCGCTGCCATGGCCGCTGTTCTCCTCTTTTAAACAAAAAAACGTTCACGACGCTGGCGTTCCATCTTAATTGCATAGACTACTCCCCGCGATCTGACTTTCTTTGATAGCGTATAGCATCAAATGAACAAGCGCTGAAGTTGGTGTTCAGCATCTGAGTACTGGAGGGCTTCCGGGGACGGTTCATGGGTCAGCATGTAACAATTGTATGTATCATTTGGCGACGAGGGTTGGGGCAGACTTTTAATCCGCAGTATACTTAAGTTTGCCTCGCAATTGAGAGTGAGAGAGAGAGTGTGTGTGTAGAATTGCAGGAAAGATTGATTTATTTGGGATAGTTTCAAGCAGTCATTCTCTTCATCAATTCTCCTTCTGTACAAGCCCAACACGTGCAATTCATGTTTCCGCTGCTTAGCCACATTGTCTTGATCTGTTTTGTTTAGCGCTCACGTGTGGCTGCTGTTTCCATCCCGTGACCCGGCATCCCTCTGACTTGTCTCCAAAGTCCCAGTCGCTAGCTCGAGCCGTGGAAGGTGGGGCCTGTTGTCAAGACCCATGTTGCATTAGGCACACGCAGCCCCCGTTGCCTGGCATTACCACAACGCCAAGTGCTGTCCTACAGCTTCTTCCGCCCGCGGCAGGCACTTGCATCCCAGTCGCCCTCATTGCCCAATACGTCGGCCTGCTGATCCATACCCTGTCAATCAATCGATCGTCTCATCCGCCAGCCAGGAAAGCGGTCTTCGGAGGATTGTCGTCGTTTGTCCAGGTACGCCACGATTCTACCCCGGGCCCCAACAGAGACTGATGGTAATGGCCATGACGGACAATGAAGATGCCCTGTCGTCTGGACAGTGGGAGTGATGGGAGCTCGCAGACCGCACGTTCTGCGCTGATACATCGTTCCACATGGAGACCTGTCAAACTTCTTTCTGGTCATTCAAGTGACGCCCTCTCTCGAAGCGACGATTTAGCCGTGTACACCGCCAGTACGCCTTGCATGTTCGGATCTCCGCTACGAAAACGATGGTGGGTTTTGCAAGGAAAACCATGCCTGTCGTCAAAACACTCAGCTACTGTACATGCCCTTGTCTCGACGTCAGCAAGGGGGGAAGTATCAATCGTTCCCCCACCATGAACACTAGCCCCTGCTTCTGCATGCCCTGGATGTGCTTTTCTGATAACCGGTACCACTTGTGGAGCGGTGCAGAGTGTGCATTGCCTACAACCCAGGCCTGATGGCTGCAGTGCCCTGCTCTTTCCTGGTCAAACCGCCCGCTTCCCCGCTGCCGTTGACCCGATGCACCAAGTGGCTCTCATATGGCTAGTATAAGAGTGACCTACCGTCCCATGCAGTTTCTTTGTCGATCAACAATTTTCCAGTATTCACGGGTGGCTTTTGTCTTTGTCTTGTCTTTTCTTTGTCCCATCCTGCTAAACTCCGTAATGATGTATCTACCGGACCCAACCAAACTTGGTGCTTCTATCAATTCGAGAGGAACCTGGGAGTCAGTCGTGCTTGAGAATGCCATTCCGACAGTGTAAGTTGGTTCTTTATCGCCATCACAGCACTTGTCTAACTGTAATAGTGAGCCAGAGGAGCTGATTCATCTTCCGCCAATCAAGGAAGAAACAATGAATAGCAGCCATGCGTTCGGCTCCGTAATGCACAGAACGCCTTCCATATCCTCTGCCTCGTCTTCGACATATACGTCTTCCGTGTACCAACCATCGCCTGTGGCTTCTCCCAGGATGTCCCATCAAGAGCCAGCCTACGACCATTCGACAATTGCACTCAATCGATTATCCATGAAGCTCGGCCACCTGCAGCCGCATCGTCGTCCGCGTCCAAGTCCACTAGCACAACAGCATGCTAGCAAAGTTGCTCGTGGTAGGAATTTGGAGAAGTACAGAATTCCACGACACGGGTCACCTGAAGAGGCAACAAAAGGGTTGAAGAATCCGGTCAAGGCCGCAGTCGAGAAGGATCGTAGGAATACCAATCGCACTCTCTTGGGCAAATTGCAGAGCGTCATTCACATGAATAACCCGAATCTCGAAGCCACGGCGGCCCCACGAGAATTCCGACGAGAGGGCGGCTTGGGCCCTTTGAAGAGAAACAATATCAAGCATGCATATGCCGCGACTGTTGACAAGAAGGACGTGATGGAAATATCACTTATCCAGCTACAACAAGACAACATCGTCTTTGACGATGTCGTGCAAGAGCTTCAGAAACAGGAATATGACAGCCGCCTCTGGCAGTCTGAGATGCAAGCACTTCTCTGCTCAGGGACTTCCCAGGAGGCATTGAGTGAGTGTCTAGATCGCCGCCCAGTCCTCAACGACCTCCCGGCTCGAATCAGGTACTCACTTGCACGCCGTGCTGGCCGAGACTTCCAGAGTCCTGCTCAACTCAAGCAGTAGAAAAGCCTTCTCCTATTGTACTTCGAGAGTTGTGTACCAGCGTTACACGAGGCATGTGTTTTTTTTTCAGCGGCATTGGTGGTACATTGAGCACATTTTGTTTCACGTCACAGTTCTTGATGAACAGTGATCGATAGCTGTTTTCTTATCGCTTGCATTGGTGGCTTCGATCTTTTCATCAAAAGCCATGTTTTTCTGATGGCAGATTTGGATCGATCACATGGCTCTGCTTTTCGGTTTATCAACTCTCCAGTCTGCCCGTCTTTACCGCACTCTTACATCTGCCCTTGTCTCCGACATCGGTCAACTTCCCTTCATTCACGAGTTAGGATCCATTAGTTATGATTATCACGGCAACTTCAATATATGGTCTACAGAGAATATCATTTGGGTATCAAATGCAATATATGGTTTCACATATCGCTGAGTGATGGTAAAATATATGCAGAAGTTGCTGACGGGTACTTCACCGACAACTTGCTCTCATACTCATCTCATGTGCCCCGAGCAACTCTACTTTCTCACAACGATGACCACCCTGGATTCATCTCAGGTGGCAAAGTCTAAAACTGTCATCTCCCACAGGGCAGCATTCTATGCCTGTCTAGAGGCGCCGCTACACGAAACACTCCTTCCAAACTGACTCGCGCTGCCCTTTTGCATATACAACCCGACCTCTCGCATATGCTCACTGCTCATATCACTGGCCGA
>Ga0265780_10006668_pt1 | contig 14281 bp, 18 predicted proteins | sample P1T30metagenome_FD_192432 | JGI IMG/M metagenome (GOLD analysis project Ga0265780, IMG submission 192432) | Plant litter microbial communities from East Loma Ridge, Irvine, California - P1 T30 | ecosystem: Environmental > Terrestrial > Plant litter > Unclassified | place: USA: California... | reverse complement strand
AATCAACACATGGGACATGGTGAGATTTAGACGTACTTGCATCCGGCACCACAACGGTGCGCTTACCATTGCAGGCCGACATCTACTCCCACGGCCAATCCGAGCGCATCATCGGCAAGGCCCTCAAGAAATACAACATCCCCCGCAGCAAGGTCGTCCTCCTCTCCAAATGCTACTTCGGTGTCGACGAATCCAACCTCGGTCGCCCCATTGCGCTGTCATCGATCAACGACGGCGAGACGGTCAATGAAGTCGGCCTGAGTCGCAAGCACATCTTCGATGCCGTGGAAAAGAGCGTCGAGAGGCTAGGCACATACATCGATGTTCTCCAGATTCATCGCCTGGACCGGAGCACGCCGAGAGAGGAGATCATGAAGGCTCTGAACGATGTCATCGAAAAGGGCTGGGTTCGATATATCGGTGCCAGCTCCATGGCAGCATGGGAGTTTCAGACTCTGCAAAACATTGCTGAGAAGCATGGCTGGCACAAATTCGTATCGATGCAAAACTACTACAACCTGCTGTACCGCGAAGAAGAGCGTGAGATGGTACGACCTTGTCGCGTATTCAACCTTTGCAAGAGTGCTAACTTGTCCAGATCCCTTACTGTCAAGATACGGGCGTCGGACTTGTTCCATGGTCACCTATTGCGCGCGGCGCTCTTACACGTCCCTTTGCAGACCGATCCTCCAAGCGTGCCGAAACCGACAAATTCGTGTCTGCGCTTGTATACGAGCGTGAATTTGCTTCCGACAAGAAGATCATCGAGCGTGTGGAAGAGGTCGCCAAGAAACACAACGTAAGCATGGCTTGCATTGCTACGGCCTGGTGTGTCAAGAAAGGAGTGTGTCCCATTATCGGCATTAGCAGCAAGCAGAGGATTGAGGAGGCTGTGCAGAATGTACACTTCAAACTGAGTGACGAGGATGCCAAGTACCTGGAGGAGTCCTACGTACCCAAGGAGAGGCAGGGCTTCTAGACAGCATGTCATGATTATACAAGCAAGGCCGAGTTAGCTCCTTTTCAATCAAAGCTTGGGGTCTTCTGTGGACTCTTTTACGGACTTCCTTCTTCACTCTTTGAGCTATATCATGCGAGATAGACCAGTGCGACCATGGACTCCGTAGCGAAACCCCAAGGAAACAACCCTCACCGATGCGATCTGCACTGATATGATCGAAATGACTTTAGTCTCAGGCTGCGATATTCTGCGTGTGTAGAGTACAATGCCTGTCCTTCCTTCACCGCCATAGCCCTCATACACGTAGACTGTTGCCCAGCCAGTCACCACAATACAAACTCTAAACTGCATGACAGGGAAGACGTCGTATACAAAAATCATTCGCATCGCGTTCACAACCTCACACCGCATTTCAAACATACACATTAGCTCCATCTAATCTCCTTTCAACGTTCACAAACCCGCACAAACTATACAACAAGCCACCATCCGGTCAAAGTCCAGCCCAAAAGCCCCTCCCTCGCCCCACCACCCCGCGCAAACATGATACAATAGGAGTAGATCCAGGCACAGGTTCCAAATCAGGACCGTACCCTTCGCCGCACCCACTTGGCGTGATACACACCTCCAGATGGGCAAGGGGGTATGCATCGGCTCGCTTAACCCTCCCGGGCCAATCGCGGCTGATCTACGCTTTCAAGATGGTGCGTGCGGGATTTTTCGGATTGAGTGGCTGAGTGGAGTGGTTGGGACCAAGACTGGCGGTGTGCGTGGGATGAGTTTTGCCGTGGCTGGTGGTGGGGAGACGAAACTAGGACTTCGGACGGACGTGCCTCGAGGCGGGGCTGCTCCTCCTTTAGATCGTGTTGACCGGCGATGACGTTGTTGGGATACAATGTCTTTTTGCATTAGTTGTGAAGGACCGATCTGGATAGCGCTGATCACCGTAAATTTCAACGGTATAGCATTCAAGGCAGAGGGCTTGTTTTGACAAAGCCAAGTCGATTATTGTAGCAGCTGCCATTGATGACATGATAGTAATAGTGGTCCAATTCCCATAAACATTCTGATAAATACACAATCGTCGTCGAAAGAGACTGACAGATGCTAGTCGATAACTAGCTGTCCAACATGTTTTGCAGCAAGAGCAAATCATATCTTGCGATAGTGAAAGCCAGACCGCTCGCGCGCTATGCCAATAACACAACTGCAAAAGAAATAATGAAAAGTCTTTTGAAAAACATAATGTAGCAACATCGACTTAGATGCTGCCAGCACTTGTCTCAAAACATGAAACGTGAAAATCGGATGGCAGAGCACACTGTTCTGCTCCACAAGAGTTCAACGAGGTCGTGGCCATCAGTCGTGTGACTATCGTCAACCATGAGGGTAAAATCAAATAAATCCAACTAGTAAATGAGAAAGAAAAGAATCCGTTGTTTGCCAAAAAGAGCGTGTGGTAGTTGGAGGGTGGAAACCGGAATGATGGATCGCTAACGTGGCTTCCATAGGACGCCGGGGAATCGCAAAAATGCAGAGTCAGGTCAAGTCGTTCATCGTTTTTTATTGAGGTCGTCAGCCGTGAAGTAGCAAACATCGGACACGTTATGTCGTCGAAGGATCGTTTCGTAGTGCCGTGAGAGTGAGCTGCGGGGTGTCGGTTGTTGGATGAAGTAAGTATATGCGGTTAATAGATTATGATGCAGCCTGGTGAAGATTAGGGTAAAGATGGCGAATGTGGTGTTGACTTTGGGCTCTAGTTGGCCCGGATAACAAGCTTGGACAGGAATTTATTCGATAACGAGTCGAAGTCCTGACGGTCAAACTTGCAATCGCTTCTTGAGCGAAGGTAGCCCTCTACAAATGCTGTTAGCTTGTTGTCATTGTCTGATGACAGGAGGAATACTTACCATATTTGGTGACGTGAGTTCTGACTTCAGTCATGGCATCGCACACGGCTGGGTTCGAGTTGAGCAGATGATGATGCTTCCTCGTGTCCCACTCAGTAAAGGCTGGGAGCTTCTGGGAGATGGCAGAGAATAGGCCAACGATGACACCGACGGGTGTCCCTTCCATTTCAGTGCAAAAGGTGTTGACCGAGCCAAGATCTGGAACGCGGTAGTTGCAGTCGAACTGGATCAGCTCCCACACTGCGAGGAGAATAGCGGCCAGCATAAAGATGGTGGGCCAGTTCTTGAGCTTATCACCGCTGTAAACGGACTGGTATAATGAAGAAAGCTCCTCAAGAACGTCCTTTTGCAGCTCACGCCACATGTCGGCAAGGGCACACTTGACCTGGAAGTTGATCATGACTGGCGCGACAGTCTTGCCACTGAACTTGGACTGGGCGTCCTCAATGTTGCCAAGGGGAACCTCTCCATCACCACCAAGCCCTTCGACCATGGTGACGTGCATGGTCAGGTTGTAAGCAAGGACAAGCTTTAGCGCCTTGCGGATGACGGGGAGCTTCTCCCGGCAGTAGTAGCGGTATGCAGTCTTGAGAAGCTCAGTGACAAAGTAAGTGCCCTCAAAATACTCGTCAACAAAGTTCTCGAAACCTCCATCAATGTGGCGGTCGAGGTAGTCGGAGAGCATGGCGCGCGAGATGCCCTCCATGCCGGCAGAGAGCTTGGCGGTGTTAATCTCGAAATGCAGACCAGTCAGACTCTCACACCAGTCAACGCCGAAGCACTTTTCGTCGCGGACGTAGACCTCGCGGGCCATGATGGGCAGGTAGTGGCCGTAACCGTGGGTGACGTAAATGGGGCGCTCCTGAGTCGAGAAGCCCTTGATGTTGCCGATGGAGAAGCCCAGGCTGACGTGGCGTTCGTAGTCGGCCTTCCAGTCCTTCATGAAGTAGGCGATATCTTTGATGTCAATGCGGGTGCAGGGAACCTGCCACAGACGAGCGTGGGATGGCTGGCAGCCAGCGCACGGATCGCCCTTGTCACACGTCTTCTTGAGGAACTTGCACCTCAGGCAGGCACGAAGTTTTCGGATCTCGTGGGCTTGTTGTCGCTGCTCGGGCCTCAGGGGACCTCGACGTCTTCCGACACGCTTCTCACCGGTGGCGTCCTTTTTGGTGGCATGCGCTGGCGTCTTCTTGACAATGGTCTTGGTTGGCTTGGAGCCTGCTGGCGTGGTGACGGGCGACTTGCGTCTGCGGGTCACTGCGGCTGGTGGTGAGCTGACGGCGGAGGACGTGGGCGAGGCTGTGCTCGAGGCCGACTGCTTGATGATGGGCTCAGCGCGGGCTATGGGCGGGCTGACGGACTGGTTCGGGGAGATGTAGTTTGCAAAGTCGTGCTCCAGGGGGAGGCCGTGGCTGTAGCTGTGGACGGAGCCGTGGCTGTGGCTATGGCTGTGACCGGAGCCGGCGTGGCTGCAACTCGAGTGCACCAGCTCGAGGGCGTTGTCCGTGTCGGACTGGGGCGAGTTCATGAAGGGGTGAATCTCCTCGAAGCTGCTGAACGAGTGGGCGGAGCGAGGGGCCAGATCCGAGTGGTTTGACGTGGTCGAGTCGGAGCCGGTGCGGATGTGCAGGTTGTAGGCGGGGTTGGAGATGACGGCGGCGTTGCCGGAGAAGTCGTACGAGTTGCGCTGGCTGTGGCTGCCCAGGCCCAGGTCGACCCATTCGTTGTCGCTGCCGGGGATGGAGCGGATCTCGAGCCACTGTTCGCCAGGCGAGCCGCCGGTGGAGACGCTGGCGGCCGAGTGGGTGGTGAAGTCGGGGTTGGCGAGGCCCGTGTTGTGGAACTCGTGCTGGAAGTCGGCCATCTGGAAGGGCATGTCCAGGGTGGTGGTGGGCATCATGGCGGGGAAGGGCGCCATGCTCATCGACGTCATGTTGATGGCGAAGTCGACGGGCGAGTTCTGCAGCTGGGTGCTGTATGCGGCGGCGCCGTTGAAGTCGCCCATGGCCATGCTCTGGCTGAAGGCGTCCTGGACGAAGCCGTCCGGGCTGAAGTTCATCCAGTTGGCGACCATGGGGTTCATGGCCTGCATGGCGGCGGGGAAGTTGAGGCCCATGCCCATGGTGGTCTGCAGCGGCGCCATGGTGCCCGCGTGGTGCTGGGCAGTCGATGCGGCCACGGTCTGCACGCGGCGTGCATTGTGCTGGTGCTGTTGGTTTGCATTCGCATCGTGGTGGTCGTGATTGTGGTTGTGGTTGTGGTTGTGGTCGTGATTGTGGTTGTGGTTGTGGTTGTGGTTGTGGGGCTGGTGGTTCTGGCTCGCGGCCGTCTGATGCTGCTGCTGCTGCGCCATGGCCGTCGCGGGTGACATGGGGATGGGCCACGTCTGGGAGAAGTTGTATGTCGGCTGGCGGTTCGGGTCGTAATTCGAGTCAAACACACCCTCGGCCGTGTAGAGGGAGCCGTCGAAATCAATGGTTTGGTTCTCCATGTTGTCACGGAGAGAGATGGAAAGGTCGTGAAGGGAGTTCAGCCTCTCCTCGAGCGGTGAGGGCGTCCGAGTGCTAGAGGTGCTAGAGTGCAGGTGCCGCCAAGCTGCGGATAGCGAAATGGCGGTCAAGAGACGCCCCACACTCCCAGCCTGCTACGACCTTTTCGCAGTAGCCCGCCTCAAGCGCTGCAACGGACCGCGCGATTCGCAATTGAGTCTGCAGCAAAGAACCGCCCGCCGACGGGATGCCTGGTCGGACTCGTCGGGAGATGTGCTGGAGTCGACCACTGTGCTATGCACGCCGTGAAGCAAACCGCGGGGGGCGTGAACACGTCCTGCATCATCGACTTTTTTCATCCTCACTCCCACCTCACCTCGTCTCATCTCATCTCATCTCATCCTCCCCTCACCACCTGCACTCCAGACACGAGCCGGCACCGACTTTGCCCGCACCTGCGTCGGGGGGCTGCTGTGTGCTGGCACCGTGGGCCACTCAGATGCACGCCCATCGTCTCGTCTCGAATCGACCCCTCCCCTCCCCTCCCCTCCACTCGATATCGCCCACTGCCTTAGCCTCGGGGTCCTTCAGATCCCACATGATCGCCGTGCGGAGACCTTGCCAAAGCCGGTCCCGCAGCCAGCGAGATACACTTTGAGCTGCTTTAGCCAGCCTGACTCGAACTGCCTCCAACTCTGATCGTGCTGCAAAAGTCTAGATGGTGACGCCTCTCGACTCTGCCCTGACTGCACCTCTGCGCAGCATACTACCAGCTCGCCCCGGAGTCAGCGTATCTGCCCATACAAGCCACACTGCATCTGTGATTTGCGACGTCGTAATAGCGCATGTTACAATAGGCCAGGGTCGGCAGCACGCCTTCGCCTCACTGGCATGACCCGGCCTGCGACGACAAGACGGTACTCTGCCGTCAACTCGCCACTCTCACCGACACCTGCGCACCTCAAGCCAGCGTCATCGTACATTCCGCCGTCTCTCCAGAGCATGAGCGTGGCGCCTTACTTGCTTCCACGCGTCGAGAATGTTTCTTCGGCCTCTCCTCGTGCTCGCCAATGCTCCACCGTGCTTGTGTCGCCGTTGATGTCGCACTGCCGCCGCTTGGAGTCTGTTGTGCATCTTATCGCGCCCGTTCTTTCTGGCTAATGCGCATCACGAGCTTGCGCATGCAAGGCATCGCCTGAGCTGGCACCAAGCTGAGTGCTCCTGCATCTCCATCATCTGGCAGCTCTTGGCATGCCCTCAATAACCAAGGGCCTTTGCGTCGCTAGCGCATGGTTGTGGTCTAGAGTGTAGCATCATGTCTTGATCAATGTTTCGTTTAAATTCCACGGGGGACGCTGTCCTCATCAATTGCCATATACCCACACGTTGTTGCGTCGTCCGGATCCGGTTGAGTCTTACAGGCGCTTGCGAGTCGAACAATGATGCTCAGCCATCACCTGGTTGGCTCGCCTTGGTTGCAAGACGCTTGCTGACATTCCTCAAAGGTCGCACCAGAGCCTACACAGACCTGCTGCCTGCTCCATTCCAACTGCAGCATTGCCTCGTCGCAGAAGTTGAACTCTGTAACGAATACGAGGCTGCTTTGCTGCCCAAGCACTGGCTGAACTCATGCTTGTGAGAGGCCCAGAGATGGAAAAGTCTCCTTCATCTATTTGACGCCTCGCCGCACAAATCACCCAGTGTCGTTACTATGTTGTACAACTCACATCATGTCTGCATGACGCTGAAAGAAACACGCCTGAAGAAGAATCGAGTGCCCCGAAGACCTGACGCTAGATGCTTGCAAATGGTCCTCGTGTGCTGTTGGGAGAGCCACTGCCTGCCTGCCTGCCTGCCTGGATATTCATGCTTACATTCGAGTCATGACACGGACGACTTTCACCCTGACCTGGCTGTACTGCTAGATACCGGGAAAGCATATGCCCTTTAAGGTTGATATCATCTCGCCTTACATACATGACTATTCCATGCAATTGTGGTGACGGCCTGCGGGGAGGCCCCGCTGTCCGGCTTCCGGCTCCATGTGCATCTCCCGTGTCGTGTAACGTAGACAAAGTCGGCGCATACCTCGTATAGGATTGCATAAGACACGGAGAGGAACTTCCTGCTCATACAAAGCGGCTCTTTCCTAGTTCTCGTGCTTGCTACTGTGGCAGACCAGGAGCGATTGCCATCTTAAACCCCGACAACGTAAAGTGTCATCTGTATAGTCCAACTCCTCAATCGCCTCCAGTCTCGAAAGCAGAGCCACGGTCAAGCACACAAGATGGCTCACATTGGTGCCCTCCCGAAGATCCATCGATACATCACCGCGCATGATGACCGAGGCAAAGCGATTTTCAGCAAAGCCTTCAACGAGGAGAGCAAAATGAAGCCGAATGATGACGGTATCGCTTTCGCCCTCAGTTACAGCACGAAAGGATTTCCGGTTGACATGGACGACGATAAAGACCTGGATGTATATGGCGAGAAGCTGAAAAATCCTCCGGGACTTGTGGTATCGGGCGGCACGGTGCTTCGCCACGTGGATATTCCTCCTGATACAGCGTGTACGGTATGTGGAGGCCAAACCAGATTGCTTACGACACCAACGCTGACATGGCATGCCCACGAAGATGCACCGGACAGTAAGCTTGGACTACGGATGCGTCCTCGAAGGCGAGGTCGAGCTCCTACTCGATAGCGGTGAAAAGCGAACGATGAAGCGGGGAGATGTTGCGATTCAGCGAGGAACTATACATCAGTGGATCAATCACAGCAAGACGGAGTGGACAAGGATGCTCTTCGTGTTGCAAGAGAGCAAACCTTTGAGCATTGCAGGAGAGAATTTTGGCGAACATCTGGCGGGCATGGCAGGAGTGCGTTCTTCTGACTGATGAGACCTGTCAATCGTGTTGCGCTTAGTTGAATTGTAGAGAGGCGCAATGCGATTTGAGTATCCTAGGGTTTTCCTTGGGTGCCAAGCAATCTGCCGACCCATTGGGTACCCTACCGCGTGCACCTTCTACCACACCCGTGGACGCCTGCAGCTTAACACTTCAATGTTGCAAACGCAAAGGGCTACCCTTGTGACTCAACAATAAGCTCAGTAATGTGCGCCTCTCCCTCTATTGCTATGATTATCTGAGTCCACTTCCGGCAACCAAGTGCCCACACGAACAATAGTAACAGAAACTCTCGACTGTCATTGTTCACAGCAGCCACTCACACATGCCCATGCGGCTGACTCCCCAATCCAGACACCCAGAACTGGGTCATTGAAAAGATGGCTGTGCCCTTGCGATTTTCCGCTCAGACTCCTTCGTCTCGCCTGGAAGAAATTCTCGACCCCTCGCCTCGTGTTGAAGAGCTCTCGGATACTGACAACGAGTACGAAGACATGGGGACAGCCACAGCAGAAGAGCAGGTGAACATCGCATATCTGGACAGCGTGCGTGTTCCCATCATAGACGATTACGAGACCGAGACGTCCAAGACCCAGGACGATACTCACGAGATCATTCTGCCGTTCTTGGAGGGAAATCCCAATGACTTTACGCTTAATGCCTATGGTATACCCAAACTGCAAAGAGAACGACATGCTGCCATGTTAAAGGGTGTTCTGGGTGATTATCCCGCGCGCATGGCTCAGATGGATGCATCAAGGCCTTGGATAATATACTGGGGTCTCCAGAGCATGACATCAATGGGTCTCGATATTCATCCCTTTCAAAAGCGGTACGTGCTCCTTTGGATTGCTTTGAAAGATTGGTCGATAGAATCAAAAGATTCTCAACGCACTTGAATCATGCATGTCTGACACCCCGCAGAGTAGCACATACGTTTTCGCTTGCTCAGCACCCAACCGGTGGCCATGGAGGTGGCTATGGTCAGCTTCCACATCTTGCATGTACGTATGCGGCTATACTCTCACTCGCCATGGCAGGCGGTACAGAAACATATGAATCGATCAACCGCAAAACCATGTGGCAGTTTCTTGGGCGGATGAAGCAAGCAGACGGTGGCTTTACCATGTGTGAAGGTGGTGAAGAAGATATACGCGGGGCGTTTTGCGCTATTGTAGTCATATCTCTGCTCAACCTACCCATTGATCTACCTCAGGATGCGCCCGCTCGCAGTCATGGGCTCACAACACTCACCGATGGACTCGGTGACTGGGTATCCAAATGTCAGTCCTGGGACGGCGGAATGTCAGCAGCACCTGGAAATGAAGCTCATGGCGCATACGCCTTCTGTGGCTTAGGCTGCCTCTCGATCCTTGGATCACCAGAAGAGACATTACCCAAGTACCTGAACGTTCCCCTTCTTACTCACTGGCTATCATCCCGCCAGTGCTCTCCTGAAGGCGGATACAATGGTCGCACCAACAAGCTGGTCGATGGCTGTTACTCTCACTGGGTCGGCGGCTGTTGGTCGCTCATCGAAGCCTTCACGCGTACTACACCCTCCACTCATCTCTGGAATCGCTCAGCACTTGCACGGTACATCCTATCGGCCTGCCAAGATAAGAAGGGTGGGCTCAAGGACAAACCGGGAAAATATTCGGATGCCTACCATACATGCTACAATCTGGCTGGCCTAAGTGCTGCCCAATACAAGTACGTCTACGACGAGAACGTCAACAAAGACATTGGAAGTACCAATCTAGGCGCACCATATCATTGGAAGACAGAGGGTGGATATAGCGGCGAAGACGTGGTTTGGGATCATGAGGATGTCATTAGGGCAGTGCATCCGGTATTCATAATACCCTACAGGGCAGTGTACGAGTGCAGGAGATACTTTGAGGCAAAAGAAGGCTTTTGAGCATGTAATTGAATGGCAAATTTGCAGATTGGGAGCTTAGCCTTCCATAGTCTGCTTGCGCGGGTCATAAACTCTTCACTTGCTTTGCTATCCCACTTTCCTAGGCGTCCTTTACGAAACCTTCTCGAACTGAGCGTCCATGTACACAACTAGTGGCGGTGCGGCAACAATCGGCTTTAGCACAGCCTTGATCGCTTTGTGAGCCTCGCATTCATTATCGTAAAAGTCCATATCTTCCTTGGACTCAAACACGGTGCGCGCTACCAAAGTATAGCCTTGACTGCGTGGATCGTCGTGGGTTGGATTCGCAGCAGCCATCTGGATGTAAGGTTTTCCGTCCTAGCTGAGTCAGTTGGGCTATGCAATCTTTGATGCAGAGTTGCGGTGAAGCTGCTACATGGCGCTTTGCAACAAGTTGCTTGCCCTGTGCGGACGGCGCCATGGCCAGGTGATGAATGTACAAAGCCACATGTTTGACAGGCTACAGCCTCGCCATGGCGTGAATAAATAACCTGTCACTTTCGTATCGTCATGTTTCCAGAACGCGAGTCAACGTCGTGTTGACGCCATGGCTAAGAGTTTTGGAGTCATGGGCGACCGCTAGTCTAGTCGTGACGAACTGCGTGACGTGCAGGTAACCTGCAGGTTGCCCCCAAGGAGATGTACTGCTCGAGCGGGTATGCATGGGATAAGATATGAATTGTGGAGAGAGAAATAATAAGCACGTACTCTCTTTGCATCCTGGGTCAAGGTTGAGTATTTTTGGATGGCTGTCTGAATTGCGCCTTCGTCGGTGATTTTCAGGAGCGTAAGTCGAACGATTTTTGGCATTTTCGGAAGCGCTGGTTGAGTGTGTGGCGTGAGAAATTCAAGTTGGTGTATCATTTAGGCAGAGGTCGTTGCAGAGAAATAGTCTATGTAGTGTTTCCTGGTTGTCCGGAGCGGGTGAGGAGAGCCATGATGCCGGAACATCATCTACGCCGGTTCGGCACGAGACACGATGACAGCGATTGGGCTCGAACAATGGATATGATTGAGGAGCGACATTTGTGCTAACCGGGAGGCAATGCCTGAGCGACTGCTTCATGTCCCAGAAAGCGTTTGGAGCGTGCCTGTGCGATGCCGGAGAAGTCCTGAGGCATGAAGCACTGTCACGCTGTCCAAGGTTGCACGCTGAGAAAGCCACTTGGAGGTGTTCCCATCGAAGGACCCTGAATCATGCAAGAATTACACATGAGAGATGAAGCCGCGGCGTCGTGTCTGTGTTGCAATGATGGGCTCCAGACTTCGACAAGCGGCTACTCGACCCCTGCGGGTGCCCCGCTGCGATAGCACGTTTTGCAAAGGCAGGGCTGAAAGGGAGGGCGAGGACGTTGCTGGTTGGAAAGCTGTGTGGAACTCGTGGGGTCGTCCTCTCGCTCGCGTCAACGGAAACAGACCGATTCGAAGATGTTTGGGTACTTCATGACACTGGCGTTTCGCGTGAGCTGACGCCACGTCAATGTCTGTTTTATCGATTGACACGTTGACTGCAAAGACTAACGTCTTGTCGCCGTTTTTGCAAAGCGTTAGATGCATGCGTAGAGGAGGGGCTACCAAGAAGAGCGGTGAGCTGAGCCGCGAGTCTGTGCTCATTGCTCCTCCCCAGATTTTCCGCCTGTGTAACAGACAGGTACCACAGCGTCTATCAATCTACTGCGCACTTTACACGCGATAGCAAGGTCATTGATGCCCTCCGTCGACCATTGCCAATCGATCTGGCTAGCGTAGACGTGTACGTCTATCACCGCCCTCGTCGCCAGCAATAATGCAGCCGGGAGGGCGCTGTCCGGCCGTGTGTACTCTGTATAATGCCCGAGGTCGCGTCCCGCTATGCTCCCAACCATGAAAAACCAAGACTCTGGATCGGCGCCAGACGAGGCCGCCGTTGCATGGTCCTTAGTTCATCGTGTACCGCTCTTCTATTCCTGAGCGTCCCTGGCCTATGAAGCATTGCCATGGGGCGTCCGCTATGACATCGTGGGCAGCTTGCGTCGTCGCTCGCCGTGCTCCATGCTCCATGCTTCTCCGGACAGCTCATGCCCAACGCGGTCGTGAAGCTGCCGGCTTCGCGCATCATCACTCGTCCGATCGAGGGCTCTCTCTGCAGCCTCCGCTCGCCGACTTGAACAGGTCCAAGGGCAGGGAGCAACGCAGTCTGGAACGTCGGCTGCCATGTGACCTGTCCCAGCCTCCAGCCTCCAACCTCCACCACTCCCAAAGGCTGCTGGCAGGAGTCAGCATGGTTCGGTATTTTGGCATAAGCTGTTCGCCGCCAAATCGCGGCCAAGGGATCGTTGCCGACTCTCCCCAATACTTTCCATATTTGTGCAACTCGGGGGGGGGGGGGGTGGCCCATGTCCATAACCCTGGCAATCTGCCAACCGCTCTGTGCAAACCTTGCTCGAGCACTGGTAGATTGTCTCCACAACGGCCGATCCATGTTGACAAGCATGCCGTACAGGCCGTTGGTCCTTCGCCCTATTCGGCTGGACATGCAGATAGCTTGACGTCCAAAATCTGCCAGCTCATCGCACATATGCACGGAGCACGGGCTTACAACACTTTTTGGTGGCACCCTAGATACCTATCTGACCCCTCGGCCCAAGGACCAATCCGACTGACCTTTTGTTGTCGGCTAACGGCCTGCTATTCCTGGTATGACGCTCTTCCGCTCTAAAGCCGCTATGCTTTGCATCTACCTGCAGTCACGATAGCGTGTCAACCTCACCTCGAATCATCTTTCCACCAAGCGCGACTCCCGCGCTTGCTGCTACTGTGGGTACCTGATTCAGCTAGCATCCTTTCAATTTTCCCTACGAATTGGAGCCTCTGGTCTGTGGTCCCGTTCACCTTACCTGGCCCCCGTCATATCCCAACATGAACCTCGACCACTGTCTCGCCAAGTCAAGACACATGCATCCCTGGTCATGGAACACTGTATCAAGCGTGCTATTTGTTAATTTCGCAGCTTGACGCCTTTCCCCTCACTTGCATCATCGCCTCGGTGGAACCCACACGTTCAGCGAGTACGAGCAGGCAGTGATGCCGTTGTTCAGAGTGCTTCGCCAAGAAACATGATTGATATCTCCATGTCCATGCTGCCCTAGTCATTGTTTCGAGATGCCGATCGACAATTCTAGCCTTTGAAAGCGGGCGCAAAAGAATTGGAACCGATCTTCAGCCGTTTCCAGCGCTACTCCTGCATGCAGGCACTGTGGCAAAAGCGACTGATATGCTCTCTGGCGAAGACCGGTGAGCTGTACCCTTTTGAGGGAACAAAAATTCTGGAACCTAGTCTCCCACTGGCGAAAATCCACGCCACGTCAATATGGGTCTCTCCATGAAGAGCCGCAACAGACCCGCAAATTATTCATTTCAATACGTCCAATTGCTCTCGGTCACTGATTGTAAGCGAATTTCACGCGCTTGCATACACTGAAATGCCTGCTGCATTCACCTGCCGCAATAAATTAGGCCACATCCCACTCCGGGGACAAATGCTTCCCCCATCCCCGTCTGCCACGTCCCCTTCTTAGCCCTCCCCATACCTCGATAGATCCATTACGCTTACGAACAACTGTCACTCTTTACATTGACAACTGTCAATGCCCGAATAGTAGACACCGTTGTACAACAGGAGCCACGATTTCCGTTCTCGGCCTGCTCTCGCCATCGCCACCAATCCAAAACCTTGAATCGGTCATTCCTGTGCATATTCGAAGCTGTATCGAAGTGCCCATTGCAGAAACTAGACACGTCGCAACACGCCCACGGCTACCCAATATGTTCTACATCATGTATCTCACAGGTACGTGAACCACAATCTCTCTTAGAACCACCCACAGAGCGCCACTTCACACGATCAATTGCAGATCCTGGGCCGCTCTGTGGACATGCATACACCATGTACCAATGCTTCGGAATTCTCGAAAGCAGACATGTTACCAACCGCTGCACATGTAATTGTTTTTGTCGGAAAGAGATAGTGGCTAACCACAATTTCAGGCCTTTGCCAACGCCGTCACTGGCCAGACCAACTATTCCAAAAA